>Ga0302266_10004955_pt1 | contig 9943 bp, 10 predicted proteins | sample III_Bog_E1_2_FD_194559 | JGI IMG/M metagenome (GOLD analysis project Ga0302266, IMG submission 194559) | Peat permafrost microbial communities from Stordalen Mire near Abisko, Sweden - III_Bog_E1_2 | ecosystem: Environmental > Terrestrial > Soil > Wetlands > Peat | place: Sweden: Abisko... | reverse complement strand
GATTGGACGGCACCGGCTTCAGTTCATCTACCAGTCGCCGGAAATCTTCGAGCAGGTGAATCGACCGGAATGGCTGGACAAGATAAAGACCGCTGAGGGTTTCACCAAAGTCGCCGGGGTCGAGCTGACCCTGCTGGATTGCGTCCGTTACTTCCATAAGGCATCGGGTATCGACGGAGTAGCGCAGATCGTCAAAGATATCGGAGCCAAAGCGGTTCCAGGCAAACTGGCGAAGATCGCCGGATTCTACGAGAACTCTGCGGTTCGCCGGCTTGGTTATCTGCTCGACCTTGCAGGTCATTCCCGGCAATCGAAGGCGCTGGAGCCGTTTGCTGTCCAGGCGAAATCTTTCAAGCCACTCGATCCGGCCATCAAACCGATTCTGGAAAGCTCTGCGGAGGCCGCCGAGAAGAACATGAAGTGGCGTCTAACGATCCATGAGCCTGTGGAGGTGGACTTTTGATTCCCAGCGCATACCTTCAGGAGTGGACTGCAAAGGCTCCATGGCCCGACCCTCGGCAAGTGGAACAGGACCTCATCATCTGCCGCGCTCTGTGTGACCTGTTCAATGCCTCCAATCTGCAAGGCAAGATTGCCTTCCGTGGTGGCACTGCGCTCCACAAGCTGCTCTTCACGCAACCGTTGCGGTATTCCGAAGACATCGACCTCGTCCAGACGGAAGCCGAGCCGATTGGCGCGACCGTCGATGCGGTGCGCAAGGCTCTATCGTGGCTCGGCGACTGCAAGAGAGAACAGGCCGGTCATTCCATTCATCTCATCTTTCGCTACGCTCCCGAAGCGGACGCGAGCACAAAGCTCAAGCTCAAGGTCGAGATCAATACTCGCGAGCATGTCTGCCTGCTCGGACTCAAGCGCTATCCGTTTTCGGTCAATAGCCGCTGGTATGAGGGGAAGACGGAAATCGTCTCATTCGAGCCGGAAGAACTCTTCGGGACGAAGCTGCGGGCGCTCCTGCAGCGACGCAAGAACCGTGATCTTTTCGATTTGTATGAGGGGTTGAAGCAACTGAATCTGGACCGTGACAAGCTCCTCACCTGCTTCGACCACTATCTTGAGCTTGAGGGCAATCCCATTTATCGTGCTGCGGCGGAAGAGCGAATGTTGCAAAAGCTGGAGCGCAGCCTGACCGAAGATATTGCCCCTCTTCTCCCGGCTGGAGTCCATTTCGAGGAACAAGAGGCATTGAAAGCATTTGCAATGGTGTGGAAACATACCCGCAAGTTGTACAGTAACGGGCTTATTGTACCCTTATTGTACCCACGAAATGCTGTCACTTTGGTCGCCAAACACTCCTAAGTGCTTTGGAATGTATGGCGGGGACGACGGGGCTCGAACCCGCGACCTCTGCCGTGACAGCGAACCCCCATTAGGTTTTTCAACGACTTACAAACCCGCGGGGACTGCCTAAATACGCGGAAGTTGAGCAAGACATATTGTATTGTGGGTTGGGTTGTGGGGCAGAAATAGGTCAAGACCTCTGCTTTTCTCAAGTAGATGTCTTGTAGGTTGAGAACCGAATACGTCGTACCAACCCAAGAATTGTGGGTTATCACCAAAATCACGGCAGCCGTCGCGACCGCCGCTCATCCCTTCTGTGGGATTGAGGCCGCATAGATGTAATCTACGGCGACCCGTGCGTCCTGCAATAGAGATTCTGCGGATAGATGTACGAGTCTGCAGTTGACTTCCAAAGAGTCAGTTCTTTAGGACATAATAGCGGACATATTAACGGCCATAAATCGGCCTTGTGTCTATCCATACTGCTGATATATTTGTATTTGTATTAGATCGAGGAGTAGCCATGGAAGAGGACATCATACCGGTAGATCGAGGTGAAATTGTCTCTGTTATGGAGCCGCTACTGATCGGTGATGGCTCACGCCACCGAGGAACGCTGACGGACCTCGCCTTCGATCTCACGCAAAAATCCGCCGGCTTCCGTCGCAGTTTGCCTCCCAGCCTGCTTGCTTCTCTGGCCAAGCTCGTCCGAGCAATGAACTGCTATTACTCCAACCTCATTGAAGGGCATGACACGCATCCGGTGGACATCGAACGTGCGCTCAAGAATGATTACAGCAAGGACGCACACAAGCGGGATTTGCAACTCGAAGCTAAGGCCCACATTCATGTGCAGAGCTGGATTGATAAAGGTGGACTGAACGACGGTCGCGCTTATAGCGCTGAGGGAATCCGCGAGATTCATCAACGCTTTTGTGAGTTACTTCCCGAAGATCTTCTGTGGGTAGAAGACCCGGTGACCAAGGAGCGTCATCGCGTTATACCTGGCGAACTGCGGAAACGCGATGTCCAGGTCGGACGCCTTATCGCCATCAGCCCTGGAGCGCTGCCCCGCTTCCTGGAGCGCTTCGAGCAAGTTTACCGGAATACCGGCAAGACCGAGTCGATTATTGCCACGGCAGCGGCCCACCATCGTCTGTTGTGGATACATCCGTTTCTCGATGGGAATGGCCGCGTGGCGCGATTGATATCTCATGCGATGTTGCTCGACACTCTGGATACCGGCGCGGTCTGGTCAGTCGCACGTGGCCTTGCTCGCAATGTCAGGGAATACAAAATGCTTCTTGCTCATTGCGATCTACCTCGCCGCAATGACCTCGACGGACGCGGCACATTGAGTGAAGAAGCACTGGCAGAATTTACCCAGTTCTTCCTCACGGTTTGTATCGACCAGGTCATCTTCATGGAAGGACTTGTTCAACCGGATCGCCTGCGCACACGCATTCTGCTGTGGGCTGAGGAGGAAATCAGGTTTGGGAAACTTCCTCCGAAATCCGGCAGCATTCTTGCGGCCGTCCTCTATCGCGGCGAGTTACCACGCGGGGAAGCCAACAATGTTATCGGGACAGGCGAACGTCAAGCACGTCGTATCGTTTCGGCGCTGGTAGATTATGGAGTGTTGGACTCCGAGAGTCCGCGCGCCCCCCTGCGTCTCGCCTTCCCTGCGGCTTTGGGGCATCGCTGGATGCCTGGGCTGTTTCCGGAAAATTGAGCAATTCGCGGCAAGACTTTAAGTGACGTGATAGACATCATTTACGTATTTACATAACCCAGAGCGCTTTGGGATAATAAGATTGCTGAAATATCTGGAAGCCTAAATGTTTTCGGTTGTATTGATCGTCAGTTGGTCTGACGTAATAGCGCGAATACACGCTAGCTGAGGTTGTCGCCGTTCTCCTCGAGGAATAATCGTGAGCTTTGCTAAAAGTGCGAACCGTACCGGCAAATCGAAAGCAAAGACCGCCTTGAAGCGAGTTCTTCTGCGAGCCACTCTGGACTCAAAAGGCTCTCTACGGCTCCTAATAGCAATAGGTCAAAAACTTCAGCTAAAGCGCAGTCCGGCTGTAGCTCATCTGCTTGCCACCATCAAGGGCAATAAGAAACTGCAGGCTGAGTTTGCGGCATTTTATCGCGACCGCTGGCCAAAGATCGCGCCACGCAGAATTGATACTGGGCAGCTGTTGACTCTGCCACAAGAAGCCGACGACACGCTAAAGCGCCTCTCGTGGGAGATTTTCGCAGAGGGAAACAAGAGTGAGACACTCCGCGCTCTCATCCATTTCTTCGCGGAGCGGCACAAACTACCTCTGGAAGTCGATGGATAGGAAAGCTCTTTCCATACTATTCCCGGTCGAATTTCCATAGCAAACCAAGCCCATCGAGATGGCGGAGGCTGGGGATTCGGGCCTTCTCCAGATAGCCAAGGAAGCTGACCCTTACCCCTTCATAGTCCGCACCCTCCTTGATCTGCCGCGCCGTCACACTGGATGGGTCGAAGACTAGCCCATCGTCCACAACGGGGAGGACACAAATCTCCTTGAAGATTGCCTCGAAGCGGTGGGGATCGCTGCTCCCTATGGAGAGGAAATCTGCGTCCCGCGTTGGTCGGTGCGTCTCCTCGGTCCAAAGCTCGAAGAGCAACGCTCCCTTCAGAATGAAGGTCATCTTGTGCTCCGACTGGCTGATGCGGAAGAGCAGGCGTTCCAATGCGTATTTCGTCAGCAGCAGACCGAAGTCTTCGTTGCGGTCACGCGCCAGGTTGAGCAGACGTTGACGAACCGACGCTGCGATGTTGGTGACGGGTTTGCTCAAGAGAGCGATTCCATATACGGACGGATGACGTTGGCTACGCGGCAGACCTTCGCCGCCTCCCACAGTTCATCCATCGTAGCCTTCTTCTCTCGAAAGCACTCCCTGAGCGCTTGGATGGCCAGCTCTGTTCCGACCTTCGAGCGGAACTTGAAACAGTCGGCAACGGTCTTCGCCGGACTGTACACCTTGATCTTGGTTCCTTCGACCCGATGCTCCTCCACGCCAAAGGTCAGGGCATCTCCTGAGACGCGGACGACGCGGATGGGTGGGTATTCAATGCGTGGCGACCATGCTCCGGGCTTGAGGGCTATCCAGACCTCAAAGGGATTCTCTGTCGTCAGTTCATGGAATCGCAGCGCGGATGAGAGGCAGATTACGGCTTGAGGCACCTTACGGCAGACCTCCAGCAGCGTGCGGTTTTCGCTGGGGGGATGGTCAGCCGACGAATAGAGGCCACGGCCCACCCTCTCCAGCTTCCCAGCCTGCACGAGGCGGCCAAGGTAGTTGCGGGGGACGGCCAGACGTTCTAGGTCGGCAGACCGGATGACGGGCTGCTGATCGGCGAATCTGCGTAGGCGTTCCATCTGCGTCTCCATGTGGAGATTGTACTAAATTCAATATACTTATAGACATCTAGTTAGCTTTTGGTACAAGCACTATTTCCGCTTGAACCAATACCCACCAGGGAACCACCTGCTATGAAAATAAAGGGGATATTGTCTTTTCCACGGTTTTCCCCAAACCGTTCCCCACACGCGAAATAAGGAAGTGTATCCCGATTTGCTGCACACTTCGTCGGACTATTTCGGACCGCTTAAGACAGGTGTGTTCCTTCACCTCTCCCTCTGTACCCGTGACGGCCTCTTGTATTCAATTACGCAACGATTCCCAATGCTTTCACCGCCAAATAATGTCCTCCGCGAGCAATTCGAAATTTACCTTATGTCACACTGAAGTGGCTCATGTTTTGGCTAATTGTCACATGCATGCTTAGACAACCGACTCTCTGACGATGAACCGCGCTCGGGCAAGCAGCTCGTCGAACGTCACAATTTCAGGCGAACTCAACCTGCCGCGGAACAACTCGAAGGCTTTCCGCCTTGCCAAATCGGTAAGCTCGCCTGTATTGCCGCAGACAAGGATCGAGCGCGGGGAGATCGTTCGGATGTTTGCCTCGGCAAGCCACTCCGCATCGCGTTCTCGCTTGCTGCCCTCCGTTTCCCATGTGTGCGTGTTTACCTGCACCTGCGAGATCGCGTTCATGAATTCCGGGTTTATCTTTGGGACGCCGTTCCGGTAATTCCCATCCTGGAAGAAGCGTGTTTCCGGTCGCTTGATTTCGACCAGCACCGTGAATTTCTCATCCCCTTCCGTATTCATCAAGAACTCGCCTTTCTGCTCGCCCCTACGCGTGAAATCGGCGCCTCCGTAATTCGCTTGATTCTGTAAAACGCTGAGGAACTGGAAGCGAAGGCCCAGGCCAAAAATCCATTGATTGTCCTGGAAGAACTTTTCCCAGCCAGCTTCATCCCAGCGCTGATTTTTCAGTTCCCGTTCGAACACTTCAACAGCACTCTTGCGGCGTCTCAGCAGTTCCGCGTCGGCGAGCTGCGCTGTGATGTCGGGCCTGAGCTGCCGCAGATTTTCCCAGAATTCGGCGCTGTAGTCGTTCTTTATCGGCTGCTCGATGATGGCTTTCCGCTCGCTTCCGACCTCGACGATGTTTCCACGTTTGGCGATTACCAGATCCGCGAGACCCAGTTCGACGCCGTGTTTCTCGGCGTATTCGATCAATGCGTTCAGACCGGAGGACAGGTGACGGGCGACAATTAGAACTCCCGGTCGACGACAAACAAAATTCCCGATCCAACGACAATTAGGCCAAGCGTATTTCTGTTCACCGGAGCGGAGGCGGATTGGTCACAGACAAGCAGGTTCGGAGGTTGTTTGCGTTGATAAAGACAGAGGAAAACCAGGAGATTGCGGCGTCCAAAGCAGGGATGGACGCCAAGACGGCGCGAGGCTATCGCCGTCATGGCCGGTTGCCGAGCGAGTTGGTAGCGGCGGTGCGCGGGCGGACCCGGCCAGATCCGTTCATCGATGTCTGGGGCGATGTGCAGAAGTTGTTTGAAGACAACGCCGGGCTTGAGGCCAAGACGGTCTTCGAGTTTTTGCAGCGACAGAATCCCGGTCGCTTTCAGGACGGGCAGGTGCGCACGTTGCAGCGGCGGGTGAAGGTGTGGCGTGCAACCGAGGGTCCGGCCCGGGAGGTGTTCTTCGCGCAACAGCATCCTCCGGGTCGGCTGGGAGCGTCGGACTTCACGCACATGGAAGAGTTGGGCGTGACCATTCAGGGGCAGAGTTTTCCGCACCTGATCTATCACTTCGTGCTGACGTACTCGAACTGGGAGGCGGCAACAGTGTGCTTTTCAGAGAGTTTCGAGAGCCTGAGCGAAGGGTTGCAGAACGCGCTGTGGGAGCTGGGTAAGGTACCGCATCGCCATCGCACCGACCGGCTTTCGACGGCGGTCAACAACATGAGCGATCCGGCTGAGTTCACGGAACGCTACAAGGGTCTGATGCGTTTCTACGGGTTGGAGGGCGAGAAGACGCAGGCCAATCATGGCAACGAGAACGGCGATGTGGAGCAGCGGCACCATCGCTTCAAGCGGGCTGTGGCGCAGGAGTTGATGCTGCGCGGCAGCGTGGATTTCGCCAGCGTGGACGAGTACCGGCGCTTCCTGGCAGCGATGCTGGAGCGGTTGAACGCCGGGCGCAGGCAGCGGCTTGCCGAAGAGATAGCGGTGATGCGGGAGTTGCCGGAGCGGCGCATGGAATCGGCCAGACGCGATCGGGTCAAGGTGGACTCGGGCAGCCTGATCTATGTGGACCGCAACGTGTACTCGGTGCCAAGCCGGTTGATCGGGGAGCAGGTGGAGGCACGGCTGTTCATGGACCATGTGGAGGTCTGGTACGGGCAGAAGAAGGTCGCCGAGATGCCCCGCTTGCGCGGGCGGCAGAAGCATCGCGTGGATTACCGGCACATCATCGACTGGTTGGTGCGCAAGCCGGGTGCCTTCGAGCGCTATCGGTATCGCGACGAGTTGTTCCCCACCAGCCGGTTCCGCATGACCTTCGATCTTCTTGAGGAGCAGCTTGGCCGGTATCAGGGCAGCAAGGAATACCTGAAGATCCTGGAGTTGGCCGCCAAGGACAGTGAGGTCAGAGTCGATGCGGCGCTGCTTGTCCTGTTGGGATCGGGCGATGATGCGAACGGTTGAACCGGGCAGTGAATCACAAGCTCAATCCCTGGTCGGTGCCGACCGCGCCTTTCGCGTTGGCTTGAGCCTGCGAGATTTCGTTGACTGCAAGAGCGACATGCCCAGCTTGTTCTAAAGCGTGTTCCCTCGTTATGGGCTGAGCATGGCGATCATAGAACTGGCCCTGCGGGTCAATATGCAGCCAGCCGCCAGTCTGGTTGTGCTGGTAGCTCTGAATGTCGCCAGTTTCCCGCTTCCACTCGTATCCAGCGGCTTCGTTGACCCCGTCTTTCTCGCGGATGTGCGCGCCCTGCTGCCGCGCATCTTTGAGCTCTCAGAACTGCTGGTGAACCGCCTTGGCGTGGTGGATGTGGGCGCGGCGTTTCCGCACAGCGTGGCCTATCATCCCTCGTGCCACTCCGTACGCGTGCTGCACCTGGGCGATAAGCCTACCCGACTGCTCCGCGCCGTGCATGGGCTCACGCTCATCGATATTCCGAACAAAGAGCAGTGCTGCGGATTTGGCGGCACCTTCGCGGTAAAAAATGCTGACGTCTCCGGCGCGATGCTGGCGGAGAAACAAGCGAACATCCTTGCTACTGGCGCAGAGGTGGTCACCGCGGTCGATAATTCCTGCCTGATGCACATCTACGGCGGACTGCACCGCGCCGGCTCTAAAATTCGCACCCTGCACCTGGCGGAGATTCTGGCTTCACAGGAGCGCGCGCAATGAGCATTCGCGTCGGCAAGACCTCCAGGGCACCAGACTTCCCCGTCGCAGCCAAAACTGCCCTCAAGAATACCCAGCTGCGCCAGAATGTTCACCACGCCACGGATGTGATCCGCAACAAGCGCGCTCTGCGGGTGCAGGAAACTTCCGACTGGCAGGAGCTTCGCCAGGCCGCTCACGACATCAAAAACAACACTCTCGCTCACCTTGACCACTATCTGGTTGAGTTTGAGCGCAACTGCCAGAACGCTGGCGGCACCGTGCACTGGGCCCGCGACGCCGATGAAGCCAACGCCATCGCCATCCGCCTGATCCAGCAGTATGGCGGCGACGAGGTCATCAAGGTCAAGACCATGACCTCCGACGAAGTGCAGATGAACGTCGCGCTGAAGGCGGCAGGCATTACTCCGCATGAGACGGATCTGGCGGACATGATCGTGCAGCTGGGCGACGACGAGCCATCGCACATTGTGGTTCCTGCGCTGCACCGCAATCGCTTTGAGATTCGCGACATCTTCAGCAGAAAGATGGGGCTCAAGAATCTGACTGCTGAGCCGGAAGCCCTGGCCGGAGCGGCACGGCAGTATCTGCGCGAGCGCTTTCTGCACGTCAAAATCGGCATCAGCGGCGCGAACTTTGCCATCGCGGAGAGTGGCTCCGTCTGCGTGGTGGAATCCGAAGGCAACGGTCGCATGTGCGTCACGCTGCCCGATGTGCTGATCACTCTGGTCGGCATCGAGAAGATCATTCCCACCTTTCAGGATCTGGAAGTCTTCCTGCAGCTGCTGCCGCGTTCGGCAACCGGCGAGCGCATGAACCCCTACAACTCGCTCTGGACCGGGGTGCACGCCGGCGACGGCCCACAGGCGTTCCACGTCATCCTGCTCGACAACGGTCGCACCAAACTGATGCACAGCGAGATGGAGCGTGAGACGCTGGACTGCATCCGCTGCGGCGCGTGCCTGAATGCCTGCCCTGTCTATCGCGAGACCGGCGGCCACGCCTACGGCTCCATATACTCCGGGCCCATCGGCGCGATTCTCTCGCCACAGTTGAATTCGCTGGAGTATTCGCGCTCGCTGCCCTATGCATCATCGCTCTGTGGAGCGTGCTACGAGGTCTGCCCGGTCAAGATCAACATCCCGGAGATCCTGATTCATCTGCGCGGACGTGTGGTGCGCGCTGATCAGAAGACCTTGAGCGGCACACTGAGCCAGATGAACCTGGCCATGCAGGGAGCCGCACTGGTCTTCAGCAGCCGGCGCCGCTACGAGGCTGCACAGCGCCTGGGCCGCATGGGCCAGATGCTCTTCCAGCGGAATGGCCAGCTGGAACATCTGCCCGGCATGGCCGGCGGCTGGACACGTTTCCGTGATCTGCGCCCGCTGCCGAAACAGAGCTTCCGCGATTGGTGGAAGGCTCGCGCCGCGGCCACGCCCGCCACAGAAAGTGAGGCACGCTCATGACGCCTGCGCCGTCTGCACTTGAAGAGATACTTGCCCGCATCCGGGCAGCACTACCCGCTGATCGTGTGAATGAAGCCGAAAAGATTTCCCGCACCTATAACCGTACCGGCGATCTGGACCGCGAGGCCTGCATCGATCTGCTGCTGGACCGGCTGGCAGATTATGAGGCGGAGATCCTGCACGTCGCCGAGGAGTCTGGTCTGTCCGCGGCAATTACCCAGGCACTCAACCATGCGCACGAACAGCGCGTTCTGGTCGATGCAGAGTTCCCTACAGACTGGCTGCCGGAAGGCTTCGATATCGTGGTGGATCACGAGCTTTCCATTTTGGACATGAACGGCATCCCGGCAGTGGTG
>Ga0302266_10004935_pt1 | contig 9969 bp, 7 predicted proteins | sample III_Bog_E1_2_FD_194559 | JGI IMG/M metagenome (GOLD analysis project Ga0302266, IMG submission 194559) | Peat permafrost microbial communities from Stordalen Mire near Abisko, Sweden - III_Bog_E1_2 | ecosystem: Environmental > Terrestrial > Soil > Wetlands > Peat | place: Sweden: Abisko... | reverse complement strand
GGCTTCGGCGAAGAATTCCTGCGTGAGGGGACGAACGCCGCCCTCGCCCTGGATGGCTTCGACGAGGATGGCGCAGACTTCGGTGGAGAATTTGGCGCGGAGATCGGCGACATCGTTGAAGCGCACGAATTCGACGCCGGGAACGACGGGACCGAACGGCTCGCGGTATTTCGCCTTGTGGGTGGTGGACATGGAGCCGTAGGTGCGGCCATGGAAGCTCTGCTCAAGGGCGAGGAACTTGGTGCCGATGTTGACGCCTTCGCTGCGCAGCAGGCCGGCGTGAGAACGCGCAAGCTTGAGCGCGCCCTCCCAGGCTTCGGTGCCAGTGTTGGCGAAGAAGCAGCGATCGAGGCCGGTGCGTTCAGTGAGGCGCAGAGCGAGCTCTGCCTGCCCTGCGTGATAGAAGAGGTTGGAGGTGTGGATGAGCGCGTGGCTTTGGCGGGCGATGGCTTCTTGTATAACCGGATGGTTATAGCCAAGCGCGTTGACGCCGATGCCGCTGAGCAGATCGAGGTACTTCGTACCGTTCTCGTCAGTTATATGAACGCCTTCACCACTCACGAAGAGGATGGGATTGCGGTCGTAGGTGGAAAGCAGAAGCTTTGCTTCCGCGGCGCGAATTTGATCGAGCTTAGTCAATTTCGATTCTCCTGCTCTGCAAATCCCAGAGCTCGTTTCATCAATTGTGAGAGGGCCGGTTTAATGGTCCCTCAGGGGCTACAGCCCCGCATATTTTTCGGCCACCTTGCGGCACGGCTAAAGCCATGCCCTTTCAAAACCTGCGCCGCCCCTACAGGGCTTGGAGCATCGATTGTTTCCAACCCCACGCTGAAGCGCGGGGCTAACAAACTTTGCGCCTCCGGCGCGCACGCAGTTCCGCGTCATGCGACCATTACCTCGGTGCCCTGGGCTACGCGGGAGCTGCACAGGTCGGGAAGGAAACCGGCAGCCTCGGCGGGCAAGATTCGTACGCGCTTTACGCCGTTGAGAAGAGCTTCACGGCAGGCGCTAAGCTTGGGCAACATGCCACCGGAGATGACGGCGTTTTTGGCCATCTCCGCAATCTGATCGATGGAGAGCCATCGGAGTACTTCGCCCGTTGCGCCTTTGACTCCGGGCACGTCAGTAAGGAAGACGAGTGCGTCGGCGTGGCAGGCGATGGCGCAGGCGGCAGCCATTTCGTCGGCGTTGATGTTGTAATATTCGCCGTCGAAGCCGAGGGCCATGGAGGAGATGACGGGCACCGAGCCCAACTGCCAGATGGCGTCCAGGAGTCTAACGTCGCTTGAGACGATTTCGCCTACATAGCCGAGGTCGGGCGCGGTGCGCTTTTTGCGGGCGCGGAAGAGCAGGCCGTCGCCACCAGAAAGACCGACAGCGGGCTGGCCGAGGGAGCCGAGAGCAGCGACGAGGCCCTTGTTGACTTTGCCGGCGAGAACCATGAGCGCGACGTCGCGGGTCTCAGCATCGGTAACGCGGAGGCCGGCGATGAACTCGCTCTGCTTGCCGAGAGCCTTCAACATGCGGGTCAGTTGCACACCGCCGCCGTGAACGACGGCCACCTGATTGCCGTCGCGGACGAGATCGGCAATGGCGCGGGTGCATGCCTGAAGGAGCTCCGGCGATTCGAGACCGGCTCCGCCCAATTTGACAACGTACTTCATTCCTGGCCCTCCGCCTCGCACATTACGCGAGACCTTCCGCTTCGCTAAAGCCAAGCATCACGTTTAGATTTTGCACGGCCTGCGAGGACGCGCCTTTCAACAAATTATCGAGACAACTAACAATTACAGCGCGGCGGCCGTCAGGAGCCAGATGGAAACCAATATCGGCGTAGTTGGTTCTGACCGAATATTGAATCTGCGGCAGCGTCTTATGATACAGACGCACCATGGGGCTGTGAGCAAAAAAATCACGATAAACGTGTGAGATGCGCTCCGCGGTCTGCGTGCTGCTGAAGCGGACATAAATGGTGGAAAGAATTCCGCGGGGAATGGGCAGCAGATGGGGCGTGAAGATGATCTGGGACGACTCGACGCCGATCTGCTCCAGAAGTTCGCCAGTGTGGCGATGGCTGAAGACGCTGTAGGCGGAGAGATTATCGGCCGCGTACATGAAATGCGTTTTGGGCGTGGGTGTTTTGCCGGCTCCGCTGACGCCGCTTTTGGAGTCGGCAACAATGCCGTGATCGAGATCGAGGACACCGGCCGCGACGAGGGGACGGAGCGCGAGGATGACGGAGGTGGCATAGCAACCAGGGTTGGCGACGAGGCGTGCGTTGGCGATATCGGTGCGATGCAACTCAGGCAGGCCGTAGACGGCTTCGGCCTGGATTGCGGCCGCCTGCTCCGAGCCTTCGTCCTGGAAGCCATAAACAGCGCGATTTGCAGCTACGTTGAGGCGCCAGGCGCCACTGAGGTCAATGACACGCAGGCCGCGAGCGAGAGCTTCCGGCACCCATTCACGGGACTGCTCGTGGGGTGTGGCGAGAAAGAGAATCTTCACATCAAGATCCGTGAGCAGATCCCACGAGAAGGCTTGCTGGCGGAGTTCGCTTCCGCCGTGGATGCCTCCCAGTTGAGGATGGATCTCGGCGAGAGGAACTCCTCCACGCGCTTCGTCCTTGGGGTCGAGGCGACCGGCAAAGACCGGGGGCACAGCCTTGAGGCGGGGATGGTGCAGCAGCAGGCGAGCCAACTCTGCACCCGCGTACCCTGTAACTCCCACAACTGCGGTTTGTACCGTATCGGTCATGACTCCAGTATCGTCCTTAGCCGGGCTTCGACTTCGCCTGCCCGGCGCGGGTCGGGACAGATCACCAATACGGTGTCGTCGCCGGCGATGGTGCCTACCACCTCCGGCCATGCTTCGTGGTCAAGAGCGGCGGCGAAGGGCTGTGCTCCGCCCATGACGGTGCCGACGACTACCTGGTTCATAGCCTGGCGCACCCGCAGGCCGAAACTTTCAATCATCTCTGCCACCGAGGGAGGGCCGTCATCTTCGACTATGGCGCCATTGCCGTTGCTTCCGGGCAGCGCATAGCCTCCGGGGCCCTTGGAGAGGCGCAGCTCATGAATGTCGCGCGAGAGAGTGGCCTGGGTGACCTCGAACCCGCGACGGCGCAGCTTGCGGCGCAGCTCGTCCTGATTGGAGACAGGTACGCTGGCCACCAGATCCCGTATCGCGTTGTGCCGTTGAAACTTCATTGCCGCCCGCCGCTGTTTCGATTGCCGTATTTCAGGCAAAGGGAAAGCGCGGCTCGCATTATTGCGGCCGCGCTTGTATAAATATACATTGAAACTGCATAAGTATGCAAACTGTTTTGGGGAAACCTTAGAAAAAAAGAGAGAAAAGGGATAAAGCAGATTCCCTTCGACTTCGCTCATGGCAGGCTTTTGGCTCACCACTCCCGAACTGAAAAACGTTCAGGGCCCCATTCCCACCCCAGCGACGAAGACCTGTCGCCGGGGACCCCGGTTCGCTCCTCATGAACAAGAAACCCGGTCAAGCAAAATCAGCAAGTTAGCCGCGGCTTCGCCGCGATAGCAAGTCAGCGAGTCAGCGCAGGACGATCTCCGACAACTGTTCATTTCATCCGTAACTCGGCGCGGCGAGTCAGGCTGCTCCCTATGAACAAGAAATCCGGTCGAACAAATTCAGCAAGTTAGCCGCGGCTTCGCCGCGATAGCAAGTCAGCGAGTCAGCGCAGGACCCGATCTCCGACAACTGTTCATTTCATCCGTAACTCGGCGCGGCGAGTCAGGCTGCTCCCGATGAACAAGAAACTCATGCAGCTTTCTGGCATGTTTGGAATTGACCCGGCTGACACGGATGCCGGCCTGTTCCAGGATCCAGTAAAGCGGAAGCCAGTTGACCCCGGTCGAATCCATGGCCACGGTGCTAACTAACTGACACCGGCGGTCAATCCGGCTTTCCAGTGTAATGAGCGTGATGATGAACATCGCTGTGGTCTTCCAGCGACTCAAGATGCGTGGTCACCTCGGCGGGTATTCCCAGTTCAACCGGTAAACGCTCCTCCAGGATGGTGGCCAGTTTGTGGGCCTCGCTTACCAGGGTCGCTTGGGGAAACAATAAATGCACTTCGATAATCTGGCGGTACCCGGTGGTGCGAAAGCGTACCCCATGGTACTGAACATTCAGATCAGAACAAATAGTGTCGAGCATAGCGCGGATTCTTCGACCGGTATCCGGATCGGAGTAATCCAGAAGGCCCACTGCGGATTGCCAGACCAGGCGTCCGCCTGACCAAAGAATGTTGATGGCGACAGCAATGGCCACGAGTGGATCAAATGGCTTCCAGTGAGTCAGCATCACAAGTCCCAAACCTGCCACCACGCCGAAGCTGGTCCAACTGTCGGTCAAGACGTGTTTGCCGTCTGCTACGAGGATCAGAGAGTTCGTTCTGCGGCCAGTGCGGACCAGGTAAAGCCCAAGTCCGCCGTTCAGGATTCCGGCCATGAGGATGAGCCCGACGCCCCATCCGAGGTGCTGCAATTGAAGTCCCGACATCCATTCATGGATGGACTCGAAGAGAATCGCAATGGCAGCCATGACAATCAATGCGCCTTCAAAGCCCGCCGAAAAGAAGGTAATTCGCTCGTACCCATAGTGAAAGAGAGGGGAAGCCGGCTTGGCGCTCAGGCGCAGGCTGAAGGTGGCAAAGCCCACAGCTATTACGTGGATAACAGACTCAGCCGCGTCAGAGAATACAGCCGCCGAGTGAGTGGTGAAGTAGGCTGTGGCCTTGCCCAGCAGCATGGCAATGCCAAATAGGAGAGAGAGACGCATGGCAAACTGAGCGTCCTTCATTTCCGTTGTGTTCTGCGGGCTCGTCGAGTCTTGCATGTCTTGCCTCGCCGCGTTGGTCTTCAAAAGGGATGCCAACGTATGATGTTATGCCTTTTTGGGAGTTGAAAGCTAACACGGCAAGAAATGTTTAATGGCTGAACACCGCAACAATCGTCGGGAGCGGAATAAACGCCAATCGCTACCCTGTCGGGTTCAGGTCGATGAAAAGCACGGATGTAAAAACTGTGACCGGCAGTGGCGGAGAGCCTTTGGGATCGAAAAGAGCGCCTCCGTGCGCCGCGCGCAAGAGACAAGAGGATGGGCGATGAGCCTCGAGATGCCAGCCAGGACCGCCGTGGGATAAAACAGAATCGTGTGCAGCGCGGCCGGGTTGATCCGACATCGGGCTTTGAAGGCGGATTGGACTGTACCCTGCGGCGCCGGCCAAGCGCGCTAAAACGGAGCGGACCGGGGAGTGAAACAAGTTTCGGTACAGGTTTTGCGAGTTGAGAAGTTTATCTGTTGCCGGATGCTGTACCACGGGAAGAAGGATTGCGTATGTTGATGCGGAAACGAGTCTTGCTTTGTTGTTTGACAATTACGGCGGGGTCGAGCGCGATGTTTGCGGGAACCGTTACGCCGCTGCGCGAAGGATGGCTGTTGCAATCCGCCTGCAAACTGCAGGCCGCGGGAGATGTGATTGGGACCGAGGGATTCAAACCGGATGGGTGGCTGAAGACGACCGTTCCCAGCACGGTGTTGGCAGCGCAGGCCGCGGCCGGTGCGGTTCCCGACCCGTACTACGGTATGAATCTGCGAACGATTCCGGGGACAACCTACCAGATTGGCGAAATCTTTGCGAACAAGCCGATGGACCCGAATAGTCCCTATCACTGCGGCTGGTGGTATCGCACGGAGTTCACAGCGCCGGCAGTTGTGCATGCAGGCGAGCGCCAATGGCTGCATTTTGGCGGGATCAACTATCGCGGCGAAGTTTGGCTGAATGGGCAAAAGATTGCGGACTCAACCAAGGTTGCGGGCGCGTATCGCACCTATGATTTCGATGTAACCGATGCGTTAAAGCCGGGCCGGCAAAACGTGCTCGCGGTGGAGACGTTTGCGCCTACGGAAAAAGACCTGGGCATCAATTGGGTGGATTGGAATCCTTGCCCGCCGGACAAGGATATGGGCTTATGGGGCGCGGTGGATCTGGCGAGTACCGGGACGGTGACGCTGCGTTCGCCAATGGCGGTGACGCACTTTACTGACTCGTCGCTGACGACGGCGGAGTTGACCGTATATGCGGAACTGCACAACGCGAGCGAGAGCGCAGTGAAGGGCGTGGTTGAGGGTTCGGCGGCAGGGGTGAAGTTTGAACAGCCAGTGGAATTGGCTGCGCACGAAGACCGCACGGTGGTATTTACTCCTGAGCAGTTTGCGCAACTGAAGCTTCGCAATCCGCAGCCGTGGTGGCCTCGGCAAATGGGTGAGCCGCACCTGGAACGGCTGACGGTGAGTTTCCGCGAGCAAGGGGAAAAGACCGACGAGCAAAGCGTGGAGTTCGGCATTCGCGAGATTACGTCTGAACTCACGCCGACAGGGGCGCGGCTGTTCAGCGTGAACGGGAAACCGATTCTGATACGCGGCGCGGGATGGTCACAGGACATGCTGCTGCGCACGGATGCGCATCGGTTGCGCGACCAGTTCCGGCTGGTGGAAGACATGAACCTGAACACCATTCGGCTGGAAGGCAAGCTGGAGACGGAAGAGTTCTTCCACCTGGCCGATGAGGACGGGATCCTGGTGATGATGGGATGGTGCTGCTGCGATTACTGGGAACATTGGAAGGATTGGAATGCGGGGGACCTGACGATTGCCACCGCATCGCTGCGCTCGCAGATGCTGCGCCTGCGCCATCACGCGAGCGTCCTGGTGTGGTTGAACGGCAGCGACAACGCGCCGCCCACAAATGTGGAACGCGCCTACCTGGATGTTGAAGCGGAGACGCATTGGCCCAATCCGATTCTTTCTGCCGCGTCATCGCAAGTAACGGCGGGCGGCGGGTTGAACGGCGTGAAAATGACCGGGCCATACGACTATGTCGCGCCCAGCTACTGGTACGTAGACAAGCAGAACGGTGGGGCATACGGATTCAACACGGAGACGAGTCCGGGGCCGGCGATTCCGTCGCTGGCAAGCCGGGAGAAGTTCCTCCCCGATCCGCAAGCGTGGCCGCCTTCAGCGACGTGGAGTTATCACTTCGGCAGCGGGGAGTTCGCAAATCTGAAGGTGATGAATTCGGCTATGGAGGCGGTGTATGCCAAGCCGCAATCCGCAGCCGACTACGAACGCATTTCATCAGCCATGGAGTACGACTCCGAACGTGCAATGTACGAGGCATACAGCAGGAACAAGTATGTATCGACGGGCGTGATTCAGTGGATGCTGAACAACGCGTGGCCTTCCATGATCTGGCACCTCTACGACTACTATCTCGAAGCAGGTGCGGGATATTTTGGAACGAAGAAGGCGTGCGAGCCGGTGCATATTCAGTACTCGTATGACGACCGCTCGATTGTGGTGGTGAACAGTACCTATGAGCGGGTTGCAGGACTGCATGCGAGTGCGCGTGTCCATAATGTTGCCTGGAAGGACCTGTACACAGAAGAGGCGCCAGTGGATGCGGGCGTCGACAGCTCGCAGATTGTGTTTACGCTTCCTGAGAGTTTGTACACGGACGCGGAGCGAACATTTTTCATTGACCTGACGCTGACGGATATTGCAAGCAAGATCGTCAGCCGCAACTTTTATTGGGTGCCGGGCACGCTGACAACGTTTGACTGGCCGAAGACCGATTACACGCATACGCCGGCGGCGCGGCACGAGGACCTGACTGCGCTCTCGAATCTGCCGGCCGCCAAGTTGGTTGTGCATGCGGAGATGATAAAAACAGCGCGCGGCAGGGAAGTACATGTCCAGTTTGAGAACCCAAGCACGGCTCTGGCATTCCAGGTGAGTGCCGCGATACGCACCAAAACAGGCGGGCTGATTGCGCCCGTGATCTGGTCAGACAACTGGATTGAAATTGTTCCGGGCGAGAAGCGTGAACTGACGGCGCTGTTGCCGGAGGATGCAGCAGATGGGCCGGTGGTGGAGGTTGGCAGTTGGAACGCGGGTTCGCAGACGATTGCGATTGCGGTGAAGTGAAAACTCTGGGGACCTGAGGACACGAGTGGCAGACGCGCAGGCAAACTCGCAACCGAAAGCGGCCAGCTTGAATCGGACGCTGGGGCTTTGGAACCTGATCATCATCGGGATGGTCATTATTCAGCCAACGGCGCCCATGGGCATCTACGGCGTAATCAGCAACAAGGCGCACGGACACGTGGTGACCGCGATCCTGATTGCGATGGTTGCCATGCTGTTCACGGCCATCAGCTACGGGCGCATGGCGAGAATCTATCCCAGCGCAGGATCAGCCTATACCTATGTTGGACAGGAGATGCATTCGGCACTTGGCTACGTGGTGGGTTGGGGCATGGTGATGGATTACCTCATCAACCCGCTCATCTGCACAGCGTTCTGCGCGCAGGCGGCAATGAATATTTTTCCCGGGCTCTCGTTCTATGTGTGGATCGTGTTCTTCGCGGCATTTTTCAAATGGACCAACCTGCGCGGGATCAAGACCTCGGCGCGCATGAATGAAGCGCTGTGTGCGGGCATGGTAGTAGTGGTGGCGCTATTCCTTGCCGCGGTGGTGCGAGCGGTGTGGGGCGTGCATCACGATCCGGGATACTTCACCCATCCCTTCTACGAGGCGGGCAGTTTTCATCCTTCGAGCATCTTTGCAGGCACCTCAGTGGCAGTGCTGACCTACATTGGCTTCGATGCGGTCTCCATCTTCTCTGAAGAGGTGGAGAATCCACGGCGCAACATCATGCTGGCCACGGTTCTGGTATGCCTGATCACGGGCGTCTTGTCCGGTGTAGAGGTTTATGCGGCGCAACTGATATGGGGATCGAAGGAATTCACTGGCGACGATGTTGTTTCGGCGTTCGCGATTATTTCGCGACAGGCCGGCGGAGCGATTCTCTTCCAAATCGTTAACTTCACACTACTGGTTGCCAACATGGGTTCGGGTATGGGATCGCAACTGGCGGCGGGACGATTGCTGTACGGCATGGGCCGCGGGAATGCGCTTCCGAAGGCGTTCTTTGGAGCAATCGAACCGAAGCGGCGCATTCCGCGCAACAACATTATTGCCGTGGGCGGATTCGCGCTGGTGGGCGCGGGACTGCTGCAGTACTTCAGTGACAGGCTCGGCGGGGGTGCGTACGAGATCGGCGCGGAGTGTCTCAACTTCGGCGCGTTTGTTGCTTTCATGGGCGTGAATGCGGCGGCGTTTGTGCACCATCTGCGCGGGGAGAAGAGCGGCAACCTGGGAGCTTACATTGTTCCGGCGCTCGGCTTTTTGATCTGCGGATTCATCTGGGTGCATCTGAGCCATCCTGCGCTGGTGCTGGGCGCGGTATGGATGATTGCGGGCATTGCTTACGGGGCGGTGCGCACCCGCGGATTTCGGTCGGAACTGGTGACGTTCGAAGTTCCTTCGGACGTGGCATAAGAACGGGATCCAACAAGATGAAGCGAAGAGGGCTGGATTGCATTGGACATTCATATCCGGGGTCGAGCGAGGAATACGGGATATCAGCATCATGAAGCTGCACCGTATTGCTATTTCGCTCGGAGTTCGGCTACGTGACCTGGTTGAAAAGTGCTGAGAAGCATTGAACCCGGTCGTGCATGCCTTGGAGAACCTTGTATCATGGCCGGCGCTTGACGTGGGGGGAATTGGCTCGTTGCGAATCGCCACGCATGAGCCAATCGCAGGGGTTTCCTGCGCGTTCATTGAAGCTTCAGTATGCTCTACGCCAACCGAATCACTTAATCATCGATTATCTCCCCCTTTCAGTTGATTGAGGGCTACCTTGCCCGTTACCGCTTGAGATCATAGGGCTCGCAGGTTCATGGGGGAATAAAGATAAACGCACAATCCTGCGAACATGTCCCAGCTAATGGCTTCAAACGAGCTGCCACTTGGCCTGCTGGGATTTCCCTCATCCTTTTGTTGATTCTGAATGCCTGTGTTTCAATCTATGC
>Ga0302266_10004921_pt1 | contig 9988 bp, 8 predicted proteins | sample III_Bog_E1_2_FD_194559 | JGI IMG/M metagenome (GOLD analysis project Ga0302266, IMG submission 194559) | Peat permafrost microbial communities from Stordalen Mire near Abisko, Sweden - III_Bog_E1_2 | ecosystem: Environmental > Terrestrial > Soil > Wetlands > Peat | place: Sweden: Abisko... | reverse complement strand
GACCGGCGCGACGGCCTGAGAGGCGGAAGGCAGCGGGCGCGGAGTTACTGCCAGCGGCGCGTCGACGGGATCGTACTCCGGTGTTTGCAAGGGAGGATTCCTCTACTCGATGGTGACACAGGCACGCGGGAGAGCGAGGGGCAATCTCAGCACTCGATCACGTTCAGGGCCAGGCCGGCGAGGCTGGTCTCCTTGTAACGGGATTGCATATCGAGGCCGGTGAGATACATGGTGCGGATGACCTGGTCGAGCGAGACCTTGTGCTCTTCGCACTCGTTGAGGGAGATGCGCGAGGCCTGCACGGCCTTGGCCGCGGCCATGGCGTTGCGCTCGATGCAGGGAATCTGCACCAGCCCGCCTATGGGGTCGCAGGTCATGCCCAGGTTGTGTTCCATGGCGATTTCGGCGGCGTGTTCCACCTCGCCGTTGCTGCCTCCGAGCGCGGCGGTCAGTCCGGCGGCGGCCATGGAGCAGGCCACGCCGACTTCTCCTTGGCAACCAACTTCGGCGCCGCTGATGGAGGCGTTCTCTTTATAAAGGATGCCGATGGCCGCGGAAGTGAGAAAGAAGCGCACGATGCCTTCGTGGTCGGCCTCGGGAATGAAGCGGTCATAGTAATGCGCCACCGCGGGAACCACGCCGGCTGCTCCGTTGGTGGGAGCGGTCACCACCCGGCCGCCCGCGGCGTTCTCTTCGTTCACCGCCATGGCGTAGACCGTGACCCAGTCCAGCGGCGCCAGCGCATCGCCGCGCAGCCCGTCGGCCTCTTTCTCACGCAGCCGCTCGGCCAGCCGGTGGGCGCGGCGGCGCACATTGAGCCCGCCGGGCAGAATGCCTTCCGCCGCCATGCCGCGCTGAACGCACGCCTGCATGGCGAGCCACAGGCGGTCGATGCCCTCGCGCACCATCGCAACCGGTGCCTGCTCTGCGGTGCCCGAGACTAGGGCGCACTCGTTCTCCAGCATGAGCTGGCTGATGGAGAGTTCGTGGTCCTCCGCGATGGCCAGCAGTTCCGCGGCGTTGTGAAAAGGAAACGGGATTTCCTTTTCACAACGCCTGTCAGAGGATGCGTCGACGCCGTCTTCCGTGATGAAGCCGCCGCCGATCGAAAAGAAGGTGCGCTCGCTGAGGATCGTGCCGGTCGCATCCAGGGCCCTGAGGCGCAGGCCGTTGGGATGCCGGGTGCGCGCGCCGGGAGGGAAGAGCAGATCGCGGCGAAAGACAAGGTCGCGCACCTCATCGAATTCAATTGAGCGCGAATCCGCCAGAGGAATGCGCCGCGCCGCGCGAATCCCGGCAACCGTCGATTCGATGGCCGCGGGATCGATGCTGGCCGGCTCGTTGCCCGCCAATCCCAATAGAACCGCGCGGTCGGTGGCATGGCCCAGCCCGGTAAGCGCCAGCGAACCGTAGAGCTCCACCTGCACCCGCTCAACGCGACCGAGCAGACCGCCCAGCTCCCGCGCAAAGCGGCAGGCCGCGCGCATGGGCCCCATGGTATGCGAACTCGACGGGCCGACACCGATCTTGTAGAGGTCGAAGAGACTGGTAGTCACGGATGCGATTGTAGCGTGAATCGGTTGTCGGCGGTCAGTGGCCAAATCCCCGCTTGCCAGCTCTCTGAGAGGCCCTCTCAAAACCCTGCCAGGCCACAGAAATCTCCCCCTCGAAAACGGGCCAGGTGCACAGGTGGAACTAGATCGGCAAAGGAGCAGAAAAGATTCCGTCGGATTTCTTCCATCCGCTGCGGCAGAAATCGATCAGTTCATACCCCCAATACCAAGGCGCGAATCTTCGGCGTGACGCGCAAGGCTCTTCGTGCCAGCAGCAGAAAGACAATCAACACGACCGCAAGGGCAAGCCCCAGGCCGGCGGGAGGCAGAGCCCCAGGGTCGATTCTGCGGCACCACAGGTTAAGCAGCTTTGACACAACCGGGCGGTGATAAAGATAGAGCGGAAAGCTGATCGCCCCTACGGCGGCAACAGCGCGAGCGGGATAGGTGCCGTCCATCATCCGCCAGGCCAGGAATGCAACCACAGCAATCAGCACGCCGATGACTGTGTCATGGATGGGATACGCGGCCTTCCATGCATTTGAAAGAAGGAAGAGGCTAAACGAGGCCAGCGCTGTCGCGGTCACCGCCCAGCCCGGCAGCGCGACCTCGCCATCCCGCCGCAACCGGTCTCCGATCCATATGCCCAAACCGAACACGGCCAGCCAATTGAGCGCTAGGACGTGGCCGAAATACTGGTTCCACTCCATGATCGCGGGCAGGGCCGCAAGCTGGCGCGCAACAAAGCCGATGGCTGCCAACGGCAGCAGCGATACCAGCCCGAATCGTACGATCAGACGTCTCAGCGGAAGGAAGATGAGATAGAGCTGGAAGGCCAGGGACAAATACCAAAGAGGGGAATCTGCATTAAAGAAGCGCTTCTCATCGAAGGTGGTGAGCAGGAAGAGGCGCTCCACTACATCCCTGATGGCAAAGGGATGCCCCAAGGCCGTTTCCCACAAATCCAGGAGGGCGACTGCCATCCAGAACGGCGGAATAATCCTGATCATGCGGTGCTTGAGAAATGCGCCGGTCGAGACGGCCATCGGCGTGCCCAGGGCAAGTCCCAGTCCGCTCGCCAGCACGAACAGATGAACCCCCATATAGCCGTAGCGCGCCATGAGGCGCAAAAAGACCTCGTAGTAGCGGCCCGCTCCAGCGGACGACGTAAGGGCGCCAAAAACCATTCCTGCGGAAGTGAAGTTCCATTGCAGCAAGGCCGGCGGCGCCATGCCGCGCGCCAACCAGGTTGATCGTGCAAAGTGATGGAAGAAGATCGGCAGAATCGCGATCCCTTTGGTGAATGTAAGCAGGCTGCCCGCCTGGTCCCGCCTCAAACTAAATACACTCAGCTTTCCGTCGATCATGTATCTCGCAATTCTGGCAGCAAGAGAATTGAACCCAGTCCGCATCGCAAGCTTGGCGGCGCTGGCGCAGAGATTGATCAAGCGTCTTGCGCTTTGGCTACCCAATGAGGCCATAAAGGAGCTGAGGGCCAAGAGAACATGTGAGCATGGACTCGTGAGCAAGCCAAAACCATCCACTCGATTTTTTTGTTGGACGCAATTCATGCTGGCCGTGTTTACATCCTTTTCATCGAACACCATCCTGTCTTGCCAGAAGCACATGTCCATCCCGGCCCCTGATCCCTGTTTTCTGCTACACTCGCTGCAACTTTCCATCATGCTATTCAAAGCTCTCAGCGCGGCCGTGTATGGCATCGACGCCAGCCTCATCGATGTCGAGGTGGACTATAGCGGCGTGGTTGCGGAGAAGGACGTCTTTCATACCGTGGGCCTGCCCGATGCCGCGGTGCGCGAGAGCCGCGACCGGGTGCGCGCCGCCATCAAGAACTCCGGCTACCTGATTCCGCCCACGTTCATCACCATCAACCTGGCGCCGGCCGACCTGAAGAAGGAAGGCGCGGGCTTCGACCTGCCTATCGCCGTGGGCATCCTGGGCGCCTATGGCGCGCTGCGCACCAACGACCTGAGCCGCTTTCTGGTGGTGGGCGAACTGGGGCTGGACGGCAGCGTGCGTCCCGTGCCAGGCATGCTGCCGGTGGCCATCCTGGCGCGGGAGAAGAACATTCCCAACCTGATTCTGCCCGCGGGCAACGCCGCCGAAGCCGCGGTGGTAGAGGGCGTCAACGTCTACCCGGTCTCTTCGCTGCTGGATGTGCTGGAGCTGCTGAACAATCAAGTGGTCGGCGTGATTCAGCGCGAGCCCTACCGCGTCTCCACCGAGGCGCTGCTGGGCGAGCTGCAGCATTTCAGCGTGGACTTCAGCGATGTGCGCGGACAGCAGACGGCCAAGCGGGCGCTCGAGGTAGCGGCGGCCGGCAGCCACAATATTCTGATGATCGGCCCGCCCGGCTCGGGCAAGACCATGCTGGCCAAGCGGCTGCCTTCGATCCTGGCTCCTCTGACGTTTGAAGAAGCACTGGAGACCACCAAGATTCACTCCGTGGCCGGCGTGCTGGACGCGGCGGCCGGCCTGGTGACGCAGCGGCCCTTCCGCTCGCCGCACCACACCATATCGGATGCGGGCCTGATCGGCGGCGGCATTGTGCCCCGCCCCGGCGAAGTCTCGCTGGCCCACAACGGCCTGCTTTTTCTGGACGAGCTGCCGGAGTTTCCGCGCAATGTCCTTGAAGTGATGCGCCAGCCGCTGGAAGACCACACGGTAACCATCGCCCGCGCCTCCATGTCGCTGAGCTTCCCGGCGCGCTTCATGCTGGCGGCGGCCATGAATCCCTGCCCCTGCGGCTACTTCAACGACAAGTCGCGGGAGTGCCAGTGCACCCCGCCCATGATCCAGCGCTATGTGGCCAAGATCTCCGGGCCGCTGCTGGACCGCATCGATATTCATATCGAGGTGCCGGCGGTGCAATACAAGGAACTGCGCGGCGGAGCGGCAGCCGAGGGATCGGCCGAGATTCGCGGCCGGGTGATGGCCGCGCGCGAGCGGCAGCGCCAGCGCTTCAGAAAGGCCGGGGAAAAAATCTACGCCAACGCGCAGATGACCACCCGCCAGATTCGCACCCATTGCGAGCTGGGCGCCGATGCCGAGCGCCTGCTGGAGCGCGCCATGCAGCAGCAGGGACTGACCGCTCGGGCCCACGACCGGATACTGAAAGTGGCCCGCACCATTGCCGATATAGAGGGAGCCGAACATTTGACCGTGGCCCACCTGGCCGAGGCCATCCAGTACCGCACCCTGGACCGGAGCTACTGGGCATAGGCTATCTAAGATCGCGCCGAAGCCTCATGGGGCGGCAAGCTGAGCCCCTTTAGTCTTTTGACAACATCATGGTTACTTTGGAGATTAGCCGGATTCCCATCTGCGGCCGATAGCCTAATCGACTGTCTGAGAAAACTCTCATGCAGCGCGATGTGCAAGGCGAGGCTATCCGTGCAAGAAACCACGCTGAAATCCGGTTGGGAAACAGCGCTGTTCGCCATTCCATTCATTGGCATGCTGTTGTTTGGATTTTTCCATTTGGACGAAGTATTCGTAGCGCCCAAGGAAAAGATCGGGAATCCGCGCGCGGCGTGCGGCAAGGATCAGGACGGAAGGGACATTTTGACCGATCCGGACGGCAGGCCATGGACCAAGCCACGCCTTGGCAAATGACCGCAGGATGCCAGCGCGGAAGCGGCTTGGTGTTGCACTGGCGCCTCCATGTTTTAAGAGCTGTTAGGTAGTTACTATTTAAACGATAGTTATGTTACGTTCGTACTAAACAAAACTGTCCGATCCTGATCAGACGCGGCCTCGAAAGACGACGATACTGGGGCGTAATGGGAGCCGGTTCATCGCCACGGCCCGGCCCATGGATGCGGGGGGAAACCATGCTCGGACCGTTTCTCAAGCCTGGTTGGAATACGCTGCTCGTCGGAATTCCCTTGATTATTCTGCTGTTCATCGGTTTCTTCAGGCTCGATGAGGTATTCGTCAAATCCAGAAACAGAACCCGGCAACAAAGGCCGGCGCGCGGCGTGGACAAGGAGGGCAGGGAGATCTTCTGCGACCCGGATGGCAGGCCGCAGCGCCGCCGCGGGAAGAGATGAGGTTCCGGGAGGAGGCAGAGTGCGCCGTCGCGCGGGCAGGCAGATCGCGGGCTAGAGCCGGGGAGCCGCCTCTGGCCTGATGAAAACTCGGAAAAAAGCAGTTGACCCGGATGCGGACCTGTTATAAATTCAGGATTGCCATCCAAAAGGGCAGATTGCGAAGTGCAATCTTGCGCGCCCCTCTGTATTTCTCCGCATCATATTTTGAGCTGAGGCTCATCCGTTGATGCCCCGGTGCGTTTTGAAGCTCGCCGGAAATGGGAAGGCAGGGCGCATGGAATCCCAAGGCGGCAATCCGTATCACGATATGGCATAAAGCCTGTTCCTGAGCGTGCAGAAGTGCGTCAGAATTCTGAACTGAAGGCGCACGATGTACGTCTAATCCTTGGGAGTAGGAATTTCGGGGCAGCCCTGCATTGTGTTGGCTCCCCACCTGCACCGGCGGCGCCAGGTAGTTCCGGCCGGGCAGCCAACTCAAGAAGGAGAAACACGTAATGCGTTCCGATTTGGTCTTTGGGGCACTCTCTCATGTGTCCAATCGCTACCAGCTCTGTCAACTGGCTAGCAAGGCAACCCGCAAGCTGCACAAGCCGAATACACGGCTGCAGGACACGGCCAACGAGGTGTTGGCTCGTTTTCACACCACCAATCCAGGGTCGCTGGCGCCGCTTGAGACGCCTGTGCCCCATCCGGTTGAAGAGCGCCGCGCAGCCTGACCCCATCTCCCGCAGGGTATAGTTGAGTAGCACGACGGTTTCAAGGCGGCTTCCCCATCAAGGCAGCCGCTTCTGTCCGAAGTTTCGCTGGCCGGCTTCGTTTTGAGATATGTTTGAAGCGCGGCTGGTGCTGTCACGTTTTTGAGTTCCCGCCTGATTTCTTTCTGGAGTACTTCCCCCTCTCGAATCCCCCCCACTCCCATCCCGCCTTATTGCAGGTGAACATGACCATCGCTGAGCTAAAAGAGAAAAACATCACTGAACTGAGCCGCATCGCGCGTACCCTGGAGATCCCTGGGACCAGCGGCCTTCGCAAACAGGATCTGATCTTCAAGATTCTTCAGGCACAGAGCGAAAAGGAAGGCCACATCTTCGCGGAGGGCGTCCTCGAGATTCTGCCCGACGGCTACGGCTTTCTGCGCTCGCCGGACTACAACTATCTGCCCGGCCCGGACGACATTTATGTTTCGCCGTCGCAGATCCGCAAGTTCGATCTCAAGACCGGTGACTCGATCAGCGGCAACGTCCGCCCGCCCCACGAGGGCGAGAAGTATTTTGCCCTGGTCAAGATCGAGGCCATCAACTTCGAGTCGCCCGAGGAGACGCGCAACAAGATCCTCTTCGACAACCTGACTCCGCTCTACCCCCAGGAACGCCTCAAGTTGGAAACATCGCGGGAGGCCATCAGCGGCCGGGTCATGGACCTGCTGACGCCGGTAGGCAAGGGCCAGCGCGGCCTGATTGTGGCGCCGCCACGCACCGGCAAGACCATGCTCTTGCAGTCTCTGGCCAACTCCATCTCCACCAATCATCCCGAAGTCGTGCTCATCGTTCTGCTGATCGACGAGCGGCCTGAGGAAGTGACGGACATGCAGCGCTCCGTGAAGGGTGAAGTCATCAGCTCGACTTTCGACGAGCCGGCGGCGCGCCACGTACAGGTGGCCGAGATGGTCATCGAGAAAGCCAAGCGGCTGGTCGAGCACAAGCGCGATGTGGTGATTCTGCTGGATTCGATCACCCGCCTCGCCCGCGCCTACAACACCATCGTGCCTCCTTCGGGCAAGGTGCTGTCGGGCGGCGTTGACTCCAACGCCCTGCAGCGGCCCAAGCGCTTCTTCGGCGCCGCCCGCAACATCGAGGAAGGCGGCTCGCTGACCATCATTTCCACCGCGCTGATCGATACAGGGTCGCGCATGGACGAGGTCATCTTCGAGGAGTTCAAGGGCACCGGTAACATGGAAATCATCCTCGACCGGAAACTCGTGGACAAGCGCGTCTTCCCGGCCATCGACATCCAGCGCTCCGGCACCCGCAAGGAAGAGTTGCTCATCCCCAAGGAGGATTTGCAGCGCATCTGGATTCTGCGCAAGGTGCTGAACCCGCTGTCGCCGGTGGAAGCCATGGAGCTGTTGATCAGCCGCCTGGAAAAGGTGCGCAACAACGCCGAGTTCCTGGCCAACATGAACCAGTTGTAAGCCGCACCCCGGCAGGCCAGTGGACGGTCTGCCGGGAGCCATGGCAAAAGGAAAAACGCAGCCGCGCCTTTCCCGATTTGCCGCTCGCTGGTAAGATGAATGAAGTCGTGGGGCTGTAGCTCAGCTGGGAGAGCGCCTCGTTCGCAACGAGGAGGCCAGCGGTTCGATCCCGCTCAGCTCCACCACAAAATCCACATCCAGCGGCATCGCTCCGGTTTGCGCCGGATGTTTGTGCCGCGGGCCGTCTCGCCGTCCTCCGTATTGCCCCTTGAATCCGAGTTCTGGTTGGCCGCAGGCCGACGTATACTTGAGTCGCTCCGAACGATTCACTGGCCAACGCACTCAGCCGCAAGCAGATTCATGGATTGGGTTGCGGCCCAGCCGGGTCGGCCCGCATGAGCCAGCAATCCTCGCCGAGGTAATACGGTTGCCCCAATCTCTATTAGAACGGCCCCTTCCCGGCGCGGCGCACGTGCCGTTGTGCGTCGATCTGGACGGCACGCTGGTCAAGTCCGATACCCTTGTCGACTCCCTGCTGGTGCTTTTGCGGACGCGCCCGCAGTTGGCGCTGCGGCTGCCTGGCAAACTGCTTCACGGCAAGGCGGCGTTCAAGGCCTATGTCTCCGCATCCGTTTCGCTCGATGTGGCGTATCTTCCCTACAACCGCAAGCTGCTCAAATTCCTTCAGCAGGAGCGCGCCCAGGGCCGCGCCCTCTATCTGGCCACGGGCGCGGACGGGTCCATCGCCCAGCGGGTTGCGGCGCATCTGGGCATTTTCACCGGAGTCCTGGGCTCGGACGGCGTGACCAACCTGACCGGCTCCAAGAAACTGGACAGGCTGCGTACCCGCCTGGGTTCCGAGACGTTCGACTACATCGGCAATGCCCGTCCCGATCTGCCGCTGCTGGCGCACGCCAACGCGCCCATGGTGGCCAATCCGACCCTGGGGCTGCGCCTGGGGATGAGGGCGCGCGGCATCCGGCCGGCGCGGGTGTTCGAGGAGCGCAGCCACCCTTTGCGCTCGCTGCTGAAGGCGGTCCGCTTGCACCAATGGGCCAAGAATCTGCTCATCTTTGTTCCCCTCCTGCTCTCCCATGTTTTGACCGCCAGCCTGTTGCTAACGGCCCTGGCCGCCTTCATCTGCTTCAGCCTTACCGCTTCAGCGGCCTACATCGTCAACGATCTGCTGGACATTGAAGCCGACCGCCGCCACCCCCGCAAGCGCCAGCGGCCCTTTGCCTCGGGCGATCTGTCGGCCTTTGCGGGAATCTGCATCTCTGCGGTGTTTCTGTTCATGGGGCTGGTGGGCGGACGCCTGCTGCCGGGGGGCTTTTATGGCTGGCTGCTGCTTTACCTGGCCGCCACGCTGGCCTACTCTTCCTATCTGAAGCGGATTGCGCTGGTGGATGTGCTGGTGCTCTCCGGCTTGTATACCCTGCGCTTGCAGGCGGGCAGCGCCGCCACCTCCTCGCACATCTCCCACTGGCTGGCGGGCTTCTCCATCTTTCTGTTCCTGTCTCTGGCCATCGTCAAGCGCTTTGCCGAGCTGGAGAACCTGCGCGCCAGCGGTTCGCCGCCCAAAAACGGACGCGGCTACCTGGTGGCCGACATCGAGCAGTTGCGCAGTTTCGGTACCACCAGCGCGGTTGCCGCCGTGGTGGTCTTTGCCAACTACATCAGCGGGCGCGAAGTGGTGGTCTTGTACCGTCAGCCGCGGCTGCTGTGGCTGATCATGCCGCTGATGATCCTCTGGCTCTTCCGGGTTTGGCTGCGCGCTTCCCGCGGAACACTCAACGAAGACCCGGTCGTCTTTGCCCTCACCGACCGCATGAGCCTGCTGACGGGAGCGGCGGTGGTGGCCATCGCCCTGCTGGCGATTTGAGCGTGGGGCCGCCCCTTCCTTCCAGAGCGATTTCGATGCCAGTGCGAACCATAATCCGGGTGCCCCATCCTTGAATCGTTCTTTGATTCAAGGGTGGGAGAGCATGAATTCAAAGCTCCACGGAGCCTCTTGCAGAATTCAATTGTGACCGCGGAAAGTGTCAGGGCACGACTTCAGTCGTGCCGCAAACGGCGGTATAGCCCGGGCAGATACTTTACAGAACAGACCGGGGAGATGGTTTACAGGTATTGATCCGTTTGCGAAGGCGTGTAGAAGGGAAGCATGCCTT
>Ga0302266_10004906_pt1 | contig 10010 bp, 7 predicted proteins | sample III_Bog_E1_2_FD_194559 | JGI IMG/M metagenome (GOLD analysis project Ga0302266, IMG submission 194559) | Peat permafrost microbial communities from Stordalen Mire near Abisko, Sweden - III_Bog_E1_2 | ecosystem: Environmental > Terrestrial > Soil > Wetlands > Peat | place: Sweden: Abisko... | reverse complement strand
GCATCACCTTCATCCACCAGCGCGTTGAACAACGTCACCGTCTGCCCGGCACGGATTAATTCAGAAGTCTCCTTGAACTCGCCGAAACTCCAGTCGGTAAAACGTACTGTAGTTTGTTCAGGGTCTTTAACTTTAGCAGGCAGTGGTTCCAGTTTTGGGGCAAGCTCAGCGCGCAACTGCGTAAAGTTACGCGACACACCCAACTGCCTGCCATGCTCATCCACGATATAAAAATTCATCAGCAGATGCGCTGGCAATTGCTCCAGACGGAACGCATCCAGTGGCACGTCGAGTTGTTTCTGTGCGCGGATATAGCGCGCCAAAGCCTGTAGCAACGACATCTCAGACGGTTCGATCTCACGGCAGAATGCGGCAGCGAATTCCGGTACCGGCACCAGATGGCGGCGCAACTTCTGCGGCAAGGTCTTCACCAGCTGCGTCACTTTTTCTGCCAGCAGACCGGGCACCAGATATTCGCAACGCGACGCAGACATCTGGTTAATCAGCGCCAGCGGTACGGTGAGAGTTACGCCGTCGTCGCTCTTGCCCGGTGCGAAGTTGTAAGCCAGCGCATAGCTGATATTATTCATCACCAGTTGCGGTGGAAATTGGTCAGTAGTGATGCCCGCCGCCTCGTGCCGCATCAGGTCGTCTTTTTTTAGATAAAGAAGCTTTGGGTTCTCGCGCTCCGCTTCCTTACGCCACGACTCGAACGCCGCGCCGTTGTGGATGTGCGGTGGAATGCGGCTATCGTAAAAAGCGTGGATCAACTCATCGTCCACCAATACATCCGGGCGGCGTGCCTTATGCTCCAGCGCCTCGATGTCATGGATCAGTTTCTGGTTATGCGCGAAGAATGGTGCCAGCGTATTGAACTCGCCCGTCACCAGCGCCTGACGAATAAATACCTCGCGCGACTCGGCCACATTCATCGGCCCGTAATGCACGCGTTTCTTTGGGTTGATGACCAGTCCATACAAGGTGCTGCGTTCCCACGCCGCCACTTGCGCGGCTTTCTTCTCCCAATGCGGATCGAAATAATGGCGCTTGATGAGATGCGCAGCGACCTCTTCCAGCCACTCCGGTTCGATTCGCGCCACATTGCGCGCATACAGCTTGGTGGTTTCAGTCAGTTCGGCGGCCACCACCCATTTTGCCCCCTTCTTCGCCAGCACCGAATTCGGCGCAATGAAGAATTTTATTTCGCGCGCACCGAGATAATACGGCTCCCTGTCCACACTCTTGCAGCCTATATTTCCAAGCAAGCCAGTCAGTAACGCCTTGTGGATTTGTTCGTAGCTGGCGGGTTGCTCATTCAGGCGTATGCCCATCTCGGCAACCTGTGCATGCAACTGTTGATGCAGCTCATGCCACTCACGCAAGCGCAGCGGCGACAAAAACTTCTCACGGCATTCATTCGCCCACAGGCGGTTGGATTTTTTATGCTTCACGGCTTCCTGAAACCACGCCCACAGTTTCAGGTAAGCGAGAAAATCCGAGCGCTCGTCGTTGAAGCGCTGATGCGCCGCATCCGCCGCTTCGCGCCGCTCCGATGGGCGGTCACGCGGATCTTGCAGCGACAGCGCACTGGCGATGATGAGGATTTCTGAAAGACACTGGTATTGCCGCCCGGCCAATAACAGGCGGGCAATTTTTGGATCGAGCGGCAACTTGGCTAACTCATAACCTAGCGGAGTCAGTTGCCGCGCCTCGTTGATCGCACCGAGTTCTGCGAGCAATTGGTAACCATCTGCAATCGAACGCGAACCGGGCGGCTCGATGAACGGGAATTTTTCCACCTCTCCCAAACCCAGCGCGCTCATGCGCAAAATCACCGTCGCCAGCGACACACGAAAAATTTCCGCGTCAGTATATTCGGAACGGGCAATGAAATCTGCCTCATCGTACAAACGCACGCAGATGCCGCTCATCACCCGACCACAGCGCCCGGCGCGTTGATTGGCGGCGGCACGCGAAATCTTCTCCACGCGCAACTGCTCCACCTTCTGCCGGATACTATAGCGGTTGATACGCGCCTGGCCCGCATCAATCACGTAACCGATGTTGGGCACGGTGAGCGAAGTCTCCGCCACGTTAGTCGCCAACACCACTCGGCGCATACCGGATGCCGGTTTGAATACGCGATCCTGCTCGGCGGCAGATAGGCGCGAAAACAGCGGCAAAATTTCCACACCACGCGGATGATGCTTGCGCAAGGCTTCCGCCGTGTCGCGTATCTCGCGCTCGCCCGGCAGAAATACCAGCACATCGCCGCGCAAGCCGCCGATACTCAGCTCATCCAGTGCGCTGCACACCGCTTGAGGAATGTCCTGCTGCTCACCTTCTTCATTTTGTTGCGGAGGGCGGTAGCGAACTTCAATCGAGTAACTGCGGCCCGAAACCTGTAAGACAGGCGCATTGGAAAAATGCTTAGCAAAACGCTCCGCATCCAGCGTAGCCGAGGTGATGATGAGCTTCAAATCCGGGCGGCGTGGCAGCAATTGCTTAAAATAGCCCAGCAGAAAATCGATGTTGAGCGAGCGCTCATGCGCCTCGTCAATAATGATCGTGTCGTATTTTTTTAGTAGCGGATCGCTCTGGATTTCTGCCAGCAGGATGCCGTCGGTCATCAGCTTGATGCAGGTGAAATCCGACACCTTGTCGTTGAAGCGAATCTTATAGCCGACCACCCCGCCCAGTTCGGTCTTCAATTCGTGCGCAATGCGGTTGGCCACGGAACGCGCTGCTACCCGGCGCGGCTGGGTGTGCGCAATCACGCCTTGCACGCCACGGCCTATGCTTAAACAGATTTTCGGCAATTGCGTTGTCTTGCCGGAGCCAGTCTCACCGCACACGATGACGACCTGGTTCTGTGCAATGGCCTGTGCCAGCTCCTCACGCCGCAACACCACCGGCAGGTCGGCAGGATACTCAAGTGGAAAGAGTAATTCGATGCGTGCCGCGCGGCGCGCTTGGGGAGAGTTTGCAGGATAAATCATGGCGCGCGATTTTACCTGTTAGCCATTCTGAGCGCACAAAAAAAGGGGGCCGAAGCTCCCTTTTGATGTTGCAACTGCTGTTGCTTTTGTTTGATGGGCTAACTATCCGCGTCGAGAACGGCGAAACTCTATGCGGCCAATTTTTCTAGTGGCCTGACTTCCTGCTCGATCCGCTTGCCGTCCTCGCTCTCTGCCAATTTCAGGTCGAACGAACTTTGCAGGTTGAGCCAAAACTGCGCCGTAGTACCGAAACAACGCGCCAATCGTAACGCAGTATCAGGCGTAATAGCCCGACGCTCGCGCACAATGTCATTCATTCGCGTAGCAGGTACGCGAAGTTCAATCGCCAAAGCGTGAGCAGTCATATTCATGGGCACAAGATATTCCTCACGGATTATCTCCCCAGGGTGAATCGGTCTCATTCTGTTAGTTGCCATGTCATAACCTCATTCAGTGGTAATCGACTATTTCTACGTTTTCGGGGCCTGATACAGTCCAGATGAAACACACACGCCACTGGTCGTTGATGCGGATGCTATGCTGTCCTTTTCGATCATCCTTCAATGCTTCCAAGCGGTTGCCCGGTGGTGATGCCAAGTCTCGCAACTCCACCGCGTCATCAAGCATCTGAAGCTTGCGCTGTGCAACAGATTCAATGTTCCTGAACCGCTTAGGCTTTCTGTCTTCGTAAAGCGCTTCTGTGTCGGCACAAAGGAATGATCGAATCTTCATGGTTAATTGTATTGCCGTTACCTGTTAAACGTCAAGCGTTATATTAAAAGTCAATTCGATTCTGCTTCTCATTAATTGAGTCATTTCGGAAAGCTCTCATAGCACTTCTTTTGCCAAAATAAAAAAGGGGAGCCGAAGCTCCCCTTTTTAAGTTTCAGCCGATTTGCACCGGCTTATCCGATTTCGTCTTGCGACTGGATCAGAATCCGAAAGCCAGATCCAACATGAGCATATTGTCGCCCAAATAGGTTCCAGGATTGGCTGCTTGCACTGCATCGCCGTACATGTCGCCGCTGTACTTGGAGTAGGTCGCTTCGAATCTGGCGTTCAGTGCGAGAGCGTAAGTCGCACCGATCATGACTGCATTGTCGCTTGCATTCGAACCCGTGGCAGCACCACCGGCAACCACACCTGCATCCTGTCCGCTACTTGCGTGACGGAAGGCCAGCTGCACCGTTGCCTTGTTCGGAATCACACCGAGCTCAGCTCCAATATTGAACGATTTCTTGTCCATTGCATTCGTATTGAACAAGTTTACATTCGTCCCAGCAGCCAAGTCAGTGGCATTCGTTGCGGAAGCTTTCGCATAGGAGGCAGTGACCAGCAGAGGCATTCCAGCCACATCGCCCATCGTTTGCGCATCAATTGCCCACGCCTTAGTATCTACGATGCCGTTAACCAAGTTAACGGTAGGTGTATCTTCTGCGCTGGTTCCACTCCAGCTCTGGAAACCGATGGCGGAGTCAAATCCGGGGATCAAACCGGTAGTCCATGCGCCACGCAGGTAGTTGGAAGTCGGAGCACCAGATGCACCGCCGCCCTGATTGGCACCCCACTTTGCGAAGTTAGCAAAGAAGTCGTCATTCGAAGCGATGAATGCCACACCGGCTGCAGGTGTTGCCGTACCGATGTACTGCTGGGCGGAAACCGCCGGCATATCAGACTGGTTGAATGCATGCACTGCAACCGCGCCCGTGTTCAACACTTCAAAGCTGTCGGCGGCGCCGAGACCTGTACTAAAGGGGATGATCCCTGCATGCACGCTGCCCACGTCAAACACGAAAGGAACTTTCAGCCGGATGATACCTGCGCTGCCAGCAGTCGGTATAGTTCCGGCATTAGCCATATTGATTTCAGCTTCGAAACCGACATGCTCCCCGGCGCGACCACCCAAGAACAGGCTGACCTGTTGTGGAATGCTAAGCGAACCATCGTTGGTGGTCTTGGTGCCAGGAAGAGCTCCGGGAACTGTTTGTCCATTGGTCTTCTGATAGCCGATATAGCCGACCAAAGCCGCGTTCAGAACTACTGGAAGGGAAACGCCTTCGCCTTCGATTTTTTCTTGAGCGCCGATCATGGTGTAGCCACCTGCCTTGAACGCGCGACCGAAGCTGTTCAAAACTGGAAAGTGTTGGTAATGGCAGGCGCTACAGGCCATGCCGACTTGACGGGCGAAAGCAGGAATAGCGGATGCGTCAGGCGCAAACGCGACTGCAGCAGCCATACCCGCCAGTGAAAGCGCGATTTTCTTAATTTTCATCTAAAACTCCCTTTTTAATTGACCCACAAAAGATACCTACCCATAAGCTGTCAATGGCGACCACAAACTCCCTTTCCGGCCACCAAGTCTTGATTCTCAACAAAGCAGTGCGCCGTTGTCAACCATTTTTATAGTGTGGTGACTTTTATGCAACAAATTCATCCTAGCGTAACGGAGATTTGTTCGGTTTTGTCGTTGATGAAACAACTAGCCATTCGACTAAGCGCGATGAAACATGCGCTAAGTCGCGGTTATCCCGCGTAGGCGGGGATCCAGTTAAATAAAGGCACTGGATCCCCGCCTACGCGGGGATGACGAATTAATCCGTGTTTCCCTAGCAAAGCTCTACATACCTAATTTACCCCTATCAGTTCTGACAGGTAGCCAAGTGCTGTCGGGCTTGCAAGAATGACGAACTGTAATTCCAAAAAACACACCCCATCAGGAGAACACGATGATGAAACGCAATCAGCCCGGTTTTACTTTGATCGAAATCGCCATCGTGCTGGTGATTATTGGCCTGCTGCTCGGCGGCGTGCTGAAGGGGCAGGAGTTGATCAACAGCGCGAAGGTGAAAAACCTCGCGGGCGATTTCAAGAATGTTCCTGTGTTTATCTACGGCTATCAGGACAAGTACAAGGCACTGCCGGGAGATGATGCCAGTGTCGCCACTCATGTAACGGGCGGCACGGTCTGCGCCCCGGCAGCAGTCAATTTGTGCGCCCCCGGCAACGGCATTATCGATGGTGCATGGAATGCCACATCGATAGCTTCAGAGTCCTTCGTATTCTGGCAACATGTTCGTCTCGCCGGTTTTGCCGCTGGCCCCACAGACACAACCGCAGCCAATTATTTGCCGCAAAATGCCGTTGGCGGAGCGCTGGGCGTCACCAATGCAGCCAACACGGCGATTACCGGGTTAACGGGATCCTACATAATCTGTTCCGACGCCATAGCCGGAAAATTTGCCAAGCAACTTGATACCATTTTGGATGACGGCAATACCGCCACCGGCTCCATGATGGTCACTGCGGCTGGTACGACTACCCGAGGGATGCCCATTCCGACTGCCAGTATTGTTGATGACACCCCTTATCTGGTTTGCATGGGGGTTTGAGGACAAGAGGCAAGGAGCTAAGGAGCAAGGTGCAAGCAAAACCTGATGCCCCGCTTTGAACTTGTCCCTTGTGCCTTGCTCCTTAATATTCCCTCCAAGCAAGTATGCTGTGCTATGATGCAATTGTATACATTCGCAGCGGGGCAATTATGGAAACAACCATTCTGACTCTTCGCGTTCCTCAGGAGACGAAGGAACAACTAGCCAAACTGGCGGAGGCGACACATCGCTCACAGTCTTTTTTGGGGAGCGAGGCGATTCGACGGTACATTGATCTTGAGTCTTGGCAAATCGCAGAAATCCAGCAGGCCATCACCGAAGCCGATGCGGGCGATTTCGCTACCGAGGCCGAATTCAACTCAATAGTAAAAAAACATGCAGGTTAGATGGTTGCGCGGGGCATTGCTGAACCTTGATCAGGAAGCAAGTTACATTGCACAAGACAACCCCAAAGCAGCCGCAGATTTAGTACTCCATTTGCGCGATAGTGCGCTGATACTGGGCGAACAACCTAATCTGGGACGACCGGGGCGCATCCCCGGCACAAGAGAGTTGGTTGTATCAAAACTTCCCTATATCCTGCCCTACCGGGTTCGCAACGATACCGTTGAAATATTGCGCGTATTTCACGCGGCCAGAAAGTGGCCAGTCAAATGAGGCTCAAGGGGCAGGGAAAAAAGTACAAGAAAAACATGAGACCTGGCTTTTAACTTGAGCCTTGCCCCTTGAACCTTATTCCTCGATCCTTGATCCTCTTAGCCGCTTTTCTGCCATCATTAACGCCACCGGCTGTCCGAGCAGAACCAGCACGTCTCCGCTCTCCAGCACCATGTCGCCCGCCGGTTGGTTGCCGTGTACATTGTGGCGGCGCACCGCGTTAACTTCCACTTCCAGTTCGGCCAGCTTGGCCGCATCCAATGTCTTGCCTACGGCGGCGTCACGTTCGTTCAACAGCACACTCTGAAAGCGCGGCTGCAAACTATCCGTAGCTTCGCCCACCGCATCGACGGGAGCATGGAAGAAGCTGCCGAACATGCTATAGCGACGCGCGCGCGCTTCCCGAATCCGGCGAATAACCTTATTGAACGGCACACCGGACAGCAGCATAGCCTGCGATGCCAGCATCACGCTGCCTTCCAGCACTTCCGCCACCACCTCGGCGGCTCCGGCTTGTTTGAGCGCCTCGATGTGGGTGTCGTCGGCGGTGCGCACCACCACCGGCAGGTCAGGACGCACCTCGTTCACATGTTGCAAAATCTTGAGGGCGGAGTGTTTGTCATCGTAAGTAATTACCAAGGTTTTGGCGCGCATCAGTCCGGCGGCCAGCAGCACTTCGCGCTTAGCGGCGTCGCCATACACCACGCTCTCGCCCGCCGACATTGCCTCGCGCACCCGGTGGGGGTCGAGATCGAGTGCGATGCAGCGGATGTTTTCCTGCTTCATGAAGTGCGCCAGTGCTTGGCCGCTACGCCCATAGCCGCAAATAATTATATGGGCGTCGGTGGCCATGCTTTGCACCGCGATCTGGTGGATCTGCATGGCGCGATTCATCCATTCGTCGGGCGAAATGCGGCGCACGATGGCTTCGGCATGCTGAATCAGGAAAGGCGCAACCAGCATGGAGAGCAACATAGCCGCCAACACGTTCTGCATCACTTCGTGGGGCAACAGGTTGGCCCCACCTGCCAGTGTCAGCAGTACGAATCCGAATTCACCCGCCTGTGCCAGTCCCAGTCCGCTGCGGATTGCAGAGCCCCAGTCCCCAGAGAACCAACGCGCCAGCAGCGCTACCACTGCCGCCTTGAACGGTAGCAGGATGAGCAGGAGCAGCAATATCCAGCCGAACCCGGCAATGACGCTGCGCGGATCGAGCAACATGCCGATGGTGACGAAGAACAAGCCGAGTAAGACATCGCGGAAGGGCTTGATGTCTTCTTCCACCTGATAACGGTATTCGGTTTCGGAAATCAGCATGCCCGCGACAAAGGCACCCAGCGCCAAGGAAAGTCCGGCCAACTCGGTGATATAGGCCAAGCCCAATGTGAACAGCAACACGTTGAGCATGAACAGCTCGGAAGATTTTTGTGTGGCTACCAGATGGAACCACGGACGCAATAAGCGCTGCCCGAAAACCAGCAGGGCGGCCAACACCACTGCCGCCTTAATCAAAGCCCATCCGAGTGTCGCATAGAGTGCCTGCCCGCTACTGGTCAGCGCCGGAATGATGATAATGAGCGGCACCACGGCCAGATCCTGAAACAGCAGCACGCCCATGACTTTCTGGCCGTGCAACGTGTTTAGTTCAGCGCGTTCGACCAGCATCTTGCTGACGATCGCGGTGGAAGACATCGCCAATACGCCGCCCAAGGCCAACCCGGCGCGCCAATCCAACCCAAAGAAGAATGAAGCAAGCATGACCAGCAGAATGGTAGCCACGACCTGCGCCGTGCCCAAGCCGAACACTTGGCGCTGCATGGCGCGCAGCCGCGCCAGACTGAATTCCAGCCCGATGCTGAACATCAGAAACACCACGCCGAATTCGGCCAAATCACGTGTCTCCGGCTCATCGGGTATCCAACCCAGCGCGTGCGGGCCTATGGTAATGCCAACGATGAGATAGCCTATCATTGCCGGCATACGCAAAATGCGACACAGCACCACCACCCCGACGGCGGCGGCAAGCAGAATCAGCAGAAGTTGTAGCGAGTTAGTCATGCGTGTGTTTCAAGCAGCAAAATTTGCGTACCCCGATAATGCCCTAAGTTGCGCATCCTTTCAAAATTTCGCGGTATATTTACAGCATATTTATTGAGCTTTCCAAAATACATGGCACGGTGTGCCACACCCCTTTCCCAACCGTGGAAGCATCAATAATGGCCTACTCATTAGTCACACTGCTATAATTCCCGTTATGAATAAAGCCATATCCGCCGCACCTCGCGCGCTCGACTTGGCGCGCGAGGTGCTCAGCATCGAAGCCGCCGCCGTGCAAGCACTGACGCAACGCATAGACGAAACCTTTCTGCGCGCGCTCGACATTATCCTGTCCTGCGAGGGACGGGTGATCGTCAGCGGCATGGGCAAGTCGGGCCACATCGCACGCAAGATCGCTTCCACCCTGTCCAGCACCGGCACACCGGCGTATTTTGTGCATCCCGCCGAGGCCAGTCACGGCGACCTCGGCATGATTACATCCGAGGATGTATTTATTGCACTGTCGTATTCCGGCGAAAGCGACGAACTGCTCACCATTGTGCCAACCATCAAACGCCAGGGCGCAAAGTTGATCAGTCTGACCGGTAATCCGCAATCCAGCCTGGCGCAGGCGGCGGATGCACATCTCAATGCGGCCGTGGACAAAGAGGCTTGTCCAATGGGGCTGGCTCCCACCGCCAGCACTACGGCGGCACTGGCGCTGGGCGATGCGCTCGCCGTGGCGCTGCTGGATGCAAAGGGATTCGGTGCCGAGGATTTTGCCCGTTCGCATCCCGGCGGCAATTTGGGTCGCCGCCTGCTCACCCATGTACGCGATATTATGCATACCGGCGCGGACATCCCTACCGTCGGGGATAAGGCTTTACTGTCCGAGGCCGTGCTGGAAATCACGCGCAAGCGGCTGGGC
>Ga0302266_10004892_pt1 | contig 10028 bp, 8 predicted proteins | sample III_Bog_E1_2_FD_194559 | JGI IMG/M metagenome (GOLD analysis project Ga0302266, IMG submission 194559) | Peat permafrost microbial communities from Stordalen Mire near Abisko, Sweden - III_Bog_E1_2 | ecosystem: Environmental > Terrestrial > Soil > Wetlands > Peat | place: Sweden: Abisko... | reverse complement strand
GCCCCATCATGCTCACCGAATCCCAAATCCGCGAAGCTCTCTGCGACTGCTACGACCCGGAGATCCCCATCAACATCGTGGAACTCGGCCTCGTCTACAAGATCGAGCTCACGCCCGACCCCGACGCCCCCGGCCTGCTTCCAAAACAGCAGGTCAGCATCGACCTCACGCTCACGTCGCCCAACTGTCCCGCGCATGAGCAGATCGCCGCGCAGATACAGAACCGCATCGCCGGCCTGCAGGGCATCAGCAAAACTACGGTGCAAATTGTGTGGGAACCGAAGTGGACGCCCGAGCGCATCAGCGCCGTGGGCCGCAAGCGACTCGGAATTTAATCCGCTTCACGCCCGCCTCCGCGGCGCCTTCAGAAACTCATCCGCCCCCAGCTATTAGGTACGTTACGGCGCGATCTTCACTTCCAGCGTCGGCGTCACCTGCGCATCGCCAACCGTGTAGGGGCTGCCCGTCACGTCGAGCACCGGCAGCGAACTCCACGCAATGCATTGCGCTGCCTTGTGCGCGTAACCGCTCGCCTGCGCATTGACAGTCTGCTGATTCACCTGCAGCTTTACATCCAGCGCGCGGCTGCCCGCTTGCGGATGGCTCGTCGCCATCAGGGTTGCGTGAAAATTCAGCCCGTCGGCCTGCAGATCGACCGCCTGCGCCCCGGCCAGCGTATTACCGTCCTTCGGCGTGAGCACGACCTGAATATCATTCTTCGCGACGCTTACGGTCGAGCAATCTTCTGCCTTGCAGCGCTTCAGTAGAAGCTCGTAGCGCAGATGGATCGTCTCACCCGATATTGCATCACTCTGTGCGGAGGCCGTCAGCACACCATGCAACAGAAAACATAGCCCGATATATCGCAGAATTTTCATCACTGCATCGTTGGATGCGTGCAACCCCACTTTAGCTACTTCGGTCGCGCCCGCAGCGCCTTTAAAAACTCGTTCGCGCCCAGCGTATTCAGCACGTCATCCTTCGTCAGCCAGGCTCTGCGCAGCTGCGTCACACCAAACCGCATCTTCGCCATATCCGGAATCGAGTGCGCATCCGTGTTCACCACAAACTTGCAGCCGAACTCCTTCGCCATGCGCAGTTCGCGGTCTTTCAGATCCAGCCGCGCGGGCGAGGCATTATGCTCCACCGCAACGCCCAGTTCCGCCGCACGTTTCAGCACCGCCTCCAGGTTCACCGCGTAGGCTTCGCGCTTCAGAACTTTGCGCCCCGTCGGGTGCCCAAGCACGCGCGTGTATGGATTCTCCAACGCTTTCAAAATCCTCTCCGTCATCTGCTGCACGGGCTGGTTGAAGAGCGTATGCACGCTGGCGATCACCACGTCGAGCTGCGCCAGCGTCTCATCCGCCAGGTCCAGCTCGCCACCGGCAAGAATATCCACCTCCACGCCGGAAAAGATGCGGATGCGTCCCTCCATCTCCTTCTCCACTTCGCGAACGCGCTTCGCATGAGCCACCGCGCGTTTGTCATCCATGCCATTGGTCATCGCCAGATTCTTGGAATGGTCGGTGATAGCGATGTAGGCGTAACCGCGCTCCAGCGCCGCCTCCGCCATCTCGCGGATGGTCTGGGTTCCATCGCTCTCCACCGTGTGCATATGGATGTCGCCGCGCAGGTCCGTCAGCGCGATCAGCTCCGGCAGCTTATGCTGCAGCGCCAGGTCCAGCTCGCCGTTGTTCTCGCGCATCTCCGGCGGAATCCAGTCCATCCCCAGCGCTTTGTAGATCGATTCTTCCGTTGCCGCCGCCACAATCGAGTCATCTTCCATGCTGGCCAGCGCGTATTCGCTCAACGTGTATCCCAGCTTCAGCGCGCGCTGCCGCAGAGACACATTGTGCATCTTCGATCCCGTAAAGTATTGCAGCGCCGCGCCGTAACTCGCCTTGGGCAGCAGCCGCACGTCCACCTGCATCCCATTGCGCAGGGCGAAGCTCACCTTGTTCTGCCCCTTCGCCATCAGGTTGGCGATCATGGGCAGCGTCGCCACATGCTCCACCGCCGCGCTCACCACCTCCGGCTCGCAGGCTGGGCCGGTCGCCAGCAGGTCCAGGTCGCCAACGGCCTCTTTGCCGCGCCGCAGTGAGCCCGCGGGCGTCACCGTTTCGATCCCCGGGAAGGCCAGGATCAGCGCGCCGATGCGTTGCGCCGCTTCATCGGCTTCGTCAATGCGGAATGAGCTGGCATTGCGGCGGTAATCCTCAATGCCCTTCAGCAGCTTCTGCACCTGCTTCTCGCCGAAGCGCGGCAGCGTCGTGAGCTTGCCCTCTTTCGCAGCCGTCTCCAGCGCGTCAATGTCGGCCACACCCAGCGCCTCCCACACCAGGCCGACGGTCTTCGGCCCCATGCCCGGCAGCTTCAGCAGGTCCAGCATGGTGGGCTTATAGGTCTGCAGCAGTTCCTCGCGCACCTGCATGCTGCCCGTTTTCACAATGTCAATAATGTTGGCCGCCATGCCTTTGCCGATGCCGGCTATCGCCAGCAACTGCTTCGGCTCATCCACCATGGCGGCGAGCGGCTGGGTCTGTTGTTCTACGGATTCGGCGGCGCGCCGGTACGAGCGAATGCGAAACGGGTCAGCACCGCTGATCTCCAGCAGTGCCGCCGTCTCATCCAGGATTGTCGCTATGGTGATGTTGTCCATGATTGGGCCGGGCGCTGCTCCGCTATTGTACGAAACAATCCAGTTGCTTCGTGTGCGGAATCTGCCCTGCCTGCCGCGCGCCGGGAGAGGGCGCGCAAAAGTGGGTCATGCTGCGTTGCTGTCAGCCCGGACCACCTGGTCCGCCTGCGGGCCCTTCTGGCCTTCGACAATGTCAAACTCGACATCATCTCCTTCTTTCAGGCTCTTGTAGCCTTCCAGTTGGATGGCACTGTAGTGGACAAAAACATCCGGCCCATCATCGCGACCGATGAAGCCGAAACCCTTTGCGTTGTTGAACCACTTCACTTTGCCCCTGTATTGTGCCACGTTCATTCCCCTTTATTTCTGCAAGATCTGCGCTGACAGTTCCATGCACGCATATTGCTGCATAGAAGGTATGACGCATCTGGGTACCTATTTGGTTTCCCCGGAATCCGCACCGGCGCACAGGGCGCATTTTGCCTTCTCTTCGCGCTCATCAACACGTCCTGGATATCCTTCGGGCTGCAACACGATATCCTAATCATCATGCCCACCTCCGCGATGGATTCGCAGCAGATTCTGGATACGCTGCCCCAGCTCGTCTGCGCGACCGATCCGGAAGGGTCCATCACCTTCCTGAATCGCGGCTGGTATCAATACACCGGCCGCAAGCCCACGGCCGATCTGGAAGCCCTCTGGTTTGATACCGTGCATCCCGATGACCGCGAGCAGGTGGCCCAGGCCTGGGCCGCCGGAGTGCCCACCGGCAAAGCGTTCGAACATCGCTATCGCATTCGCTCACACAATAATCTCTACCGCTGGTTCGATTCCCATGCCGGTCCCATCTTAAAGAAAAATGGCGACCTGGCCGGCTGGATATGCTCCTCCGTCGATGTGCAGGGACAGATGGATGCGGAGCTGGCCGCCCGCATGGAGCGCGACCGCCTGAACACGGTGGTGGAAAACGTACCTGTCGGCATCGTCCTGGCGGAAGCGCCCAGTGGCCGGATCGTCTTCGGCAATCCAGCGGTGGAGCAAGTATTGCGCCACCCAATCCTGCCGGCTGACTCCATGGACGATCCTGTCAAGTGGCCTGCCTTCCAGCCCAACGGCAGCCCCGTTGATCCAAAAGACTTTCCCCTCATCCGCGCGATCACCACGGGCAAAACCATAAGCGGCGAAGAATTTCTCTACCGCCGTGGCGACGGCACCTTCGGCTGGATACGCATCACCGCATCGCCCATCATGAACTCCGAAGGCCAAATCGTCGCCGGCATTGCCGCCATTGCGGACATCAGCCCGGAGAAGCTGATGATCGAGCGCACGCTCGCCGCTGAGAGCCGCTTCCACCAGGTCATTGAGGTCAGCTTCGTTGGCTTGCAGATCGTCGATGCGAACGGCATCGTGACCTACATGAATCCAGTGCTGCGCCGGATGCTGGGCTACACCTCCGGCGAGATTACCGACGGGCGCGTCCATCGGAGCAAGCTCACCCCGCCGGAGTTCTCCAGCCTGGATGCCCACGTCGAGGATCAGCTGCAGCGCAATGGCAACTGCGAACCCTACGAAACCATCTATCTCTCCAAGACCGGCACACGCATTCCCGTACTCAGCGCCAGCACTATGCTGCGCAATGAAACCGGGACCGATACTGAGGTCGCCAGCTTCGTCTTTGACCTCACCACCGCCAAGCGTTCGGAGTCTGCCTTGCTGCAATCGGAAAAGCTCGCGGTCGCCGGCCGCCTGGCGGCATCCATTTCGCACGAGATCAACAATCCGCTGGAAGCGGTGACCAATCTGCTTTACATCATCGGGCTGGAACCACTCTCACCCGAGGTGGCGCAGTATTTGAAGCAGGCGCAGGCGGAGCTGGGCCGCGTCTCACACATCGCCGCGCAAACGCTCCGTTTTTATCGCCAGACCACAAAACCCGCGCCCATGAAGGCCAGCGATCTGACCGATTCTGTGATCTCGCTCTATCGCAGCCGGCTGCACTCCGCCAATATTCACCTGGTGCTGGACCATGCGGAGCACAAAACCCTGATAGGCTATGCCAGTGAGTTGCGGCAGGTTCTGGCCAATCTAATCGGCAATGCGCTGGATGCGATGAATGCTGTGGACACCCGCATCCTCACCATCCGCTCGCGTCCTGCAACGGATTGGCGCACCGGACGCAAAGGCGTCCGCATCACCGTCGCTGACACCGGGATCGGCATGGACCAGAATACGCACGACCACATCTTCCAGCCTTTCTTTACCACCAAAGCTGAGACCGGCACCGGCCTGGGCCTGTGGGTGAGTGAAGAGATCGTCACCAAGCGGCACGGCATTCTGAGCGCGTACAGCAGCCAGAATGAGCCGCACCGCGGCACCGTCTTTGCCTTCTTCCTGCCCTACTCCGAATAGCCCAAAATGGGCTTCTCTTTTTCATCAGAATTAGTGCAAATTAGGGCAATAATTACCTTGACTCCACCACCTGTTTTCGCTATATTGGGGTGAGTGGAGAACATTATGAGCCAGCCTAAGAGCCTTCAAGAAGCCATTATCTACTTTGCCGACGCGGATAATTGCGTTGCCCATCTGGTCGCCCAGCGTTGGCCGGACGGCGTTGTGAAGTGCCCTACCTGCGGCAATGAGAAGGTCAATTACAGGGCGCATCGCCGCACTTGGACTTGCGGGAGCCATCACGCAAAGCGTGAATTCTCTATCAAGGTCGGCACTGTCATGGAAGATTCCCCCATCGGCCTCGATAAGTGGCTCACTGCTACTTGGCTTCTGACCAACTGCAAGAACGGCATCAGCAGCTACGAGATCGCCCGTGCGATTGACGTATCTCAGAAGGCGGCATGGTTCATGCTGCACCGGATTCGCCTCGCCATGCAGGACGATTTCTTTGGAAGCAAACTCGGCGGCGAAGTGGAAGCCGACGAAACTTTCATCGGTGGTAAATCTCGCAACATGCACATCAGCAAACGGCAACGCCGCATCACTGGTACTGGCGGCAAAGATAAGACTGCTGTGATGGGTATGCTGGAGCGCGGTGGCAAGGTAAAAGCGATGGTTGTGGAAGGTCGCCGTAAATCTACTCTGCAAGCCGAGGTTCGCAAGCATGTGGAAGCTGGCTCTGCGCTCTATACCGATGCGCTGCCATCCTATAATGGACTCGCTCAGGAGTATGCACATGCGGTTGTTGACCACGCTGTGAAGTACGTTGATGGTCGCGTCCATACCAACGGCCTCGAAAACTTCTGGAGTCTCTTGAAGCGCGGTATCAACGGAACCTATGTGAGCATTGAGCCGTTCCATTTGTTTCGTTACCTCGATGAGCAGTCTTTCCGTTTCAACAATCGCGGGGCGATGGGTGATGCTGGCCGCTTCAATCGCGTTATATCTCAAATTGTCGGTCGCCGTCTAACCTTCGCAGAGCTAACCGGGAAGGGGTTGGAAACGGCAACCTGCTAACCCTTACCGTTTGAAGCGCGGGAAGAGGGCGAAGTCTTAGCCCTCTTTTTTCGCGCCTGTTTACGCTTCCATTCCTTCTCGCGACGCTGCAATTCTTCACGCGATACAGACAGCACTTTCCGCAGTGTCGTATTGAACTTATCTAATTCAGACATCAATCCTCCTTATAGCCCTCTTGGCTTCGGTAGTTAGCTTAGGAATCATTCCGCCTCTCGATAAAGAAATTTGTTTTAGCCACTTGTCGATAGTTGCTTTTGCTGTGTGATTTCCAATAACGTTCTGCGCCAATATCGGGGCTGTCAACAATGCCTTTTGCGAATTTGGATCGCTATGAAAATGATGTAGGGCGTAGCAAAGGTAGTCTGCTGCTTCGGTTAGAGTACCCTTTGGTATTGTTCCCCATCGTGCTAATACCGACCATCCAGACACAGTCTTATGATTTTTTCTCCATACAAGCATTGCTCTCTCTCTAAGGGCAGCATGGATTACCTGCTCCTCAAAGAATACTTCTACTCTCTCGTTATTGAGATGCAGAACAAGCTCATCCATCAAACTCAGAATGGATAAAACATATCCTTCCATAATGACTTCAAGAACGGTTCCAGAAACTTTATCTTCATAATCCTTGCGGCAAATAGACCCAGCAAACGCCCTTAGTCCGCACTGCGCGGGAATCCTACCGAGACGACTCAAAATATCGCCATATCTATCACGCGCCCGCTTTGAGCCAAGACGCAGGTCTGCAATATGAATCGCCTTACGAGGGTTCAATTCCTTGCGCCAAACATCCACATAGTTCTTCCACTGCTTTTTGTTGCCCAAATATCCTGCGACATAATACATCCCGGTTTCGTCGTCTAAACTTTCATCCAGATAAAGCTTCAACATACAGACCCATTTAGGCGGGTCATCTTCGGGGGACTCAAATAAGCCATCCAATTCCTCATCACCGTCACCCTCCCCACCGTCACCCCCATTCTCCCCCTGCGGTATGGTGGAGTCAAGGTAATTATTGCCCAAATTAGCACAACAATGGTATTTTTTTTGGCATAGAGTTTCAAAGGATGCTTGTCACCCTAGACGATGTCCGCCATGCGCTGGATAACCACCAGCTAATCCCGTGCTTTCAGCCGGTGGCCGAACTGCATACTGGACGCCTGACCAGTTTCGAAGTGCTGGCGCGCTGGCAACATCCCGAACACGGTCCCATCCTCCCGGAAAACTTCATCGCGCTGGCAGAAGAAAATGGCCTGATTGAAATCCTGACGCAGCAGGTGCTGCGCAAGGCTTTATTAGCGGCCCCATCGCTGCCTGATCCAGTCTCTCTGGCCGTGAATATCTCGGCCACTCAATTGCATGATCCCACGCTTCCCGGCCAGATCCGGAAGCTGACGGAGGAAGCTGCTTTTCCGCCTGCCCGGCTTACCATCGAAGTCACCGAGAGCGCCCTGCTGACCGACCTGAAGCAGACGCAGACCATCGCCGGCGAACTGAAAGCGAGAGGCTTCCATCTGGCTCTGGATGATTTTGGTACCGGCTATTCCAGCCTCGCGCATCTCCAGGCATTGCCGTTCGACGAACTCAAGATTGACCGCAGCTTCGTCGCCACCATGACGAGCAAACGCGAGAGCCGCAAGATCGTAGCCGCCATCATCGGGCTGGGCCACAGTCTCGGTTTAGTCACAGTGGCTGAAGGCGTCGAAACTGAAGAGCAGGCGGACATGCTGCTGTGGCTTGGCTGCGGCCTGGGGCAGGGATGGCTCTTCGGGCGTCCTATGACAGCAGACAAAATTCCTGCACTGCTGGCGTCCCCTTTGCGGGAGGTTCCGGTCGTGCTATCGGCGCCGGGAGACGGCTGGGCCGTTTCCAGCCTTGAAGCTCTGCCCGCCCAGCGCCTTGCTCAGCTCCAGGCCATCTACGACGGCGCACCGGCGGGGCTCTGTTTCCTTGATTGCGACATGCGCTACGTCAGCCTGAACCAGAAGCTTGCGGAGATGAATGGCGCACCGGTGTCCGCACATCTGGGAAAGACTGTAGAGGAGATGCTCCCCGAACTGTTCCTCCGGATCAAGCCTTACCTTCAGCGCGCAGTGCATGGAGAGGCGATGGCCGATGTAGAGGTTTCCAGTCCTTCCACTGTGCCCGGAGAGCCTGACAGGACCGTAGTGGTCTCGTATCAGCCCGCTTGGGATGAGGCGGACGAGGTCATCGGCGTCTCGATTGCAGTAGTGGACATTACCCAAAGAAAAGAAACAGAGAAATCCCTCCGGGAGAGCGTGACCCGCCTGCAGAATATCGAAGAACGGAAGAGCCAGGTGCCGTGGGCGATGGATGCGAAAGGCTACAGTCTGCAGGCCAGTTCTCAATGGGTACCGAACACGGAATTGAGCAGGAAGAAGATGCGCAACCTGAGCTGGCTCGAAGCTCTGAACCCGGACGACCTGGCACCGGTCATGAAGATCATGCGGGAAGCGCTGAAGACCGGCAAACCCATCGATATCGAATATCGCGTGCGCAGCCTCGATGGCGAATGGAAGTGGATGCACTCCCAGGGTTCGCCCCGTTTTGGCCCGTCTGGCGAGATTCTGCGGTGGTACGGCACCGTGGAAGACATTGATGAGCGCAAGCGCGATGAAGAGCTCTACGAGGCTGGCAAGCGCATGTAAATACCTGCCGTGGCCTCTCCCAGCGAGTCGATGCCCCGCCTGCCAGCATCTAAAATGAGTACGGCCCCGCATGGATCTTCACGAAAAAATCCGCACGCTCCCCGCGCAGCCCGGCGTCTACCTCTACAAAAATGCGGAGGGCGAGGTCATCTACGTCGGCAAGGCGAAGAGCCTGCGCGCGCGCGTGCGCTCCTACTTTCTGGAGGCCGCGCAAGCCAACGCCAAGACCGGCTCGCTCATGCGCGAAGCGGTAGACATTGAATACATCCAGGTCGCCAATGAGCATGAAGCCCTGGCGCTGGAAAACAATCTCATCAAGCAGCGCAAGCCGCGCTTCAACATCCTGCTGCGCGATGACAAGACCTATCCCTACGTCAAACTCACGCTGGGCGACCGTTACCCCAAGGTCTTCGTCACCCGGCGCCTGCGCAAAGACGGTGCAGCCTACTATGGCCCATACTTTCCCGGCAATCTCGCGCACCGGCTGGTCGATCTCATCCACCGCAGCTTTCTGATTCCCAGCTGCAAGGTCGATCTCTCGCGCTACCACCCGCGTGCCTGCCTGCAGTACTACATCAAGCGCTGTCTCGGCCCGTGCGTGGAAGGCCTGACCACGCCGAAAGAGTACAGCCAGACCGTGCGCGACACCCAGCTCTTCCTCGAAGGCCGCGTGGAAGAACTGGAGAAGTCACTGCACCTGCGGATGGCAGAGGCCGCTGACAGCGACCAGTTCGAGCTCGCTGCAAAATACCGCGACCTCATCGTCACCGTTGACCAGTTCAAGGAGAAGCAGCGCATCGCCAGCGCGGAAGATGAAGACGCTGACGTCTTCGGCTACCACTTTGAAAAAGAGATGCTCGCGGTAAATCTCTTTCACATGCGCGCCGGCAAGATCGTCGACCGCCGCGACTTCTTCTGGGAAGACCTGCCCGAATTCGTCATCGACGAACCTGATGACTCTCAACCCGTCACTATGGATTGTCATCCTGAGCGCAGCGAAGGATCTCAACTTCCCCCAGAGTCACACACCTTTTCCCCCAGCGCGGGTGCCCCAGAGCCTGTCCTGAGCTTGTCGAAGGATCTCGCTTCTGAGACCTGGGTTGACCACCACGAATCTTCGGAAACAGAAGTCGCGCCCTCCCCTCTTCAAACGCTGTCATCCCGAGCGGAGCGCAGCGAAGCCGAGGGACCTGCTTCTGTCTTTGCAACCAGCGGGAGCGCTTCTCCGTCCGCGCAGGACTTCTCCCCCAGCGCCTTCT
>Ga0302266_10004881_pt1 | contig 10045 bp, 6 predicted proteins | sample III_Bog_E1_2_FD_194559 | JGI IMG/M metagenome (GOLD analysis project Ga0302266, IMG submission 194559) | Peat permafrost microbial communities from Stordalen Mire near Abisko, Sweden - III_Bog_E1_2 | ecosystem: Environmental > Terrestrial > Soil > Wetlands > Peat | place: Sweden: Abisko... | reverse complement strand
GGCCGTGAAGCAACCGGAGGCTCGATGGGCTTTGCCGGTGGAGCATCGGCAGCCAGCGGCTCGATCGATCTGGCAGGCTGTGCGGGGTCCGGCGGACGAGGCGCCTCAGACCGGGCGAGATCCGCCTTATGCGCGGCAAACAGGCTGGGGGGAACGGCAGAAACCGGATTGGGCGCAGGTTGCTTGACGTGCTCGGCACGCGGCTTGACGGGAGCAGGCGGTTCGGCAGAGATCGGCTCAAGGGAACTGACCGGTTGATTCGCGCGCGGTTTGAAAGCGAAGGGCTCCAGCGAACTGACCGCCAGATCGGGCATGTGCGGCGAAGCGTGGCGCGCTCTGCTTTCGGGTACCGGGATGTGCGTGACAGCTTCAGCGATAGTGGGGAACTGAAAATGCGCGGGAGCGGCTTCCTGTGCGTGAAATTGCTCTGCTGGCGGCGCAAGTGGGGGTTCCGGAGCCCAGCTTTTCTCCGCCTTCTCCGTCCTCTTTGAGAACGAGCGGTTCTGGGTGCGGAGATGCTTCTCGACGGCGCGCACAGAGTCGCGGAAGGCAGGGTCGGCTGTGGACAGGCCCACGCGGTTCAACACGATTCCCACGGCGGACACATTCAGCCGCTGCAGCGTGTCGGCTGCCTCGCGAAGCTGTGCCCGGGTGGTGACGCCGGACTCGACTACCACAATCGCGGCATCCACATAGCGCGCCAGATACTCGGTCTCTGCCGAGATGGACAGCGGTGCGGTATCGGTAAGAATCAGGCTCTCTTCTTCTTCTTTGCCCTGCGAGGACAACTGTTGCAGCAGAGCGCTGGAGCGGCTGCCGCGGTCGGTAGGCATGAGACTGGTATTGCCGTGCAGACCCTGTCCATTGGAGTTGGCGCGTGGCGTCGGCGGCGTCGCCCCGGTGGCATCCACCAGCACACACGGCCGGCCCATGGATTCCAGGATGGCTCTCACCCTGGTTGCCACCGTGGTGGCGCCCGCCCCCGGACCGATTCCCGTGAAGATGCAGCTCTTCAGGTCGCCCTGTTGACGGGCATGCTCAATGGCCGACGAGAGTCGCAGCAGGTGTTCCTCCGCCACCCCGTCAGACACCTGATTGAAATCCGGCAGTTGGGCCATGGGCGCAAAGCCCAGCAGGTGTTCAATGTCCGAGGCGATATAGACCTTGGTGTCCAGATTGTTGGCGAGCAAGGCTGCCAGCAGGCCCAGAAGGATTCCGCCCAAAGCCATGGGCAATGCCTTGCGCAGGATTCCACCCACGGCGGGATGGGTGGGAGCTACCGCGGTCGCCGAAAGATGCGCCGCGCCGGGCACGCTATCTTCGAGCATCAGGTTATGCAACTGCTCATCGATGGCGGCGTTGCGGTTTTGCAGACGCACAATGTCCGTGGCCAGGTCGCTGGCGCGCTGCATCCTGGGCGTGGCGCTGGCCGCGGCTCCTGCCAATTGCCCCAATTGCGCATTCAGCCTGCCCTCCACTCCGGCGGTCTGATCCAGGGCCGTGCGCAGCCGCTGTTCGATGCGCGCCGATGCTTTGGCGCGCAGGTCCCTGGTCATGGAATCCAGAGAGCTGTTGATATGCGCAAGCTCTTCGGCGTCCTGCTTGTACTGGGGATGATTGGGCGTCAGGTTGGCCATCTGCGTAATCAGCACGGCGCGCTGCTGGTTGAGCGACGTCTTCATGCTGATCAGGCCGGGATCGGCGGCAATCATTTCGTCGGCTTCGGCATCCAGCGCCTTGGAGGAGAGATCGTGATCTCCTCCCACGGCGAACAGCTTGGCCGCCGCATCGTCGCGCGCGGCCCGCGCCAGCACCAGTTGCTCGTGAATCTTGCTGATGTCGTCGTCGTAGTGATCGGGGGTTGTGGCCCCGATCGAAGCCACGCCCAGCTTGGCGTTCAGCGCTGCCTGCTCGGTGCGGTCGCTATCCAGCTCTTTCTGGACGCGGTCCTTTTCCTCGCGCAGAATGGCCAGCCGCTCCGTGTCGCCTGCCTTTTCCTCGCGCGACGATCTGTCCACAATGGCGGCAGCCAGGGCGTTGGCCATATCCGCGGACAACTCCGGATCCTTGGATTGCGCGGTAATCGCGATCTCATAGCTGGTCCCCAGGCGCGCCACCTGCACCGCCTGCCCCAGCCGGTTCGCCGCGGCCGCGTCGCTCTCGTCCGCTGTCTGAAAGGTGCCGGGCTTGAGCTTGTGCACCGCGTTCAGCAGCACCTCGGGGTGCGAGGCGTTTTGCAACTGCTGCTCAATGTACGAGTCGTAGGTATTGGAGTCGTTGGGCCAGCGTGAAGAATTGTTCTGGTCCATCATCTTGGGCGGCTGTGGCTGGATATAAACCTGGCTCACCGCGGTATACACCGGCCACTTCATGGCCGTATAGGCCACCGCCAGGGCCAGCCCGGCCACCGCAAATCCCATCGCCAGCCGGCGATGCAGTTGCAGACTGCGCAAAATGTCCAGCCGGAAGAACGGCTGCTCGCTGCTGCCGCTAGGCGCATAGTTGGCTTGCGCGGGCGGAGCCACGGGCGCTCCCTCTCCCGGACCCAGTTGCGGCAACTGAACCGATTGCGCGCGTTGCAGCGTCATAGTACCCCCGCATAAAACGCCATCGAGGCCACGGAGACCAGAGGGTTGAGCCGCTCAAGAAAATAGGTAGCGTGATAGAAGCCGCTTTGCGGCACAAAGATGATTTCACCCGGTTTGAGCGTAATTTCCTGGGACTTCGCCGGGTTCAGCAAGTCGTTGAACGAAACCACGCGCGAGGAGCCGGTGGATGGGTCCACGATCTGGATGTGCGGCTTGCTCCCCGCCTTGTCGGTGGTGCCGCCCGCCTGGGCAAGCACACTGGCCAGCGTCGAGTTGTGGGTCAACGGAACCGCGCCGGGGCGTTGCACTTCGCCCAGAACGGAGACAAAGCGCTCTGACATGCTGGGCACATAGATCACGTCGTCGCGGCGCAAACGCAGGTCGGCCAGCGTGTTGCCCGATTCGATCAGCTCTTTCAGCTCCACCCATACCACCTGATCGCTGCCCCGGTAGATGGCGCAGCGCTCGGGAATCTGGTTGAGCGAGGTGCCCTGATCGAGCCTGCTCGGCCCGGTCTGCACTCCGCCGCGGGCCAGGGCTTCCAACAGGGTAGGCGTGCCGTCAAAGCTGATCGTGCCCGGATGATCGACCGCGCCAAGCAGCAGTACGCGGTTGGCGGTGTACTTGGTCACCGTGATCTGGACCGACAGGTTGTCATAGTAGCTTTTGAGTGCAGTCTGTATGGCGTTGGCTGCCTCGGAGCGTGTCAGGCCATCCAGCGTCACTTCGCCCGCCAACGGGATCGAGATCCGTCCGTCCGGTCCAATCACCACTTTGGCCTGCATATCCGGCCGTCCTGAGAAATCCACCGTGATTTCATCGCCTTTGCCAAGCCGGTACTCTTCATCGCCCGACGGCTCAAAATTCCGCAGCGTATCCAGGGGATTTGGCTTCAGAGACGGGTCAGACGACGGAGGCGCCGCTTGCTGGGCCCGAATCCCGGCCTCAATGGCGGCTTGATCCTGCGCGGGCTCTTGAGCTCTCAGAATTCCGGCTCCGGCAAAAAGCAGAAGGGTGCATGCCATGCAGATTCGGTGTTTCACGCCGTTCCCTCCTTGCCGTTGAGAAACTCAAGTTACGGGCAGCTACCGCCGCGCCCCTTTTGACTTTCGTAGCTCGTCAGCTCCTGCCGCCGCTCCAGCCGGAGTGCAGGCTCTGCCCAGGGGCCGGCGTCCCCTTGGGGCCAATCCAGGCAGTTTCAGCATCCCCCGGACGCCTTGCAATGGGAGTTCCGCAAGGGAAGTGCGCCCTCCCACGAGCACGCACGCAGAACCGAAGTTCCCGGTCCTGCCAGCATAGGGAATAGCAGGGGAATTCGAAATACCACGAACAGGGGGGGGCGTGCCCCTCCTTGGTAACTTCGAGCTCAACCTTGCGCGCGGAATCCAGGGTACGTCCCCAGGGTGCGTCCAAAAGAAGCTTGCCTGGTCCGGACGTGCTTCAACCGGCTCAGCCGGCAGAATCCACGCGCCAGGTCGCCCGGTTCCTCGGCGGCCGCATCGGGCGGCCCTTCGCCACCGGCCTGCTGTTCCCCTTCACTATAAACCGAAACCGCCGGCAGCCCGGCAGGGAGTAGACGCGCTGGGTGCCCCATCCTTCGCGCCTTTTGCGAAGGGAGGGAAACCAGGAAGTCCTATCAGCCCTGTTCATGAGCAGCGACCCTGACCCTGAGCTTGTCGAAGGGGAAGGGGAGTCGAAAGCCTGCCCTGAGTGTTCATGGGCCTTAGGGCCGCCGAAGGGGACCTGTATTTCCTTTTTCTTTTGTCGTAATCCAGAATCTGGGGTGTTGAAGAGGGGTTTTTACGCCCCTCTCACCATCCGCTAAGCCACATGGGAAGCGACCTCGCTCGCGGGCAACGGAGAACGGATAGATGCCGGGATTGAGGAGAGCCGGACTTGACACGGCCCTTCCGGTTTTCCCTGACCCAATTCCCCAACCTGTTGATCTGCCGCTCTGTCACTCCTCTCGCAGCAGAATGATGGGATCTACCGCAAGCGCCCTTTGGGCTGGAATCCATGCTGCCACGAGCCCCAGCGCCAGCATCGTGAGCACCACGCCGCCCAACACCAGCGGGTCTTTCGGTCCCGCCTGGTACACGATGTACGACAGTACCTTCGTGGCCAACAGGCCAAGCGCCAGTCCCGCCGCGGAGCCCACTGAAAGCAGCACAAAAGCTCGCCCCAGTGCCGCCCGCAGAACCCCCTTCCGCTTCGCGCCGAGCGCCATGCGAATCCCTATCTCGCGCAGCCGCTTGCTCACGATATAGGAGGCCATGCCGAAGATTCCCGTCACTGCCAGCATCGCGCCGAGCAACCCGAGCACGCCCAGAGCCACCGTGGCAACCCGGGGCGCAAACAAGGCCGTACTCATCTCCTCGTTCCACGTCCTCACCATGAATGGCAACCCTGGGTCCAGCGGATGCAGCGCAGACTGCAGCGCCCTTGCAATCTCTTCCGAATCGCGGCTCGACCGAACCAGCAGCCAGGTGTCACTGGAATGCTGCTGCTGAAAGGAGAAGAACATGGCGGGCCATTGGTCCTCGGTCAGCGTCCGGTATTTCCCGTCTTCCACCACGCCCACCACTTCCGCCCGCTGCCCGTTCCAGTACTTGAAATGCCCTCCTATGGCCTTGTCCACTGAACCAAATACCTTCACCGCAAACTGCCGATTCACCAGGGCTACTTTCGGCGCCTTGCCGTCGTCCTGCAGCGTCAGGTTTCTTCCCGCCAGCAGCCTCGTACCAGCGGCTTTCAGGTAGCCCGGCGAAATGTTGTAGTTCATGGCGTCCGCCACCCCATTCTTGGGACGGAAATCGGTCGTGCCGTCGGGGAAAACTCCCGAGTCGCCACCGCTCAGGGTCAATGGCAGAGCGCTCGTGTAGCCCACATCCGTCACGCCGGGAATGGCCGCTGCCGCATCCAGCATGCGCTGCTGCATCTGAGGCAAATGATCTTCGCTGTAGCCCGCCAGATTCAGGTCGGTTTCCACCAGCATCACGTTTTGCGGCGCAAAGCCGAAACTGCTGTGCAGCGAGCGCGTCAGCCCTCGCACCGCCACCAGGGAAGACGTCACCAGCACAGCACAAATCGCAATCTGCACCGCCAGCAGAACATCCCGCACCGTAAACCGCCGGTGCCCCGCCGCGCCGCTCATTCCGGTCCGAATCACCTGCCACGGGTCCGAACGCATCACCTGGCGGGCGGGTACCATGCCGAAAAACAAGCCGCTGGCCAGCGCCAGCACAAGCGCCACTCCGTACGTGGATGCGTCTGGATTGACCGGTATGTTGATGGGAATATCCGGAATCGGCTGCCACCCACTCAGCAAGTGCAGGAGCATCACGCCTCCGGCGAGCCCAAGCGCGCCACCGGCCAGGGATACCAGCGCTGTCTCCGTGAGCATCTGCCTCAGGATCAGTCCGCGCCGCGACCCCAGCGCCAGCCGCAGCGCTGTATCCTTCGCCCGGTCCGCTGTCCGCGCCGCAAACAGGCTTCCCAGATTGGCGCACGCCGCCAACAGAATCAGACCCGCCAGCAGCATCAAGCCCGTCATGAACGCCCGCGCCGGCCCTCCCAGCATGTCGCCAATAAGCCCTGGGCGAGCCAGGGTGAACTTCACGCCCTCGTCGTCCGTCGGATACGCCTTGGACAGCCACGCACCAACAGAATCCAGGTCCGCCGCCGCCTGCACCGCGGTCACCCCTGGCTTCAGCCGTCCCACCACAAATCCTGAGTGATTGCCGCGGTTCAGTGTATCGGCGCTTCGCACCAGGGGCTCCTCGACCATCGGAATCCACATCGCCGGCGCAAAGAACAGTTCCGTTCCCCGAAACGCCGGCGGCGCCACGCCAATGATGGTGAGCGGGTGCTTGTTGATCTCCACGGTCCGCCCCACCACACCCGCATCGTCTGCAAAATGACTGTGCCAGTACTCGTAGCTCAACACCACGTAAGGAGCGCTCTTCATCCCGCGCTCATCGCTGGCGTGAAAAAACCTTCCCAGATACGGCTGAATCCCCAGCGCGTCGAAGTAGTTTCCACTCGCCGCATAGGGCCATGCGGTGGACGGATTACCGCCCGTATCCACTCCCACCGGACCCATGATGTCGTACATAAATAGGCTCTCAAATGTCCGATTCCGATCGCGCAGATCCAGATAATCGGGATACGATTGCGACGGATACTGGAATCGCTGCACCATATAGAGATTCTGCGCATGGGGCACATTCACCGGATGCAGAACCACGGCGTTCAGCACGCTGAACACTACCGCATTCGCCCCGATGCCCAGTGCCAGCGTCAGCATCGCCGTAACTGTAAAACTCCGCGCCCTCCACAACTGCCGAAACGCAAGCCGAAAATTCTGAATCAAGCCGTTCATAACGCCCTCCGTACATGGTCGTATACGTTAGGTGCTGCACGTCTCGTTCCAAAACCCTTCATGGCGCCGGTAGCTCCTCTGCGCGCAATACGCATTCTGGCGAATTCGTCCCATGCGCAGCGTGTCCGGTATCGGAAATCATTGTCCGAAACTGAACACCATTCATTCAGAACCGCAATGCTGGACTGAATTGGGCCATTTTGCGGCTCAACCCTTCGCTCGTGATGGCGAGGTCGCTGCACTCTCAAGCGGCTGATGTTGCCCAACTCGGCGGCAATCGTCTACCCCGCGTGGGATCAATCAGCCGGCAGCCTTGCCTGAAACGCAGAAGGGCCGGTTGCCAGGGAAGGACAACCGGCCCTTTTGAATTCCGCCGCGAAATGGAAGCCGCAGCTTACAAGCCGGATGCGGCTTCTTTCCGCATCATCCCCAACCTGGCTTATTGCACGGTCAAACTGATCTGCCCTGCCTGGGCAATCGTGCCTGAAATGCCCGTCACCGTCACCGTGTAGGTCCCCGCCGCCGTTCCCGTGTTCCTGGTGGTGCTTGTGCTGCTGCCCGTGCTCACTGAGTTGCAGCCCATGGCGCCAAAGCAGACAAACAGGGCCAGCAAGCCGACCATCGCCATCCAGGCGCGTTTGCGTCGCGGAACCCCGAAGAGCAGTACCAGCGCCAGCGCCGTGCCGCCGGCCGGCGGCCAGAACAGCCTCTTCATGTGGTTCTCCGCGCTGGTTGGCGCCGTGGTGTTCAGCGTGAGCGTCGCCGTCTGCGCCGTGCTTCCGCTGATGGTTACCGAAGTCGGCGACAGGCTGCACGTGACCGGATCGACGGTCAACGCCGGGGTCACGGAGCAGCTCAGGCTGATGGCTCCCGTAAACCCGTTCGCCGGCGTCACGGTGATCGTCGAGGTGTTTCCCGTGGTCGCGCCGGGCGCGACCGTGACCGCTGTCCCGCTGAACGCAAAGGTTGGAGCAGCAGTCACGGTGAGCGCGATGGTGGTCGAGGCGTTCAGCGCGCCGGAGCTCCCGTTGAGGGTCACGGTGACCGGCCCCCCCAGGGTGGCCGCGCTGCTCGCCGCCAGCGTCAGCACGCTGGAGCCCGTGGCCGGGTTGGGGGCAAACGATGCCGTCACCCCGCTGGGCAAGCCGGAGGCGGCCAGAGTTACGTTGCCGGTGAATCCTCCCACGCCCGTTACCGAGATTGAACTGGTGGCGCTGCTGCCCTGGCCCACCGACAGTGTGGCCGGAGCGGCCGCAAGCGTGAAACCAGGCGGAGGGCTGACCGTGAGGGCAAGGGTGGCAGATGCGGTCACTGCGCCGGAGCTTCCGGTGAGGTTCACCGTGACCGGTCCTGCGGCCGCGGCTGTGCTGCTGGCCGTCAGGGTAAGCACGCTGGCGTTCGTGGCCGGGTTGGGGGCAAACGACGCCGTCACCCCGCTGGGCAAGCCGGAAGCTGCAAGGGTCACGCTGCCGCTGAATCCCCCTATGCTCGTGATGAAGATCGAGCTGGCGGCGCTGCTGCCCTGGCCCAACGAGAGCGTGGCAGGAGAAGGCGCAAGCGTGAATCCGGGCGGTGGGGTCACCGTGAGGGCAATGGCCGTGGAGGCGGTCAGCGTGCCGGAGGTCCCGTTGATGTTCACAATCACCGGTCCTCCCACGGTGGCCGCGCTGCTGGCCGTCAGTGTCATCACGCTGGAGCTGGTTGCCGGGTTGGGGCTAAAGGACGCCGTCACCCCGCTGGGCAGGCCCGTCGCGGCCAGCGTCACATTGCCGCTGAAGTTGCTTGTGCTCGCGATCGATAGGGTGCTGGTTCCGCTGCCGCCCTGGGCAAGCACGATGCCGGTGGGCGAAGGCAAAAGCGTGAACTTGGTCAGCGGAGTCACAGTGAGTGCAACGCTGGTGGAGGCGGTCAGCGTCCCGGAGGTCCCATTGATGGTCACCGTCACCGGCCCTGCAAGCGGGGCTGAGCTGCTGGCCGTCAGCGTCAGTACGCTCGAGCTCGCAGCCGGGTTGGGCGTGAAGGAGGCCGTCACGCCGCTGGGCAGCCCCGAAGCGGTCAGGGTGACGTTCCCGCTGAATCCTCCCGCGCCCGTCACCTGGATTGCGGTGGCGCCGCTGCTCCCCTGAGCCACCGGCAAAGTGGCCGGAGAAGCTGACAGCGTGAAACTGGGCGGGGGACTTACGGTGAGGGCTATGGTGGTGGTGGCAATCAGCGTGCCCGAGGTGCCGGTAATGCCAATGGTGGAGTTGCCGGTGGCGGCTGTGCTGCTGGCTGTCAGCGTCAGAGTGCTGGTTCCGGTGCTTGTCGGGTTGGGATTGAAACCCGCCGTTACCCCGCTGGGCAGGCCGGAGGCGGCCAGAGTTACGCTGCCGCTGAATCCATTGGCAGGGGTAACAACAATGGAGTTGGTGTTGCTGCTGCCCTGGGTAACCGACAAGGTGGGCGCCGTCTGAGTGAGCGAGAAACTGGGCGTCGTGTTGACTGTGAGGGCGATCGTGGTCGAGGCCGTCAGCGTTCCTGAGGTTCCGCTGATAGTCACCGTCACCGGCCCTCCCGCGGTGGCCGTGCTGCTCACCGTCAGCGAGAGCACGCTGGAACTGGTTGCCGGGTTGGTGGCAAAGGAGGCTGTCACCCCGCTGGGCAATCCCGATGCGGCCAGCGTGACGCTGCCGGTGAATCCGCCGATGCCGGTGACCGTGATGGTATCGGTGTAGATGCTGCCCTGGCCAACCGTCAGAGTGGGCGCGGAGGGCGACAGCGTGAAGCCCTCGCCAAGGCCTGAAACCACCACAGTCCCCGTCTTGCCGGCTTGATCGGTTCCGGTCAGCGAAATGCTATCGGCCCCCGCAACCGTCGGCGTAAAGCTCACCGTGGTCGCCAGCGAGGCGCCGCCGCTGAGCGTGGTGAAGCATGAGCCGGCGGCTGCGTCAATCGTCGCCGTCGCCGTTGCGCTTGTGCCGGAAAAGGTTACGGATGGAGCCGGGGTGCCTGTGCAACTGGTGTCGTTCAGAATGGTTCTGACGGGGTTCAGCGTTGCCGAGGGGCTGATCGCGGTTCCGGCCGGGGACACGGGAAC
>Ga0302266_10004878_pt1 | contig 10048 bp, 5 predicted proteins | sample III_Bog_E1_2_FD_194559 | JGI IMG/M metagenome (GOLD analysis project Ga0302266, IMG submission 194559) | Peat permafrost microbial communities from Stordalen Mire near Abisko, Sweden - III_Bog_E1_2 | ecosystem: Environmental > Terrestrial > Soil > Wetlands > Peat | place: Sweden: Abisko... | reverse complement strand
TTATCATTGATTCTGAAGCCGCTGACGAGGAGCTTGCCGTATGACGACGGACACCAGCGAGAAGGGCCTTGTCGCCCAATGAGTCAACCTCCCACCAACCCGAAGCTCTACCACCTCGTCCATGTGGACCGGCTGGCTTCGATTGTCGCGGACGGTCGACTGCTGTGCGATGCTGTCATGGCGAATCGTCCCGGAACTGGTACGACGGTCGGGATGAGCCGGATCAAGCAACGCAGGCAGGAGCTTCCTCTGGAGACATGCCCACATCTTAAGGTAGGAGAATGTGTCCCGTTCTACTTCTGCCCAAGATCCGTCATGTTGTACTTGTTGTACCAGGGAAACCATCCTGACCTTAGTTACAGAGGTGGTCAAGACCCCATCGCTCATTTAGAACTAGACTTGCGCAAGGTCGTCCGATGGGCCGAAGCACAGAGGCTGCAATGGGCCTTTACACTCTCCAATGCTGGAGCCCGCGATTTTGAGGACCGTTGCCACCTGGATCAACTGAACGAGATCGACTGGAATGCGGTACAAGCTGTGGACTGGCGCGATTCCGATGTGAAACACGGCAAGCAGGCGGAGTTTTTGGTGGAACGGGAGGTCCCCTGGAGATTGGTTGAGCACATCGGAGTGTACTCGAACAAAACTGGACAGCAGGCGTTGGCAGCCATGGGCAAAGCCGCTCACCGGCCTCCAGTCACGATCGAGAGCGACTGGTACTATTGAGCAACCGGAGAGGAAAGCCATGATGGAATTCAAAACAGGCGACATCCTGGAATCGAATGCGGAAGCACTCGTCAACACAGTGAATTGTGTCGGCATCATGGGGCGGGGCATCGCGCTCCAGTTCAAGAACAAGTTTCCGGAGAATTTTAGGGTCTATGCCGCAGCTTGCGAACGCGGGGAGCTTCGGCCAGGGAGCATGTTTGTCTACCCGACCGGGTGGTTGACCGGCCCCAAATACATCATCAACTTCCCAACTAAGCGGCATTGGCGCGGCAAAAGTCGACTGGAGGATATTGAATCCGGCCTTAAGGATCTTCGAGACGTTATTCAGCAGAAGAAGATCGTATCTGTTGCGATTCCGCCCCTTGGTGCAGGGCTTGGTGGGCTGGATTGGAAGCAGGTGCGCCCACATATCGAACAGACGTTGAAGAACTTGGACGCTGTGCGGATTATTGTGTATGAACCAACTCCACAGGCAAACGCGCAGGCTCCAGCGCGTGCCGCAAAACCGCCTGCAATGACACTGGGCCGCGCTGCGCTGATCGGACTGATGCGACGGTACCTTGCGGGTCTGCTCGATCCGTTTGTCACGCTCCTTGAGGTGCATAAGCTGATGTATTTTTTGCAGGAGGCGGGACAGCCGCTCCGGTTGGACTTTGTGCAGGCACCCTATGGTCCTTATGCTGAAAATCTGCGCCATGTCCTTAAGGCTGTTGAAGGCTACTATGTGACCGGGTATTCGGATGGCGGCGATTCCCCCACCAAAGCGCTTCAGTTGGTTCCGGGTGCCGTGGAAGACGCTGAGCATTTACTCACGGACGATTCCATCACCAGCGAGCGAATCCTCCGGGTTGCGGAACTGGTAGATGGGTTCGAGACGCCATTTGGATTGGAGTTGTTGTCAACCGTGCATTGGGTGGCCAACCAGCGCCAGTCGCAATGTGCGGGGGAGATCATCTCAGGAACCTACGCGTGGAATGAACGCAAGAGGCAGTTCACAGAACGGCAGATTCGGCTGGCGCTCAAGGTCCTGAACGACAAAAACTGGTTGCATGCGACGATTACCCAATAGCGGATACTGGTGTAGGAGTCGAAGGCTGAAGGCACACAAGGATGATGGCACTCCGCGCAACTGATACCACGGAAAAAGGTTTAGAGACGCTCATCATGCGCCACATGACTGGCGTGGATGGCTTCGCCGTCCCTCCAGGCTCAGTGGCAGAGAAGCCAGACGCTTCCGGTACCGGCTACTTCGCCGGCAGCCCAAAGGACTACGACCGCGCACACGCGATTGATGTGCCGCAGCTCTTCGCCTTCCTGCGCGCCACCCAGCCTGAAGCGTTCAAGAAGCTGGCGATTGGCGACGACGCCAAGGACATCAACCGTCTCAAGTTCCTCGCCCGCCTCTCCGCCGAGATCGGCAAGCGCGGCGTGATCGACGTTCTGCGCAAGGGCGTGGAGCATGGGCCTCTGCACTTCGATCTTTTCTATGGAACGCCGTCACAGGGCAACGCCAAAGCCGAGGCGCTGCACGCCCAGAACCGTTTCTCGATCACGCGCCAGCTCGCCTACAGTATGGACGAGACGCGCCGAGCGCTCGACTTGGGCCTGTTTATCAACGGCCTGCCCGTCGCCACCTTCGAGCTGAAGAACAGCCTCACCAAGCAGACGGTGGAGGACGCCGTCTGGCAGTACAAGCGCGACCGCGACCCCCGCGAGCGTCTATTCGGCTTCGGTCGCTGCGTGGTTCACTTTGCGGTGGACGATAGCGAAGTCCGCATGTGCCCGGAGCTGAAGGGGAAGGCCTCGTGGTTCCTGCCCTTCAACAAGGGCTACAACGACGGCGCGGGCAACCCGCCGAACCCGCACGGCCTCAAGACCGATTACCTCTGGAAAGAGGTGCTCACCCCGGCGGGGCTGACCAATATCCTTGAAAACTACGCGCAGATCGTGGAGGAAAAGGATCAGCGCTCGGGACGCAAGAAGCGTAAGCAGGTGTGGCCACGCTACCACCAGCTTGACCTGGTGAGGGAGGCTTTAACCGATGTGCGCACACACGGCGCGGGCAAGCGCTACCTGATCCAGCACTCGGCGGGAAGTGGCAAGTCGAACTCCATCGCCTGGCTCGCACACCAGCTCATCGGTTTGAAACGCGACGACAAGGAGGTCTTTAACTCAGTCATCGTGGTGACCGACCGTCGCCTGCTTGACGCCCAGATCCAGACCACGATCAAGCAGTTCATGCAGGTAGGCGCGACCGTGGGCCACGCTGAGCACTCCGGCGACCTTCGCAAGTTTATTGAGGAAGGGAAGAAGATCATCGTCTCGACGGTGCAGAAGTTTCCCTTCATCCTCGACGAGATCGCGACCGAGGGCGGCAAGACCTTCGCTATCGTCATCGACGAGGCGCATTCTAGCCAAGGCGGAAAGACCTCAGCGGCCATGAGTCAGGCTCTTACACCGGAGGGCGAGGACAGCGAGGCCGACCCCGAAGACACCGTCAATGAGGCGCTGGAAAAGCGTATGGTGTCGCGCAAGATGCTGACTAACGCCAGCTACTTTGCGTTCACGGCGACGCCCAAGAACAAGACGCTGGAGATGTTCGGTATACCCCTGCCGCCCGACGCCGAGGGCAAGGTCAAGCACCGGCCCTTCCACTCCTACACGATGAAGCAGGCGGTAGAGGAAGGCTTCATCCTCGACGTGCTTAAGGCTTACACGCCAGTGAACAGCTACTACAAGCTGGTCAAGAAGACCGAGGACGACCCGGAGTTCGACACCAAGAAGGCGAAGAAGAAGCTGCGCCGGTATGTGGAGAGCCACGACCACGCGATCCGGCTCAAGGCCGAGATCATGGTGGATCACTTCCACGAGCAGGTGCTGGCGGCCGGGAAGATCGGCGGACAGGCACGAGCGATGGTGGTCACGAGCGGAATTGAGCGGGCGATCCAGTACTTCCATGCCTTTAAGACGTATCTCGCGGAGCGCAAGAGCCCATATCAAGCAATCGTCGCATTCTCGGGCGAGCACGACTACGACGGCGGGAGGGTCAGCGAAGCTTCTCTCAACGGCTTTTCAAGCAGCGAAATCGCCGGGAAGTTCCAGACCGACCCGTACCGATTCCTAATCTGCGCCGACAAGTTCCAGACCGGGTACGACGAGCCGCTGCTGCACACGATGTATGTGGACAAGCCGCTCTCGGGCATCAAGGCGGTGCAGACCTTGTCGCGGCTCAACCGTGCGCACCCGCAGAAGCACGACTGCTTCGTACTCGACTTCCAGAACAACAGCGAGGCGATCACCTTCGCCTTCCAGGACTACTACCGCACTACGCTGCTCGCGGAGGAGACCGACCCCAACAAGCTGCATGACCTGAAGGCGGCGTTGGATACTGCGCAGGTGTATTCGCCGGAGCAGATGCAGCAGGTGGTGGAGTTGTTCCTCGGCGGAGCGGACCGCGACAAACTCGACCCGATCCTCGATTCGTGCGTGGCAGTCTATGTGGACAGGCTCGACGAGGACGGCCAGGTGGACTTCAAGAGCAAGGCCAAGGTGTTCTGTCGCACCTATAGCTTCCTCTCGTCGTTGATTCCGTATAGCAATGCGGAGTGGGAGAAGCTGTCCATCCTGCTCAATCTATTGACGCCCAAGTTGCCGGCACCAAAGGAAGAGGACTTGTCCAAGGGAATCCTCGAAACCATCGATATGGACAGCTACCGCGTTGAGAAGAAGACGGCCATGAAGATCGCACTGGCGGACAAGGACGCCGAGATCGAACCGTTGCCGACGGATGCTCCCGGCCACAAGTCAGAGCCCGAACTCGACCGCCTGAGCAACATCCTCAAGATGTTCAATGATCAGTTCGGCACGCTATTCACCGACTCAGACCGTGTCGCGAAGCGCATCCGAGACGACATCGCCCCCAAGGTCGCTGCCGACGTGGCCTACCAGAACGCGAAGGAGAACACGCCGCACACTGCACGCAAGGCGCACGACCAAGCACTCGGCAAGGTGATGCAACATCTCTTAAAGGACGACACGCAGGTGTATAAGCAATTCGTCGAGAACGAGTCGTTTCGACGATTCGTTGGCGACATGGTGTATCAAATTACGTCACAAGCGAGTGATGTAGGGTCCGAGCTACCGTTTAGTTGAGTGTCGCCGGCCGCTCCACCTCCGGCGTCAAGCTCCTCAACCTCGACACCGACGACAAGGTCGCCGCCGCCGTCGTCATCCCCCCCCGAAGACCCCAAATCCCAACCCTAAAACGGTACGCTGCTACAGTAGCCTATTTCATCGGCATTACGTCAACGCGCAGTGCCAATTAGACCTATAAATCCTCTCGTTGTTCATAGGCGTCCAGAACCGCGCTTCCCAAACGTCCTTCCCTCCAACGTTTGTGAGACTTGTGGGCAGCTGACTGTGAACTGCCGCTGTTATGTAGGTTGGGTAGTCGGATAAGCCACTCAGCTTTGCTGCATGGTTCGCAGCATGGCCGACCCAAACGAGATCGTTATACTTTCTGACTCCAATACGCGCTGCAACTATCTCGCTGGTGTCGATACCAACTACCTGCCGTAACGTGTACATCCCGGCACCATACTGAGCCTCGATCGCCGGATTTATTATGTGGGACGTCGCATAGTTGATGCGAAGGGCGGACCGCACAGCCCGCTCCTCCTTATCGTTCCCGATGAATACTGCCATTATGCGATCACCGTCATAAGCTGTGATTGCACCGAACGCGATCTTTACAATCCTTGCCGCGCAAATCAGGTACGACTTGTATACCTCCGCAGCAAAATAGGGAGTCTTTGAGTCCACAAGGATCGTTGAGTCCGACATGTCGGCGTAAAGCACAGCGGCGTCAAGCTTAACAGCCCGTGGTGCAAGTCGGGGGATGGGCGTGAGTCTGAGATTGAGTTGAAAACGTCTAACTGGTATGGCGATGGGCAGGCGGCAGCATCGAGAGCGGCAAGAGGATTTGTGGGTGGCGCACACGCAGTTGGCTGCTGCGCCGGGGCATCCATTTTATGAGCGCCTGAACGCGGTGCTGGATGCGGAAGGCTTCGACCGGTTCGTCGAGGAGCTTTGCGCAAAGTTCTATGCGCCGCAGTTCGGTCGTCCTTCGCTGACGCCGGGCATTTACTTCCGCTCCCTGCTGATCGGGTATTTCGAAGGCATCGGGGCCGAGCGCGGCATCGCCTGGCGCATGGCCGATTCACTTGGCCTGCGGCGCTTTGTGGGCATCGCGCTGGACGAGGACACACCGGATCACTCGACGATCTCGCGCACCCGGCGGCTGATTGATCTGGATACGCACGCGGCTGTGTTTGCGTGGGTATTGGATGTGTTGGCGCGACGCGGGCTGATCGTGGGCAAGCGCGTGGCCATTGATGCTACAACGCTGGAGGCCAACGCGGCGATGCGCTCGATTGTGCGGCGCGACACCGGCGCGAGTTACAACGAGTTTCTCACTGGACTGGCGCAGGCGTCGGGCATCGAGACGCCGACGCGCGAGGACTTAGCGCGGTTGGATCGCAAGCGCAAGAAGCGCACGTCGAACAAGGAGTGGAAGAGTCCGGTCGACGAGGATGCGCGAGTTGCGAAGATGAAGGATGGCCGTACGCACCTTGCTCACAAGGCCGAGCACGCCGTCGATCTGGACTCGGGCGCGGTGGTGGCCGTGACCCTGCAAGCCGCCGACAAGGGCGATACCACGACGATGGATGCGACCTTGATCGAGGCCGGCATGGCAGTGGCCGAGTTAGTTGTCGAGCAGGCTGAATCGCACTCTGAAGAGAACAAGATCAACCTTCACGGCATCGATGAACTGGTTGCAGACAAGGGCTATCTGAGCGGCGCGGTTCTGAAGCGAGTGAAGAGTTACGGCGTGCGCAGCTACATTCCGGAGAAGCGGCAGAAGGGCAAGCGACGCTGGGCAGGCAAGGCCGACGAGCAGCAAGCGACGTATGAGAATCGGCGGCGGGTGCGGGGCAACTACGGCAAGAGGCTGCTGAAACGGCGCGGCGAACTGGTGGAGCGCAGCTTCGCCCACTGCTACGAAACGGGCGGCCTGCGGCGCTGCCACCTGCGCGGACGAGAAAACATTCTCAAGCGACAACTGATCCATGTGGGAGCTTTTAACCTGAGTCTGATCCTGCGCAAAATCTTGGGCGCGGGTACACCACGGGAGCTGAAAAACAGGACAACAAGGCTTGTTTTTCGGATTCTCCTGTTCCTCGTGGGCCAGAATCGTCCCGAGAGCGAAGTGCAACCCCAAACCGGCCCGCTTCTCGCCTCCTCCAGATCCGATCCCCAAACCAGAACCCGATTTCAGATGGCCTGGAATTCACCGACTTGCACCACGGGCTGCTAGGCTTCGTCCGCTGGTTCCGGTACAGAGGTAGCTTCTCTAAGTCTCCAAGAAAGCTGATAAGATTCGCTCTCCTCAACTGATCCACAAACTTTTCCTTACACGACTCTAAGAACAGCCCGATCGCATATTTGGCTTGGCTGACCTGCGCTCCTCCAACGAGCACAGATAGTTCAGCCACGTAGGTGGAGGCCCACGCCTTTATCGATTTGCGATCCGTGTCTAACTCGATATCCGCGCCGACTGACTTCGCAATAAGTTTTGCGTTCAGTCGCGTGGCCAGAGATCTGCGCTGCGCCTCGGCATCCATTGCATTCTTGCCGGCAGGCATGTAGTGAGGTGTGCCGTCCTTGTAAAATCGCAACTCATAAGAAACGTCAGAACATTGTATTTCCCGACCTTCGCGGGCCACCAGGCCTGGAATGACGCGTCCCCTTTTGCCAGTAACAGCTTTGAAGCGACGCCACTTTCCGTCCACTTTGGTGCGAATCATGAGGCCCACGGTCGGTTGCTTAGATTGATTTTTCAAGACTAATCCTCCAAATACTTGCTAGAACCTGACAAACCACTGACAACAGATAACTCGCCATTGAAAGCAAAAGGCTTACGCGTCGTTTCAACATAAACTGCGTGAATGATTCATACTTCTTGCTAACCCATTCACCTTGTGCCACTTAGCTTTATTCACTTGAAAATGCTGGAGTTCTGCGCATTGCGATGCGTCCGTATCGCGCGCCCATACCGTGCTATCCGCCCTGTAGGGGCAAATTGCATGACAAACCCTTAATCGCATGACAACGCAGTGCACGCTGTCCTTCACGCTCGAGGTGCAACTGTGATTGGGTTCGGAAAGCACGAATCCGAGACGGGCGCACGCGCACGATGCGGGCATCCAGTTTTGGAGGCACACGCCCTAACTGAAAGCATGTGCGACGAACTGGCCCAGTCGTAACTGCAATAAGCCGAATGTCACAAGGGGACGACGAAGTCAGCCTGAAACCACTCATGTCGAGCGGAGCTAACCCGAATTGCCGTCTTCTGAGTTTAAGTTGCGCGTTGCGCTGTTTGGATACCGACATAATGATGGACGATATCCACTAAATTCGTTTGAGTGCGCGTAAACACCTAAACTGTTGAGTCGCAGACGACCCATAAGGCCCGCGCAATCCTAGCTGTGACTCACCTAATTTATCACCGCATGTGTGGAGTGAGTGTGGAGTGAGTGTGGAGTGCGCAGACCCATATGCGCCCACATAAATTGACTGCTAAGAAACGTGAGTATTGGGTATCTCTTGCCGACATAAGCAGACATCTTCCAGTGGCGACCCACCCATTGCCCGTGCGACTTCCACCACGACAGTCGGATGAAGCGAGTAGTCGGGTCGCCTGTCCAATGACAACCCAGGTTTGACCATTTAGATACCGAGATAACTATCTATCTATCTCCCTCGCACTCTCACATACGATACTTCCTGCTCGAAGAGCTTTGTGAACTTAGTTCTCTTCCTTAGTAGCTTTTTAAGATCAAGCTCCTCGCCAATCTTTCTCATTGCCTCGGGTGGCAGCACTTTTATTAGGCGCGGTGGCAATATCAACGTCCGGTGTTCAAGCGCAAGAAACTTACCAATAGTTTTGTAGTCGGCGCCGATGCCGTGAATCTTGAAGGTATTGGAAATAGCGCGCCTCAGCCACGATCGAAACTTACCTTGTGTGGAGGCAGTTGCTAACCTCCGTTCAGGCCACAGGGGGTCCGATGTAGTCATGCCAAGAGCATTGAGGGCACTTTGATATCGAGGATAGTTTCTTCTGATTGTTTGTCTCGCGATCTTCAATCTTCGTGACAACTCATCGCGGGTGAGGCCAGCTAGCCAGCATGGGTAAGGGAACCCACAGACGCACGGTGCATCAATTGCTTCTGTGCGTGGGTAGTAAGAAAGGGATACTGAGATATTGTCGCGCTTGGTCTTAACGCGCGCCATGTGAAGTACACCTCTTACCATCCACTCGATTAGCTCTAGATACTCCAATCCCACCTTCACTTGTTTGCGATGTTCATTCGTCGTGTGTGAAGCAAGGAGCTGAGTGGACAAATCCTTTTGCCAAGCGAAAATAGACCCCAATCTGGCGAATAGTTCGTCTTGATCGAGGCGCTCTTCGTACCCTGTCTTGCGAGGACTGTTCACAGGTATGCTCCTTGCGCGCAGTTGGTCCCGCCAGACTCAAGTGATGTCCGGGTAGCCCATGCTGCACGTTGCTCTTGAAGTTGCCCTAGCGTGAGATTGGCTCGATACATTCACCTAAACGCGTCACGAAGGTAAGGCCCCTGCTCTCTCGATTTGGTGATTGACTCTTTCACTGCCACTCAATGCTCGCGAAGGCATCCGCCTTCGCAGTTGAACATAGTATGTCGCTGACGGTGATATGGCTTGGTATTTAGCCGCCCTTTAGCCCTCCGTACCGACGTGCTGTTTGGTCGAATGTGAGTGCAACCGATACGTACTGGTTGGAGCATGGACCTGTATCGGTAAACGCACAAGAAGCGATTGTGAGCGTACCAAGGCGGTTACTCCCCTCGTGAGCGAGCCCAACCGATACAACCGCAAGCAGCAGTCCATGTCTGCTCGCTCGTTGAGCGTGCACGGCACTCTCCTTATCTGCGTAAAGAAAGGCTCAATGTTTACGCTGGGATCGCCGTCGGAAAACGCAGGTTGATCTCCTTCGGCGAGCCGAACACCAGGCATCATTTGTCGCTACAAAATGTCGCCGAGCGACTCGTTAGGTTATCGGAATTGACCTTCGGATCGAGAAAGGAAGCATGGCGGGGGGGGGACAGAGGTTGACAAACAGCGGGGTGGTAGTGGTATAGTACGCCGCGCACAAAACAGTGGCGGTGGTATATGCTTTTTCAGTTTGTGTGTTACCTATTCGCGTGGCAAACATACCAGC
>Ga0302266_10004872_pt1 | contig 10058 bp, 8 predicted proteins | sample III_Bog_E1_2_FD_194559 | JGI IMG/M metagenome (GOLD analysis project Ga0302266, IMG submission 194559) | Peat permafrost microbial communities from Stordalen Mire near Abisko, Sweden - III_Bog_E1_2 | ecosystem: Environmental > Terrestrial > Soil > Wetlands > Peat | place: Sweden: Abisko... | reverse complement strand
GTTCCAGAACTCACCCTGAAACTGCAGGTTGTACTCGTAGTTCGTCCGCCGGATCTTCTGATGTTCGGAGTACGCGTAGGCCGGCAGATAATCGTTGAACGATCCGCGCTCGTTGTCGTAGCGGAAACCGAACAGCCCGGTGAAGTGCGGCGACGCAATGTAGTCGCTCTGGTAGTAGAGCTGGTCGCGGTCCGTTGCCTGATCATAGTTGTTGCCGCTGAACAGTTGCACCTGCCCCGTCGCCGTATAGCCGTTCGCGCCGCGAATGGTAACCGTGCCGCCGACATTGCCCGGCCCGCCGAACTCGCCCGGATCGACGGCAAGAAAGATTCCGCCCGCGGCAAACTCCTGCTCCTGCTCCCGCTTGCGCGCGATGCCGTAGCGCGCCAGGTTGTGCCAGTTGCCCTTGTAGGTGTTCTCTACCGTCACGCCGGAGTACAGGTCCTGGTCGCCCTGCCGGTTGTTCGACGAGACGCCCTGAAAGTCATACGGCCCAGGCACGCCCCCCACGGAGTCGCCATTACGCAGCGTGAATCGCACCAGGGTATTGCCGTTGATGTCGTAGCCGAGATTGGCCGCTTCGGTCGTCGAGTGATAGCGACTCAGCGGCTCCGCATTTGCGGTATCAAATCGCGAGCCGGCAGCGAAGTAATCAAACCGCCGAGCGGTACCGCCGAGCGTGGCCTCGTTGCGCCATGTCTGCTTCGAACCCGCATCGCCGGAGTAGGTCAGCTCCGGCCGCTGGCTGGCGCCGCGTGGCGTGGAGATCGCGATCACGCCCGCACCCGCATCCGTTCCATAGATCGCGGAGTCCGGCCCGCGCACCACCTCGATCTTGCCGATGGCCGTCGAGCTCACCGTGCCGTAGTCGAAGATGCCGCCGACATCCTCCGCCGGTACGCCATCCACGGTTACTAAGTTCGCCGTCGAGTTCCCTCCGCGCAGAAACAGGCTGGTCACACCGCCTGCCTGGCCACTCTGTACGACAAAGGCTCCCGGCGTCCGCCGCAGGACATCGTTCACACCCACATCCAGCGCCAGCGTCTCACCGGGGATCACGGTCACCGGCGCAGTCAACTGCGGGATGGGCGTCGGAATCCCTGTCGCACTCACGGTAATGTCCTGCCGCACGGTGTTCGCTGCCAACACCACATCCTGCTGCAGTACGTCGGTCGGCCCGCCGTAGAAGTCCTGCCCAATCGCCGGCAGAAAGCTCGGTGCCGAACCCAGCAGCGTAAACCGCCCGCCATCGGATGAGCGCAACTCGTAGTTGCCCTTTTCGTCGGCGTAGGCGATGGCGATCACCTTGCCGCGCTCCACCAGTTGCACGCGTCCGCCGGCCACGGGTGTGCCCAGAGCATCCGTCACACGGCCGCGAATCACCACTGCGTGGGCGCTGAGAGGAAGCAGAGAGGTTGTGAGAAAGATGATGGCAACGCGGCGAGCGAGCCTCGCGCGCAAAGACAGGGCCGCTCTGCGGCTCAAAGAGGATAGCATCATGAACTCCTCCGCTTCCCCGACGGAAGCGTGGCTGGTCTGGCAGCGGAACCGGTCTCCTGACTGGCGCGATTTCAAGGCTGGCCCTGGTTCTTCAGAGAGCACCTTCCCGATGCCAGCAGGCATCAGTGGTCCTCTCCAGGCCTTCCTCACCTTGCTTCAACGTGCCAAGGTGCGCGCATCACAGTTGCGGGGCAGTGGCGGAGTCTCACCGCGCTTCCCGAACATTCCTTTGCGGTCACATGAAACAACGGCGCGTCACTTTCGGTCACAGCAACGCAGAAACATCGAGCGAGCCTCTAGTGTACGGCGGCCACCGCAGTTCCCGCTGTGGGAAATGTCGCTGGGACCGTCTGGCTGGCGATGGCCAGGACCTTGCCCAATCCCGCAAGCTGCACAAACACAACCACATGCCGCCCGCCGGCATACTGCGCTCCCAGCGACTCCGGCAACGGAATCGTCACCGTTCGCTGCTCCGGTGCCCACAGCTTCACCATCCGCGTCAGACTGCGCGCGACCGAGACGTGCTTCAGCGTGAGCCCTGCATTCTCACCCCTTCCCACATAGCTCGTATCCTGGTCGTCGGCCAGCGCCACATAGACCTCTGCGCCCTCCGGCGGCAGCGTGCCGCTCAGCGAGTAGGTCACGCTCAGCGCCCTCGCTCCGGCTGTTATGTTAAGGATCTCCAGCTTCACCGCCGCCGCGTTCCCTTCGAGGCGAACTGCCCGCAGAATCGCTTCTCCATCGCTGCCATTCACCTCGCGATCTCCGTTCACAATCGCCTGCGGAGTATAGATATCGTCCAGGTGGAAGCGCTCTCCATAGTCGTTCTGCCGGTCCGAAAAGGTCTCTGCGGAAAAAGGGTCAGCCCAGCCCAGCCGGTTCCAGTAGGTCACGTGCTCGCTCAACGCCACGATCCGCTGGCCGGTGTCCGTCCGCATCCCCTCCAGCTTGCGCAGCAGCGCATCCGCCGGCGGGCAACTCGAACATCCCTCGGAAGTAAATAACTCCACCAGCACTGGAAGAGCTTCCTGCCGCTGTGCAGCTTTGTCGCGGTCTGTCCCACTCTGGGCCGCCGCATAGCCTGCCGGCGCAACGGCCAGTAGGAGCGTTATCGGCAAGAACTTTGTCCACAAGGTCATCGTTGCATTCTCCAACGATTTTGACTCTCGTGGCGGCCAAACAGCGCTCAATTTTTCGGCAGCACCACAAACGCTGTCGGATCCACCGGCATTCCCGCCGCCAGCGCCACCCGCAGCAGCGACACCGTTGAAGGCAGCGCCCACACCGGCGACTGCAACTCCGGCATCGGCCTGGACCGGAAGATCTTGCTCGTCTGCTTCACCAGAAACCGCGCGATGCTCTTCGACTTCTTCCGCCGCGCGCTGTCGGTGGAGATGCCTGTCCCCGCATACATCTGCCGGTAGAGCTTGGACAGCAGCACAAACGCCACCCGAGCCTTCAGAGTCGGCGTGCATGCCGACCGCTTCCACACCGAGCGCCAGTCGTAGAACCGGTCCCAGACCTTCTGCGTGCGCACGCTGATTTCATCCGAGCTCATTGACGGATGCGGCGTGAACATCTTCGGCCGCACCTCGGTCGGAATCAGCCAGTAGCGCGTAATCGGCACATCGCCCACCAGCGTCGGCTCCAGCGCTTGCTCCTTCTCCCAGCGCACAAAGTCAATCGTGCCGGGGAAAGGCGTCATCATCACGAACTGCGCAAAGGTCACGCCCGCCTTCAGCGCCATCGCCACGGTCGCATCGAAGGTCGCAGGCCTGTCCGTCGGAAGGCCGAAGATGAACGACCCCAGCACATGCACGCCGTGCTGCTTGAACGTCTGCAGCTGCTTCGCAAGCGCCTCACCCGAGTAGTTGAAGTCCTTGAACACCGCCTTCAGCCCCTCTGGAGTCACCGCCTCCACGCCCACCAGCGCGCCCTTGATGTTGGCCTTGCGCATCGCATCCAGATACTCGCCGTCTTCGCCGGCCTCCATGGTGATCTGCGTGAAGAACACCATGTCCTTCGGCAGCTTCGCCAGCTCGGCCATCAGCTCGAAGCGCTCGTTGCGAATCCCCATCAGCTCGTCGACCTTCGCCGCGTTGCCCTGCTCGCGCGCCAGCCGCAGATCGGTCAGCGTCACCGGATAGAAGTTGTCGTCCGCCAGCGCGATGAACCGGAAGCCGATGCGCCGCAGCGCAACGATCTCGTCAATCACGCTCTGGAACCGGCGCTGCCGCGGCTGCTGCCCGTCCGTCCGCCACACGCTGCAAAACGAGCAGTGCTTGGGGCAGCCGCGGATCGTCTGCACCGACGCCCACATGTACTTGTCCGCCTGCATCAGATCCCAGCGACCCGCAAGGAACTGGCTGCCCTCGATGCGCCCGCCCTCGTAGATCGGCTTCGGCGCGCCCGCCATGCAATCTGCCACGGCTTTGCCCCACGCTACGTCGCCATCGCCCTTCACCACGGCATGACCGTGCCCCTGTGCCAGCGCCTCTTCAGGAAACAGCGTCGCATGGATGCCGCCATAGACCACCCACGCTCCACGCTCGCGAGCCATGCGGCCCACGGCGTATCCACGCAGAGCATTGCCGGTGTGCACACTGATACCTACAATGTCGCCGGGTTGAATGCTCCCCGGCACAATCTGTTCCAGCGATTCGTCGACCAAAATCGGATCGCCGGCAACCGCGGGCGTCGCCGCTGCCAGCACAAACAGCCACCGCGGAGTAATCACAGCGGTGCCAAAAGAGTTGTCGCTTGGATTAACTAAATGAACGCGCATTGGACCAGACCTTCCCCCTGCTCAGGTGTGGGGAGCTCTAGGGAGTAGGGTCACAATGGGTTGGATCAGGGGCACGTCTCAGGTGCCAAGGATCGCCGATCACGGGTCTTCCCGCCGGGCTATGTCCGCTATCATACATAGCAAACATGACATTTGGCCGGAATATCGCGATTTTACAGCGTTAACAACACCTTGCCGGTCGTCTTGCGGCCTTCCAGATCGCGATGCGCCTGCGCAGCATCCTCCAACTTGTAGCGATGCCCGATGCGCACCTTCAGCGCCCCGCTCGCCACCCAGCCGAAGACATCCGATGCACGGCGTTCCAACTCGGTTCGTGTCTGCGTGTAGGCCTTCAGTGTCGGACGGGTCAGATACAGTGAACCGCCAGCCGCCAACTTCATCGGGTCGAACGGCGGGACCGCTCCGCTCGATCCCCCATACAGCGCCAGCAGACCGCGCGGCCGCAGGCACTTCAGCGAGTCCTCAAACGTCGTCTTGCCCACCGAGTCATACACCACCGGCAGGCCCTCCCCGCCGGTAAACTTCTTCACCGCGTCCGCAAAGTTCTCCTGCATATACAGAATCACCTTGTCCGCGCCCGCGCCGCGCGATAGCTCCGCCTTCTCTTCGGTCGAAACGGTCGTGAGTACCGTCGCACCCAGCATCTTCGCGATCTGGGTCAGCAGCAGTCCCACGCCGCCTGCGCCTGCATGGACCAGCACCGTATCTCCCCGCTGAATCGCATACGTATCGAAGGCCAGATAATGTGCGGTCAACCCCTGCGTCATCACCGCGGCGGCGGCGTCCAGGCTCATCTCCGCAGGTACCTTCACCAGGCTGGCCACCGGAACGCACGCGAACTCGGCATAGGCTGCAGGAGCGCTGGTCCAGGCCACGCGGTCGCCCACCCGAAGTTCGCTGACTCCGTCGCCCACTGCCGCAACCGTCCCCGCGGCCTCTTGCCCCGGGATGAAGGGCAGCGGCGACGGATAACGTCCCTCACGCAGATAGGTGTCGATGAAGTTGACTCCCGCCGCCTCAATCTTCACCAGCACCTCGCCGGCCTTCGGCTCAGGCTGTGGAAGCTCCACCAGCTCCAGCACGTCCGGCCCGCCCGTCTTCGCTACCTGTATCGCTCGCATTCGTTTTCCAGCTCCCTGTTCCCTAATCCCTGTTCCCTAGTCCCTGTCTCTCTTCCACCGGCTTCATCCTGACGATGCGGTCCACAGCATACGGCGCGCGCTGCGACTGCGTAAAGAAGTGCCGCACCTGCAACTCGCCCAGCAGACCCACACCGATGAACTGAATCCCCGCCAGGATCAGCACCGCCGCGATGATGAACCACGGCCCGTGCGCGCCCGCGACGGCCTGTCCGGTCAGCAGCTTTTCCAGCAGCAGCCACAGGGCGATGCCACCACCGGAAAGCACGCCGAGGCTCCCGATTCCACCGAAGAAGTGCAGCGGCCGCGTCATGTACTTCAGCAGAAAGCGTATCGTCAGCAGATCAAAGAACACGCGGAAGGTCCGCGACAACCCATAGTGGCTGCGCCCCGACTCGCGCGCTGAATTCGAGATCGGAATCTCGCAGATGCTCGCGCCGTACCAGCTGGCCAGCGCCGGGATGAACCGGTGCATCTCGCCATAGAGCGGGATGTTCTGGATCACTTCGCGGCGGTAGGCCTTGAAGGTCGTCCCAAAGTCGTGAATGTCCACGCCACTCAGCCGCGCCATCAGCCAGTTGGCCACGCCCGAAGGAATCCGCCGCAGCACAACGTTGTCGCCGCGCTGCGCGCGCCATCCGCTCACCACGTCGTAGCCCTCTTCGAGCTTCGCGAGGAACCCGGGAATCTCCGCCGGGTCGTGCTGCAGGTCGCCGTCCATCGCGAGGATCGCCTCACCCGACGCATGGTCAAACCCCGCAGCCAGCGCCGAGGTCTGCCCAAAGTTCCGCCGCAGCTTCACCACCAGGACGCGCGAGTCGACCGCGGCGATCTCCTCCAGCAGGCGGTAGGTACGGTCGCGCGACCCATCGTCCACGAACACCATCTCGAAGCTCGCGCCGACATGCTCCATCACGTCCTTCACGCGATCGTAGAGCTTGGTGACGTTCTCTTCTTCGTTATGAAATGGCACGACGATGGAGTACTTAGGCACACCAAGATTCTACCCCGCGGGCCGCTGTCTTCTTCCGCAACATCAGCGCGACCGCGGCTCCCTCTGCGTAAAAGCGGTTGCCTTTGCTCTTGCGCACCCGCGATACACTTGAAGTCATGGCCCGGTAGCTCAGTTGCATAGAGCAGCGCACTCCTAACGCGAAGGTCGCAGGTTGGACTCCTGCCCGGGCCACCATCTCCCCAACCCTCCATTGAAGGAGGCTATGCGCCGCCAGCCGCAGGTGCCGCTTCAGGAGCCACCGCAGGCGCCTTCGCCTTCATCCACTGATCGATCGCCGTCTCCACCGAGTTGTACACGTCGGTGCCCGGCATGCCCTTCACCAGCTCCCTTGCGTGGGCGAGCTGTTCCTCCACCGCCGCTCCGTTCCCCTTGAGGGTCGACTCTACGTTCGCCCAGTTCAGCAGCATCGTGGCCCCGGCCGTGGCGGCCACGCTCGCATCCGACAGATCTGCCACCAGCGCCAGCGCTGCATCGAACTCGTCTCTGCCGCCCTGCAAGTTGCCGCTCGCGAAGATCGTGCTGGCCACATCGCTCTCAAAGTCCGCGATGCCGGCGATCATCGCATCGCGCTGCGTGCCAGCCGGTAGCCCCTGGATCAATGCACGGATCCGTCCGATACCCTCCACTGTTCCCTTCACATTCCCAGCCAGGCTCCACTCAGCCTGCGCCCATTGCAGCTCAAACTGATACCGGTCAGTGCCGCTCAGCTTTATCGCGGATCCGGGAGTGAACGGCGGATAATCCTTCAGGCACTCCATCGCCCCCTCGAACTCCTTGCGACCTTCCGGTGCGCGGCCCTCCTGGAAGAGGAAATTGGCCTTTTCGCAACTCGCCACTGCCCTGTCCCTCGGCGTGATCGCGCTGTCACGGGCCTGCCCGATGAACTGCTTGTACGCGCCATAGTCGCCTGCATCCATCTGCGCCCGCCCGATGGCCAGATACTCCGGCGAGGAGACCCGCTGTGGCCCCAGCAGCCGCACCGCTTTTGCCCCCTGCGAGGCCAGCACATTCAACTCCTGCTGCAGCGTCGAGTACGCGATCTGGTAGGCGAGCGGATCGTCCTTGTACTTCGCCTTCATCTCCTGGCCGTCCCTCGGGACCGTCAGCAGCCGCTGCAGCACGGCGCGCAGGTCCAGGTGTGCGCTCTGCATATCCTGAGACCGCGTATGCCACATCGAGATCAGCGAGCTGACGAGCGAGACCCCCAGCGCCACCGCCGCGACCACCGTCGCCCCGTCGTCGTACCACGCCATCGTCGGCCCTCCCTCACAGCTCCCGGTTCGCGCCCGCGCAGCCTCGCCGCATTTGGGCGAATAGTAATTCACCCGCACGTCACTGTCAGCACCTTAATTTCCGGCCAGCGCCGTCACGAATCGGAGCTCCACGACACAGCCCTGAACCCCACGATTCTGCTATGCTGGGCGACCAGATAACGCAGCACCCGCGATCCGCATCTCCAGTAAGGAAGGCTCTCGCCCATGAAGCACGAAATCGACACCGGTCTCATCGTCAAGACTCTGGCCGACCGCGGCCACAGCGTCGGCCACGTCATCCCCGTCCCGGACAACGCCGGCGAGTTTGAGTTCGAGGTCGATGGCGAACTGCTCACGCTCTCCGAGGTCCGCGAGCTGATCGAAGCCGACGCCCCGAAATAGCCGCGCTTCTCCGCTGAAAGCTCACTGGCTCTCGACTCACAGCTCATCTGGGCCCCGCCCCACCCCAACTGCTAAAATTGGGGTGTATGCCCGCCCTTCGCCGCAGAAAATCCGTCACCGTTCCCATTGGCAGTGTCCGCGTCGGCTCCTCCGCTCCGGTCGTCGTCCAGTCGATGACCAACACCGACACCGCCGACGTGGAGTCCACCGTCCAGCAGATTGCCGCGCTGGCCCGCGCCGGCTCCGAGATGGTCCGCATCACCGTCAACAATGACGATGCCGCGAAGGCCGTTCCCTACATCGTCGAAGGCATCCACGCCAAGGGCTGGACAACGCCCATCATCGGCGACTTCCACTACAACGGCCACCTTCTGCTCGCAAAATACCCCGACTGCGCCGAAGCGCTCTCCAAGTACCGCATCAACCCCGGCAACTGTTCCATCGGCCGAAAGGACGACGACAACTTCCGGACGATGGTCGAAGTGGCGGTGAAGCACCAGAAGCCCGTCCGCATCGGCGTGAACTGGGGTTCGCTCGACCAGGCGCTGCTCACCAAGATGATGGACGAGAACTCCAAGCTCGCCGAGCCGCTCGACGCCCGCGACGTGATGATGGAGGCCATGGTCGTCTCCGCGCTGGACAACGCCGCCGCCGCGGAGCGCTACGGTCTGCGCCGCGACCAGATCATCCTCTCGGCCAAAGTCTCCGGCGTCCGCGACCTCATCGACGTCTACACCGAGCTCGCCTCCCGCTGCGACTACGCGCTGCACCTCGGCCTCACTGAAGCCGGCATGGGCATGAAGGGCGTCGTCGCCAGCACCGCCGGCCTGTCTCCGTTGCTGCTGGCGGGCATCGGCGACACCATCCGCGTCTCGCTCACGCCCACCCCCGGCGGCGACCGCTCCGAAGAGGTCCGCTGCGGCCAGCAGATTCTGCAGTCGCTCGGCATCCGCAGCTTCATGCCCCAGGTCACCAGCTGCCCCGGCTGCGGCCGCACCACTTCCACGTATTTTCAAGAGCTCGCCGAGCGCATTCAGAACTACCTTGTCGAGTCCATGCCCGAGTGGAAAAAAGTCTACCCCGGCGTCGAGGAGCTCAAGCTCGCCGTGATGGGCTGCATCGTCAACGGCCCGGGCGAGAGCAAGCACGCCAACATCGGCATCTCGCTGCCCGGCACATTCGAGGAGCCCAAAGCCCCCGTCTACATCGATGGCAAACTCGCCGTCACCCTCAAAGGTGACCACATCGTCGAAGAATTTCAGGTCATCCTCGACGAGTACGTTGAGAAGAGATACGGGCACCAGACAGTCGGGGTCTAGGTCTTTGAACTGCGCCGCCATTGCAACGGACTGTTCTGCCGCCGCAGCTCTCGCAGCCCGTAGTGCGTGCCCCGCCACACCACACCACCCTGCCACAGCACCACCACCATCGACCGCAGCAGCGCCCACAGAAACGCCAACGCGCCCAGCGGATACAGCCACGCATAGCGCGCATCGATCCAGCTCACCTCGCCCATCGTCCGGTAGATCGCTCCCACGCACGCCAGCATCAGCAGGCTCGGAATCAGCGTCGGCCACCATCCCAGCCCGGCCAGCGGCCCCAGGAAGAAGACCGCAACCCATACGCACATCCCCAGCAGCAGCAGCGGCCGAAAGTTCATCGCCGAAAACAGGTTCTTGGTCATCACCCGCATCAGGCCGAGCGCACCAGCGGCCCAGTGCACCAGCACCAGCCCCGGAGCAAACGCGATCCGCTGCCGCATACCGGCGATCTTCATCCGACGTCCCAGCGTCACATCCTCCAGCACGACCATCCGCTGCGGTGCCCATCCCCCAATCTGTTCCAGCGCGGACCTCCGCACCAGGTTGAACGCGCCCACCCCCACAAAGTCCCGCACCGACTGCGCATCGCTCACCCGCCACAAGCGCGACGCCCACATCCCC
>Ga0302266_10004871_pt1 | contig 10058 bp, 10 predicted proteins | sample III_Bog_E1_2_FD_194559 | JGI IMG/M metagenome (GOLD analysis project Ga0302266, IMG submission 194559) | Peat permafrost microbial communities from Stordalen Mire near Abisko, Sweden - III_Bog_E1_2 | ecosystem: Environmental > Terrestrial > Soil > Wetlands > Peat | place: Sweden: Abisko... | reverse complement strand
ATTTCTTAGGAAGCGAGCGTCCATGCGTGGGTGGCGATAGGGTGCAGAGTTGGCGCCGAGCGCGCGCTGCCTCCATGGCATAGCTTATCATCGGCATAGCGCCTGCGGTGGCTGGGCCGTTCAATCGCACATGGGAAAGAATCGGAATTGGTATGGATTTGCCGGATCGACGCTGTTGGCGCTTTTGCTGGCAGGTTGCGATCCTTTGCAGACCGAAGACCCCGGGCAGAACTCGAAGCCGCAAGCCACAGCGCCGGCGCTTCAGGCGTCCGCGCCGCAAGCCGCGCAGCCCGCGGCCCCCAAGCCTGCGGGGCCCGCACCGCTGACCACGCAGCAGCAGCGAGTGCGGGTGCTGATTGAGCAGGTGGAACGAGCCTACATCCAGGGTGAGCAGGACTATCGCAAGGGCAACCTGGCCGGCGCCAAGGTGGACTTCGACAATGCGGTGGACTTGATGCTGCTGAGTGGCCTGGACATCAAGAGCGATGAGAAGCTGCAGGACGAGTTCAACCGCATTGTGGATGGCGTGAATGCGATGGAGATGGAGGCGCTGAAACAAGGCAATGGATTTGTGTCCAAGGAAGAGCCCACGCCCGCCGATGTGGCCAGCGATGTGACATTCGAATCCGATCCCAACATCGTGGCCAAGGCCAAGGAGGAACTGGCCACCACCAAGTCCGATCTCCCGCTGATGGTCAACGACTATGTGGCCACGTACATCAAGTTCTTCGCCAATACACAGAAGGGCCACAACACGCTGCTCCACTCCTTCCAGCGCGCCGGCCGCTACCGCGCCATGATCCAGCGCGTCATGGCGGAAGAAGGCGTGCCCCAAGATCTCATTTATCTGGCCGTGGCCGAGTCGGGATTCAACCCGCGCGCCCTGAATCGCAAATCGCACGCCGGCGGCATGTGGCAGTTCATGCCCCACGATCCCTCCTACGGGCTGGCCTTCAATAGCTATGTCGACGAGCGCTTCGATCCGGAAAAATCCACCCGCGCCTATGCCCGCTACATGAAGTTCATCTACAACCAGCTCGGCGACTGGTACCTTTCCATGGCCGCCTACGACCATGGCACCGGCAACATTCAGCATGCCGTTCAGAAGACCGGTTACGCGGACTTCTGGGAACTATACAAGCGCAACAACCTACCAGCGGAAACCAAGAACTACGTTCCTGAAATCCTGGCCGCCATCATCATTGCCAACCATCCCACGCAATATGGATTCGATGACATCACCTCCGACCCACCGGTGCTTACCGATACAGTGACCATCAACTATTCCGCGGACTTGCGGTTGGTGGCGGACATTGTAGGCGCGCCGATGGATGAGTTGGTGGCTCTTAATCCCAGCCTGCTGCGAACGGTAACGCCACCGGATGCATCGTTCGATCTGCATCTGCCCGCGGGCACCGCCACGCTGTTTCAGGACCGCATTGCACAGATCCCCGAGGGTAAGCGCAACGCCTGGCGCTATCATCGCGTTGTTCAGGATGACACGCTGGCCTCAGTGGCGCGCGAGTATCGCATCTCAGCAGCGGAGTTGGCTTCGGCGAATCAACTGCGCGAGGCGGACAGCATTCAAGGCATGCAGGCTCTGGTCGTGCCGCAGGCTCCAGCCGCATCGCCGTCGTCGCACAGAGTGCTGTATACAGCGCGCAGGGGCGATACGCTGGTTACCATCTCAGATCGGTTCGGTGTTTCGCTGGATGAGTTGCGGCACTGGAATAAGATGACCGGCATCAAGGTGGAAGCCGGCCGGCGATTGCATGTGTCGGAGCCAGCGAGCGCACCCGGCGCAACAAGCAGACATCGTCGCGCGACGGAGAGTGAAGATAGCGCAAATGCGCATGAACAGGCATCTCGAAAGAGTTCAACGCAACTGCGTGCTTCTCATCGCGACGCGAAGGAGAGCGAAGCAACCACTGAAAGGAAGCAGCCTGTGCAAGGCTCGCGCACTCGATCGGGTACGAATAAACACCACGCATCGAACACGCATAAGAGCAAAGGTGGGAAGCCTGCCGCTAAGTCAAAGTCATCGAAAAGCAAACAAAAATAGGCAGGTAGCCAATTACATACTTGTGTTTTGATTGCCTTTGCGTGCAAGCTATAGATACAATGGCTTCCGCAAGCGCATGACACGTGCGGGTTGCATGAACAGTTAAACCGAAACATCGGCAGCGCAAGGCTGCTGGAGGCGATGGGATGGAAGAAACATTCAAGATGTATGCAATGAGCGAAGGCGATCATGAAGGGGAACCCGCAGAGTTGGACCCCGATCACGAAGAGGACGTTGAAGCAGAGGAAGACGAAGAAGTGGAAATCTCAAGCGTGCTGACTTCATCGGACGACGATGAGCCCATGGTTGAGAAGGCTGTCGAGGCAGTGAAGCCGGCCGTGAAGAAAGCGGCAAAGAAAAAGGCTGCCGCGAAGAAGGCCGCAGTGAAGCCGGAGCCGATTGTTGTTGAAGCTCCCAAGGCAGTAGAGCCGGTGGTTGCGAAGAAAGCGCCGGCGAAAAAGGCCGCAAAGAAGGCAGCGGCAAAGAAGGCTGTCGCGAAGAAGGCTGCAAAGAAAGCCGCGAAAAAAGTTGTAGCCAAAAAGGCTGCAAAGAAGTCCGCCGCCAAGAAGAAGAGCACGGGCGCAAAAGGCGGAAGGGGCACGGCCAAGAAGGCCGCTGCTGTGAAGCGCGCCGGCAAAACCACCAAAACCACCAAACGAGGTAAACCGTTGGCAGTTAAGAAAGCAGCAAAGAAGGCGCCGGCCAAGAAGGCAGCAAAGAAGGTAGTGGCCAAGAAGGCTCCGGCGAAGAAGGCAGCCAAGAAAGCTGTCGCGAAAAAGGCAGTAGCGAAGAAGGCTCCTGCAAAGAAGGCAGCGGCAAAGAAAGCTGCAAAGAAGTAGAGACCGCAACAGGCAACGCAACACCAACAGGCAACGCAAGGCAAGCAAAAGAGCCCGGCTCATGGCCGGGCTTTTCTGCGTGTGGATGCTGCTGGTTAAGGGGCCTGTCGATGGTCGCGGCGTCCCACGTCGATATATCATCCGTGCTAAAGCGCATCCGCGGCATACGCCGTCGAGGTATCAAAGGAGAGCGACGCTATGGCCATAAAGTGGAACGATCTAATGCACAAGTCGTCTTCCGAGGTTCGGGCGAACCTGAAGCGGGCAGCGGACGCCGAACTTGAGCGCATCGGCTTTCACAAGCTGCGCCAGGCTGTTGGCGCGAATACGGCCGGCGGACCTCAATAGCGTTGCAGGAATTCTGGATCGACGGGGTTCTCAAACAGCGATGCGTCGCGGGTGACGATTGTCAGGCCCGATGGCGTGACAAAGTAGCGGCGCTTGTCTTCGACCGGGTCGTAGCCGATTACGGTTCCTTCGGGAATGTGTACGTCGCGATCGATGATTGCCCTGCGGATGCGGCAGTGGCGGCCAATATTGACATGAGAGAAGATGATGCTGGCGTCGACGTCGGAATAGGAGTTGACGCGCACATCCTGCGAGAGGACGGAGTTTGAAACCGAGGCGCCCGAGATGATGACGCCGGCGGTGATGACCGAGTTGACAGCCGCGCCGGTACGTCCCGGCTCGCCGAATACAAACTTGGCCGGCGGATACTGGCGTACGCGGGTGCGGATGGGCCAGCTCTTGTCATAGAGGTTGAAGACCGGCGAAACCGAGCAGAGGTCCATGTTGGCGTCGTAATAAGCGTCGAGAGTGCCGACGTCGCGCCAGTAGAGCGCCTGCTGCTTGTTCTCATCGACAAAGCTGTAGGCCATCATCTTCTTGTTGCCAAGCATGGCGGGCAAAATGTTGTGGCCGAAATCGTGCTTGGAGTCTGGATCCTCCGAATCGGCGATGAGGGCCTTGAGCAGGATTTCGGTGTTGAAGATGTAGATCCCCATGGAAGCATCGACGGCATTGGGGTTGAATGGCGAACGGAAGCTGGTGGAAGCCGGCTTCTCTTGAAAGCCGAGGACTTCTCCGGTCTTGCCTACCTCGACAACTCCGTAGCGCGAAACCTCGTCGGGAGGAATGGGCAGCGTGGCCAGCGTGACCTCGGCTTTGGTCTCCCTGTGATACTCGAGCATGCGGCTGTAGTCCATCTTGTAGATGTGGTCGCCGCCGAGCACAATCATGTGCTTGGGCTGTTCGCTGCCGATGGAGTAGATGTTCTGGTAGACGGCGTCGGCGGTGCCCATATACCAGTTGGAGCCGGTGCGCTGCATGGGCGGCAGCAGCTCAAAGAACTCGCCAAGCTCCTGGGCGACAATGCCGGTCCAGCCTTCGCGAATGTGCCGGTTGAGAGAGAGAGCCTTGTATTGGGTGAGGATGTAGACCTTGCGCAGGCCGGAGTTGATGCAATTGGAGAGCGTGATATCGATGATGCGGTAATGCCCGCCAAACGGCACGGCTGGCTTGGCGCGATCGCGAGTGAGGGGAAAGAGGCGTTCTCCGGCCCCGCCCGCAAGCAATACTCCGAGTGTGTCTCTCATATCCATTGGGTCCTGTCTCTGTTTCCTGGGGTATGAACGGTTTCCGGGTGCGCTTGAGGACGTGCCGTAATCCGGTACGGCATATTTACCGGCGGCACGTTTCCGCAGGCGTCACCGAACGGTGGAGAATACCATACGGAGACGAATCTGGGCTGCCATCCATCTTACTTTGAGGAAGTTGTGCCGAAAAGGGTTTTCCGCAAACTTTAACGCCGCGGTCTTCCGCACGGTTATCCTGCACACCGAGGGGACGGTTTCAAGAAGAATCCAACCCGGCAATCGATCTCAAGCGCGCCATGAGAAAACTCGCACTGAAGACTGGCGATCTCACCGCTTTTTCTTGAACTTGTACTCGACTCCGACGGATAGTCCGAAGTTCCAGTTGGTGCGGGCTCCGGCTGCCGAGGTTGGGGTGCTGTAGTTAGCGTTGTACCGGGTGAAAAGCGCGTCGGGCGTGACGCGGAAGACCCACTGCGGGGAGCGATTGAGGTCGAAATGACCGCCGAAAACCGCAGCCGGAGCCACCTGATTGTTATAAAAATCCACCACGGACGGATTTGCGCCGCGCAGATCGTGCTGGAAATCCCCATAGGCACCGCCAACCAGGACATGAGCGACGAGTGCGCCATGCTTGTTGTGCGGCCCGAGCCATTCCGGCCCGGCGGCGAAGATGTACTGGCTGACAAACGGCCCTTTAATGCTGAGGTCGTTGACGGCTGCGCCGCTGGTGCCGACATAGCCGCGTCCCGTGCCCTCCAGCCCCCAGTGCCTGCTGAGCCAATAGGAACCCTCGAGATCGAGTCCGCCGAGATTCGCGCCCTGCAGCAGGGTGGGTCCGGCTTTGATATGGCCGTAAGCCATGCCCAAAGACACATCGAAACGGTTGTCGTAGCGCACATTGGCCAATGGGTCTGACGCAATGTAAGTTCCATTGGCGGAGGTCTGGGAAGTGGGGCCCTGGACCTGGCCGAAGCTACCGGCGCAGGGGGCCAGTGCGGCCACGGCAACGAGAGAGGAAAAGAAACTTACGTTAAGACGCATCACCATCCAGCTTACAGGACCACGCCGACAGGGGACAACGAGGCGGGGACGGCATTTGCGCTGGCTAAGGCTCGCAATGGTCGGCCCAGCGCGCCCAGGTCAGGTAGCGCAGAGTTTTCAATGTTTCGACGGACGCGACTACTGTATGGTGAGCCGACGACTCGGGGGTGAGCAGCGGAGCGGCGTGCGAGCGCCACTCCAGAGGCAGATGGCTGAAGACGAGACCGGCCCGGGGCAGGTGGCTGGCGATGGAAACGAGCTCCGCCGAGCGCCAGCCATGAGCATTCATGATGCGCATGGTGTAGCACGCATTCTGGATGGTGTCTTTTGCTTCGGGCTCAACGAGGATGGCGGACTCTGGAATTCCCTGCGCGTGCGCGGTTTTCTCCATTACGCGAGCCTCGACAAAGCGATTGTGGGCTGCGCCTCCGGTGAAGATAAGGCGTGGGGCAACGCCGCGCTCATACTCGTGGACGGCCTCGGTAACCCTGGCTAGCTGGGCGGGAGTGGGGTTGCCGTCGTCGTCGGCGGGCGAGCCGAGGACGATGATGGCGTCAAAGCGAGTAAGCGAGGTGTTTGAGGTCGGAGCAAAGTGGCGTGCCAGGGCGGCCCAGGCCAGCAGCACGAAGAGCAGGCCCGCCGCGGCAAATGCGCCGCGCCTGGACCAGTCAGGCCGGCGAGGGGCTGGCCTGGCGTGGGACCTTCGCCGGGGAGCTTGCCGCCGAAGTTGCCGGGGCGACTGGTTGTGCGTCAAGGTAAATCCCTCCAACCTCCACTCTAACGCGGAGGCTGGGGGACATGGGAAGTGAGCGGGTTGCGGACGGCGGCGGGGAGATCAGTCAATATCCGCAGGGGACTCCCATGCGGAGAAGACAAATTCTTTCAAGGGTTTGCGCGTGCGGGGCGAAACCTCCTGAGAACGGAACTGCTCATTGGGGAGCGCATCCGGTTCGCCTTGATAGCCTAGAGCGATTACGGATCCGATGGCGTAAATGTCGGGAATTTCAAAGGCTTTGCGGGCTGCATCCGGATCGAATCCGGCCATTTGGTGGGCGGCGAGGCCCAGCGCGTGAGCTTGCAGCGTGAGGTAGGACGAGGCTGCTCCAAGGTCGAAGAGGGCAACGCGGTTCGGGGAATCGTTGTGGCTGAATCTGGTTTTGGATGCGCCGAGGATGAGAACAGGCGCGGAAGTGGCCCAAAGCTGATTAAAGGGCATTAGAGAGGCAAATATCTTGTTGTAAGCGGTGGAGTTGCGGGTGCCGACCAGGAAACGCCAGGGCTGCTCGTTGTAAGAGGAGGCAGCCCAGCGGGCGGCTTCAAATACCTTGGCGAGGTCGGCGGGCGAGACTTCACGATCAGAGAACGCGCGGGGGCTCCAGCGGCTGTGGAAGATGGGCAGGACGCCGTCCACGGCGGGGGCTTGCTTCAAGTCGTTGAGTTCATTGACGGATGTTGTCATGGAAAGCTCCTTGAAAAAACGATTTCGTTGCGTTTGGTTTGATTCCGGCGGCGGAGCGAAGGATTCCTTCGAGCGCCCATTTCAATTTTCCGCGGGCACAGCTTCGAATGGGCGGGGCCCGGATGAGGTGTGCCGAATCCCACCTTTGCGACAGGAAAAACTCGCAAAGATGGGGCACGTTGCTTTTGAGGGGCAATCCAAGCCTGATTCATTCCAGCCGTAACTCGTCGCGGCGGGTAAGGCAGCGCCTAAGGCGCTGGAGGCATGTAGCGGGCGAACCACTCTACCGCGCGGACAAGTACGTCGCTGCGGTGGGCGGGGTCGACGAAGCCGTGGCCCTCGTTGGGGTAGACGACCAGTTGCGTGGGCACATGACGGTCGCGCAGAGCGTGCCAGAACTCGTAAGACTGGGGCGCGGGACACTCCCCGTCGCGGTCTCCAACGACGACCAGGGTTGGCGTTTGCGCTTGCTTGATGAACTCGATTGCCGAGCTTTTGGCGTAGACCGCGGGGTCGTCGTAGACCGATGCGCCGAAGTATGGAATCATCCACTGATCGATGGAGTTTTCGCCGTAATAGCTTTTCCAGTTTGAGATGCCGGCTCCGGCGACGGCAGCCTTGAAGCGGTGGGTCTGGGTAACGGCGAACATGGACATGAAGCCGCCATAGCTCCAGCCGGTGAGGCCGACGCGGTTGGAATCGATGGGATAGTGCGCTTCGACCGCGTCCACGCCGGCGAGAATATCGCGCAGGTCGCCGTAGCCGAAGTCTTCGCGGTTGGCCTTGGTATACTTTTCGCCCTGGCCGTAACTTCCGCGCGGATTGGGCTGCAATACAAAGTAGCCAAGCGCCGAGAAAGCCTCGGCATTAAGGCCGCCGCGTCCGGCCCATGCTGCCAGAACAGCCGAAGCAGGGCCGCCATGTACCTCGACGATGAGGGGATACTTTTTGGCGGGATCGTAGTCTTTGGGGAGCATGAGCCAGCCCTGGACGTGGAAGCTTTCGCTGGTCCAGGCGAGCGAAACGGACTTGCCCCAGGAGGGCTCGATGCCATCGTTGAAGTGCGAGAGCTGGGTGGGGGCGGAAGAATCGGCGCCGGCTTTGGCCGCGTAAATCTCAGTGGGGCGATCGAAGGTGCTGGCTCGAAAGACGAAGAGCGAATGGTTGGCGGTGGAGGACAGGCTAAGCTCGAAACGACCGTCGCCTACTCCGCCGGGGTAAGTGAAGACCGGTGCGGCGTTGCCGGCTGGGCTGGCGCTGACAGGCAGGCGGACGAGCTGACAGTTTCCGCCGGCCAACTCGCTTGCGTAGATGGCGTCGTTGCCGTCCCAGTCGATCCAGGCAGGGGTGGAGAGACGGTCCGGAGTGATGTTTCGGGGCTGGCCTCCGTTTGCGGAGATGACCCAGACGTCGCCGCCGGTTGCGCCCTGGTCGCTCATGAGGCCGCCGATGAAGGCTATGGTCTTGCCGTCGGGCGACCATCGGGGCACGGCGATTTGCAGGCCATGCAGGGGGCCTGAAACCTCGGCCGGCGCAAGAATGGCGGTGGGCGCGGCGGAGAGCGCCTGGGTGTAGAGCTTGGCGACCCACCAATTGTTCTCTCCGGGCGGGTCGGCGGCCACATAGGCCAGGGATTTGGAATCGGGCGACCAGTCGAACTCATAGACATGGAGATTGGCCGGCGTGACCTGCGCGGGGGCGGCGGGCTTTTTTGCATCTACCTGGGCGACGGCAACGCGCTGAATTTCGACGCCATCCTCGCCAATGACGCCGGCGGGAGGCTTCATGGCGGCGAGCGCGCCGGCGCGGCGGGTTGCGCCCTCGACATAGAGGAAGGCTATGCTGGCGCCGTCGGGTGAAAACACCGGGCCGCTGACATAGCCCTTCAGCTCGGTAAGGCGGCGGGCGGGCTTGTTATCGAGGCGGGAGAGAAAGAGGTCGGCCTGTTCGTCGAGTTTTGCGCAATCGGAGAAGAAGGCCAGCGAACTGGAGTCGGGCGCCCAGGCTAGGTCGCCCTCGTGGCAATGGGACTCGGGCTTGGGGGGCGCGGCGGTGACTCGGTCGCTTTTGGAGAGGTCGTCAATGGGAGAGACGCGAATCTCTACGCCGTCCTTCGATTCCTGAATCCAGGCCAGGCGCTTGCCGTCTGGCGAGACAGCAACCTGGCCGACGGAGTGGCCGCGGCCAAGGCTTTTGAGGACATCGCCGATGTGGGCGCGGTCGGACGGCGGGGTTGCGGAAGGCTGCTGCGCGTGCGCCTGCGAAATGCTGAGGGCGCAGGAAAGCAGCATTGCAGCGGAGATGGAGGGGGCGCGGTGGGATTTGGGAAGTGGGAACGAACACATTGGGAAATGCTATCAGGCGGGAACTGGGGATGCGTCTTTAATTTCAGGCGGGTGCGTCGACAATATAAGCAAAAATGCGTATAGCCAGGTGGTGAAGAGCAGCGAGTTCAAGCGGTGGCTGGCGGCGAAAGGAGCGACCTTTTCGCCTGGCAAAGGCTCCCACCTGAAAGTAGAATTGAACGGGAAGATACCTTATCCGCCAATGCACTCGAAGGATCTCGGCCCTGGACTGGTGATAACCATCAAGAAGCAGTTGGGACTCAAGTAGGAGGCGCAATGCGATACCCGGCGGATATACAGCCCGATGAAGAGTTTTTCATGGTGACCTTCCCCGATATTCCCGAGGCCATAACTCAACGCACCGATGTTGAGGACGCCAAGGTGCATGCGGCGGATGTTCTGGAATCCGCTCTGGACTTCTATCTGGAATCGGGGCGTCCGATTCCCACGCCATCCAAACTGAAGCGCGGCCAACACCTGATCGAGTTACCCGCCAGTCTATCGGCGAAGGTGCTTCTGGTGAACGAGATGGTTGCGCAGAAAGTTCGTCCGGCGGAGCTGGCGAGGCGGTTGCAAATAACTCCGCAGGAAGTGACACGGCTCATCGATCCGCGCCACAAGTCGAAGATCGACGGGATTGCCGTGGCGCTGAAGGCGCTGGGAAAGACTATGGAGATTCGCGCGGTTTGATGCGGCGGAGACTGGCGGCGTTGGGGC
>Ga0302266_10004870_pt1 | contig 10059 bp, 2 predicted proteins | sample III_Bog_E1_2_FD_194559 | JGI IMG/M metagenome (GOLD analysis project Ga0302266, IMG submission 194559) | Peat permafrost microbial communities from Stordalen Mire near Abisko, Sweden - III_Bog_E1_2 | ecosystem: Environmental > Terrestrial > Soil > Wetlands > Peat | place: Sweden: Abisko... | reverse complement strand
CGATACGCTTGGATCGCAGGTATATACGATTCCGGAGCCGGTGTTCACGGGCGTTAGATCGGGCCGCACAGCGAACTGAGGCGCAAGGCGTTCGCGCAGCTGGCTTGAGCCAGGAAGGCCGCTTGCCGGCAGCATGATGCTGGTTCGCTTTACCGGCGCGGCGGGCTGGACGGCGGCGGATTCGGCGCCTTGCGCGTGAGCGGGGCGGCAGGGGAGGCACGGCAGCAAAAGGGCGCAGGCTGCGAACGGCAGAACGGTTTGAAGGAGGGTCGAGAAGCGGCGGTTTTCCATGATCGAATAGCTTCCTTGGCGCGGTTTGACGCCGGTGATGGATATGTGGGGAATCAACCTCGCGAGCGGTGTGTGGCGGAGGCAGTTTGGATGCGAGGCGGGCTGATTGCCACTGAGAGCCTGCGCGATGTTTCGGGCAAGTGGGCGCATCGGACGCCAATCTTCACGGAGACCTCGACAACGAGAAAATGGAGGGCCCGGAGAAGCCTGTAACGGCGGTGGGGAAGCGTGCATTGCAATGCCGGCGCGGAGAGGGAATCTCAAGACCGGCAAATCGGTGGAAAACGGCCTGCTATCCCTTCGCAATCGACGGCGAGTAACAGTTTCAAGCCGGGGAGGGCCGGAGGAACGGGGCAGGGTTTTGTGAGACTACCGGTTTGCGGATGAGACTGTCAACGAAAATGAGGGCCAGTGATGAACATTTGGCACGCCGCTGGCGCCGACGACTGTACGGGGCACGGTCCCTTCAACATGCCCGCTCGATTCAATTACGCCAATTTCCCTGGCCACCGCAGGGTCAGCAGCCGACGTGGGTAATGGTGTAGTTTTCGGGTTATCGACAAATCGCCCGGAACCCGGCTTTTCGACTCTGCGCCTTGCCTATTTTCCAGCCTCCCGCCGCGCTTGCGGTTCGCGGCGAGAAGCTGTTTGGTTCGCTACTGGGCAGTGTACGTGTAGACCGTGCCCTGCCAGGCTCCCGCAATGTACGAGTAGAGAGTGGCGTAGATTGTCTCTCCGTTGGTGGGAAGGCCGGTCAGTGTTACTGAGGTCGCCCCATTTACACCGACGGAGTCGATGTTCTTCGCACCTGCACCCGAGGCTGCTGTGCCGAGATTGAGCCAGTAATAGTTGACATTGGCGCCCGGCGTCCATGAGAAGGTTTGCGAAGAGCCTGTCAGCGTATTGCCGGGCGTGGGAGTGGTCAGCGTTGCGGCTGTCTGCGGTCCGTAGGAGGTGTAGGTGTAAACGGTTGGCTGCCAGGCGCCGGCAATGTAGGAGTAGAGGGTGGCGTAGACCGTCTCACCGATGGGGCTGGAGGGCAAATCGCTTACGGTTACCGAGGTGGCCGTGGTTGGAGCGCCGGAATAGATGTTTTTCGCATTCGCGGGGGAGGAAGCAGTGCCCAGGTTGAACCAGTAGTGAGTTACACCACTGCCCGGCGACCACGTGAACGTGACCGAGGTGCTTTTCAGCGCGCTACCGGGTGCGGGTGAGGTTAAGGCGGCGGGCGTCGGTGATCCGCTGGCGGTGTAGGTGTAGATGGTGGGCTGCCAGGCCCCGGCGATGTACGAGTAAAGCGTGGCGTAAATGGTTTCACCGTTGGTGGGGAGGTCAGTTACGGCTACCGAGGTTGCCGTGGTTGAACTGCCGGAGTAGATGTTTTTTGCATTCGCGGGGGACGAAGCAGTGCCCAAGTTGAACCAGTAGTAAGTTACACCACTGCCCGGCGACCACGTGAACGTGACCGAGGTGCTTTTCAGCGCGCTACCAGGTGCGGGTGTGGTTAAGGCGGCGGGCGTCGGTGATCCGCTGGCGGTGTAGGTGTAGACGGTGGGCTGCCAAACCCCGGCGATGTACGAGTAAAGCGTGGCGTAGATGGTTTCACCGTTGGTGGGGAGGCCAGTTACGGTTACGGAGGTTGCCGTGGTTGAACCGCCGGAGTAGATGTTTTTCGCATTCGCGGGGGACGAACCAGTGCCCAGGTTGAACCAGTAGTAAGCTACTCCGCTGCCGGCGGTCCACGAGAAGGTCGTGCTGCCGCTCAGCGCGGTTCCCGCCACCGGAGAGGTAAGGGCCGCTGGTACCACCGTCACCGTCATCGAAAAAACTCTCGAAGTAAACCGTCCGAGTGAATCTTGCAAGCCAATTGTGAATGAAACTGTTGTAGTGCCGCCCGGCACGGCTGGAATGCCACTGATTGTTCCTGTACTGGGGCTAAGTGCTAGTCCTGTCGGCAATGAACCCGCTATCAATGACCAGATCAGGTTAGAGCCTCCGGTCTCAGCTATGGTGGTTGAGTATGTTTGCCCGTTAGTCGCGCTTGGCAGAATGGATGAAGTCAGAATTGATAGTGGCGCAGCCACATTCATAGTCACGGGAACCGTGATGGGGCCTGGAACGCCTGTTACGTTGGTTATATTCAGAACGATCGAGCCAGAGTAGCTGCCGGGCAGCAGACCAGCAGGATTGAAACTCACGTTCATTGTTTGCCCAGATGTCCAACTGCCAGTCAACTGCCCTCCAACAGTTAGCCAATTGCCGCCCGATTGCGTACTCACAGTTGCTGAGCCTTGAGCGCTCGAATACCCGGCCATCTGAACCAACAGTCCCGTAGTGGAAGCTGCGTCGCCCTGTGTGAAGTTGGGTGCGAAAGACGACGGATTTGCGACAATGGTGCCGTAGTTGTATACCTGAACGGTTCCACTAGCCGTAGCAGAGCCCCCAGCGGCCTGATTGGGGTTGGTTACCTGGACTGTGTAGCTGCCTGTTTGCGGAGGAATAAAGTTGGTCACTGTGACCTGCGCCCATGGCTCCAGGGTTTTAGGAGCCGTCCAAATACCTATATATTGGCTGCTCCCGCTGACTTGGTATGTCGTTTCATAAGAGAAACCGGAACCGCTTATTACAAACCCACAAAGCCAGTTTACCGTACATGGCGCTCCAGTGTTTAGATAGGAGCCTTGGACCCCTTGCACTGTCGGGGGCGGCAAAGCAATGGTGAACGATCCGAAATTACTCGGCATCGTGTACGGTGCTTGCACGCGTATCTGCAGGCTTGCGGGCGGGAGCTGTGAGCCCCCTGCCAAGATAAACGGTGATCCCGTTCCCGGCTGGAGCGTGACCTGAAGTTCGGTGGGTGAAACGTAGACCGTTGGCTGCTGATTATACTGTACAAACAATTCGGATAGCTGCTGGAATCCCGTTCCAGTCACCGTTATCGTCTTTGCAGTTCCGTCCGAAACAATCGTTGGTGTTACGGCCTGTATTGTGGGCTGAGGAAAGTAGGATGTAACACACAGTTGCTGCACATCCGATTCCCCATTTGCATCGGTCACTTCGACAACAAAAGTGCTCGGAACAGATCCGCGAGGCGCCAATCCCGCCCCGTTGGCGCATTCGTTCGGACCACCCGGTGCTCCTGACAAAGAGCCGGAGCTACTGACGCTGAGGTTCGAGTCAAGATGTCCGCTTAGGAAAGTCCATGTCAGTGGAGCCTTGCCGCCACTTGCCGCCAATTGCTGCGTGTAGGCCTGCCCAATTGTTGCTTGGGGTAAGGTTGTCGTGCTGATCGTAGGCCCATTTCCATCGCTGTTAACAACCCATGTCTGTGAACTAGTAGTCGAGTTGTTCTGCGAGTCTGTCACCTTAACAACGAAGGTATAGGTGCCCGCCTTGGTTGGTGTCCCCGTAAAGGAGAGTGCACAGGTTGTGCTAGTGCAGCCTGCGTTTGGGCCGGCGCTGATTCCCGGCGGCAGAGCGCCATTGATCGTCCACGTATATCCTGTCTGCGTACCCCCTGCTGCCTCAAAGTATTCGCTTGCGCTCAGCGCTGTGCCAACAACGAGTGGCTTTAGCAACGGAGGCGTGTTCTGCGAAGAATCGTAGATCTGAAGCAGTGTCTCAAATGTTGTTACCGTCAGGGTTAGGCTGCCACTCAACCCAGTCGAATCTGTTGCGGTCAAAACAATATTCGATTGCCCTAGGGTCGTCGGCGACCCACTGAATACTCCCGCCGAGCTAAGCGATACCCCGGACGGCAACCCCGTTGCAGACCATGTGTATGGAGCAATGCCGCCAGTTGCGATGAAGGAGCTTCCTGCACTCTGGTAAAGAGGATTTCCGACCCCCATCTGCAGCAGGCTGTTATCCCAGAGGTAAATATCTACGCCTTGGCGCCAGTTCATTGTGAATGTCTGCTGCGCTAGCCGGGAATATGAGTCAGTCACCGATATGACAAATGTCAATGCGCTATTTCCACTAATATTTCCGACAGTCCCACTAATTACACCCGTGGAACCATTCAGAGTCAACCCAGAAGGCAGGGCATTCGGATCCACAGACCATGTAAGTCCAGATCCCCCTGAGGCTTGCAATGTCGTCGAGTAAGACGTACCAGAAAAAGCGTCTGGCAGCGCTGACGGCGTGGTGATGACCAAAGGCGAAAACACTGTTAGCACTACGGGAACAACAACCTGCGAGTTAGTAGCCTGCTGAGACGTTAGCGTGATCGCACCGCTATATACTCCTGGTAATAAACCAGCCGGGTTGAAGGTGATTTCCAACGTTTCTGGCGCAGTCCAACTGGAATTTGCGCTGCCATTAATTGTCATCCATGCACCGCCTGACTGCTCAGATGCAACGGCGCTTCCTATCATCGGTCCGCCAGAACTGTTCTTGACTAGAAGGCCGATAGTGGAGGGTGGCATGCCTTGGTTGAAAGCCGGCGCGAACGATGGCGAACTAACGGTTAGCTGGCCGTTAGGTTGCGACGAAACATTGAATGTGGCCAGAACTCCTTGATTCTGATTCATTAAGACAGAACAACTGCCGTATCCGTTACATGCCTCGCTCCACCCTCCAAATGTGTAATACGTACCAGGAGTACCATTTAGCACGACCGTGGTGCCGCTCGTATAGCTTGCACTGCAAGTGCCATTCAGGCCCGAGCAGTTGATTTTTCCGTCAGTGCTTATGACCGTTCCAGTGCCGCTCAGGCCCACGTTTAGCGTGTAGTTTACGGTCTGTGTGAAGTTCGCGTAGACGGACTGTGCTGTACTCATCGACACCGTGCAAGAGCCGGTCCCGGTGCAAGCACCGCTCCAATTGCTGAAGTTCCAACCCGTTAACGGAGATGCGTTGAGGGTTACCGTTGCGCCGCTGGAATATGTGTGGCTGCAACTGCTTCCGCAGGTGATGTAGCTGTCTGTGCTGGTCACCGTACCGCTGCCGAAGGTTGCCACTGACAGGGCGTAAGTGGAAGCGTTCTTGGTGAAGTTCGCGGAGACGGACTGTGCTGTGCTCATCGTCAACGTGCAAGAGCTGGTCCCGATGCAGACGCCGTTCCACCCACTGAAACTCCAACCGGATAAAGGTGAAGCGTTCAGAGTTACCGGTGTGCCGCTGGAATATGTGTGGCTGCAACTGCTGCTGCAGGTGATGTAGTTGTCTGTGCTGGTCACCATGCCGCTGCCGGAGATTGCCACCGACAGGGCGTAGGTGGAAGCGTTCTGGGTGAAGGTCGCAGTGACGGATTTTGCTGTGCTCATCGTCACCATGCAAGAGCCGGTCCCTTGGCATGCGCCGCTCCAACCGCTGAAACTCCAACCCGTTAAGGGAGATGCGTTGAGAGTGACCGGAGTGCCGCTGGAATATGTGTGGCTGCAACTGCTGCCGCAGTTGATGTAGCTGTCTTTACTGGCCACTGAGCCGCTGCCGGTGGTTTTTACCGTAAGGGCGTAAGTAGAGGCGTTCTGTGTGAAGGTCGCGGAGACGGACTGTGCTGTACTCATCGTCACCGTGCAGGAGTTGCTACCGGTACAAGCGCCGCCCCAATTGCTGAAGCTCCAACCGGATATGGGAGATGCGTTGAGGGTTACCGATTTCCCGATGAAATATGCATAGTTGCAACTGCTGCCGCAATTGATGTTCCCGTCTGTGCTAATCACCGTGCCGCTGCCGGTGGTTGTGACAGTCAGAGGATATTCAAAAGGAAATTTCTTCAGTGGAATCGTGAATGGAGGAAATGGAGAATCCCAATCTGGCCCAATAACGTCCCCCAGGATCTCCAACTCGGCATCTAAATCTGGTACTATATCCGCATAAAGAGCTACATCCTGTGATTCGAGTTCAGCGCGTAACTGGAATTTCGCCGATCCAGTTAGTTTGAGACCCGTATCGGCCGCCCCGACGAGGATTCCGAGCTGAGGCCGGATCCACACCTCTGCTTCTGCCGCAATACTCACAGCCCCGGTCATTGATGCAGACAATGAACACGTCGGTCCAGTTACGGGCGGATCTCCACAATCGAAGCCCGGCAAGCATTCACTAGGGCAGGCATCAGCTGATAACTGGCCATTGCTATATTGAACATCCGCACTGACCTGCCCGTGTTCACTGCCACTCAGACTGGCGGTTATCGTGCCAGAGACGGAATACCCAAGATACAAATCAAATATCGCAGAGAGGGGGGGGCCACCTACGTCAAACCAGACTTCCCAACTCGGATCCAAAAGATCGAATTCAGAACCCACTTGAAGGGTGCCCTGAGCTGTGATCGCCCACGGATCGATGGACTCCTGCGGAGTGATGATGACAGTAGCCTGCTCTTTACACAAATCAAACGCACAGACGTCCACCACGCCCTCTACTGTGATCCCGATTGATGTATCTGCGGAGAAGAGCAGGGAAGCTGCGCTGTCTTCGTCTCCATACAGATACTCGTCAATGTCGTTCTCATACACATTAACGTATCCGCTACTTCCGTCCGGCAATGGATCGCCAGAAAAATCGGCAAGATACTCGGGAGCTACGCCCTGACCAGAAGCAGTTTGGAGCCCTCCGCTTGCCTGTGCACCAGGTGCGAGGAATGGTGCACCTTTGAGAACTCCAACCCTGTTATTCAGTGGGTTGGGCGGGAAGAGAACATGTCGGTTATCGAGAAAAATATGAAGTTCATCGAATGCTTCCTTCAGACTTGCCCGCTGCGTCACAACTTCCATGCCGCCCGTGTCAAACCTCGCAGTAGTCAGAACCTTGCTCACTAACCCAAGCGGAAACTTGGCACACTTTTCCGCATAGAGTATGGTTCCTGGTCGAATTGCATCGATGTTGGGACTGGTTGCACCAAATGTGATACTTTCACCGTGCAAGTCAGATTTGGTTACCAGGCCGGTATCGGCATCCTCTAATTTAATAGTGCCTGCACGCAGAATGCCTGTACCTGAAGAAGAACTCGACTGGGTAAACCCGAGAGAAGGCATCTGAAGCCAACCACGCTTCAGGTAATAATCCCGTTCCTGATTGCTTGTCGTGTAGACTACGTCATTATTCTTTAAGTTTCCGACCCGATAGATTTCCGAAGATCCCTCGACTTTTGTTTTATATACGTATACCGGGCCAGTCGTCTCCACCATTCCCCTATGGAGGAATGTCTTGCGCTCATCCTCGTCTGCCGCAAAGGCCATCGCGCCAGTGGAATCAAGCAACCTATAAACGGGTTTCGAGTTGCTGTATTGCTCTGTGTAGAGGTAAAAGAAAGGGCTGTCGCTTGCAATATGATCCCTGGTTTCCAGGGTATAGCCTTCGGGGATGAGCTGCTTTGCATCAGATTTGATCGTGTATATGTGCGCTCCTGTTTCCATGTTGCGGTAGCGAAGCACCTTCAGGGGTATCCCTGTTTGAACTGCCGCCAGCGGCTTCATATCCTGCACTTGCCCTGGACTTGGGACGCTTGCGATTGGTTCGACAGCTTTTCTCTCAGCAGCCGTCTGTGCCGATGCTGCAGGGCTAGTCAGTAGGATTGCGAGCAATGTGAGCGCGCCCAATGCTTCCCGGATGTGGGACCGTGACGATGCTTGCGAGGAATCAGAGAAAGAATAGCTTGCAGATAGATTGATGGCTTTCATACACATCTCCGCGATTCTCAATGCTGCCGGTTCGATGCAATGACCCGGGACAGGAGCTAGAAACTTCTCCCGATGAGCGAGTGTCTGCTCTAAGACACCCGCCTCAGCAAACGGTGGCGGGAGGAGTATTTGTGACTGAAATGCTTTTGCAACAAGTAGAGGTCCGTTCCGCTAGTTTGTCAAGCGCAATCGTTTGTTTAGAACTTAGTAAACAATCTTGCCTTATCGGCAAGCGCCACGAATCAGCGCCTGAATGCGTGTTGCTGGGTGGCTCGGCGAAAATTACCCCCCGAATGGCGAACGCTGGCGAAGAGACGAAATTTTGATGCGGTCTTGTGACCCTCAGTTCCCTCCCGTTTGACCCCTGCGGCGCGTCTAACTAGACTTGCAGGCAGGGTTAGATCATGACGTTGTTTCGATTTCGATGGATTGCCGCATTTTCGGCGAGTTTTCTTTGGTTGTTGGCGGGGTCTGTGGCCGCCACGGTTTATGGGCAGGCGGCCAGCAGCAACCCCACCAGCAAAACGGCGGATGACCAGACTTCGTCGGCGCAGGATTACCGGCAGGAGAAGGCTCCAACGCTGGTTGATCCGGCGGGGCCGACCGTATCGCTGACGGCTTCGGAGCCGGTGTTTTTGATGGCGGCGGCGCTGAACGCGTGTGGTTACGACGAGGGCCTGGACGAGAGCGCGCCGGTGCGCAAGCGGGTTCGCGAGGAGATAAACCAGGCGCTGGCCAAGAGCGAAGACGCGCGCGCCAAGCGAGATAAGGTATGCGTTTACATTGCCCAGCACCGGATGACGGGCGGGGTGCGGGACATTGCGCAATACATTTCGCTGGCGCTGTATCTGACGCCGCCACCGCAGATGGAGACGTCGGCGGACTTGACGGAGATGCCGCCGGACTCGACGCAGGTGGTGGAGATTGTGCCTCTGCTGAGGGACTTTGTGGCGGCGGTCGACCTGCACGGAATCTGGCTGGCGGTGCATCCGACCTACGACCGCGAGGCCGACCGTTTGCACGATCCGCTGACGAACATGATTGTGGGGACCAATCTCTACCTAAAACTTCCGGCGACGACCTACGAAGGACGGAGATTCGTGGTGGTGATTGAGCCCATGCTCTCGCCGCACACGGTGAACGCCAGAATCTACGGGACCGACTACGTGGTGGTGGTTTCGCCGGTGAATGGGGAGATTCCCATGAATGACGTGCGGCACACTTACCTGCACTACGTGATTGAACCGCTGCTGTATGCGCGCGCCAGCGCGATCGACCGGACGCAGCCGATTCTGAAGGAGATAAGGGACGCGCCGCTGGAGTTTCGCTACCGCTCGGACACTGTTCCGCTTACGATCGAGTGCCTGATCAAAGCGATTGAGGCGCGGACGATGGAAACCGGCGTTCCGAAGTACACAATTCCCGCGAATGCGGACAGGAGCGACATGCCGCGCTATGAGCACGAGCGGCAGATATATCAAGACAAAGTGGATGTGATCCGGCTGGCCGCTGTGCATCACGACATGACGCAGGGGTTCGTGCTGACGCAATATTTTTATGAGCAGTTGATTCAGTTCGAGAAGGACCCGGCCAGCCTGAAGGACACGATCGGCGAGATGGTTTACACCATGGACATTGCCCAGCAGACGCATCGGGCGCGCGATATCGAATTCGACAAAGAAGCGGATGGGGATGTACTGGAGCGCAGCAAGCCGAGGAAATTGGCGGGGCTGGATCTGGCCGAAGCGAAGCTTTCAACGGGAGATGTGGCGACGGCGAGCGCGATGGCGCGGCAGGCGCTTGCTGTGAAGGGCGACAGCCTGGAAGCTGTGGCGAACAGCGCACGGGCCGACTTTATTCTGGCTCGGGTGGCGATGATGACGCGCGATCCGGAAGGGGCGATCGACGGATTCCAGAAGACGCTGGCCAGCAGCAAGGAGCCGCGGCTGCTGGCGTGGTCGCACATCTATCTAGGCCGGATGCTGGACCTGGACTGCAAACGGGACGAGGCGGTTGCGGAGTATAAAGAAGCGCTGGACGCGCGCGATGGCCAGCAGGATACGCGACTGGCCGCCGAGCGGGGCGTCAAGACGTCGTATGCGGCGGCCAGGGGACATAACTGCGACGCGGACGCGGAAGATGA
>Ga0302266_10004869_pt1 | contig 10061 bp, 10 predicted proteins | sample III_Bog_E1_2_FD_194559 | JGI IMG/M metagenome (GOLD analysis project Ga0302266, IMG submission 194559) | Peat permafrost microbial communities from Stordalen Mire near Abisko, Sweden - III_Bog_E1_2 | ecosystem: Environmental > Terrestrial > Soil > Wetlands > Peat | place: Sweden: Abisko... | reverse complement strand
TGGATGTGGGCTTGCTCTGGGCGGCCTGGGCGTTGCCAACACGATGATCATGTCGGTGTTCACCCGCATTCGCGAGATCGCCATCCTGCGCGTCTGCGGCTTCTCGAATTCACAGATTGCCACCATGATCTTTGGCGAGTCAGCGGTGGTCTCGCTGCTGGGCGCGGTGCTGGGGCTGCTGACCGGGACCTGCCTTCTGTTTGCGCTGAAGCAGGTGCCTGCTCTTCATGGCTATGTTGACGTAACCATCCAACCCGCCGTCATGCTGATCGTCATTGTGTTGGCCTTGACCACGGGCATCGCGGGCGCGCTTTACCCCGCGGCCTACGCCATGCGCGTCCGCGCTGTGGAGGCGCTGCGTTTCGAATGAATTTATTGACAGCACAAGCCGGCAACCGCTATCCAGACGGACAGGGCCGCATCGCCCTGCGCGCCGAGGGCGTATGGAAGAGCTATGACGATGGATCGATCGAGGTTCTGAAGGGCGCGGACTTTGAGGCCGTCGAGGGACAGACGGTTGCTCTTTGCGGGCCATCGGGCTGCGGAAAGAGCACACTCTTGCACCTGTTTGGCGGCCTGGATTGGCCTGACCGCGGGCGCATCTCGGTGAATGGAGTTGAAGTCAATCGGCAGCGCAACCTGCTGCATCTCTTGCGTCATGAGGTTGGCTTCGTCTTTCAGCTTCATAACCTGATTCCCGACCTGACGCTGGAAGAAAACTGCCTGATTCCCACCGTCGCGGCGGGCATCGATCGCCGATCGGCACAAGCGCGGCTTCTCGAACTTGCGGAGCGCACGGGCCTGACGCATCGGCTCGGGCAACGCATCCAGAAGCTCTCTGGCGGAGAGCGCCAGCGCACCGCGCTCTGCCGCGCGTTGATGAACCGGCCGAAGATTCTGCTTGCCGATGAGCCTACCGGCTCGCTCGATGAACACACGAGTGGCGCGGTCTTTGCCTTGTTGCTCGACATCGTTGCCACGGAAGACGTAACGCTGGTGATGGCTACACACGATCGCGGCTTAGCCAATCGCTGCGACCGGCTTGTCGAGATGCATGACGGGAGGATCCATGAGCCAGTATCCGCCTGATGCGAACCTCGCTCAAGAAACTGCGCCGATGGCTGTGGCAAGCGCCGCATGGCATGCCCTGTTTTGGCTTGTGTTTGCAAATGCCGTCGGAGTGCTGATCGCAATTCTTCTGCTGTTTCCCGCGCTCAATCGGCTGCTGGGCGAGTGGACCTATGGCCGCTGGATCATGGTTCACATGAATCTGGAACTCTACGGGTGGGCGAGTCTACCGTTGGCAGGGTTCCTGTTCAAGGTATACGGCGCCGACCGCGGGCCGCTTGCGCAATGGTGCAGGCCGGTGATGTGGGTGTGGTCGGCGGCTCTCGCTTTGGGCGCGTATTCATGGCTCTCGGGCCACTCCAGCGGCAAGCTGTTTCTCGACTGGAGCGGATACTCGCGCGTTCTCTTTCCGCTGGCAATGATCGCGTTGTTTCTTGTGCTCGCGGTTTCGTTTGTCCGCGAATGGAATAGCGCGGCCATTGTGACGATGGCCGCCCGAAGCGCCAGGGTCTTTGGACTCGTGTTTCTGCTGGCGATCCCTGTGGCGATCTACATGGCGGCCAGCCCAGACTTTTATCCAGCCATCAACCCCGATACCGGCGGACCCACGGGAGCGAGCCAGCTTGAGTCGTCGCTCATCGTTGTCGCGATCCTGCTCATGCTTCCCTTTGGCCTTACGCGGCGCAAGCGGGAAAATGTGCGGATGATCCCCATCGCATGGGCAATCATGATTGCGGAGTTTGTTCTTTGCATTGCTCTGGGCCGCGGCGACATCAGCCATCATCGCCCCGCGCAGTTTCTTTCGCTGGGCTGTCTTCTGCTTTGGATTCCGCTCACGCCGGCATACTATGCGGCCTTTGAATGGCGAGCCAACACGCGCCGCTGGCGTATCGCATTCCTTTGCTGGTGGTCGGCGCTGGTGCTCACCGGCTGGGTCTTCTTTCTTCCGGGCGTCCTCGATCATTTCAAATTCACCGACGGCCTGGTCGGCCACTCGCTGCTGGCCATGGCCGGCTTCACATCCAGCCTGCTGATCTTCGTCATGGTGCAACTGCTGGGCGAGGGCGGATGGATATTCAATCGAACGCGATCGTTCTATGGATGGAATATCGCCGTGCTGGGATACGTCGTGCTGATGTCGGCGGCCGGCTGGCGCGAGGGCTTCGACCCCGCCTTCACCATGGTCCCAGGAGTTATGCGCGACGCCGTTTACATTCTTCGCTTTGTTGTTGGACTCGCTATGCTTGCCTCGTCGCTTGACTGGCTCGTCGATGCTACTGCTTTGCTTCGCGAGTCCGCGTCTGTTTCGCCGCCCGCACCAGAAGCCTTGGAGGTAACAGCATGAAACGCTCCTTGCTCATCGGTTACCAACTGATCATCGGATTGTCAGACACATTTACCGGCGCATTGCTTATCATTGCGCCAGGGTTCACGCTCAACCTTATGCGCTTGCACGTACCCGCCGATGCACTGCCATTCCTGTCGTTCATTGGCGCGTTTGTTTTTTCCGTCGGCCTGGCATGCCTCTATGGAGCGTTGGTAATGGCTCGTAGAGGAAACCCTTGCAAGCTGGAAGTCATCTGGCTGCTCACGGCGATTACCCGCGCCAGCGTGGCCATCTTTGTGGTCACGCAGATTCTGGCGCAGACTCTCGAAGTGGGCTGGCTCACGGTCGCCATCACAGACGGCGCGTGCGTTCTGATTCAAGCGATCGGCCTTCGCAAAGGCTGGCTGGCCAATGTCGCGCGGTAAATGGAGTGCATCGGGATGGCAAGGCGCTAGCCTTGTCGCGATCACCTATGTCTATTTCCTGATCTTTGCGCAGTTTGCTTTTCTGCGCCGCTTGGCAAGCCTTGGAATTGCTGGCGCGCATTTGACGGCCGTTATGGCCGCGATGGCCATTGGCGGGATTCTGCTCAGCCTGATTGCGCCGCGACTGAACCTATGGCCCTTACCAAACCAGAGGCTCCGCGCGGGACTCGCTGCTTCGGGTGCAGCGGCGCTTCTGTCGCTTCTCCCGCTTGGACTCGCCGCGAGCATGACTGTTTCTTTCCTGATCGGCGCGGGGCTTGGGCTCTTCACTGTTACGCTGGCAACGCATCTGCGTCAATGGACGGGCAATCGCAATCCGCTCCTGCTTGCCGGACTGGGCACTGGCGCCGGTTATCTGGCATGCAACGTCCCCGGATTCTTCACTGCCTCGGCCGAGGCGCAATCGGCGACGGCAGGTTTGTTATGCTTGGCCGGAATTCTCGTTACTCTTTTTCCCGCTTCCGTTGTGCAGGAAGGCGTGATCGCCTGGCCTGAGTCCCCTATCCCATTTCGCTACGTGCTGGCTTGCTTTACAGCGTTGGTCTGGCTTGATTCCGCCGCATTCTTCATCATTCAAAACACTCCGCAACTGAAGGCCGGAACATGGGAAGGCCAGGCGCACCTTTGGACAAACGGCTTCCTCCATCTTGCTGCAGCGCTTGCCTGTGTCTGGTTCCTACGCAAGCGAGGTCTCTCGTTTGTTCTTTCGGCCGCATACTTCGCGCTGGGCACGGCTTGCCTGCTGCTGCTCGACCAGCATAGCGTCGCGCTGGCCTCCGTTCTTTATCCAATGGGCGTCTCGCTTTACTCCGTGGCGCTGGTCGCCTATCCATCGTTGCTTGCCCCGGCCTCTTCCGCCGCAGAGCGCGGACGCCGGGCTGGATGGATCTACGCCATTGCCGGCTGGTCAGGCTCCGCATTGGGAATCGGCATGGGCCAGAACCTCGGCTATGTTCCGCCCATCTTTGTGCTGGCAGCGGGAGTCGTGATTGTGCTTCCCTGGCTGCTCAGATTCCTTTTGCGAAGGAAACGGGAGGCGGCGGTGACTGCAGCGACTCTGCTGGCAGCATTGCTTATCGATGCCGCGGTTTCCGGCACACGCGTGACTCTTTCACTCACCCAGGTCGAGCGCGGCCGCCAGGTTTACATCTCAGAGGGTTGCATCAACTGCCACTCGCAATACGTGCGCCCCAATTCGCCCGACGTTGCGATGTGGGGACCTGTCGAAACCACGCAGGAACTCCATCAGCAGCACCCACCGCTGATCGGAAATCGACGCCAAGGCCCGGACCTGGCCGAGGTCGGCGGACGCCGTTCGGCCCTTTGGCTCAAGATGCACTTCTACGATCCGCATGAGGTCAGCGGTGCATCCATCATGCCCTCGTATGAATTTCTTTTTCGCGACCGGCGAGGCGACGATCTGGTGGCCTACCTGTCAAGCCTCAAGACCGCGGGTGCTGAAGAGCATCAGAGCGCGGAGAGGCTTTGGCTTCCCTCTTCAGCCGCCGTCGATCGAGTCAATGCAGACGATGGCGAACGGCTCTTTGCACGCCACTGCGCGACATGCCACAGCGCCAGCGGGAGCACGCGCATCCTCTGGCAAACGAGTTTCAAGAGGTTGCCGCCCGATCTTGCGGTTGGTCCATTCTTCTATCTGCCGCCTTCCGGTCCGGCCGCCGTGCGCATCGATCGCCTTGCGCAGATTGCCAAGTTTGGCGTTCCAGGAACCGATATGCCCGGGCATGAATACTTGTCCGATGAAGAAATAGCCTCGATTGCCGCCTGGGTTGCACAACTCGACGGGCAGCAGAGTCAGAACCGATCATCAACATCGTACCTACAGGAGAAGAACAAATGAAATTCATCGCCAAGTCGCTCTTCCTCGCGCTCGCGCTGGCCACCGCCCCCCTTGCGCTCGCCCAGCATCAGACGTTCACCGTCAATCCGGATTCAAGCAAGGTCGCCTTTTCTCTGGGCGGAAACACCCACCACGTGGATGGAACCTTTCATGTGCAAAGCGGAACGATTGACTTCGATCGCAGCGCAAACACCATCTCGGGATCCGTCGTTGTGGCTGCGGGCAGCGGCAACAGCGGCGACCAGGGCCGCGACAAGAAGATGAACTCCGACGTTCTCGACGTGGCGCACTTCGCCGATGTGTCGTTCGTGCCAAAAAGCTACACGGGAACAGTCGCCGCAGCGGGCGATTCCACCATTGCGGTTACTGGCGTATTCACTCTTCACGGAACTCCGCACGACCTGACAATGCCCATGCAGATTCACATTAGCGGCACGACTCTCACTGCCAAGACTCACTTCACGGTTCCTTACGTTCAGTGGGGACTGAAAGACCCCAGCATATTTATCCTCAAAGTTGCCAAAGTGGTCGACATCGACCTGGCGCTGGAAGGGCGTCTGTCCTCCTCCAATTGAGACCCAGGATCGCTCCAAACTCTGCCTCCCCACATCCCAGCTGGGTCCCGCAAATCCAGCGAAATGGTACGGTCGGACGGCTTGGGGTCGCGTAAAAGCCGAATATTCTGTATCCTAGAGTTACAGCCCGCTTCTTGGCGGCAAATTCGATAAAGGAGACTTTCATGGCAGAGTCAGCGAAAAAGACGAAGGCAACCGCGAAGCCAGGCAAGACCCCAACCAAGAAAACGACCGTCCCAGTCGCTAAAGCGGCAAGCGCGATAGCACCGGCTCGCGAACAGATTGAGCAGCTCGCGAAGGAGTACTGGGCAGCGCGCGGCGGCCAGGATGGATACGCCGAGCAGGATTGGCTCAGAGCCGAGCAGGAACTGCGCAAAAAGGCGTCGTAAGCCTGCAGCATCGCAAACGAATCATTGGGTTGATCGCTGAAAAGGGTTAAGGCCCCGAAAGATGAGGTGCGCTCTCTTGAAGCGATGCCGCGGGATTGTTGCGGCTTCCACTCTTATGTTTAATGCGCAAGGGCGGTCCATCCTCCCACAAGGAATGGGCCGCCTCTTTGCATTCCGGAGTTTCTTGTGATGCACGCCGGAAATATTTTGCTCCGTCTGGACCCGGAGACGCAGGATCTTCGGTGGCTCTGCGATCCGAACAGGATGCCGGTCCTATAAGGTGCGCTTGAACAGCGGCGTGGCGCAGAGTAAGGTGCCAATGCCGAACACGAAGAGAAAAAGCAGGTCGTACTGAATGGCCACAAAGCCGCCGTCTTTTAACAGGATGGCTTTGAAGCCGTGGACGCAGTAGGTGAAGGGGTCGACGATGGAGATGGCTTGAAGCCAGCGCGGAAATGCCCTGATGGGATACATGCCTCCAGATGGATAAAGAAGAAGGGTGTTAAGAACCCCGAACATGGCGCGAGGAACCAGGGGATCGTCGACCCTGACCATCATGAGAAACATCATGCCGTTGAATGCGATGGAGGTAACGACGATCAGGCAGATAAGCTCCGCCAATGCTTCGGGATGAAAGATCACTCCGAGGCCTGCCATGAGCGACCCGATGACAGTGAGGGAGATGCCGGCCAGCACGGCCTTCATGGACCCGGCGATGTTCATGCCAAAGACTAACTCAAGCCTGGTGATTGGAGTTACAAGATAGCCTTCGTGCACGCCCCGCGCCTTGTCGTCGATGTATAACATCCCACCGCCGATCATCACCGAAATATACATGGCCAAAGCTATTGTGAGAGGGAGAAGAAACTTCATGTAATTGACATAGGGATATAGCTCGACGATGTTCAGGGCAACGGCCGTGGCCAGGCGTGGCTGGATTGCCGGCGTGGTCAGCGCTGTAACCACCAGCTGCATCTCTGCCTCGAGCGAGCCCGACGTGAATTGGTCGGTGTCGTCCACGACAAAGCCAATGACAGGCGCGTCCTGAGCGTAGACGCGGCGCGAGTATTGTGTGGGAATGATGACGGCAGCGTCGATCTTGCCGGTGCGGACGTCTTCGCGGGCCTTGTTCTCGTCGGTGTAATCGACGGTGGTGAAGGTCTTGATGTTGGCGGCGATGGAGTCGAAAGACTCGCGGAGTTTTACCGCTTGCGGGCCGTGATCGTGGTCGACGACGGCGACGTGCGCGCCGGTGATCTTGCCGCCAAAGGCGTTGCCCATGATGACGAGTTGCAACAGCGGCATCATGAGCGACATGATCATGAGGGTGGGCGACCGGAAGAACTTGCGCATCTCGCGCTCAATGATGGCGAACATTCTGGTCATGGCTGGGCTCCCGGACGGGGCGGTAATGTGAAGACAGGAGGCTTGACCTGCTCATCGCGGAGTTGGCGGCCGGTGTAGTGGACGAAGACATCGTCGAGGGTGGTGTTCTGAACGCTGAGGGAAGTCAGAGTTTCGCCGAGGGATGCGGCTAACTCAACCAGCTGCATTGTGGTTTTGGAGCCTGAAGAAGTTATCACGCGATAGAAGCCCGCGGACTCGGCCTGCACACTGGTGACGCCTTCGAGGCTTTCGAGACGCGCCTGCCACTCGGGGGTTTCGCGATCGAAATGGACTTCAACGACATTTGCGCCGGGGACGCTGCGCTTGAGTTCGAGAGGCGTGCCGAGGGCTACGAGAGTGCCGTGGTCGACGATCGCGATGCGGTCGCAAAGCTTGTCGGCTTCTTCCATGTAGTGGGTGGTGAGAAGCATGGTGAGGTGGCGGGTTTCCCTGAGGTGATTAAGCATCTCCCACACGGCGATGCGGGAGACAGGATCGAGACCCGTTGTAGGCTCGTCGAGAAAGAAGATGTGCGGGTTGTGAACGAGGCCGCGGGCAATTTCAACCCGGCGGCGCATTCCTCCAGAAAGTGTCTTGACCTGCGCGCCGCGCCATTTCACGAGGTCAACTGCTTCAAGAACATCGTTAATGTTCTTCAGGCGTTCGGCTTTGGGAACACTGTAGAGCTTGGCGTAGATGCTGAGGTTTTCCTCGACGGTGAGGTCGGGATCGCTGGTGAGCGCCTGGGGAATAACGCCGATCATGCGGCGAACGGCGTCAGGGTCTTTGGCCACATCGAATCCGGCAACTGTTGCATGACCGCTGGTTATGGGGACCAGCGTGGTCATCATGCGGATGAGGGTGCTTTTGCCTGCGCCGTTGGGGCCGAGCAGACCGAAGATTTCACCGTCGGCAACTGAGAAATTGACTCCCTTGACGGCTTCAAACGTGCCATAGCGCTTGACGATGTTCTCTACAGCAATGGCGGGATGCGGAATCGAGCCGTTGCTGTTTATCGCCGGGCTGGGCTGGACGAAATCGGGTTGGGCTGGCACGGTCACTGTTTCACCAGCTTGCTCTTGGGGATGTAGACCTCGGCGGTCATTCCGGGGACGAAGCGTTCGCCGGGATTGTCAATGAGCAGCTTCAACTGGATGGTCTTGATGTCGCGCTTGCGGCTGCTGACGTCGCGCTGAGTGGCGAAGTCGGCTTCAGCGGACTTGACGATGATTTTGCCTTGAATCGTGTCTCCCGCGGGCATAACCACGCGGAGCGAGTCTCCGAGCTGGACGGTGTCAGCCTGGGTTTCAGGCAGCGGCGCATAAATCCAGGTCTCGGTCAGGTCCATGATGGTGACGATGGGCGCGCCCGCGGCGACCACTTCGCCCTGGCGAGTGGCGCGGACGTTGACCTTGCCGCTGACCGGGGCAAATACCTGGGAGTAACCGACCTCGACTTTTGCCTGGTTGGCAAGGGCACGGGCATTTGCAACCTGATCGCGGGTCTCGTCCACGGTGCGGGCGGCGACGGTGGCGAGCAATTCATGGGCGCGGGCCTGGCGCAGCGAGGCCTCTGCTGCAGAGACGTTTTCCCTTGCCGTATCGACGGCTGCCTTGGCAGCCTGCAGCATGGTAGCGGCGTCGTCCCGCGCCTGAGCGCTCATAATCCCCTGCTGGGCCAGCGCGACCGTGCGGCTGGTGTCGGCCTGCTGGTGCTCGAAGTTGGCCTGGGCCTGAGCGAGTGAAGCTTGTGCGGCCTTGACCAGAGCTTCGGCGTTGACGGCGGCGCTGCCGACCTCGCCAACCGTCTGGCGCTCGGTTTCGACCGTCTCGCCAAGCTTGAAGCTTTGACTCGACGCTGTCGCCTCGGCGGCGTTGCGCGCGGCCTGCAGGTCGTCGCTCTCGATGATGGCGATCAACTGGCCGGCCTTCACGTCCTGGCCTTCGTCGACGGTGAGGGTCTGAATGCGGCCGGGGATCTTGGCGCTGACCACGACCTCGTTGGCGTCGACCGTGCCGATCAACTGCAGGTCACCGGTCGGCCGGACGGTAACAAAGTACCAGATAAGAGACCCTATGGTGAACAAACCCAGGATCAAAAAGACACGATTGCGTGCGTTCATTGGCGCCTCACTTCAGTTGCAGACGTTTGGGCAGCTTCGATATTGCAGTCTTTGAAACTTGCATTGCGGGAATGATCGGCTGGCGGCTCAATATGGTTTGGCATGGGCGCAGCGGCCAGCACCCGGACTGCCACTCGCGCGCCGTGTTCGCGATCGGCAAAGATGGTCTGGCCGAGGTACTCGATAGCAACCTCGCGCCGGTGCGCGAGTTCACTTCTCTCCAACGGGTCAACGCCGAATGCGAGCCGGGTAAGCGGTGCAGAGAGAAAATAGAGGATATTGGCGCCCAGTGCGGCGTAGCGCATCTGCGAGGGGTCGACCCGAACCAGTTCCCCTGAGGCAATCCCCTCTTCAAGCAGCTTGTCCACCATCACCCACAGTGGCCGAAAGAACTTCTCCGCCATCGGCGCCAATCGGTTCTCTTCGCCCCGGTGCAGCCGGACCATCTCCTGTTGCATAAGAGATCGCATCGCCGGGTGGGAGTAGGAGCGGTCGAAGTTGCCCAGTACGATCTGCATGAACCGCTCCCCAGCAGACGCATCCGCTTGAAGAACGCTGATGCTGTCGGCCCGCACGCTCTCGAATACGGACTCCAACGCCGCGGCATAGAGGTCTTCTTTGCTCTTGAAGTAGTAGTAAAGGAGCGCCTTGTTGACACCGGCTTCCTCGGCGATCTGCTCAGTGCGTGCGCCAGCGAGCCCGTTTTGGCTGAATTGGCGGATGGCGGCATCGAGGATTCGGGCGCGGGTGTGGTCGGCGCGTTCGGTCTGAGAGCGGGATGGAAGGGTCGAAGTCATGTTTAACTAACTAGTTAGTAAAATATCTCAAGGGCGGACAAATTGCAAGGATGT
>Ga0302266_10004858_pt1 | contig 10086 bp, 5 predicted proteins | sample III_Bog_E1_2_FD_194559 | JGI IMG/M metagenome (GOLD analysis project Ga0302266, IMG submission 194559) | Peat permafrost microbial communities from Stordalen Mire near Abisko, Sweden - III_Bog_E1_2 | ecosystem: Environmental > Terrestrial > Soil > Wetlands > Peat | place: Sweden: Abisko... | reverse complement strand
GTAAATGATGCGTCAGAGAATGGGTCGGCACCGAGACTGCCCGTGCCAATGCCGGATAACGTGTAGATGACCGGGCTGGCTGCTGCCAGACAGCACATGACTGCTGAAACGAAGATGATGGTAACAATTTGCTTCATAGTGGTGTGGAATGATACTTAACACCGCTGTTAAGCACACAAGACACGGATGCACACCCAATTTTCCCCCGCTGCTTTCATCATGGGTTTATGAAAACGGATTTGCGAATTTCTATCAAGAATTATCGCCGGAGAAAAATTTGGAAATCAAACTGATGTCGGTTCGGTTCGCCGGGTTTTCCGATGCCGGTCGCCGACGGCGCTCCGCAAGTCGCTGGTCAAATCACGCGAAGCATTCAATGTCACTGTGCTTCGGTCTGGTGTGAACTTGTGGCGTTCCGCGCGGGCGAGATGCAGCCCGGCGCGGGCGACACGAGTTCACACCAGACGGAAGCGGACGCGACTGCGTTTTCAACATTCCGCGCAAGGGACGAGCGGGCGGGAAATGACGGAAGGCGGGCCGGAGCGAAGTTAGCGAGGCCGCCGTGTCAGTTCCCGCCCGTTGGTCCCGGCGGCTTTATTCCAGAAGGATAAACAAGTGGCTCTCACCCATGTCCTTCTCATCCGGCAAAAATGCGCCGCCCCGCCTGGCGCACATTTCCTGACAAATCTTTCGTAGTGCCTTTCGTTTTGCCGGTGTCTTCGGCAGTTTGACCAGCAGCCGGTCGGCAAATTGCTTTTCGCCTCTGCCCGCGTAAATAAGGGTGGCAATGACGTTTTCTGCACCGGCAGCGTATAGTGTTTCCACAAATTGCAGCGCCGCCTTTGCCGTGCGAAACCTTGCAAGCGAGTGGAGATTGGGATTTTTGGCCGCGCTCAACCATTGCCGGGCCTCGGCATGGGATTTCTCCAAGAGGGATTCGACGAATAATTCATGTTCCTTGCGTTTCAAGGCCGGCCCCTCGCGGGCAACTCGGCCTGCCGGTTCTCCTTCGTGTTGCGGCCAGTCAGGATACTTGCGTGCCACTTTCAAGTATGCGGCGCGCGTTACTTCCACGTTGCTGATGTAATAAATTTCCTGAACCAGCGTGCCGTCCCACAGCCAAGTCCGGTTGCGCCCCCAAAATTTGCCGTTCAGTGAATTTATCTCCAGCCTCAATTTTCCGTTTTGATGCCAGTAATATTGCCTGCCAGTGCCGTGGTTCATGGTGAAAGAACCGAGCAACCGTCCTCTTTCATCCCAATGCCGGCTGATACCGTGCAAAAGACCGTGACGGTAGCGTAATTCCTCGGCCAGTTGGCCGTTATGGTGCCAAGTGCGGTTCAGACCGTGGAACTCCCCCCCCACTTCCCTGATCTCCGCGTGGACGCAGTTGTTACGGAAATAAAACCGTTTTATGCGAAGTTTTGGCATGTCTGCAATTTGACTCCGCTGCCAGCGCCGTCGCTTTCCGGCATCGGCGCGGCTGACTCATGCAGCCGCTCGTTCAAAACAAGTCCTCCAGAAAATCTGGCGAACTAATTTACATGTTAAGATAATTTTACGACTCTTCGAGTGATTGTAAATCGTGTTTTTTTGATAATCTTCGGTGGTGTTTGTTTCTCACTTGAGACTTTTTTCTGCCCCTACGCTGATGTAGCCACTGACGGTTGTCGGCGTGCCGCTCTGCTGCTGGGAATTCTGGTTTGTTGCGCAGCCGGAATTCAAGAGCAGCGCGGAAATCACGAATGCGAATGCGATCAGATGTTTCATGTTTTGGAATGTAGTGGTTGGCAATGCGTTCATTCTAAATAAACTACGAAATTTTGAGTGGCTATTGTTTTGCCATTGGCTTTGAGTTCAAACGTCCATTCACCCGGAACCAGTTCAAACTCTTTTTGAAAAACGTAACCATCCCATCTTTTGACACCGGCGATGGCGTGGCCTTTGCCATAGTCATAACTAAACCCCTTGCTGATAGAGCCATCCATTTTGACCATCGTGGGGTATTTCCACACAGTTTCAATGTCAGCTTGATAGACATCATCCGGTTGCCCTGAAATTTCCCATAAACAACCAAAGGCAACGCCCAGCTTGGCGGGAATTCGATTGGTCACAACCTTTGGGGCTGTTATGTGGCTTTTTTGAAATGAATGTTTGCCGGTTGGATCTGTGGGCGAATCAACCGTCGTCATTTTTCCCGGCAAAACAATTCCGTAACTCGCGATTTTTCCGGTTAATTCAGGCTCTCGCGGTTTCAACTGCTGCGCCGCAACGTCCAAAATATCTTTCGCATCGGCTTTGCATACAAAATTTGTGGCTATATCAAAGATGCCCGCTGGTGGCGCATCAAATGTTACATTTCGGAAGTGGAAAATCAGCGTGCCGTCCGGTATGTCAAGTTCCAGTTTTACGGGACGATTTGTCAATTCTGGTGCCGACCAGACCGTCGCTGATTCTTGAAATTTAGCCTCCTCTGGAATGGTGATTCGTGTTTTTGTGCAGCTATAACCGTCAACGATTTCCTTTCCCATGACTTCCGATTTTAGCTGGACGGTGTCAGCTTTCTGTAAAATCCGCGAAATCTCCGAATCGGGGATCAGGTTGCGGACATACGCGCATACTCCTGGGAATACAACATAGCTGGCTTTCTCATCGAATCGTGAAATGAAATTGATTTTGTCGAGCTTGGCGTCTCTCAACGCCTTTGAAATTTCGGGCGGCATGATGCTCCCGGTCATTTGCCCGACATCCCAATCCCACCTCATATCATTGCCAGAAAATGTGAGCACAGAAGGCACTCTCATCGTTGTGTTAGTGCTATCCGTATCGGTTAGCTCAACGGTGGCGTTTGCGCTAAATGATGGCTGTCCACCGCACAATTTTTTGATCACCGAAACCACTTCAGGCAGCCCTGATCCCATGCCCGAAAAATCAGGAATGGCGGTGTCGCCGTAGAGACGAACAACGGCAAGCAAGCAGAGCGTGCAAATTGTAAGTTTCCAAATTCTCATCATTCTTTAATACCAGCACGAACGATGCTCATCGTCGCAATCAGCTACGCATTTCTCCAGTCCAAAAATGAAAAATGGGCAGCGACGTGAACCATTCACTCCGCGTCCACAAAATCGAGACAAGACCAATTCCATTTTTGATAATGTCGTAATCGTCTTTCATGGATGCTTCAAAAACAATTAAAGGACATGGAGATCATCTAACTCAATTGCAAAGCCATTTGCTTTCTCGATGATTGTCATCTCCATAGTTAAATCGGAACGTCCTTCTTCATGCGTCCAAAGTGGCATTGCAATTGACCATTTTTTGGGCTGGGCATTTTTTACTTCGACCGCGTTCATTTCTCCGAAGCCACTTTCCGGCGGCAATGTCAATTTTCTGCCATAGTCGGATACAGCAGTTGCTATCTCTTTCGCACTAAGCCGAACGCCGTGCGTCAGAGTTTCCAACTCGGTATATTTACCAGCAACCAGCAGTGCGATTACTTGGCGAACTGATTCTTTCAATTGTTCATTCATATAAAACTCGATTACCTGGGGCGATTACCTGGGATACGTGTTGGTGTGGAAGGCGTGACGCCGATACTTTGGAAATAGGTATCTGATTCCGATAAAGCCTGTTCAATATATGCTTCGGAATATCCTGCGGCACGAAGCGAATCGGCTGCGATTGCACGTTCAGCCGCGTAAGTCCCACCACCCGACATACGTTGAATTTGGGTAGCAAGGTAGTGAGGCGAACCAATAGCGGTAGAAGGGCCTTGGAGCTGAACGCCCGGCGCAAGTTGGGTATTGTAGCCCGGAAGGTCTCTAACTGCTGCGTCTTGAATAACATGATGAGCGTCTTTAAGACCGGCGGCACGAAGTTCACCTACCGGTGTCGTCACATTTTCTATAATCGGAGGCACGCCGACCAATGTCGCGCTCGGATTATACGTCGCCTTCAACCCAACGCCAGTCAGAATCAACTGCGAGCCGCCCATTAAACCGCGACTCCATCTGTCTGCGCCACTCAATGATGTGAGACTTTGGCGATCTACATTGAAGCTGCCTTCATAGATGTTGTTATACCCCACAACATCACCCACAACGCTGGAAAGCCCCTGCGCTGCCGCCCATGTGTTACCAGAATTATTCAAGTATTCTCCAACCATTACATTCTCTGCCCGATTTTGAAGATTCTGATACCCGTTGACGTAACTTGCCGGAGTAACCGCGTTTGCCGCCAAGTTTAGCAATGAGGCATTGTTATACGCTCCCCAACCAATCAACGTGCTGCTGCTTGAGGCCCCAAATTGATTGTAGAGACCTGCAATGCTGCGCAGTCCGTAGCCGGCAACACCACCGTTGTATTGGAATTGCGAATACTGTTTTGTGAGCCGTCCGTCCGGGTCGAAATAATTCACCGGGTCGCCAACGGCGCAGAACGTGTAGCCGTCGGGGTCGCCGGAGTTCCACGTCGGGTCAAATGCCAGCCAGCGTCCCGAAACCGGGTCGTATGGCCGAACGCCGATATTGTAAAAACCGGTGATGTCCACTTCATGTCCGCGCCACACGGATGACTGCGCCATGTCCGCACCATTGCCAAAGGCGGCTGGCCGGTAGCCCGGCACCGCGCCGTAGGCCGTAGGCCGTGAGGCGTTCCACGAGACAACGCCGTTGGTGACTTCCGCCAAGACATTCCCGCGAAAATCACTAATCACCGGATTGAAGGTATTGAGGTAAGGCGAAATCCCTTCAAGTCCACCCGCCCCATTTTCACCGCCATAAATTCCATTCAAGTCAGGGCCGAGCAATTTCCATGTCGCTTGCGAACCAATTTGAACGCCAAGTTCCAAAAATTCCCGCTGCGGGTCGAAATAGGAATTGATGGACTGCGAAGGAGCCGTGGAAGCGACGCCGTTGGAAACCAGCACGCTGGTTGTTTGGAGCCGACGATTAAGCGAATCATAAACCGCGCTCCAGTTGAAACCGGAGTTATTCGTGTCCCGGTCAACCACAGCGAGCAACCGGCCAAAGGCATCCCATGTGAGCGTTTGGGTGCGCTCCACCGTGCCGCTCGGATTTTTCCAGACGCGGTTGGTGATATACCCCTGACTATCGTAACTGTCAGCGGTGGCTTGATAGGCCAGACTGTTGGTGAAGGTATTCGTCGCCCAAGCAGTGAAATACTGGCTGGGATGCAAGGCGCTGACTTTTAACTGATGTGTGCCGGGTGTCAGTTCCATCATGGCCCGCCACTGCATCGCGTTGGTGCCGACAGCACTGATGGAAACGGGCTGATTATCCAGCCATGCGTTCAAGAGAATAGACTGGCCGTTGACATGGCCATAGGCCGGGAACGGTGAAGCGTTATTGGTTTCAGTCGCAACACGAGAGAAGGTATCAGCCACACCATTCCAAACATTGGTGCCAGTCTGCCCCATTTGCGTAAGCACACCGGGACCACCGCCAGCACCGTTGTCATAAACCATGTTGTTCGTCCATGTGGCGGAAGCATTGAGATTGAGTTGTTCCCTCACCAATCGGCGGCTCAAATTCGCGTAGGAGTAAGAATGGACATCGGTAAAGTCGCTGCGCTGCAACGTGTGGGATGCCAGTAATCCATCGCCCGTCCATGCCAAAGTTTCGGCAAGCTGCGATACTAGATTGACTGAGTTGGCAATCGAGAGCGGACGCCCCTCGCCATCACGGGAGATGATGCTGGTGGCGCGATTGCCCACGGTGCGGCCGGTGAGCAAACCAGCGGTATCGAAATTATACACGCCGCCGCCAGTGGAATCACTGACTCCGGTCAGATTGCCGTCGGCCTGCCAAGTGTAACCGTAACCAGTGCCGCCAATGTTCAACTGAGAACGGCGTCCGGCAGCGTCCCAGCTTTGGCTGACACCATAACCGGCGGAACCAGCACTGACGGATTCCGAGGCAAGCTGACCGTAAGGATCGAAGGAACGATTGATAACTGTGTTCGGGCCGGTGTTGGTGCTGGCAAACTGTTGGGTGAAGCCCGTAATAAAACCGCGCGGCTCGTAATTCCACGATTCGCTTAAATTTTGTTCCGGCAACGAGCCGGTGCAGGTCTGGTTGGTCAGACGCAGCCAATCATCATAAGCCAAGGTGCTGGCCGTGCCGCGTCCATCGGTCTTGGTCTGGAGCAATCCAGCAAAGGGATTGCCGCTTGAAAAATAGCCATAGGTTGTTGACCGCACCGAACTGCCTCCGACAAAAAACTTTTCGGACAAAATTTGACCGGCGTTGTTGTAACCGGCCTGCCATTGCAAGTTGCCGGGCAGGACACAGTTGGTCAGGTCGTTGAATGAATCAAACAAATAAGTCGAGGGTGCATTGTCGCGGTCAATCTTGCCCGTCAGCCGGTTGAGGCCGTCATAAGAATAGCTGGCTGTTGTCCAAGTGGTGACATTGCCATTGAGTGTGGAACTGTGTTGCGCGGAAATAAGATTTCCAGCCACGTCGAATTGGTTGAGCGCAAATTCCGTTGCATAGGCAGATGGATAAGCCACCGACAAAACCGGATTTCCGTCGCTGTCCGTGTAAAGCGTGTGGCTGACGGCGGTAAGACCGGAGCCATCTGTGACGGTGACACTATTATTGTCGGGGGCATACGCAAAATACCGCTCGCGGACGAGTGAGCCGGATGAACTGTAAATAAGTGTGCTGGTGGTGCGCCCTAAAACATCCATCGTCGCGATAGTTTTTTCGCCAAGCGCATTGACGTTAGTGATAACGCTCCCGCTGGCATCGTAAAAATTGGTGATGACCTGTTGTAGGACGTTGGTGACATAGCCGATGATCTGGCCGGAAAGATTCTGCAAACTGCTTACTGTAACAATGGCAGGACCAGCGGTGGTTTTGATGCGGTTCAAACCGTCGAAGGCGGTGGTGAAAACATTATTGGCCGCGTCCGTGCGCTGGATGGGGTTGCCGCGAGCATCAAACACAAAAGCATTTGTGGCCAGCGGCTGACCGGCGGCGGAATAGAATGCGCGCGTGACGGTCAGGGCGGGATCATTGTAGGTGGTCAACCAATAAGCGCCGTTGCCTTGGATTTCCTGTTTTATGCGTCCATCCAAATTATACGTCCAGCCGTTGGTTGAACCATCTGCGTTTTGTCGGAAGCGGGGCTGTCCGGTGCTGGTGTAAAGCGTGGTGGCGATACCACCCAAGGCGTTGGTATAATTTTGAACCAGTCCGCCGACTTCATAAGCGAAACCATCCGAGGACAGTTGCGTCGCGCCGCCGACATCGAATATCCGCCGCTGCGCCAATCTCCCCAAAGCATCCCATGTGTTGGTGGTGTAAGCGCCACGCGAGTCGGCAACAGAAGTTAGGTTGCCGAAATAATCGAAGGTATTGAAAGTGGGGGCATATAAACTGTCGCCGGGAATAGCTTGGATGCCGGTGCCGTCGGCCTTTGCCTGGGTGCGCGAGCGAACCTGCTGCACCATGCGCCCGGCTCCATCGTAGCTGAAATAAATGTAGTCGTCCGGGTTGGAACGGGGGCCGTCATACCATTGCAACTCCCCGTTGCCATCATAGTAAAAGTTTTCACGCGACAGGACGTTTCCATTTTGGTCGGAGACATCCCGCCATTCCAACCGCCCCATTGCATCGAAATTCATGGCCACCTGCCGACCACTGGCATCCACGGCGGAAATCAAATCGCCGCGCGGACTGAACGTGAGGTAAGTGACCACGGCTGGATCGGTATTGGCCGGATTGTCGGCGGTGCCGGCATAGCGGGTCAACTGTGTGGGGAATCCACGCCCGTTGTAGCTCACCATATTGGTGGCGACATCCGCCTTGACAGCACTGACACAGAGGCCGAAGGAACTGTTGGTTTGCAGAACATTGCCGATGGTCACAACGCTGGTGACGTTCGAGTAGAACCAACGGTTGGTGAACACACCAACGCCGCCACTTGAAAATTGCAGGCTGTCGAGTTGGAATCCGTCGCCAGAATCATAGTTGAATGTGCGCGTGTTACCACTGGTATCGGTAGCTGTGGCAACCACGTTGTTGCTCGTGTAGGTAAAGACGTTGGTGGCACTGTCATCTGGAATTCCCGTCCCGGTCAAGTCTCCGTAAATTGTCTGGTTGGTGATGTTCCCGTTGGAATCATAGAGGAACCAGTTTGTCAATCCACGCGGGTCCACCGTGTATTGCAGACTGTTGGGATAATAGCCGGACAGATTGCTTTGTGTGATTGAATACCAGTTTTGAATGTTTGTCCGTCCCAACGGTTCGATGATTTGGGTGAGCAGATTGTTAGTGTAGTAATAATAATAAGGATTGCCAAAAACATCCTTCACCACGGTGACGCCGCTGATGAGCGAATTGGTCAGGCCGGTGCAGTTATTGGTGTAGAAGAAAGTCGCGTTGGTGATGAGTTCGCGGTTGATGCCCACGCTCGCGGCCTGGGTAATCACGCGCCGGAGATTGTCGTAGGTGTTGGCCAGTTGCCGTCCATCCGGCTTGGTTTCACTGGTCAACAAGTGGTAAGAGTCGGTGTAGGTCTGGCTGTTAGTCGTGAACGTGTAATGTTGGTAGCCATATTGCCACGCGGTATTGTCGGGCAAGGTTACGTTCACCAAGTCGCCGTAATCGTCATACTGGTAATTGACGGCGCGGTTGTCGTCCGAGAGCACCTGCGTCACGCGCCCGTAGTAATCATATTCAAAAGTCAGGGACGCGCCATTGGCTCCCTGAATGCGATAAAGCTGTCCGAAATTGTTGTTGGCAGAGTTGGTGCCGTAAATGAACTGGTAATAATTTCCAGAGTGGTCTTGCCAGAGCGTCAGGTAAGGCCGGGTGCGATTGAGATAATTGGTGCCAGAATTGATGCCGAAATTGGTCATCACTTGGAACACGCGCTGGCTGCCATCAGAACCAAACAGAGTGTAAATCTGGCTGTTGGTGGAATTGGGCTGAATGTAGTTGTTGAAAACATTCGCCGTGCCGCCAATGCCATTGGGTGAAAAGTTTGCCAAATCAGGATTATCCGCCGTGGTAACAGTCCAGAGGCCGTTGGTCTGCTGCCGGTAGGCAAGAACGGAGCCATCCATTTCAGCGGCGTTGGCAATCACGTTGCCAGCCGAGTTGGTGACAATCACCAGCCACGGCATGATGCCGAATTTCCAACCCGCGCCAACTTGGTCAGTGGCGAGATTGCGGCTTTGATAATTGCGGTGCAATGGCAAAGGCATTGGCCCGGCCAGAGCGATGTCCACGCTATCAGCATAGAAGTCACCGGAAACAACTTGAACCGGGTCAGCCACAACCGAAGCCGCCTGTTTTATCCGCGCCCAAGTCGGGCCGAACCAGCCCGCGTCGGATTCTGATTTGATGGCGTTGGCGGTGGAACTGTTGGGCAGATTCAGGCCAGCGGAAATGACGGCGGCTTGCGTGACCTGTTGCGGAGTAAAAGCCACAATCGGCGGGTTGCCGGAACTGGTCGTCAAATTCAAGGCATCGTAAGCGGAAAAATCATACTGTGGCAGCGGGGTGCTGATACTGATGCTGGTGGGGATGAAGGTGTAGGAGCCATACGAACTGTAATCAAGGTTATAGGTTAGGTCATAGGTCGAACTAAAATCGTCCATGCCGATCCAGTAACTTTCAAGGTCATCCCCGCCGTTCAGCGCGACTTGATTGTCGCTGATCATCGCGCCCATTTGGGTTTCACCAAAGATGAGTGAGGCCATGCCCTTGAACGAGCCGGTGCTGTTGGTCACCTGTCCGGGCGTAATGAGGATGCGAACGTAATTGGAGTCGGATTCGGTGGTAAAAACATTGGTGACCTGGTTCCAAATCACGGGGATTTGGTTCTTCAGGAGGGTTGAACCATAGCCGGTGTAGGTCTGGTTGCCCAAGGTGGTGTAGTTGTCCACGTTTAATTCGGGCGGTGCCGCAGTTCCATTGGTGCGCCAGTTTTGAGCGGCAATTTGAATCAGGCGCAGGGAAGAAACCGGGCTTTGGTCGGGCCACACGGATGCAATGGTGGAGTATTCCGCCGACGAACCAAGGGCTTGCAACATGGTCATGTAATTGTTGAGCG
>Ga0302266_10004856_pt1 | contig 10089 bp, 7 predicted proteins | sample III_Bog_E1_2_FD_194559 | JGI IMG/M metagenome (GOLD analysis project Ga0302266, IMG submission 194559) | Peat permafrost microbial communities from Stordalen Mire near Abisko, Sweden - III_Bog_E1_2 | ecosystem: Environmental > Terrestrial > Soil > Wetlands > Peat | place: Sweden: Abisko... | reverse complement strand
GCTCGAAGGTCAGCACGTGCGCGAGGCCAACCACGAGATCAACGACGAGCTCGAGCGACGGGGGCTGCTCCTTCGACGCGCGAACTACACCCACTCGCTGCCCCACTGTTGGCGCTGCGGGACGGTATTGATCTACTGGGCGAAGCCCAGTTGGTACATCGCGACGAGTCAGTTCAAAGAGCAACTGCTCAGTGAGAACGCGACGGTCGACTGGCACCCCGCGCACATCCGTGATGGGCGGATGGGCGAGTGGCTGGCGAACAATGTCGACTGGGCGCTCTCTCGTGATCGATACTGGGGCACGCCGCTGCCGATCTGGCGATGCGCCGACGGGCACCTCACGTGTGTCGCGTCGCGCGCAGAACTCTCGGCGCTGACCAAGTCCGACCTCAGCGACTTAGAGCCCCACCGGCCCGACGTCGACGACGTCGTATTCGACTGTCCGCAGTGTTCCAACGAAGCTCGTCGTGTCGCGCCGGTCATCGACGCGTGGTTCGACTCGGGGGCGATGCCCGCCGCCCAGGTGGGCTATCCGCACGTGGCGGGTTCGGCGGAGGCGATGCAGTTCCCCGCGCAGTTGGTCGCCGAAGCGATTGACCAGACTCGCGGCTGGTTCTACTCACTCTTGGCGGTGAACACGCTGGTCTTTGGGAAGAAGCCGTACGAACACGTGCTCTGTCTCGGGCACATCGTGGACGAGACGGGCAAGAAGATGAGCAAGTCCTTGGGCAACGTCATCGATCCGTGGGAGGTCCTCAACACTCGCGGCGCCGACGCACTGCGTTGGTGGATGTTCTCCCAGGGCTCCCCGTGGACGTCGACTCGCGCGGGGCTGGGCGCGATTGACGCCGCGATGCGCGAGACCCTCGCGACGCTGTGGAACACCTTCAGTTTCTTCACGACCTACGCCTCGCTCAACGAGTTCGATCCGCGCGACCCAGAAATTCCTGAGGTCCCCGCTCGCAGCGCGATCGATCAGTGGATACTCTCGCGCAGCGAGGGCGTGACTGCGACGGTGACTGCGGCGCTCGACTCGTACGAGCCGCTCGGCGCCACGATCGCGATCAGCGAACTCGTCGACGACCTCTCTAACTGGTACGTGCGGCGTAGCCGTCGCAGGTTCTGGCGCACCGATCCCAACGAGGCGCCCTCGGACTCCCTCGCGGCCCAGGCCACGCTGCTCGAGGTACTCCAACGCGTCACCGTCTTACTAGCGCCGTTTTGTCCGCTCCTGACCGAGCGGCTCTACCAAGAACTCCATCACGTGAGTGACCAGGACTCCGTGCACCTGGTTGATTGGCCCGTCGCCGACGTAGCGCTGCGCAACGAGTCATTGGAGGCATCCATGGCCGTGGCGCGCCGGCTCACCTCCCTCGGGCGCGCCGCCCGGGCCGAGGCGGGAATGAAGGTCCGTCAACCCCTCGCGCGCGCGTTGATCTTCTTGGCGCCGGGTTCCCCGTTGCCGCCCGCGGGCGTGGTCGAGGACGAGCTCAACGTGGATGAGCTCGAATACGGCCGCGAACTCGCGGATGTCTTGAGTTTTGAACTGGTGCCGAACTTTCGAGCGGTGGGTCCGCGCCTCGGCGAGGCCGTCAAGGAACTCAAACCCGCGCTCGCCGCACTCGACGCCGCCGCCGCGGCGACGGCGCTCGAATCGGGGGGCAGCGTTGAGGTCACCTTGTCAACGGGCGTCTTCGAACTCACCGGCGAGGACGTGGAACTACGCGTCAAGGGCCAGGGCGGCTTCGCGGTGTCGCGCGACGGCGCGGAGGTGGTGGCGCTCGACCTCGCGCTCAACGATGATCTTCGCCGACGGGGCTACCTTCGTGACGTGGTGCGCCAGGTCCAAGAACTGCGCAAGAACTCTGGACTCGACGTGGCCGATCGCATTGTGTTATGGGTCACCGGACTCGAGGATCTCGTCGGCGGTTTTTCGAACCTCGCCGCGGAGGTGCTGGCGGTTGAAATCCTGAGCGTCCCGGGGGAGGGTCCGGGCACGGCGTTGGAACTCGACGACGGTCGTGAGTCCTTCGCGTGGGTGAAGAAGGCTAGCGAACGTCGATAAGTTTGGTGAGCAGCGCGGACAGCGCGTCGCGCTCGCTGACGCTCAGCCGTTCACCCATCAGTTGGTCCAAATACTCGAGGTGCACGCCGAGGGCTTCGTCGAGTTTCACGCCGCCCGTCTCGGTGATCGCGACGTAGACCGAACGACGGTCCTGGGGGCAGTGCTCGCGCCGCACGAACGCGGCGCTCTCGAGACGATCGATCAGGCGCGTGGTACCACCGGTCGAGTGGAAGATCGCGGTGGCCATCTCGCTCATCTTGAGACGGCCCTCCTGGGACTGGCGGAGCCGCAGGAGCACTTCGAACCACGCGAGGGGGAGTTGGCAGTTCGCCTCGAGGGCAGCGCCGAGATCCTTCGAGAGACGGGCATTGGTCTCTAACAAGAGGCCAAACAGAGCCACCTTCTCGTCACTCGACGGACACGCGTTGGTCAGGTTCGACATGGCTTCACTCTAGCATCTACTTGCGTAAACAGATGCTTCTTGACAAGTAATTGCATAAGCAACTATAGTGGAGGAGGACAAATTCCTGTCTCACACTAAAGAGGAGATTTACCTTGAGTACCCTTCCCACTCCCGGCGTGTACGTCGTTGACCCGCTGCACTCGAACGTCGACTTCGTCGCGCGACACCTCGTCGCTGCGAAAGTCCGCGGTCACTTCAGCGAGTTCGAGGGCACCATCACCATCGGCGACTCCATCGAGTCCTCGACCGTCGAAGCCACCGTGCAGGCGAGCAGCATCTCGACCGGTAACGAGATGCGCGACGCCCACCTCCAGAGCGCCGACTTCCTCGAGCTCGAGAAGTTCCCGACCTTGACGCTCAAGTCCACCAAGATCACCGCCAAGGGTGGCGACGACTACGTGATGACGGCCGATTTAACGATTCACGGCGTCACCAAGTCCATCGACTTCGACCTGGAGTACCTGGGCACCGGCCCCTCGATGCAAGCAGGCGCGAGCGTCGCGGGCTTCGAAGCCAAGGGCGAGTTCGACCGTCGCGACTACGGCGTCAACTTTGAAGGCGCGCTCGAGAACGGCATTTTGGTCGTTGGCAACAAGATCGTCGTGCAGATAACCGTCGAGGCGCACGAGAAGACCGAGACGGCGGCGTAAGCGTCTCACCGCCGTAGATGCAACATGCCGGGGGCGAAGCCCCCGGCATGTTGCATCTACGATGAGAAGGTGGCGGAGAACAGCAAAGGCAAAGTCGTCAAGTCCAGCATCGGCGTCCTCGGTGCGCTGGCGACGATCATCTCGGTGTGGTGGTTCGCGTTGCGACCACGAAGTAAGAAGGGCGACGAGTAGTTCGCCCAGGGCGTGACGACGTCGCCCGTTAGGTTGGTTGTCTATGGCGTGGTCGTCCTTAACCCCACTGCGACACCGGAGTTTTGCGTTGGCGGTGACGTCTTCCTTCGTCTCCTCGGTGGGCACCTGGATGCAGAGTGTGGCGCTCGGGATCTACTTAACGGAGACCACTCGTAATCCAATCTGGCTCGGACTGTTGACCGTCTCGGCGTGGACGCCAGCCATCATCGGCTCGCCCATCGGGGGCGTGGTTGCCGACCGCTGGAGCCGACAGCGCTGGATACAAGGCAACAACCTCGTAATGGCCTGCACCGCTAGTGCGCTCGCCGTGGCCGCCTTGACCCACCACCTCTCCCCGTCGCTCGCGTGTTATCTAGCGATCGGTGAAGGTCTGTGCGGGTCGGCGTCGTGGGCCGCGTGGCAGTCGCTCCTGCCCGATCTGGTTGAGAAGGACGAAGTGTTAGCCGCGGTCTCGCTCTCGTCGGCTCAGTTCAACTTAGGTCGCATCATCGGCCCGGTCTTTGCGGCTGTGGCCTTGGCCCTTGGTTCGGTGGGCGTGTGTTTTGCGATCAACGCTGCGTCGTTCGTCTTCGTGCTGGTGGTCTTCTCCTTCGTGCGCACGCCGCCGCGTCCGCGGCCCACGACCCGGGTCCGCTTCGTCGCCGAGACCATCGCCGGCGCAAAGCGCGCCTGGGGCGTCGCGGGATGTCGCAATCCCATCATCGGCGTCGGCGTGATCGCGCTCGTCGCGAGCCCCTTCATCGCGCTGGTGCCGGCGATGGCCATCATCGTCCTCCACGCCGACACCGCGTGGTTGGTGTCCGCGCAGGGCGTCGGCGCGGTCGCGGGCGCGTTGACGCTGCCCATCGTCGCCAAGCGGACCTCGCGCGTCGCGGTACTGCAGGGTTCGATCTCGGTGCTCGCGCTGGCGCTCTTGTTCTACGCGTTCGCACCCGATCTCGTCGTGGCGCTCGTCGCCCTCGTCGTGTTGGGTGGGGCCTACATGGGGACGCTGACCGGACTGAACACCTCGGTGCAGGTGCACGCCCCGCGCGCCGAGCGCTCCCGGATACTCGCGCTGTACACGCTATCCCTCTCGATTTTTTATCCATTGGGCGCCTTCGTGCAAGCCGACCTCGCCAAGAGCTTCGGCGTGCGTGACGTGACCGCCGTGGGCGCGCTCGTCCTCGGGGCGATCGTGGTGGTGATTCGCCTTGGAGCCCCGGGTTACTGGCGTGCGATGGGTTCTACACCGACGCAGTCGCCGGTATTACTGGCAGACTAGAGCAGTGCCCTTCGTCTCTATTAATCCCACGACCGAACAGGTGGTCCACGAGTTTCCGGTCCACTCACCCGGTGAGGTCGACCAGGCACTGAAGGTCGCCGTGGCCGCCTATCAAGGTTGGCGCGTGGCGTCCTTCGCCGAACGCGCCGAGGTCATGCGGCGCGCGGCGGAGTTGTTAGAGAGCGAGATCCCGGTCGTCGCCGAGCTCATGACGGCCGAGATGGGAAAGACCTTCGCCGCGGCGAAGGGCGAGGCCATGAAGTGCGCGGCGACGATGCGCTACTACGCCGAGCACACGGAATCGATGCTCGAAGAAGTGACGCTACCGACGAACGGTCGTCGCAGTGGCGTCCGCTTTGAGCCGACGGGCGCGATCTTTGCTGTGATGCCCTGGAACTTTCCGCTGTGGCAGGTCGTGCGAATGGCGATCCCGACGATCATGGCGGGCAACGTGATGCTCTTTAAGCACGCGCCGAACGTCCCGGGATGCGCGAAGTATCTAGAAGACCTCTTTGTCCGCGCAGGATTCGGCCCCGGCGTGTTGACGACCCTCTTCGTCGAGATCGACCAAGTGCCCGCGATCATCGCCGACGATCGCGTCGTGGGCGTGACGTTGACGGGTTCGGAGCGCGCGGGTCGTTCCATTGCGCAACTCGCGGGGAAGAACCTGAAAAAGTGTGTGCTCGAGCTCGGGGGATCCGACCCCTTCGTCGTAGCCCGATCGGCGGACCTCGATCTCGCGGTGCCGCTGGCCGTGACCGCGCGGATTCAGAACAATGGCCAGGCGTGTATCGCGGCCAAGCGCTTCATCGTGGTGCGAGAGCGTAGCGAGGAGTTCCTCGAGCGTTTCGTGGCCGAGATGGCCGCGGTGCGGATGGGTGACCCGATGGATCCGGCGACGGCCTTGGGACCGGTCGTCTCCAAGGTCCAGCGCGAGCTCCTCACCGACCAGGTCACGACGTCAGTGGCCGCGGGGGCGAAGGCCCTCATTGGCGGCGTTGCCGCCGCGGGCGCGGGCTACTTCTACCCCGCGACGGTGCTGGTCGACGTTCCCCTCGACTCACGCGCGGGCTCTGAGGAACTCTTCGGCCCGGTGGCGGTGGTCGTGGTCGCCGAGGATCTGCGCGACGCGATCGAACGGGCGAACGCCACGCCGTGGGGACTGGGCGGGTCCATCTGGGCCACCGACGAAGCGGAGATCGACCAGGGCCTCGCGGGCCTCGACGTCGGCACGGTCTTCGCCAACGCCATGGTCGCTTCGATGAACGAACTCCCCTTTGGGGGCACGAAGCGTTCGGGTATCGGACGAGAGCTCTCCTTCTTGGGCGCTCGCGAGTTCACCAACGCCAAGTCATTCTTCGTCGCATGACCCAGTACTACTTCGACCACGCCGCTTCGGCGCCGCGCCGTGACGAGGTCACCGACGCCATGGCCCCCTGGCAGCGTGGCGTGGTGGGCAACCCCTCGGGCAGCCACCGCGCGGCGCGCGACGCCCGACGAGCGGTGGAAGAGGCCCGTGACGAAGTGGCGGCGTTCGTCGGCGCCAAGCCCGGCGGCGTGATCTTCACGGCCGGGGGCACCGAGTCGTGCCACCTGGCCATCGCGGGCGTGACGAATCGCCACCGGCGCACCCACGAGCACAGCGAGATCGTGATCTCGCGCGTCGAGCACCACGCCGTGACCGACGCCGCGGAGATGATGGCTCGAGACTTTGAGAACGTCACGGTGCGCTACGTCGAGGTCGACGCCGACGGCGTGGTCGACCTCGATTCGCTCAGCGACGTCGTCTCTTCGCGCAGCGCCCTGGTGAGCGTGATGGCGGTCAATAACGAGACGGGCGTGCGCCAACCGCTCGACGGCGTGAACGCCATCGCCAAATCCTCGGTGCCCGGTGGCGTCGCGACCCACACCGACGCCGTCGCGGCCGCGCCGTGGCTGAGTCTGCCCGTGGTGACCGCGACCACCGATCTGATTTCAATCTGTGCGCACAAACTCGGCGGACCGGTCAACAGCGGGGCGCTCATCGTACGCAACGAGGTGCCCTTCGACGCCGTCACGCCCGGCGGGGGGCAAGAGCGCGGACGTCGCGGCGGGACCGTCGACGTCGCCGCGGCCGTGGGCCTCGCGGTCGCCCTGCGCCTCACCGAGCGCGATCGAGCCGACGTGTACGACCGGGTCTTTGACTACCAGCACAAGTTGAGTGCGGCGCTGAGTTTCTTGCCGGGGTGCGCGATCACGGCGCCCGCCGCGGTGCGCGTGCCCGGCACGGTGCACGTGACCTTTGCGGGCCTCGCCAGCGATGAGGTGCTGTTCTTACTTGACCAAGCGGGCGTCTGCGCGTCGGCGGCAGCCAGTTGTTCCAGTGGCGCGGCGGTCCCGAGTCACGTGCTCGCCGCGATGGGTGTCGACGTCGAGCGAGCGCGAGGTTCGCTGCGCCTTTCGATGGGCGCCGAGACGACGGAGGCGGACGTCGACGCGTTGATCGCGATTCTCTCGTCGGTGGTGTTTCGTCTGCGCGACGAGGTCGCCGTCGCACCGGGACTGAAGGACTAGGCCCGTGAAGGTACTCGTGGCGATGAGTGGGGGCGTGGACTCCTCGGTCGCGGCCGGCTTGTTGCTCGAGGCCGGTCACGACGTGGTCGGGGCGACCTTGAAACTCTGGGGCGGCGCATCGGACTCGGGGTGTTGCTCGGTGGCCGACGTCGATGACGCTCGGCGTGTCGCCCAGACTCTCGGGATCGACCACCACGTCTTTAACTACAGCGAAGAGTTCGAACGCCACGTCGTGGCGCCCTTCGTCGCGGGGCACCTTGCGGGCGCCTCACCGAATCCCTGCATCGAGTGCAATCGACACATCAAGTTCGACTTGCTCTTCGATCGCGCGACTCGCCTGGGATTCGACGCCGTGGCGACCGGGCATCACGCGCAGGTCGAACGTCGTAACGGCCGCCACCTCTTGGTGCGCGGCGCGGATGACCAGAAGGACCAAAGTTACGTCTTGGGGTATCTGCGAGAAGAGCAACTGGCCATGTTGCTCTTGCCCATTGGCCACCTCAAAAAGACCGACGTCCGCGTTGAGGCCGAGCGTCTCGGACTTCGCACGTGGGACAAGCCTGATAGCCAGGACGTCTGTTTCATCGAAGCCTCCAAGGGTCGTGAGGTCTTCTTGCGCCAACGTGCGACCTTGACGACAGCGACCATCGTCGACGCTGTGACCGGCGAGGAACTCGGGACGAGTCACGCGGCCGAGTTGATGACCGTTGGCCAGCGCCGCGGTGTGGTGCCCGGGCGTGACGGCGAGCGTCGCTACGTGTCGCGCGTCGACTTGGCGGCGGGCCGAGTCGAAGTCGGTCGACTCGACGACATTTTGATTTCGGCCGTGGCGCTCGACGCCAGTTCGCTCAGTTTCACCCACGCCGCGCTCGAAGACGGCGCGAGCGTTCTCGCCCAGTGCAGTGCGCACGGACGCGCGCAGGCAGCGACCCTGCGTCACGACGGTCGCTGGTGGCTGGAGTTCGCGGCACCCTCGCGACCCGTTGCGCCGGGCCAGAGCGTGGTGCTGTACCGAGTGGACGATCCGACGGTCGTAGAAGGCGCGGCGATCGTCTCACGCACGTGAGCGACGCCGAGCGCGTTGCGTTCTTGCGCGCGGAGCTCGCGCGCCATAACGAGGCCTACTTCACCAACGACGCGCCCACCATCCCCGACGCCGAGTACGACGCGCTGGCGAGGGAGTTGCGCCGACTCGAAGAACAACACCCCGAACTGCGCGACGAAGGCTCGGTCTCGGGCACCGTCGGTGCACCGCGCGCGCTGGTCTTTGATCCCGTGGAGCACGCCGTGGCGATGTTGAGCTTGGACAACGTCTTTGACGCCGAGGAACTGCGCGCCTGGACCGATCGCGTCGCGAAGTCACTTGAGCTTGACGGGGAGGTCCTTCGCTTCGTCGTCGAGCCGAAGATCGATGGACTGGCGTTGTCGATCGCCTACGAGGACGGCGCCCTCGTGCAGGCGGCCACTCGTGGGGACGGGCGGGTCGGTGAAGATGTCACCGAGAACGTCAGAACGATCAAGAACGTGCCCACGCGACTCGGGGCCGTCGGCCGCTTCGAGGTTCGCGGTGAGGTCTTTCTGGCGAGGGATGACTTCGTCGCGATGAACCGCCAGCAGGTCGCGGCGGGTCTCAAGGAGTTCGCCAACCCCCGCAACGCCGCCGCGGGAAGTCTGCGCCAAAAGAACTCCGCCGTCTCGGCCGCGCGTCCGTTGTCCTTTCTCGCATACCAACTCCTCGACCCCGACGGCCTCCTCGAGGTGACCTACTACAGCGAGACGATCCGCCAGCTGGCCGAGTGGGGCTTTCTCACGGCGGGGGAGTCACGTATCGAAGAAGGCGCGGCCGCCACGATCGAACGCAGCGACTGGTTCCAGTCGCATCGCCACGATCTTCGCTACGACATCGATGGCGCGGTGATCAAGGTCGACGACCTCGCCCAGCGAGAACGTCTGGGCTTCACGAGTCGCGCTCCGCGCTGGGCGATCGCGCGCAAGTTCCCGCCCGAGGAGCGAACAACGCGACTCGTACAGATCGAGGTCTCGATCGGTCGCACGGGGCGGGCCACGCCCTTCGCCGTCCTTGAGCCCGTCGTCGTCGCGGGCTCGACGGTGTCGATGGCGACCCTGCACAACCAAGACCAGGTAGCCGCGAAGGACGTACGGCCCGGGGATCTGGTCATCGTGCGCAAGGCCGGCGACGTCATTCCCGAGGTGGTGGGCGCGGTCGTCGAACCGGGCCGGCGACGCGCCAAGAAGTGGACGTTTCCGGCCACCTGTCCCGAGTGCGGGCACCCGCTCGTTCGTCGCGGCGACGAGAGCGACACGTACTGCGTGAACCCGACGTGTCCGGCGCAGTTGCTCGAACAGATCGTGCACTTCGCGTCGCGCGGGGCACTCGACATTGAAGGACTCGGCGAACAGCGAGTGGCCCAACTGCTCGCCGAGGGGCTGATCAACGACGTGGCCGATCTGTTCAGCCTGCGCGTCTTGGACCTCGAGGGGCTCGAGGGTTGGGGCGAACTCTCGGCGTCGTCGTTGGTACGCGAGTTGGAAAAGGCGAAGAGCGCTCCGTTGAGTCGCGTGCTGGTCGGACTTGGTGTGCGCCACGTGGGACCGGTCGCGGCGCGCGAGCTGGCTCGACGTTTTCCCCACTACGACGAGCTGGCCGGCGCGCCCCTCGAGGTACTCGAGGCGGTCGACGGCATTGGCCCGGTGATCGCCCAATCGATCTATCAGTACGTCAGAGAAGAAGAGACACGAGCGCGCGTCGAACGCTTCAAGGCGGCGGGGCTGGCACTACGCGAGCCGAACGTCGCCTCGACGCTCGAGGCGACGCTCCTTGGACGCGCGGTCGTGGTGACGGGCGCGGTCGCGGGCTACA
>Ga0302266_10004853_pt1 | contig 10094 bp, 7 predicted proteins | sample III_Bog_E1_2_FD_194559 | JGI IMG/M metagenome (GOLD analysis project Ga0302266, IMG submission 194559) | Peat permafrost microbial communities from Stordalen Mire near Abisko, Sweden - III_Bog_E1_2 | ecosystem: Environmental > Terrestrial > Soil > Wetlands > Peat | place: Sweden: Abisko... | reverse complement strand
GCCGCGGGCTGCGACATCGGTGGCAACGAGGATGCGGTGCTTGCCGGTGGAGAAGCCCTTGAGGGCGGCGGTGCGCTGCGACTGCGAGCGGTCGCCGTGGATGACATCGACATCGTGGCCGAGGCGCTCGAGTTTTTTGGAGATGCGGTCGGCGCCGTGCTTGGTGCGGGAGAAGACGAGGAATGTGCCGGTCTCTTCCTTGAGCATCTGGTCGAGCAGGCCGAGCTTCTGGTCCTGCATGACGGTGCATGCGCGCAACTCGACCGAGTCGCAGGGATGCGATGTCATGCCGATCTCGATGCGCACGGGATTGCGGACGTAGTCGCGAACGACCTCGCGGACGTTGGCGTCCAGCGTGGCGGAGTAGCACATGGTCTGGCGGGAGCGGGGAAGCGCTCCGACGATGCGTCGGATGGCGGGCAGGAAGCCCATGTCCAACATGCGGTCGACTTCGTCGAGGACGAGCATCTCGACGGCGCCGATGTTGATGGCGCGGCGGCGGAGGAAGTCTTCCAGGCGTCCGGGGGTTGCGACGACGAGGCGCGGACCGCGAGAGAGCTGGTCGAGCTGGGTGTTTTCGCTGAGGCCACCGACGACCAGAACCGCGTCGCCTCGGGAGATGGGAACGAGCTTGGAGTAGTGCTCCAGCACCTGCATGGCAAGCTCACGCGTGGGCAGTAGGATGAGCGAACGGATGGGGCCGCGCTTGCCCTTGACGGAGGGAACCGAGGTTGCGTCCATCTTCTCGATCATGGGGATCAGGAAGCTGAGCGTCTTGCCGGTTCCGGTGGAGGCGGTGGCGAGGATGTCGGCACCATTGAGGGCGGGCGGAATTGCCTTGGCCTGCACTGGGGTTGGCGTCATGAAACCGGCCGCACTGAGAGTGCGCTTCAGGGAATCTGAGATATTGAAGTCGTTGAAGTGGACGTTCTTCAGGAAGGGGAGGTGGGTGGCGGGATCGATCTCGATCTCGGAGGAGTCGACGATGGCGTCGGAGGTTGCGGAACTGGCTGCCGGCGCTGGGTTGGTTGCGTGGAATGCAGGAGCAGCGCGGTGCGCAGGAACTGCGTGGTTGGGGAATATTGCCTGGTTCATGTTGGGTATAGATGTTTCGGAGATAGCCTCAGGCTCAAGAGTTGCGGTCGTCAAAATACTTCCTTTTCAATCGGTGTAGATGGTGCGGCAAAGCGATGCAGTGGCGCCGAAGCACCTTGGGGATTCCTTTAGTCAGCATTGCTGTCGGTTGCGAAGCGTTGCTGCTGCACGGCGAGACGCGTCCTGTGACGTGTCTTCAGCCAGAGCAACCAGCGCACCATCTTCTTATACGTACGCGGCTCAAACGCTTCCATGGCATAAAGCCATCTGGTGGCATAAAGCCACACAGCGTTCAGGAGCCAGATTGCAGAAGAACTGCGGTGGGAGAGGCAAATCGCAGTCTCTGGCCAGACACCATACGCAACGGGTAAGTTGCAGAACTCGGATGTCTTTGCCTGCGATGCCTGCACTCGATCCAATCGAGCGCAAGACCAGTGTAACACAGTGCAGGGGTGAAGAGGGAGATGGGGACCTGAAGCAGTAAGCGATTCCAAGCGGGAACCGAGTTAGTAATTTCGCTGACCTGAAGGGTTCTGCACAGATGAACGGTGCTGTGCAGGGTTATGATGCAGCAGTGCCGGGTTGCTGGGGGCGACTCAGCCTGCGGTGCCAGGAGTATGCCAGGCGGGCGAGCACTCCGGAGATGAGGTAGCCGAAGGCAATGATCATCAACGCCCACTCTGAGTTCCAGGCGATCAGGCTGAAGATCACCGCAATCAGAGTGAAAAGGCGGGCAGGATGGCGGTCGCCGGAGGTGACCTCCTTGGCGCTCCAGAAGCGCCAGTTGCTGACCATGAGGAAGCCGGTGAAGAGCAGCAGCAGGAGCCAGACCAACGCGATCCAGGGGTAGTGGATGGGCGCTCCGCTGAAGAAATGGACGACGGCGGCGACTATACCTGCGCCGGCCGGGATGGGCATGCCGACGAAGAACTTGTGGCCCGGCTTGCCGGGGTTGCGCGGCTGCGGATTTTTGCTGATATTGAAGCGCGCCAGACGGCTGGCCCCGCAGACGAGAAAGAGGAAACAGACGAAGACGCCGGCGTGCAGCACGTTCTGGCGCAGGTCTGGATGGACGGTGAGGGGCAACATGCGGAAGCCCCAGATATAGGCGAGCAGGCTGGGCGCGACGCCGAAGGTGATGACGTCGGCGAGGGAGTCCAGCTCATGGCCAAAGTCGCTTGTGGTGTGGGTGACGCGCGCGATGAAGCCGTCCAGACCGTCCAATAGCGCCGCAACTCCGATGGCCAGCGCGGCGCGGTCGAAGTATGCCGGCTCGGCCAGCGAACCCTGTATGCTCTGCGTCATGGCGTAGTAGCCGAGGGCAATGTTGCCCGCGGTGAAGAGCGATGGCAGGACGTACATGCCTCGGCTGGGATGGCGCCGCGGCCTGATCTCCTCTCCGTTGAGGTCGCGCAGGCCCAACTGTTCGGGGGGCATCAGGAGGCCACCTCCGCTGTGGCGTTCGCTGAATTGATGGCGGGCTGCGGCAACACCGCAAGAATGGTCGATCCGCCGCGCACACGCGATCCCGAATCGACCTTCGGCACAGCGTCGGCGGGCATCAGGATATCGACCCGCGAGCCGAACTTGATCATACCCACGCGCTGGCCGCGCTGAATGCGGTCGCCAACTTTTACCGTGCAGACGATGCGGCGGGCAAGCAGGCCGGCGATCTGTTTGTAGCTGATCTCGCATGTGCCCGCGTCGAGCACCACCAGAGTCTGCTCGTTGACCACGGCCGACAAACTATTCATCGCGTTTAAAAATCGGCCCTCGCGGTACACCACCGCCTTGACCGTTCCCGTTACCGGCGCGCGATTGACATGCACGTCGAAGACGCTGAGAAAGATGCTGATGCGCAGGCGGCTTCCTTCGGAGGTCTCGATCCAATCGGCCTGGGTGACAACGCCGTCGGCGGGCGAGACGATCTCACCCTGGCCGGTGGGGATGGTGCGTTCGGGATCGCGGAAGAACCAGAGGAAGAAGAGCGCCAGCAGCACAGGCAGCGAGGTCTGCGGCACGGACTGAGTCAGCAGCCACAGAAGCGCGGCGACCACGACCATCCCCAACGCATAGAAGTACCCGTCACGCACCATAGGTTTACCAGTATAAGGCCTGCGCGCGCCCACATCCCGACTGATCCGTGGAGTGGCTTCCCCCCGAGATAGAAGAGCAGGGTATGGATGCGCTATCGTGAGATCATTCTGTAGCCTTCACCGACGCATGTTGCTGCGTCCTACGATCCATTACGATTGAGGTCCAATGAGAATAAAGAACCTCGCGACCATCTTCTTGTCTTTGTGCTTTTTGGGTGCGTTCGGTGGGTCAGTTCTCGCTCAAGAACTTTCCGGACGCCAGAGCTTCGGTATCTCCTCGACTTTTGCACCGGATTCGAGCCATATCCTGATCGGCGACGCGGAGCAACGCCGCGTTTGGACGGCGGGGCTGGAGTATAGCCGAAGGCTATGGGGAAACGGATCGCTTCGACTGGATTACGAGGGCTCTGTCGCCCCGTTCTTTCAGGAACGCGATCCGACGCTTGTAGCCGAATATGCCATCATCAACGGCAATCAGGTAATAGCTCCGGCCAGTGGCCTGCGTGTTGTCTACGCAAACAATGATCCGGTTGGCGGCGGAGGCTTCGGAAACACAATCCCACTTTATCCAATCTACGGATCGACGAAGACGTATGCCTTTGCGATGTCGCCTATCGGAGCACGAATCAGCGGGTTCAGCTCCCATCGGCTTCAACCGACCTTCTCAACCGATCTGGGCATGCTGTTTTCCTCGCGGAACCTCCCCGTTGACGACTCGGCGAGCTTCAACTACCTCTTTTCCTTTGGCCCCGGCGTGGAGATTCTTCGAGGCAACGGCGCGATCCGGCTGGAGTATCTCTATCGCCATATGTCGAATGGAAATGCGGGGTACAACAATCCCGGAGTGGATTCAGGTGTGTTCCGGCTAACCCTCAGCCGGTCGCGTAGATAGCTATGCACCAAATCGGCAATCACTAACCTGGCGGCGATCAACGGGCGCTGGTTGACGGGCGGGGTGGACGCTCGGCGGACTGGAAGAGGTAGACGGCGAGGATGCAGATGAGAGGTTCGAGCGGGTGGCGGAAGCGGGCGTGGACGGTGATGAGGTAGTAGGGGATGGGCAGCAGGAGGAAGGCCCACGCGAAGAGTCCGGCGGCGGGAATGCGGCGGCGAAGGGCGAGAGCGAGGCCGAGGAGTCCGGCGACGGAGAGGAAGGCGAAGTTGAGGGTGCGGCCAAGTTCGTTGTACCAGGCCTCGTCGGCGGGATGGGGAACTCCGGCCCAGAAGAAGAAGATGCGGCGGGCGGTGTCGGCGGCGAAGTGCGCGGGGTGGGCGGCGATGAAGGCCTTGGCGAGCGCACCGCGCTGGGCGACGTAGCGGACTTCGCCGAGCGAGGCGTAGAGGCGAAGCTGCTCGGGGGCCTGGAAGGGGTGGTAGTACTCCATGAGCAGGCCGTTGGAGCCGGGGCCGTTGCCCATATACATCTCCGCGCCAAGATTGCCGCGCAGAGGGATGAAGGTGTGGAAGACGCGCTGGTTGCGGATGGTCCAGGGAGCGATGCAGGCGAGGAAGAGGAGGGCGGCGAGAAGTGGGCCGACGTAGGCGCGGGGATCGCGGAGGCGTGGGAGGAGAATCCAGAGGCCGCAGATGGGGAGGAAGATGAGGAGGGTGGAGTTGGAGAGGGCGATGAGAGCCCAGAGGAGGCCGAAGAGGAGCCACTGCGAGGTTCGGGCGGTGGTCCGGGATGAAGCAGGTCCCTCCGCTCCGCTACGGGATGACAACAAGGAGAGCGGAGGTTGGTTGCCGATGCTTCTCATGCGGAGGGCGAGGACGAGGGTGAAGGTGAAGAGGGCGGTGGTGATGGTCATCTCCCAGGGCCAGCGGACGGCGTACTGCATGGCGGCGGGATAGAGCGCCCAGATCCACGCGGACCATAGGGCGACGCGGCGCGAGAAGCAGCGGGCGGCGATCTCGTAGGTGGCGAGCGCGGTGGCGGCGGAGAAGGCCGACTGGATGGTGAAGAGGACCCACGCGGAGGCGGGAGTGAAGACGCCGAAGACGCGGAAGATGGCGGCCAGCAGCAGCGGATAGAGCGGAGGGAGCCATGCGGTGGGGCCGGTGTGGGCGACGAATGCGTTGGCGAAGGGGTCGGAGTAGCCGTAGCCGGTGACCAGCGCGCGGGCGATGCGTCCCGCCTCCCAACCGAACTGGAAGTGGTCCTCGGAGACGCGGATGCGATAGGTGTGGGCCAGCGTCATGTAGAGGACGCGGACGAGGAAGGCGACCCAGAAGATGCGAGCGGGCGCGCGGAGGGAGTTGGGTGTGGACGGGTTGAAGAAGGCGCGGAGGCGGGCGAGCATTGGTTTCGATTCTAGACGGAAGACGAAAGCAAAGACGAAATACGGGGGTTCTTCGACTACGTTCTCCGCATGGTGCGCGGAGAACTCCGCTCAGAATGACGGTCTGATAGGCGCGAGACGGGTACAATTTGGGCTTATGGTTTCGATCAAAGTGAAGAAGCTGAGTGCGGCGGGGCAGGTTCCACGGTATGCCCATGTGGGCGAGTACGGCGACCTGGCGGCGGACCTGTATGCGTCGGCGGACGCGCGGTTGGCGGCGGCGGGCGAGGCGGGATCGACCGCAGCGGTGCCGACGGGGATTGCGCTGGAGTTTCCGCCGACGCATGGGGCTTTAGTGGAGGATAGGTCGGGGCTGGCGGTGAGGGGAGTGACGACGCTGGCGGGAGTGATCGATCCGGGATACCGCGGGGAGATTCGAGTGGTGATGACGAACCTGAACGCGTCGCCGGTGGAGATCAAGGCGGGCGAGCGGATTGCGCAGTTGCGGATTGTCGAGCGGATCGAGGCGAGCTTCGAGGAGGTTGCGGAACTGGGTGAGGCGGCAAGAGGAGCGGGGGGATTTGGCTCGACGGGAAAGTGAGGGCTAGCCCACATCTCAAAATCGAGATGTGGGGCACCCGGCACCCATTTTTTGTGGGAGATTGTGGGAGATCAAGATTTCTAACATTTTGGAATGGGCCACCCGCGCCTATATTTGTGCTCCAATGGAGGACATAATGTCGTTTATAAGTCGTTTCCCCCTTGCGGTAGGTCTCTTGGCTGCGGCCCTGCTCAGCGCTGTATCTTTCGTCATCGTGCCGTGTTTGCCAAACACTCCGGACAACGTTGCGTATATAAGCATGGCAAGCGGTGACTACAACTCTACCCCCGCACCTTATCGCTTTCGCCTTCTTGCGCCAACACTCGCTGGCAGACTCCCCATGTTGCCCGCAAACGCGCTCCGGGCTGTAACCGTTGCCAGTCTGTTTATCGTGTACCTGCTTGCGCTGAAGCTATGTGCGTCTCTTGGGATGGATTTGCGTTCCTCTCTGCTGGCTCTGGCTCTGTTCTTTAGTTCGCGTACTAATTTATTCACTTATTACAACCCCTTTCTGACCGATGCTCTGGGCCTGGTTATTCTGTTTGCCCTCACAATCGCATTTTTGAGCAATAAGGCTCTACCGTTTACGGTTATCGCTTGCCTTGGGGTATGGAATCGGGAAACGGCACTCTTCATTGCGCCTGCATGGTTGCTAACCCGTCGATGGAAACAAGGGATCGGAATTACCGCAATAGTCATAGTCGCTTTTCTTCTGCCGCGCATGTTCGGCCCGCCCACGTCGAGCTATGCGTTGTATATCCACAATGGCGTAAGCCAAAGCACGCATAGCTTTTCGCTATCTGGATTAATAACCGCAGTGATCCAGAGTTGGCAAGGAATGTGGCTGCTGGCTATAGGTGCCTTTGCTGCCATCCCGCGTAGGCTCAAAATCGTGGCACTCGCACTTACTACAGGCGCATTGGCGTCCTCCTGCCTCGTTACCGACCACGAGCGTATGTTCTCGATTCTCGCACCGATTATGGTGCCGTGTGCGGCGTTCATGATTGAACGCGCACTCCATCACAGTAGCCGCCTCATCATCTTTCTCATCGTATCGTTGAGCATAATCACCTTTCTGTTTGGGCTTGGAACCTCCTATGTGTATCAATCGGTATCTGACCCTGTTCGCCACAAACTCATTGCATTTATTGCGCTGCTGTCATTCGCAATCTGCGGGTACATCACCTTCGCATCTTCTAAAGATGCTGATATTCCGTCACGATTAGACATTCCCCCCGCCGAGCTCTCGGCCCAGTGACCCATTTCAATTCACCTAACCGGCCAATAACGTACCTAGAACTCTGTCACATTTTGTGTGTCGGGTGGCCCAGCCTATATTTTCAGAATCATAATTCTTTCCATAAAAGCGGGCACCCCATCCTTCGCCTCTTTTCTGGAAAAAAGCGAAGGATGGTGCACCCGACGGTATATGCGGGCTAGCAGGTAGGTGTGCCGTTGGAGTGCGGAACATGCGACAATCGTGTTAACGAGCCATGCCTAATCAGACAACCGAATCAGCCCTCGAAGTTGCAGTTCCAGCCGTTCCCACACCTGCCGGGATTACGCCCGAGCTGCTGAAGACGCACAGCATTACGGCGGAGGAGTACGCGAGCATCAAGAAGAAGATGGGGCGCGTGCCGAGCCTGACCGAGTTGGGAATCTTCAGCGTGATGTGGAGCGAGCATTGTTCGTACAAGAGCTCGCGCGTCCATCTGAAGCGGCTGCCGACCAAGGGGACGCGGACGACCGGGCCGGGGAGCGTGGTGCAGGGGCCGGGCGAGAACGCCGGGATCATCGACGTGGGCGATGGGTGGGCGTGCGCGTTCAAGATCGAGAGCCACAACCATCCCAGCTACGTTGAGCCGTTCCAGGGCGCGGCGACCGGCGTGGGCGGAATCCTGCGCGACATCTTCACCATGAACGCGCGGCCGCTGGCGGTGATGGACTCGCTGCGCTTTGGGCCGCTGGACGAGGAAGAGAAGGACGCGACGCTGCGGCGGCGCAACCATGCGATTGTGAACGGCGTGGTTGGCGGCGTGGCCAGCTACGGGAACTGTTTCGGCGTGCCGAACCTGGCGGGCGAGACGAAGTTCGAGGCGTGCTACAGCGGCAATCCGCTGGTGAATGCGTTTGCGCTGGGGTTGGTGAAGAAGGACGAGATTTTTTACGCCAAGGCGACGGGCGTGGGCAACCCGGTGATCTACGTGGGGGCGAAGACGGGGCGCGACGGGATTCATGGGGCCACGATGGCGAGCGAGGAGTTCACCGAGGATTCGGAGGCGAAGCGGCCCAACGTGCAGATGGGCGATCCGTTCATGGAGAAGCTGCTGCTGGAGGCGTGCCTGGAGGCGATGGCGACCGGGGCGGTGGTGGGGATACAGGACATGGGCGCGGCGGGATTGACCTGTTCGACCTGCGAGATGGGCGCGCGCGGCGAGCTGGGGTTGACGATCGAGCTGGACCTGGTGCCGCAGCGGGCGACGGGCATGACAGCGTACGAGATCATGCTGAGCGAGAGCCAGGAGCGGATGCTGCTGGTGGCCGATAAAGGCCGCGAGGGCGAGGTGCTGGCGGTGTTTGCGAAGTGGGGGCTGGACGCTTCGATTGTGGGGATTGTGACGGCGGACGATACGATGCGCGTGACGCATCATGGGGAATTGGTCGCGCAGATTCCCAACAAGGCGCTGACCGACGAGGCCCCGGTGTACCACCGGCCCGTTGGAGTGTGGAAGTCGCCGGTGCCGATGGACCCTCCGGCGTGGGTTGTTGAGGAGTTGAAGAAGCCAAGAGATTACACGGCGGATTTGAAGAAGCTATTAGGGTCGGCGAATATTTGTGATAAGCGGTGGGTCTTTGAGCAGTACGACTCGATGGTGCAGAGCAATACCGTGCAGGGGCCGGGCGGCGAGGCCGGGGTGATGCGGATAAAGCAGGGAACAGGGAACAGAGAACAGGGAACAGAAAAGCCGGAGCGGGGACTGGCGATGGCGCTGGCGGGCAATGGGCGGTGGTGCTGGCTGGACCCGAAGCTGGGCGCGATGCACGCGGTGGCCGAGGCGGCGCGCAAGGTTGCTTGTACGGGCGCGACTCCGGTGGCGGCGACCAACTGCCTGAACTTCGGCAACCCGGAGAAGCCGGAGATCATGGCGCAGTTTTCGGCGACGATCGATGGGATCGCGGAGGCATGCACGGCGCTGGGCACGCCGATTACGGGCGGGAATGTTTCGTTCTACAACGAGACGCGGGGCGAGGGGATCTATCCGACTCCGGTGGTTGGGGTGGTGGGAATTCTGGACGATGTGTCGAAGGCGGTGCCTGCGGCGTTTCAGACGGCGGGGGAAGAAATTTACTTGATTAAGGGCGAGGGTCGTTGGACGAGTTACGAATTACGCGAATTTGGTTCATCCGAGTTTGCGAAAGCAATCTTGGGCTGCATTTGGGGATCGCCTGCCGATCTGACAGTCGCCGTAGAATCCGAGCTACATCAATTACTCTCGAAGCTCACCGAAATGAGTTACATCACTTCAGCGTTTGATGTGAGTGACGGCGGTCTTGCAGTATCGCTAGCGCGTGCGACTTTCGAAAAGAGAATTGGCGCTTCAGTTGAATTGGAAAATATTCTCTTTGCCTTGAATACCTCGGTTCTTTTCGGCGAGACGGCAGCAACCGCAATTGTTACTTGTAATAGTGAGGTCGCAAAATCGCTGGAAGAGCTTTCACGTACCTATAAGAAACTCACGGTTACTCACATCGGCGTGACGACTAAGGAAAATTTCTCGATCCAAGTGGAAGGCGGAGAGTGCGCCGAGGTTCCTGGAGGAAAGATAGCCTGTTCCCTATCTTCTCTCCACGCAGCTTATAGCGGTACGCTGGAATCGCAGCTTGCGGCGGAGGTGGTGACCGCATGAGCGAGCTGAGGGCAAAGTTCGCAGCGACGCAAGACGAAATACAGGGGTCCTTCGCTGCGCTCAGGATGACGAACGTTAATGCAGACGCGGAAGACTGCGACAACGATGACGGGAC
>Ga0302266_10004848_pt1 | contig 10105 bp, 8 predicted proteins | sample III_Bog_E1_2_FD_194559 | JGI IMG/M metagenome (GOLD analysis project Ga0302266, IMG submission 194559) | Peat permafrost microbial communities from Stordalen Mire near Abisko, Sweden - III_Bog_E1_2 | ecosystem: Environmental > Terrestrial > Soil > Wetlands > Peat | place: Sweden: Abisko... | reverse complement strand
TGCGAATTCCAACGGCCGCAGGCGTGAAAGTGACGGGCAGGGAGCAAACCGTTGCTGCCGCATTCAGCGCGCCACCTATCGTGCAACCGGCGACTGTCCCGAGGGTGTACTCGCCGAATCCGCTCGCAATCGCGATCGAGTTCAACGCAACCTCATTGTTCAAAGTCAGGGTAACTGTCTGGGTTGTGCTTTGTCCGACTGCAGTCGGCGGAAACACAGCGTTGCCGAGTGTAAAGATCGTGAGCTGCGCCGGGGGATTCCCTGTTCCGCCTGCCAGGGCTTGGGATTGCGTAATGTATTGGTAAACGTTATTGGCGATGCGCACTCCGCCGGAGTCGTCCTGCACCGTAAGATTGGCCGCATAGTAACCGTAAGTTGGCGGCGAGAAGTTGACACCGATCATGCAACTTGCGCCCGCCAACACCGTGGCGCTGCATGTATTGCTCACGATTCCAAACCTGCTGGGGTCGTTCCCTGAAAACCCCCAACTGCTGGTGTTGAGATGGAGTGGAGCGTTGCCTTGATTGAGCAGCGTTACCATCGCCGTTGCGCTGACGGTTCCCGGCGCCGCGGTGAGGCCGGTTGGCGCGCTGATTGTAAACACTCCCACCGGCGCTGTCCCCGTTCCGGTCATCAAAAGGGTCTGCGCCCCGCCGCCGCTGCTGGCATTGTCGATCACAGAGAGCGTTGCGCTTGCGGACCCGGTGGAGGTGGCAAAGAAACTGACGCTGATGGTGCACGACGCGCCCCCTGCCAGCGGCATGCTGGGGCCATATGTCGTGCCGTTGTAGTAGCCGCATGTATCGCTCTCGTAAAAGTTGAGATTGCCGGGATAACTTAAGGCGATGGAGTAGATCGTTAGCGGCGTGCTGCTGGTATTGGTCAGCATAAAGTTCTGCGGCGCGGAGAATCCCTCATTCACCACCGAGACAAAGTTCACTGGAGTGCCGGTGAGCGCGGCAGTTGGCAGGGAGCCTGTAGCTGAGCCTGAAAGCGCGATGGATGCATTGGTGGCAGGGTTGTAGGCGTATCCAGTAAACGGCCCGCCATCCTGGGCAGGCTGAAACTCCACTGCAACGCCGCAACTCTGGCCCGGCAAGAGATAGTTGTTGGTCAGAGCAGCATCACAGTCGAAGACGTTCGGATTTGTGACGGCGTAGGGCACAACTGAGAACAATTGCGGACTAGTAAACCCAACTTGAAAACCCGGACCCGGGAGGAGGTTAGGACTCAGCCCAGATGAAGGCAAAATGTCATCGTCTGTCATGACGGCTGTCAGCACGTTGCCTGAGCCGAGGTTGACGGTTCCGAAGTTGAAGCTCGATTGTTGCGTGTTAACCAGGCGGACGCCATCCGCTTCCAGAACGTAAAGATTCCCCAGTCCGTCGGCAACCACGCTCTCTGCCCCGCTCAGACCGGCGGATGTCGCGGCATTTCCGTCACCTGAGGCGGTGCAGATGCCGTTGCCGGCAACCATTGTAGTAGCCGGCGCGCTGAGACTAGTCTGCACGGACGGATTGTATTGCCACACGGTGCAATACGTGTGCCCTGTAAAGTAGATGGAATCGCTGGCGTCGACAGCCAGGTTGGTGGGACCATCGACACCCTGATAAACAGAGTTGATGTTGCCCGTGACAGCGTCGACACGCCGAACCGCAATGTTCCCAAAGTCCGCTATATAAATATCCCCAGCGGAATCTGTTACTACCGCCGCAGGTGAATTCAAATTGCTGAGCGAGGCCAGTCCGCCGTCCCCGTTGTTGGGTAGGCCTAAATTGGATGGACCGCCGGCAATCGTATAGATATTGCCTGGAACCGCGGTCGTGCCTGGGATCTCAAGCGCGATCAGAGCCGCGAGCTGAGCGCCCCCGGCGTATACCACCCGCACCGCGTTGTTATTGCTGTCAGCGATAAAGAGGTTGCCGTTTCCGTCTACCGAGATGCCCGAGGGAACAGAGAGCAACGCAGCCGTGGCGGGGCCGCCGTCGCCCGCGAAGCCCGGCGTCGGACTGTTGAGCGTGCCCGCAACGGTTGTAATAATGCCGGTGGCCGCGCTCACCATGCGCACCGCGCCGTTATTACTGTCGGAGATATAGATGTTCCCCACCGCATCCACCGCGACGCCAATTGGGTTACTCAAAGGAGATGAAGTGGCTTGAACTCCGTCAACTCCTGCACCGGCCGCCGTTGGGACTCCGGCAATTGTGTAGATATAGCCCGCGATGGGGCTCGCCACATTGGGAATTTTGCCGCTCGCGTAAACCACGCGTATGACATTGTTACCGCTATCTGCGATGTAGATATTGCCGAGTACATCCATCGCGATGGCGCTGGGGACCGCGAACAACGCTCCCGACGCTATTCCTCCATCGCCACCAAAACCGCTATGCGGAGTAGTGTCGTTGCCAACTATGTCCGAAATAAGTCCAGGCGAGATTGCTGCGTGCGGATTGGAGCCCGTACCCGTAAGTGGCACTAACTCCGTCTGCGGCTGCCCCGTAACCTGGTCCACATACAGAATCTGTAATGGCGCCCAGCGTCCGATCGGCGCCGGCGCGACTGCATAGCCCGGCTTACTCGGCTGAAAGTAGATGGCTGCCGTGCAGACCGTGCCCGGCGCAAGCACTGTACCCATCGCACAAGTAGGGCTTCCGGTAACTTCGAAATCGGAATACCAGAAAGGCACCTGGATGGAATTGATCACCACCGCATCGGCGCCCACTGTCAGAGTGACATTCTGCTGCACACTCTGACTGGTGTAGGTCGGCGGAAAGCTGGTACCGGTCACCTGGATGCCTTGGGCGCCGGATGGCGTTGCCGCGCTGAACATCAGCATCGCAATCGCAGTCAGCAGCAAGGCAATCCGAGTTCCGGAACCAGGTCGTCGGCGCGAGTCACCGGCTCCGCAGGCAGTCCTCGAATTGTATTCGCGGTCCATCATCGCAGCTCTCCATGCTTCGGTACGTTGGGGTTGCTCCGAGGGGCTAGGAGAAGCTGATGGTGACGGTGACCGTGAGAACCTGGCCAGGTGTCACATTGAGCGGCATGACCGCTGGCGGGGTTCCGCTGGTGATGGTGGTTGAGGTCAGTGGGTAAGCCAGCTTGTATTCGTTGGGATTGGGAGGTTGACTTGCCACGCATGCGTTGGGAGCGAGGTCGGCTTTAATAAAACCGGGAGCCGTAATTGCACCGGTGGGTTCGCAAAGAGACAGGTAAGTTTCAACCGCGTTGATCGTGTTCAGTCCGGCTGGGATAGTGAAGTTTCCCGAAAGCACAAGAGAACTGGTCGGAGGAGTCGTCCCGGCCTGTCCGAGTATGACGGTCGACGTGAGGCCTGTTGCAATGGCATTGAATCCAATACCTGCGGTCGTAATAATGTTGTTTGAAGAGGTGAATCCGTAACAGGCCGAGGGGCATCAGTATTAGTGGCCGTATCTACGTTCACGAAAACGATACTCAATCCGCCCGGAGATGCATCTCCCGAGATAACGCTCGCCAGGCCCAAATCGCCGCCTTGAAGAGCGCCATTCGTCACCAGCGAATTTTGGAAGTCGCGATGCTCGATGATCTTGCCGTCTGTGTCTTTCAAGTCGATTACCCAATGGCCATGCACTTTGACGCCTTCTCCGCCGGGCTTGCGGGGCTTCGGAGACTCTTGCTCTTCTTCACCGCCAGCCTTCGCAACCGGATGAGCCGCAACCACACCCGGCATAACGGCGGAAAACGTAGTGGGCGCAAACGTGCTGACCGCGGGCACAGCTGCAGTAGAAGTCGCCGCATTCTGCTGGCCACTCGCAGAACCCACTCCGCAAAGCGCCATCGCCAGGCAGCACAAACCTGCCATCCAGTACCCAATATTTCTCTGTTTCATCGATTGCTTCATCGTCGTATCCTCCGTGCCGGAATTTGTGTTCGTTTTCTAAATCGTGCGTGCAGTTCTACGAGAAGGTGATCGTCACGCTAACCTGGACAATCTGCCCGGAGGTGACTGGGATCGGCGTGATGTAAGTGCCAGTAAAGAGGTAATCGCTGACAAGAGGCGAGCCAGACGGTATCGAAGGACATGCTGAAGGAGTGGTGGTAGACGCAGGACCCGCAGCGCTCCCACAACGCCCAATATTGGTTCCGACCTGACCGACAGTTCCCGTCTGCAGCGCTGTGTACTGACCCGCAAGGACGAGTGAAGGGGCAGTAGGGGCCCCCACGCCGTTGTAAAGATTGACCGTCTTGGTGAGGCCAAGCTGACAGTTGCCGGCACCACAGACATCGGTGCCTAACTGCGTGGTTGTCGACTGCACGATGTAGCAGCTACTTGTGGGGCAGATGGATGGCGAGGTTTGATATCCCAGTCTGATGCCAAAGTCGCCGGCGACGTAATATCCGCCCAGCAATCCGACCAGCGTATTACTATCCTGTAACGAGTTCTCAAAAACTCGATGCTCCGCCAGCGTCCCGTCCGGGTTCTTCACATCGATCACCCAGAGTCCGTGGACCTTGATGCCCTCGCTGGCTGGCTTGGCCGGATTCGGGGATTCCGCGGCTACTGCAACCGGCGCCACTGTTGCAGGCGCCTGTTGTGCGATACCCGCCGCCGTCAGGCCGAGTAACATAACCAGGCCGCAAGCTGCAGGGGCCAGGCGGATCGGGCTTACGTAATGCTGCTTCATCATTCGGTTCATTTTGGACCTCGCTGGAACTGATTTCGTGCTTCGATTTGCTGGTTAGGCTGCACAGGGCAGCCATGCGGTCAATATGTGCGGCGTCAGTCCCGCTTTGGCGGGGGCAGGCCTGTGGGCAACGCCAACCCCGGTTCTCCCTGTTCGCTTAGTGGCGACTGCGCTCCGGCGTCAACCCTTGTTCCGGCTGTTACCGAGATCCACTCGCGCTCGACGATGATTTCGATCTCGCGGTGCACGATCGTCTGTGCATCTTCTGTTTGTGCCGGTTTCTCAGATCGAATCTTGCGATTCAGGAATTTCATTCGATGGACTCCTCGAAACTGGCTTGCAGCTTTTTGCTTCGAGTCCGACTACACTGGAAAGGCCGATGGAAAGTCTTGAAATTGCTCTGGAATTTTCTGGAGACTTCTAGAGGCCGGGGAAGTTCTTGCTTTTCAATGGTTTGTACCGCTTCGACGAATTTGAGCTGGACCCCTCACGGCGCTCGCTGTCGCGAAACGGAGCCCCTCTTGCGCTGTCTTCAAAGAGCTTCCAAGTGCTCAGCTACCTTGTCGCCAACCCAGGACGGGTTGTGACCAAGGAAGAACTGTTGAAGGCGGTTTGGCCGGAATCGTTTGTGGAAGAAAGCAATCTACCGGGGTACATCTCCGGCCTGCGCAAGGTGCTCACGGACCGTGCCAGCTATATTGCGACAGTCCCCGGCCAGGGCTATCAATTCACTGCGAGAGTTCAGGCTGAGACGCCCGCGGATTTACCACCCCAACTGCGGCCCGAAGATCTCAAACTCCAAAACGTGCAGTTCATGCGAGAGCGATCGCATATCGTCATCCGCGAAACTTCATCCCCGGTGGCAACGCTAGGGCAAGTCAGACCGCTGCTTCACCGTTGGACTGTCTGGGCTGGAATTGCCGTTGTAATCATCGCCGGCGCAGCAACCTGGTATGGCCTTTACATTCACCAGCAGCCCCACGAGCTGAGCAAAGTGATGGTAGGCGACTTCCTTAACCTCACCGGCGACCCATCCTTCGACCACACGTTGAAGAACTCCCTGGAACTCAGCCTGGCTCAGTCACCCTATATCCAATTGATGGGTTCAGCGGAAGAGCAATCCGTTCTGACCACCATGCAGAAGGCGCCGGACTCGCCACTTCTCGGCGAGATCGCTCTCGAGGTGTGCAGGCGCAGCAATTACCAGGCGCTGCTCAGGGGAAAGATCGCTTCTGGCGACAAGTGGGGAAGCGACGCTATGTCGCTCGAGGTAGTCGATTGCCTCACCGGCAAGACTTTGACCCAGCTTCGCGCAGATGCCTCCAGCAAAGACACTGTGCTGAGCACTCTCGATGGTCTCGCCGCCGGCGCTCGCAGAAAGGTCGGGGAATCCAACCAGTCGGTGGAGCAATTCGACGTACCGATCATGAACGAGAGCACCTTTTCCTTCGACGCTCTCCAGGCCTACAACACAGGCTCCAATCTTGGCAGCGATGGCAAGATTCTGGAGTGTATTCCGTACTTTCAAAAAGCTGTTGACCTCGATCCGAAATTCGCCATGGCCCAGGCCAGCCTCGGCACGGCTTATCTCACCCTCGGCGATACAAAAAAGGCCGGCGGCTACTCCAAAGTGGCGTTCGACCTGAGTGGGGGCGTCAGTCAGTGGGAAAAGTTCTACATCCGCTACAACTACCACCTGATGACCCTCCACGATCTCGTCAGTGCAGAGAGCGACGTTGAAGATTGGACACAGCTTTACCCACGGGACCCGTCCTCGTGGCAGGCTCTTTCATATGTTGAGATTCAGATTGGCCACTATCCGGCCGCCGGCCGGGCAGCCGAGATTGCGTTGCGCTTGAGTGCCATCAAGTTTGAGGACATTTATGAGAATGTTGCAGATGCCGCGATGCGTCAGGGACATTTTGCCGACTCCAAACGAACGATTGCCGAGGCCCAGGCCCAGGATAAGGACGGCCCGGCGCTGCATCAATTGCTGCTGCAGATCGCCTTCATGGAGCACGATCCCCAAGCCACGCAACGCGAGATTGCATGGTCCGACGGCCATCCTGAACTATGGTCGTCGCTTGAAATCCAAGCCATCCTGGCCGCTGACCTTGGGAAGACGCAGGAGTCGGAGTCACTCTTCCACCGCGCCATGCTCGACGCCATCAAGGAGGGCCAGCCAGCGCTGACCGATTCCATGATGCTAGACGAGGCCGGGGTCGAGGTTGAGCTGGGGCGATTGACCGAGGCGACGCAGCTTCTCGCACAAGTAAAGGACCACGGGAGCATCTCCTGGGCTCTGCTTGCAACCAAGGCAGGATCGACGACCGCTGGGGAGTTATACCTCAAGATGCCCAACTTGTATCCACATGGCACCATCGAAAACTACCTTATGATTCCGGAACTCAAAGCATTGCTGGCGCTGCGTCGCCGCGACCCGCAAGCAGCCATCGCATTGCTCGAACCGTCAATTCCCTTTGAATTGGCTCTACCGGAGGTCATTGAGGTGCGGGCTCAAGCGTACCTCGCTTCACAGCAAGGCGCGAAGGCCCAGGAAGAGTTCCAGAAGCTCATCGATCATCCTTCCCTGGAAGAACCCACAATGCCCAGGACCATCATTGCGCATCTCGGCCTGGCTCGCGCCGATGAAATGCAAGGCCAGAAGGAAGAGAGCCGGAAGGAATATCAAACTTTCTTTAGCTTATGGAAAGATGGCGACGCCGACGGTGCAGTTCTGCGGCAGGCCCATCTTGAGTACGCCGCTCTCCAGAAATAGCTATCTGTAAGTGCGCCATCCAAAAGCACCAAGCGACCGGATCTCACTCATAAAAACAGATAGTGATGGCTTCATCAAGTTGACGGCTTCATAACCGCATCGACGCGCTGTTTTTGGTCGACGGCTTGAATCATCCCTCCAACTTCACTTATGCCCTTATAAACAATAGCGTTCAGACGTGGCCTCACGTGTCAGTCGACACACAGCGTGTGCGACGTGACACGGAACGAACCCTCCAGATCACAGTCAACTCTTTTAGTTTCAATCTGCTCTGATTGGAGCGCTGTTTGCATTTCTTCCCGGCATAAGGAACTTGGAGGGATGCGATGAAGGCTCTGAAGCAAAGCGGATTGGCGATCGTGGCAACGATGACGGTGGTTCTTGCAATACCGGTGGCGGCGCAGAACGTGGCCCATCCGGCGGCAGCAAATGAGGCAGCGAAGATTCAGACCTCTCAAGTGACCGCAAAACGTGTGATCGTAGTGAGCCTCGAAGATCGCAAGTTGGCTTTGGTTGAAGACGGCAAAGTAATCAAGACCTATCCGGTTGCTGTGGGCAAGCCGTCGACTCCGAGCCCGGTGGGCACCTTCACCATTCAGCGCCGCGTGATGAACCCAACCTACTCGCACGATGGCCGTATCGTGCTGCCGGGGCCGAACAATCCGGTGGGCTCGCGGTGGATGGGACTCAGCATTCACGGCTACGGGATTCACGGGACCAACGTGCCCAGCTCGATTGGCAAGGCCGCATCGCATGGATGCATTCGCATGGCAAAGGCCGACCTCGAAGAACTTTATCCCATGGTCGCCGAGGGCGACACGGTGGAATTGATTGGCGAGCGCAACGTGGAGACCGCGCAGTTATTTGGCGGCGACCAGGTTCCGAATCCGGCTGCCCAACCGGCCGCGCAAACAATTGTAGCTTCCACAGCACCAGCCCCAGCCTCGTCGCAGGCAAACGCGCCGGTTGTAACTCCTAACCAATCGCGCGCTGCAGCTACCGTTGCCAGTCTTATGCTTGCCGGCTCCATGTAAGAGAGGTCAGCGATGAATCTGCTTGCGCACGCGATCTCAGGGTTTGAAGCGGTGTTGCTTCCCGTAGCTGCGGCACTGCTTCTTGAAGAACTCACCTACGGGGGACTTGTCCGACTGCTGCTGGCTCCGCGGCCGGGACATACACAACACAAAGAGCCCAATCACCGAAATGGAGGCGAGAAATGCTCGCACTGAAACTGTTGTTGATCGTCGCGGGATCGTTGTTATGGGCTGCCGCACTGGCAATTCCGTTGTATGCGCTTTGGCTGCGCCTTGAAATCATACTCAAAAAAACCAGCGAGGACGGAACTGTGGTGGAAGCCGTCGCCGAACCGAAACTAATCAACTGGCAACGCTCGATGGCGTTCGCAATTGCCGGCTGTGTGCCGATGCTGATGGCCGTCAGCATTGTGGTGGTACCCAGCGGCATGGGTGGCGTGCGCGTGAGTCAGTTGAGCGGCACATTGCCAGGCACGCTCTATCCTGGCGTGCACTTTGTTACTCCGCTGATCGATAGTGTCGAAATGTTCGACTTGCGCGATCACATTTACACCGCGGGACTCACCGGACAGGGCGCAAAAACAGCGCCGACCACAACTGGCCTGGATGTGCAGTCGCTCGAGGGCCTTAACATTGGACTCGGCGTGACGGTGAGGTACCGGCTCGATCCTAACAAGCTGTCGAGCGTTCAGGCGCATCTTCCACAGCCATCTGATCCGGAACTCGTGCCTCCGGTAGTGGCCAGCGCGTGGCGGGAACTGACGCCACATTACACCGTGAAGGAGATTTTCTCGACCAAGCGCGAGGAAGTGCGCGCCAAGGCCGCGAACATTATCACGAGCAAGTTGGCGACCGATGGCATTGTTGTGGAAGAGGTAATGCTCTCTGACGTTCAACTGCCGGCGGATTATGCCCGCGGACTTGAGGGGCTGCTGTTGAAAGAACAGCAGGACGACCAGATGGCCGTCGATACCGACATACAGCAGAAGCAAGTGAGAATTGCCGAGTTACAAGCTGAAGCCGACGCGGTGCAAAAGGTGAAGCAGGCCGAAGGCGAAGCGCAGTCAAAGGTAGTTGAAGCCAAGGGAGAGGCCGACGCCATGCAGTACACGCTGCCGCTTAAGCAAAAGCAGATTGAGCAGAGCAAACTGGAAGCTGAAGCCCGCAAGGAAGCGACTGTTGAAACTGCGGAAGCAGACGCGCAGGCCAAGGTTATCGACAGCAAAGCCGAGCTGGAGCGGCGCAACATGCTGGCCGATGCTGAAGCCAACCGAATCAAGGTGGTGGCCGCGGCCGATGCGGAAAGAATGACCAGCGAAGCGGCTCTGCTGAACAAGTCGCCGCTTCTTATCAACAAAATTGTCGCAGAACGGCTTTCCGACAAAATCCAGGTGGTAATGGTTCCCTCGGATGGGAAGTTCTTCTTCGCCAGCGACGTGTTCAAGAGCGCGGCTACCAATCCAATTGTGAAGCAGGAGATGGACAGCGAGCAGGATTCACAGCGCGCAACCGGGCACTGAGTGCTGGTTTCAGCGGGACGGGAAGTCATGTTCCCGTCCCGCAGGCTTTCCTGGGGCGTTCTACGATTGTGGTGCTTCCCGGCAACGTTTCGCTGCAGCCACAAA
>Ga0302266_10004843_pt1 | contig 10110 bp, 9 predicted proteins | sample III_Bog_E1_2_FD_194559 | JGI IMG/M metagenome (GOLD analysis project Ga0302266, IMG submission 194559) | Peat permafrost microbial communities from Stordalen Mire near Abisko, Sweden - III_Bog_E1_2 | ecosystem: Environmental > Terrestrial > Soil > Wetlands > Peat | place: Sweden: Abisko... | reverse complement strand
ACTCTGCGGGACCATCGTTGCCGCCGCATAGGTGCTGTTGCCCGCCTGGTTGGCGTCAATGGTGCAAGTGCCGCTGGCGATGAACGTGGCTGTCGTGCCGGAGATCGTGCAGATGCCCGTCGTCGTCGAAGTGAAGCTAACCGCCAAGCCGGATGTGGCACTAGCCGAGAGCGTCAGTGGCGTTCCCACAGTCTGCACCGCAATCGCCGGGAAGCTGATCGTTTGCGATTCTTGGCTCACCGTCTGGGTGATAGCGCTGGATAAAACAGATCCATAACTAGCGTTTCCTACCCAGCCCGCGGTGATGGTGTGCGCGCCAATTGCCAAGGCGTTGGTTGCAAACGTGGCCGTGGCACCGCTGATGGTGCCCGTTCCGATGGAAGTCCCGCTATCGTAGAAGGTCACCGTGCCGGTCGGGCCGCTGGAAATCGTTGCCGTGAAGGTTACGGAGCTACCGTAAGTGGACGGGTTGTTGGAGGATGCCACGCTAAGCGTTGGCATGGCGTACGTCACCGAAGTCACAGGACTGTTCGTCATTCCGGTTTCGTACGCGATCGCTTCGATTGTTTCTGCCGCGGTAACCTGAATGGTGCAGGGAGCGCCACAGACTGTCCCTGTTGTTGGAGTTGGTGCCGTCCCGTTTGTCGTGTAATTGATCGATGCCCCGGGGGTGGTGCTGGAAATCCCCAGGTTCAGCGGTGTCCCTCCTTCAGGAGTAAAGACAGGTGAAACAACTTGAGACCCGAGTGTGAGAGTCTCCACCGGCACATAGGTCGTGGGAATCGTCACCGTGTTGCCGTTGAAGATGACGCTATGGTTATCGCTCTCGAAGCCAGTGCTGGTGCTGTCGTTATAGAAAACAATCTGCGTGATCGTAGCGCCCGTGATTGCAAAGCTGACGTATGCAAAGGGCTCGCTGGAGTCGTTGCTTCCGGATGCTAGATTCGGATTCCCGAAGTACGCACTTGTTTCGTACGCGGTGCCATTAATCGCACTGATCGTGCCCGAACCGTTGTTCAGGAATGTCAACAGGTTCGCCGTTGTAAAGGTTCCGTAGAGCGAGCTTCCTGAGTACAAGGCCACCCTGTTGTACGCGTCCCCCGCCGACCACCAGAAGCCAAAATACGAGACGGGCTGGGCGAGCGCGAGATTGACGGCATTCTCACTCCCAGACTCAGTACCGACCGCGAAGTAGTTGGTTGCAGTGCTGCTCGTACTATCGGTAGCACCGCCGTACTGATTAGGAGCCACGATCGCGAATGGTTGGGTCGAACTACCGGTGTAAGTGCCAATTCCAGCAGTCGAAGCGTACGCAGTCGTGTAAATCTCGGTAGAAAGAGCATCAAAAGTTTCTGTAATGGCGCCAGAAACAGTGGTTGACTGTGCCCCTGGAGGTGACAGATAGATTTTGAGCGTACCGGGGGTCGTCGTAATGGTGTAGGTAGCCGAGGCCGCAGAGGAATTTGAGTAGCCGGTGATCACCGCGAGCGCTTCAAGCGTTTCTGTCGCGGGAACCGTAATTGCACCTGTGTATCTGGTCGATGAGGTCGTCGGCGTCGTCCCGTTCGTTGTGTAGTATATTGTTGCGGCCGAGTTTGAGTCGCTGATGGTTACAGTCTGTGTGCCGAAATAGCTGCCTCCAACAAGAGAGAATGTGGGTGTGGGCGCCACAAATGTGTAGGCAGCAGATCCGACCGCGCTGTTCGTGTAGCCCGTAATTACCGCAATCGCCTCCACCGTCTCGGCTGAATTTACTGTGATCGCGCCGGTATACTTCGTCGATGATGTCGTCGGCGTGGTCCCATTGGTGGTGTAGTAAATTGTCGCAGCGGAGTTTGAGTCGCCGATGGTCACCGTCTGCGAGCTGCCATAGCTGCCCGCCGCAGGAGAGAGTGTGGGTGTGGGCGCCACAAATGTGTAGGCCGCAGATCCAACTGCGCTGTTCGTGTAGCCCGACGCCGTCGCAATCGCCTTCACTGTCTCGGTCGAATTCACCGTGATTGAGGAAGTGTACTTGGTCGATGAGGTCGTCGGCGTCGAACCGTTTGTCGTGTAGTAGATCGTCGCCCCGGAGGTCGAATCGCTGATCGTCACTGTCTGCGAACTCCCGTAGCTGCCCGCGCCAGGAGAGAACTTGGGCGTGGCCGCCGTGCTCGCCAGGGCGACTCCGGGGAGGACCGATATTACACAAAGACCCACGAGCAACTTCACCAATGAACTGCCGTATTTCGCGCGAAGCATCTGAGACCCTTCCGCACTGGGAGGATAAAGACAAGCTTCACCCGCGCCTAAACGTACGAGCGCCCGTATCCGGTGACCAGTGGAACTCACACTTCTAGTCAGCTTCACTTGGGTGAAGCTTGATCCTGCGTGCATTTGGGGAACAGATTGCAGAGCCTCAGGAGATTGGAAGCAAGTATGCCATGTTTCTTAACGATGTCAAGTAACCATGTTTTGTTTACTTGTTAGTTAACTGGCTTGTTTTTGGTATTTAGGTGGACTTGGGTTTTGAGACTCAATCACAAAGCCACGAATGGAGAAGAGATCGGAAATTGCGGCATGGATTCTTTAATCAGCAACATACGCACTATTGGGACGCGGCACGATCGACATGGCAATTGGCTTAAAACGTCCCATGGTAGCTCTAAGCAAACTTTGCGTTCCATTCGATCCGCATACCCCGTCCGACAAACTCCCTGGCTGCAAGAACCGGTGTATCTGTGGATAACTTCGCCTTCGAAATGTTTCATTTTGCATACGATCCCTGGAAAAGGGCCCGTTTTATTGGGAAAAGACAGCAATTCTTGCGATCCAGGTCTCCGCGTGTATACATTCCTTTCCCAGATATTCGATTACGGAAACACCGAGATTGAGAAGCGATTCATCTTTTACAAGGTCCTGTGGCCCCTGCTGGATTTCAGTAGCGAACGGACTACGATCGATTTCTCTCAAGTTGTGCTGACGCATCACGCTCTGAAAGACAAGGGCAAGCAGGGGTTGAACCTCGGCATCGGGCCGAACCCCACGCTGCAGCCCCTAACAGAGACCGGTTCTGGAAGCGTCCAGGAGAAAGAGAAGGCGTTGCTTAGGGAGATCATCGCCAAGGTGAACGACCTGTTTGAAGGCGAGCTGACCGAGGACGATAAGTTGGTCTACGTCAACGACGTCATCAAGGGGAAGTTGCTGGAGTCCGAGCTATTGATGCAGCAGGCGGCCAACAACACAAAGGAGCAGTTTGCCAACTCGCCTGACCTTACCAACGGCATCCTGTACGCCATCATGGATGCGCTCGCCGCGCATTCCACCATGAGCAAGCAGGCTCTGGAATCGGAGAAGTTGCGCAACGACCTGAAAGATGTGCTTCTGGGACCGGCACAGCTCTACGAATCTCTGCGAGCGAAAGGTGTGTCTTCGGGGCAGGATGTCGTCGGCTGAAAGATGCGCGGTTTGCATGACCAGGTGGACTGCCGCTTGCTACGCGGGCTCTGTGAAGTCGGGATGCCTTCCTGGTTCAACATGCTGGCAATCTCCTTGTAGCTCATGCCGTCGGCGTAGGCGTTGAAGATGCGCACCACGATCTGGGCGCTCTCCGGATCGATTCCCGAGCTTGGTTCCGGGAAGAGGCTTACCGTGATCTTTGCGCACCGCCATCAGGTCAACCACGCCGCGTGATTCACTTCCAGCCGGTCCGGTAAAACTCAATATGTGCCAGTGTGGCCATGGGTTGTCAGCGATGGCCTGACGGATGGCGACCTTCGCCATAATGACAGCCCATTTCGCGGTGTGGGCAGCGAGCTGGGAAGGTGTCTTGCGTTCTGATTTTTTGGTCGTGGGCATCATTACGAACCCTCCCTGAGTCCCATTTGATTGACATTCCCTTTGGCTTACCATCGCCATCGCACCATCTGCGTCCTGAGCGGAGGGGCGCATTCTAGCCCCGCTGAACGCCCCTGAAGGCGGCATGGAAGCAGACGATCGGACTCATCTTATTAGGTCTTCAAGAAATTCAGAAGCTGGCGCCGTGGCCGTTACCATCAGATGATCGCGAGCAATGACCTGCTCGCAGAGAAGCTGGGTGCCGAAAGCGCGAACGCCGAGCACATGCGTGACGGTGTTGGCGTCCCAGCCCTCAGTGAGCATGGAGACCCAAAGTAGCTGGAACCGGGAGGCAGATCAATCGCGCACCAACCACACCGAACACATACATGCCGGAAGGGGATGGTCTCAATAGTGAGATTGCATCTGGAGACCCCCGCTCACTCCGAACATCGCAATGAAATGCGCCCAGTCTTTCTTGCATGCTTTCAATCAGTTGCGGAACGTTGCGTGTAAATAAATACCCACCAGCGAGCAGGTTTCCCCCCAATCATGCTCCAAATAAAAGCACCCGATGCTTGGGGTGGCTGTCAGGCTCCTACCGCGATCGCGAAGTATCCACCATCGCGGTGACCGACGATCTGCTCAGTGCGCTCCTGGACGCCGTGAGGCTGGCCCTGCTGGATACCTGCCCGCCGCGCCGCACGAGTTGAGCCAATGATTGCCCTCCGCGACGAGTGAAATTTACTCCATGAGCATGTTTCAGGCCTTATTTGCGAGCCCGTGGCGTGGCTGAACGTATCGCCGAATCGGGTAGGAGGCGGGATCACTCCCGCCGTCCTCCCACACCACAGGACGTGCCGTTCGGCATCCGGCGGTTCATGAAGCAGATGTAAGGCGTTGCCGAGTTTCCAGCAACGAGACCAACCCCATACGGTCGAACCAGGACTTCGGATAGGCGGCGTTCATGTGCGAAGCGCCGCTGTTCCACCACGGGCCACGCCCATTGGTGGCTGACCGCCACGCCCGCACCTCGTCTATCCCTGCTCGCATCAGGTTCTTTGCCCGCGCATAGACGCGCTTCCACTGCCGCCACAGAACGCTCCGCAGCTTGCGCCTGATCCAGCCATCGAGGTCTTCCAACACACCTTTCACTTCAGTGAGCCGGAAGTACGCGATCCAACCCCGCAGAATGGGGTTGAGCTGCTCGATGGTTTGTTTCAGACTCTTGCCACGCGCCTCCCGCATCGTCGTGCGGATTTTCTCCGCCAGACGCTTGCGGCTTGCTTCGGCGATCTTCAGCTTCGGTTTCTTGTGCCACGTCATGCTGTAGCCAAGGAACTTCCGCTCCCACGGGCGAGCCACCGCGCTCTTGGATGCGTTGACTTGCAACTTCAGTCTCCGCTCCAAAAACGCCGTGACCGCTTGCATTATCCGCTCCCCTGCCTGCTTGCTGCCAACGTAGATGTTACAGTCGTCCGCATAGCGGCAGAAGCTCAACTCGCGCTTCTCCAGAAATCGATCCAGATCGTCCAGCAGGATATTCGATAGCAGGGGAGACAGCGGGCCGCCTTGCGGTGTGCCTTCCGTGCGCATACTCGTTACCCCGCCTTCCATCAGTCCCGCTTCAAGATAGCGCCGGACCAGCTTCAACACCCGGTCGTCTCCAACCTTGCGCGCCACACGCGCCATCAGCACGTCGTGATTCACACGGTCGAAGAACTTCTCCAAGTCAAGATCGACGACCCACCGCTTCCCTGCCGCAACGTAGCCTTGCGCCGCTTGAACGGCTTGATGCGCGTTGCGTCCGGGACGGAAGCCATAACTCGACACGGAGAACTCCGGATCGAACAGCGGTTGCAAAACCTGATTGAGCGCCTGCTGAATCAGACGGTCCAGCACCGTCGGGATGCCCAGTGTGCGAACCCCGCCTTGCGGCTTCGGAATCTCCACCTTGCGCACCGCCTCCGGTTGATACACGCCCATCAACAGGTCCTGTCGTACCCGTACCCAGTGCTGCTGAAGCCATGGCTTGAACTCGGAAACCGTCAGTCCATCGACTCCCGGCGCTCCTTCATTCTTCACCACGCGTTCATAAGCGCTGAACAGGTTGCTGCGCTCCACCACGGCTTCCATCAGCCGCAGTGCCTCCGGTTTCGGCAACCCAACAGCCGCCGTACACGACTCAGCACCAGAGCCGGCCCATGGCAGGTTCCGCCCACCACCCTCCGGACTGGCCATACTTGCGTATGCTTCTGCCTCAGCGTCGCGCATCGAGGTCTGCTCTCCTACTCCCGTACTTCACGTTTGGCCCTTCATCCCGCTCACGCAGGACTACTATGGCCGCTGCTGACTTCTGGCGATTCATCCCGACGCCTCGCGACGCCGGTAGCCCGGAGGCAAACCGCCAGACCTCCCCGGGTATTACGCACTCACCTTCACGCTTATGCCTGTCGGATCTACGTCATGGCGTTCCGTGCAAGTACTGGGCTTCGCAGATATTGGCCCGCTCACCCCACCATGACGCCTCTATCCGCTCGCTGTTCGTCAGGCCAGCGCTTTGCCTACAGCTTCCTCCAGATTCCGCCTCGCGACGGACACCCTTGCCGTTCAGCTAACACTTCCCCTTGCCGGGTGTGTAGGGGACTTGCACCCCCAAGTGAGTGCGCCCTGCCGGGCGCACCAAGGCAAAGAGCCACCCCCGGAGTGAGGGTGGCTCTTTGTGCTCGCATGCCTTAGGCGCCCACACCCTCGTAGCTGTCGCCCACGATCCGGATCAAGTCGGCACCACTCCTGTCGTCTTGCTCATAGCGCTTAAGCAGGGTTCCAATCGGGGAAGCTTCGACTTGATCACAGGCGTAAACCCAGATGCTGTGATGGTCCAGAATCAGGCACTCGCCCCGTTCCCTTGTGTGACGCTCGTAACAGTGTGGGGCAGGCTCTGGGTCACAAATACTGAACCTGTGCTCAATCTCCAGCAGGGTGACGGTTTTCGGGGTCACAGCGACCACCTTATACAAGCTGACGTAGCTGCTGTACTCGGCGCTGCCTTGCACGTAGCTACCAATCATCCAATCTTTCTTTGCTTTTTCCATGTTGCTCACTCTCCTCAGGGATAAATGGTTTCGTCAACTTGATCTGGCCCCTTTCGCTGGTTTGATTTGGCCCCACCTGAAGGGGTGTGATCTGTCATTCCGAGTTGGCCTTGGCGGAAGGAGCCCGAAGGGCGACTGGAGCCAAGGCCAACTCGGGGCGAGACCGCGAGTGTGGTCATGCGGCCTTAGAGCGGCGATTCAGGCATATGCTCCTCCGGTTTGAAGATGTGTTCAAACGGCAGACTCTCGCGTGCACTGCTCGACCCAAGACTGATTTCGAAGCTGGTCTTGTTGCCGCCCAGGCAGTCGAGTCTTACGACCTCTGCCAGTCTGGTTTCGACTTCCCGTCGCCCTTCTTGGTGAAACTCCTCGCCCTGTCGGCCGAGGGCCAACGCTTGCTGGAATGCCGTTTCCTGGTCATCGCTCTGGAAGATGTGAACGGCTTCTTTCCAGGCGCGGAGTCCCTCTTTGCCTTCGACCATTTCCGCCCAGCGCAGTTGCGCGTAATACCACTGCTGACTTGTCATTTCTTGCCGCCTTTCCGTGCCATGGTTCTGCGGAAGCGATAGCTCTCCGTTCCGGTTTCGATGATGTGCGCCCGATCCGTCAACCGGTCCAGCATCGCCTTGCAGAGCCTGGCGTTGGGGATCTTGCTGGGCCATTCGGAAAAGGGAAGGTTCGTGGTCACGATGATCGCGGCCTGCTCAGCGCGTCCGGCGATTACCTGGAAGAGCAGCTCCGCCGCTGCGTCCGGCATGACGACATAGCCGAGTTCGTCCAGCACGACCAGGTCGTAGCGCATCCAGCGACTGCGCAGCCGCGTCAGTTGCAGTTGGCCCTGTGCTTCGATCATCTCCGTTACCAGTTCCGCCGCAGTGGTGAAGCGCACGCGCTTGCGTTGCCTGCAGGCAGCGACCGCCAGAGCAACTGCCAAGTGACTTTTTCCCGTGCCAGTTTCACCGAGCAGAACGACGGGTTCCTTGCGCTCCAGATACTCGCCCTCGCTCAACCTCCTCACCTGAGCCGCGGGGATGTGCGGCGCACTCTGAAAGTCGAACTCCTCAAGCGTCTTGACGGCAGGGAAATGCGCCTCCTTGATGCGCCGGATCACGGCGCGACGCTCACGTTCCTCGATCTCGGCTTCAAGCAGAGCTTCCAGATATCCCAGGTGCGATTGTTTCCTGCTGACTGCCTCCTCGGCCAGACGGGCGAACTGCTCGGCTACGGTGGTCAGACATAGCTGGCGGGCGTACTGCTGAATCGTGGCCTGTGCGATCGGTTGGGGTGCGTTCACTGGATCACCTCCGTCGCTACCGTGGTCTCCGTCCAACTCGGTCGCAGTTGTTCGTAGGCTTCCATGCTGGGCTGCGGACGATCATAGCGGCGCAAAGCGCCGATCTCCACAGCAGTCGCATCCGCATCTGCCTGTCGGCAGTCCACGCTGAGCAGATAACGAACCCCGCTCAGGCTGGCAGTGCCCATCGACAACGCCGCGTCCACTGCCTGACGCACGCGGGCCGCGCCATGGGTGCGGCTCAGCAGCAGAACCTCGATCATCGCCCGTGTTCCGGCCTGGTGGCCCTCGCGCTCGCAGACCCTGGCCCAGGAGCAGTCGTAGCCGGCAGGCCAGCGTCCCTGTGTTCGGCACTGTTCCAGCGCCGTCGACCCCGCCAGTGCGCCGGGCTTCTTCGCGAGCACATCGAGGTAGTGCTCCAGTTCCAGCACATGCTGGAAGCGATCATGGCAGCGTTCATGCCGCGCTACTGAGCGGCCCCCGTGCCAGACCTCGACGTAGGCCGAGTAGACCTTGGCTTGGACCGACGTCCCGACCGGCAGCGGCGTCGAGTAGAAGTTGGTCAGCACCTTGATGCAGCCACGGGCATCGACCTGGGGAAAATGCAAAGCGGCCAGATCGAATCCTTCCTCGGCCAGCGGCAGAAGATGCTCGCGTTCGGCCAGCATCGCCGCGCCGATCGTCTGACTGCGGCCAGCGATCAGACGGCCCTGCTCCTGGCCCGATTCGGACTCCAGAAGCCGGTTCAACTCTTCCAGGCTGCGTACCTGCGGCACGGGCACAAGATGGTTCCGCCGGTACTGGCCGCCTTCGCCTTCGACGCCGCCCTTTTCATGTCCTTCGCCGGGCGTGCAGAACTCAGCACGAAAGCCCCAGTGCGAACGGAAGGCGATGAAGCGCGTGGTCTCTTCGCGCTGATGGCCGCGCAGAATCTTCTTCACGGCCGAGGTCAGGTTATCGAAGCGGAGAGTGCGAAAGACGCCGCCAAACCAGCGAAACGCCAGTTGATGAGCTTCGAGAAACGCCTGCTGCGTGGCGTGCGGGTAGGCCCGGTGAAAGGCCGCTCCCGAGGCCATCGAACGCATGCAGAAGATGTAGACCTTGCGCCGCTGGCCATCGACCTTCGGGGTTCCCGGCGACAGGTCTTCGCTGCCGGGATGAAAGTCCGCCCAGGCTTCGTACCAGTCCACCTGCGCTTCGCCGCCAAACTGATAGGACTGCGGCACGAAGACCTCGCGGCCCAGCAGGCCCATCGCCTGCTTGCGCAGGTTCACGTACTCGCGCACCGTGGACTCGCCCACCACGATCTCCGGCTTCTCGCGCCGCAATCGCGTCCAAATGCGATGCGCGGTGTGACGCTGCTTGCGTGGCGCCTTGCGATCGGCTTCCAGAATCGCATCGATGAAAGGTATCGCCGGGGCCAGCTTCGGACGCACCCGTTGTGGCCTTTTCCGCTCGGCCGGCATCGCGCTGGCCAAAGCCCTGCGCACCTCACGACGATGAACTCCACATTTACGCGCCACGGCGCGAATCGTTCCAGCGCCATGCTCATACTCGCGCCGGATCTGCTCGTATAGCTCCACCTTGCTCCTCCTTGTGGCCAAGCCGTCCTCGTTTCCGGGGCCAAAACCCCGGATCAAGATAACGGGCTTACCCCCAAGGTGGGGCCAAATCAAACCAGCGAAAGGGGCCAGATCAGAGTAGCGAAATCAACAACCTGTTTTTCGTTATCCCCGGCTGCCCAGACCCGTCAACCATGGTGTTGGCCGGGCGGATACATTCAACCAGCAACGGGTCGTGCTGCTCCGTGTGCGTTGCGGACTTCTCGACAAACTCGACCCGCGCCAGCGGCAATTCCACAGCGCTGAGCGACTTGCTCAACGACGCGGGCGGGAGCGTATCGCG
>Ga0302266_10004805_pt1 | contig 10158 bp, 10 predicted proteins | sample III_Bog_E1_2_FD_194559 | JGI IMG/M metagenome (GOLD analysis project Ga0302266, IMG submission 194559) | Peat permafrost microbial communities from Stordalen Mire near Abisko, Sweden - III_Bog_E1_2 | ecosystem: Environmental > Terrestrial > Soil > Wetlands > Peat | place: Sweden: Abisko... | reverse complement strand
GGAACATTCGCGCGGCGTCTGTTGGTTCGTCGGCCAGTTCGAGGCGTTCGCCGGGCCGGGATTTTCGGTGTTGGCGTAGAAGGCGGGTGTCGCGTTGGCGGCGCCATTGGCCCAGGTGAGCTCGCGGTCGAGACATTGGTTTGCGCTGAAGGTCGTGCCCCCGTTCACGCCCACGACGCCAAAGCCGGGCGACGGAGGTAACGGCTCAGTGCACTGGGGAAAACTGACGTCGAAACCCGTCGCCGTGGGAGCCAGTGGTGTACTGGCCAGGGCGGGGCCCGTCGTGGCCAAAAGAATGACCGCAGCCATGACGACAACGAACGAGGACTTCGTCAAAGAAAAATGCATGTGACCCAAGCCTAGGAGTGTTACTCGAAAGACCTTGAAGTCACTGCACTTTCAATGAAAACGATTGGAAGGCGCGGGCGAAATAGGGTCCACGCCATTCGGGAACTTACGATCCGAATTGGGCCGTTCGAGGTTGTCATGCGTATTGGCGTCAATTATCACTCGGTCGACGGCTGTTCGAGCGAGTGGGTGCCACCTTCTTCTGGGCACGCCAACGGGTAGCGTGGCGCGGATGGTGCGCGAAGCACACTAGGGGCACAGCGTTTCGTGGTTGGACGAGATCGGGGGGATCTTGTTTCTTGACTTTGCATCCTTGTGGGAAGAAGTTGCCGACATCGTGCCCGAACGCGACGCCATCGTGCAAGGGGAGCGTCGGATCAGTTACCGGGCCTTCGATGACGCCGCCGCGCGCTTCGCCTCGGCGATCGAGGCGGCGGGAGTCGACGAAGTCGGCAAGGTTGCCCTCTACATGTTCAACTGTCCCGAGTACCTCATCGCGCAGCACGGCGCGTTCAAGCATCGCGCCGTGCCGATCAACGTCAACTACCGGTACCTCGACAACGAGCTCGTGTACCTCGTGGACAACAGCGACGCACAGGTGCTCGTGTTCCATTCGTCGCTGGGTGACTGCGTGGCCCGGGTGCGCGACCGGCTGACCAACGTGCGACTGTTCGTCGAGGTCGACGACGGGGGAACGCACCTCGACGGCGCCGTGCCATTCGATGAGCTCCTGGGCCGCCACGAGCCCCAAGCTCGTAAGCAACGCTCGCCCGACGACCTTTACATGCTCTACACGGGCGGGACGACGGGGATGCCCAAGGGAGTGATGTACCCCCAGGGTGACATCACCGAGCGACTTGTCGCGGCACTAGCAGCGCTCCGCGCGATGCCGTCGGTGCCCGCCGCTCGAGAAGACGTCGCCCGTTTCGTCACGGCGGTGAACGAACAAGGCGTCGAAGCCATTGTCCCCTGCTGCCCCCTGATGCACGGTACGGGGATGTGGATCGGTGCCATGCCCGCACTGGTCGGCGGCGGCACGGTGGTGTTGCTCGAGGGTCGGTCGTTCGACGCTCACGAGGTCTGGCGCGTCATCGAGCGGGAGATTGCGACGAGAATCGTGATCGTTGGTGATCCCTTCGCACGGCCCATGCTGCGTGCGCTCGAAGAGCGCGAGACCGCGGGACAGCCCTACGACACGTCGAACGTGCGCAGCATCACCTCCTCTGGAGCGATATGGAGTTCTGAGATCAAGGACGGACTGCGCACGCGCATGTCGGCGATCCTGATTGACACGCTTGGTTCGACCGAAGGCGGCAGCATCGGGGTCAGCGGTGCCAATCGTGACGTCGGCGCGCCGACGGCTCACTTCACGCTCGCGCCCGATTCGAGGGTCGTCACCGAAGACGGACACGAGGTGAGTCACGGGAAGGGTGAACAAGGTATCCTCGCCACCCGAACCGCGGCGTATGGCTACTTCAAGGACCCGGAAAAGACCGCCCGGACGTTCATCCTGCTCGACGGCGAGTCCTACGTCCTGACCGGTGACTGGGCGACCGTTGACGAGGACGGCTCGATCAACCTACTGGGCCGGGGTTCGATGAGCATCAACTCCGGCGGAGAGAAGATCTTCGCCGAGGAGGTCGAAGAGGCCGTCAAGCGTCACCCGCTGATCGACGATTGTCTGGTCGTTGGCATCCCCGACGAACGCTTCGGCCAGAGAGTCGTCGCGATCGTCGCCACGGTGGCGCCGTCGCCACCGAAGCCCGAAGAGATCAACGAGTTCCTTCGACTGTCGCTGGCGCACTACAAGATCCCCAGAGAGGTGGTCGTGCGAGAAACGGTCCGGCGCGCGCCGAACGGCAAGGCCGATTACAAATGGGCTCACGAGGTTGCGCTTGAAGAACACGTCGGGCGTTGACGTCTAATTTCGGGGCATCGACGTGGACTATCGCGCACGAGAGTCGCGAGATCTGCGCTCCAGTTGAACCTCCATCCCTCGAAATCAGAACAAATTGACGTCTCGGAAAGCTCGCATCCGCGATGTCGCACCCAATCTCCGGTGCGACGGCCGGTTGGGCGGCGTAACGTCGAAGCTGTGACAGACGGGAGCAATACGCAAGACGCGCACGGCGACGATGTGACGCCTCTGGACATCGGCTCACGGAGGTTACTTTCGGATGGCCGCGCGATCCCGGTGCTCGGCCTTGGCGTGTGGCAGATCCCCGACGGTAAACCGGTGCAGGAGGCCGTCCATTGGGCGCTCGAGTCCGGTATCCGACACATTGACACCGCACGGTTCTATCGGAACGAGCGTGGCGTCGGCGACGCGATCCGGACGAGCGGCGTCCCACGAGAGGAGATCTGGGTCACCACGAAGCTCTTCCCCTTTGAAGCCCTCTGGGCAGAGAGGGCGTTCCAGAGGAGCCTTGGACGACTGGGTCTCGACTACGTCGATTTGTACCTCGTGCACTTCCCGCCTCCAGGGTTGCTCCTCTCGACCTGGCAGAAGATGGAGTCAATCGCCAAGCAAGGGCTGGCGAGATCGATCGGCGTCAGCAACTACAAGGTCGATGACATCAACAAGACGCTCCAGGCCGCAGACATCCCTCCCGCAGTGAATCAGATCCATATGTCGCCGTACCACTACTCAAAGGACCTCGCCGAATCCTGTGAGGCCCTCGGCGTAGCGGTCGAGGCCTACAGCCCTCTCACACGCGGGAAAAACCTCGATGACCCGGTCCCGGTCTCGATCGCCGAGGCGCACGGCAAGTCTGCGGCGCAGGTCCTCATTCGATGGAGCCTTCAGCGCGGCTTTATCGTCATTCCAAAGTCGACACGGAAGGAACGGATTGAGAGCAACGCACAAGTCTTTGACTTCGCGCTGACCGACGAGGAGATGGAGCAGCTCGACTCCGTCACCCAGTTCTCAGACTCAGTGTTGACGGCCTTGTCGTTGAGAAGAGGCCGCAAGCCATCGTGAGTCTCGCGGGATCGCGTCCAGATGGACTGCCGGCCCGCGCGCCACTCACATCCTCAGTCTCAGGTTCGAGTCCACTGCGTACGATTCGCCGCAACCCTGTCGGGTACTTCGAATCCCCTCGACAGTTGGAGCGGGTGACGGGGATCGAACCCGCATGGCCAGCTTGGAAGGGTGGCGGGTCACGAACGTGGTCTTCAACATAATCACTGATCAGCCTTAGTATCTACGGTCGCGACGACCCCCTTGCACGGTTTTGGGCACTCTATGGGCATCATCTACGAAGGTCCTTTTCTGAGCGGGAGCAACGGATTCGACTGCCGCGCCGTGCTTCGGGCTGCTCCGCGTGATTTCGGAGACTCGTCGGCTGTGAAACAGAGACCATTGGATATGCAGCCAAAAATCTTCAAGTTAGGCGACTTCGATGGTGTTAGATGTGTCGTTTTTTGACCAAAGTTTCGAATCCCTCAATTCGGACGATTTTGACGATCGTTTGCTCGACGCAGTCGTAAATCATTGGCACAACTGTTTGATGGATTCCGAGGAACGTGATTCGATTCTCGACTCATTGGGTATCACATTCGAATTCGCCAAGAAGATTCGAATTGGATTGTCGGACCGTACGTTGGGGCTCCAAATACCGGGGCGGCGGTGGAAGGCCGGATTACTCATCCGATCTCGACTCTTGGAATTCGGGATCTTGCGCGAAAGTGGACATGAAGAGTTCAGGGGTTGCGCAGTCGTTCCCATCATCATGGGAGGTCAAGTCCGCTCGATCTACGGTCGGCGACTTGATCGAAGTCGAATCGAGTTATGGGCGAGCGGCCTCCCCGGCACACTCTTTGAAATCGTCGGTTCGTCTGACGGCACGAGGGCGCTCGTTACCAATTCGGTGCCTAGCGGGATTTGTCTTGCGAGTGCAATCGATTGTTCGAACGGTGAAGAGTCTCCCTTCCTGGTATTCGCTCCTGGAAGCGCAAAAGGCTTCGAAAAGCGCGCCGCCAAAGAACTGGCTAAACGATTCGAACACGTAACCGTCTTCGGACGCGACGGAGCAATACTTGCTGAACAATTCCAACGACTCGGACTGCTGGTTTCGATCGCTGGTGAGGAGTTTGACGTAGTCAAAACGATCATCGATTCAACGGATGCACGTGGTGTTGTTGATGCTTGGCTGGGCAGTGCCGTTTCATTCGTCAAGGTTGATGCGCAGGTTCCGGACGAGGAACAGAACCCCCTTGAAGTGGCCAAGCCAATAACGACGGTGACTCCAGGTCGCGACGAGGCATTTGTTGTGTCTGGCCCGCGTTCATGGCGGATTCGTGGTGCGATGACGCGATCGAACGTTGAAGGAGATCGATTGAGCGTTGGACTTTCAGTTAGCGATCGGACGAGCGGAAGGTTTCATCTTGACACTCTTGATCTCTACACCGCGCGTCTGCGTCGACAATTCCTGGATACAGCAGCGACTGAACTCCGTGTCGACCGCGAAGTTCTAAACGCTGAGATGGCCGAGGTGTTGTTCTGTGCAGAGGCGCGTCGCGACGGCGGCCTCGATGACGCACTGACGTCAGTTGAAATGTCTGGATCAGAACGAGAACTCGCGATGCGATGGCTTGAGAATCCGGATCTCTTCGTGCAACTTCAATCGGATCTCTCATCATTGGGTGTTGTAGGTGAAGCCACAAACTTGCTGCTCTGCTACTTGGCGACGATATCGAGGAAATGTGAACGACCACTTGGGGTAGTGGTGCAGGCAAGTTCGGCGGGAGGTAAGTCAACTTTGGTCGACGCGATCTGCTCGCTCGTTCCCCGCGAAGACCTGGTGTCACTTTCGGCAATCACTTCGCAAGCTCTTTATTACTTGGGAGGCACGGGACTGCAGTACAAGGTACTTTCTGTCGCCGAAGAACGAGGAGCGTTACGAGCTACGTATCCATTGAAGCTCTTACTCAGCGAAGGGAGGATTGCCATTGCCTCGACGGGCAAGGATCAAGCAACAGGACGTCTGATGACGAAGAATTATGAAACTTCAGGACCCGTAGCTGTCCTCATGACCACGACGGCCGCGTCAATCGACCCCGAACTCGAAAACCGATTGATCGTAATTGGGGTAAGTGAAGAACGCGAACAGACCGAAGCAATTATTTCGGCGCAAATCCGAGGCGTTTCGTTGGAAGGGATTCTCGCTCGGCATGACAAAGGTGAATTGAGTTCGTTGCACGCCAACATTCAGCGGCTTCTTGTGCCAATGACAGTTGTGATCGGTAACTTCGATCACGAGTTTCCGAGTACTTCGACTCGTCACCGTCGCGATCACGCCAAATTGCTCTCAATCATCTCGTCGGTTGCTTTACTGCATCAATTTCAAAGAGAACGCCACACCACGTCACTGGGCGAATCGAACATCACCTACATCGAGGCAACTGAAGAAGACATAGCTTGCGGCCTTGCGCTTGCTGAAGCACTCACAGCACGTTCGGAAGACAGCCTTTCTCCACAGGCTTCTCGACTGCTCGAAGTGATTCGAGTGGAAACTCGAAAAGTTAACGGTGACCGTTTCACGTTGGAAGAGGTGCAATTCACGCGGCGCCAACTTCGCGAATTACTCGGTTGGACGGTGACTCAGGTCCGTGCAGCGTGTGACTCACTCGTGGCGATGGAGTATTTGCGGGTATCAGGTAGTGGAAGAGGCAGGAGCCGGACATATCGCTTATTGGATGATCTGAAGCCGAGTGAATCTGCCGTTAATTCAGAATCCGTATCGGAAGCAATTGGAGAAGCGTCGAAGTTGGTGAAGTTGGTGGGCTTGACCGTCGGGATTGACGATGAAGGCATGCAAAGTGACTCGTACATGACAATCCCTGGGGAGACTCCATAGTGACAGCCATTGAAAGCGCCGTAGCCGCCTACATGAGTTATAAGCGGAGTCACGGCTACGCCGAAAGTACGTTGCGAGTTCGTGAGTACTACTTGGCGTACATGGTCAGTTTCTTGAAGGACCTTGATGTAACTGATCCTCGTAGCGTCTCTCCGTCAATGCTGGAGTCGTATCAGCGCCATCTCTTTCATTCCAAAAAGCAAGACGGGCAGCCACTCTCTTTTAAGACGCAAGTGCAACGTTTGATTCCGGTGATTGGTCTCTTCTCGTGGCTCGCGCGTTCAGGAATGATTCCATTCAATCCGGCGTCCTCATTGGAATTGCCGAAGACGGAACATCGATTGCCTGAGGCTGTGCTGAGTGTTGAAGAGGTCGAGTCGATTCTCGCCGGTCCGGATACCAGTACGGATTTGGGAGCGCGTGATCGAGCCGTGATGGAAGTGTTTTATTCGACCGCAATCCGACGAACGGAATTGACGAATCTCCGAGTTTCCGACATCGACTTTTCTCGCGGTTCTCTATTCGTCCGTCAAGGTAAGGGAGCACGCGATCGATTCGTACCGATTGGCGAACGTGCACGGTCATGGGTAACTCGATACTTGAACGATGTCCGACCGAAGCTCGAGCGACGAACAAACGTCGACACACTTTTTCTCAGTGTGACGGGTGGCGCGATCGCTCCGGACGTAATGTCACGTCTCGTTGCTGCGTATGTCAAATCTGGTGCGCCAACGAAACATGGCAGTTGCCATCTTTTTCGTCACACGACGGCGACATTGATGCTTGATGCAGGTGCAGACGTGCGTCACATCGCCGAGATGCTTGGACATCAAAAGTTAGAAACGACAATGGGCTACACGAGGGTCTCGATGGCCAAGCTTCAAGAAGTTCACTCCCGATGTCACCCGGCGGAGCAGTCGCGTCGATTGGAAAGTTGAAGACACGATTTCAAACGAAGCATTGCAATGATCCTCTGATGGCAAAGGCTTTTGTCCCGTCCGACCCCGTAAAAATCCAGACCATTGGCAGTTTTGCGAAAGCGAGCGAGATGTAATTCAAGGAATTGCTGAAACAACCGCTACTACGACCCGACGACGGACCAGTTCTTGAGTATCGACGCTGATGTCGCGATGACGGGCCAGCCGTATGTGTTCACGAATGACGATCCGTTGAATGCGGAAGATCCGTTGGGCCTTGCAGGCGTACCAGTCTTTTTACAAAAGCAACTATGCGGAAAGAAGGGCTGTTCGGGCGGCGATCTCTCTGGTTTCATTTCGTCTACGGTGAAAACACTTGTGATTGACCCTGTGAAATCTGGTGTACATCTTGCGGCTGACGTCGTCAAAAACAAAGTCGTGCGCGAGATTGCGACTGTCGGGATTGGAGCTCTCGCGGCTGGCGTTACCGTAACGGCGTTGGTGTTGGCATCTCCGGAACTTGCAGTTACGGGCGCGATTGTTGGCTTCTATGCTGTTGCGACAGACTCTTCAAGTTGTTTCAAGGGAAATCGCGCAGCATGCGTCGGAGGAGCATTGGGAGGACTTTCTGAGCTCGGGGGACTGTTCCCGAATAATGCGTTTGTCGGAGGATTTTCTGCCAATGTAGGAATTGGGGCAACGGTGACGGATCTCACATTTCTGTTTGTTGGACGGAAGAATTGAGGATGAGAAAGTGGCTGCTGCGCTAATGGAGCGTTTCGGGTATGGGCCAACGCATCTGTTCCGTTATGAGATCAGATTTAGGCATGCTCTTGAGTCGCGTGACGCCTTTCCAACTCGAATGCGCGAAATTCGATTGACGAGAGGAGAGACTGGACTGGATTTGTGGTGCGCTAGTTGGGCGAATAATCGTGTTTCGATAATCGTCTTCCTCATTATTTTTTTAATGATCAATTTGGTTGATCGATTTAATGGCCCATGGGGCTCATTCGCACTTATTCCAGCGCTAATATTCTCTTCGCTTGCGCTGGTCCGCGCGCGTCAATCAAAATCAATTCAATCGTGATTCTCCTCCGAAAAAGTAACTAACCAAACTTGTCAAATCGCCAAACCTTCTGACTTAACGACGAGTTAGTAGAAAGTTTGGTTATCGCCCACCAAGGGCGACTTCAACTGGTCAGCGCAACAAGCTCTGCGAGTTTCTCTACGTGCGGCATTTAGTCGAGTGAGATTGACGATGGTGAAACTCCAGGAAGTTCACTCAGTGTGACCCTGAGGTCAGGAAACGGTCGCACGCTTCGTGATGGCTCGTGGTCGGTTTTTCTTCATAAAAGACAGGGACGCCGGTAGAATGGCGGGTATGGAATCCGAACTTAAATCGACCTCGCGACTGGGCACCCTCGTGCTCGAGCATCGTGACGCCGTGCTCGCGATTTCGCGGCGTCACCACGCGAAGAACGTCCGTGTCTTTGGCAGCGTGGTCCGGGGCGACGACTTTCTTTCAAGTGATGTCGATTTCCTCGTCGAGTTCGACGAGGAAGCTCATCCGCTCGACATTCTTGCGCTTGGATGTGATCTCGAAGAGGAGCTGGGTGTGAGGGTTGACGTGTGCACGCTCCAAGGTCTTCGGCCTTTTGTGCGTGACGAGGTCGTCGCCGAGGCCGTCAGTTTGTGACGAGACGTAATCAAGAGCGTCTGAGCGACATTGAAGACGCCATTGCAGCCATTGGTGAGTATGTCGCCGAAGGTGATTTGCACCAAGGTGTTGTCTACGACGCCTGCCGTGCACGTCTCATGGAGATTGGCGAAGCGGTCAAGCACATCGATACGACCCTGCTCGACCAGCGACCCGAGGTCGAGTGGAAACAGATCGCGCGCATGCGCGACGTCCTCGTCCATCACTACCACGACACGGATTTCGCGGTCGTGGAGGCGGTGATCGGCGAGAGACTGCCGGCTCTGCGCGTGGCCGTGGCCGAACTGAAAAGAATCGACGCCAGCACTTCGTAACCGCGAACGCGGTGGTCGGTAAATTTCTGGCAGTCGTCACGTGACGATGCGAAGCCGTTGCAATGTCATTGCGTCATGAGAGTCGAGTCGACGTTGGTCGTCACCGTAAGATTATTTTCGCGTCTCGTTTCCGTAAAAGTCCTGGTCATGGCCGCCTGGAACAGGGCCCACTACGACGTTCGCATCAGAATGCTCAATCAATCGCTACTACGATCCGGCGACCGATCAGTTCTTGTCGATCGACCCGGACGTCGCGACGACGAATCAGCCGTACGTGTTCACGAATGACGATCCATTGAACGAGGAGGATCCACTAGGACTCACGCCAGAAGCCGACGGAGAGATGTTCAACGAACTTGAAGCACCAGACCCGGATGGATGGGCTGGTGAAACGGAGCCCGAAGAAGGAAACTCTGGTGGAAATGTTGGCTCAAAGGAAAATAACAACGATACGAAGATCAAGGCGACAGAGCTCAAAGTGACAGACACGATTCAACAAGAAATGGAAAAGTATGTGAAGGACGGAGCAAGAATCGACCGGCCATATCAGCGATCAGTACTCACCATTCAGAACATCATTGACTCGGGGGATCCTGTGGCGGATCCAGGCGGTGCGCCAGACTCTGTTCGTTGGGATGTGCGAGGCTACAACGAATCTGACAACGAAGGAACTTACGAGCTCGTGGTGAATCTGAAAACAATGACAATCCTTCACTTTGGATTTGTAGGCAAGTGACGTATGCCACTCGAATTTTCGGCCAGTGAGGGCGATGCGCTTGGAGGGCTACTTTTCTACCTCGAGTCTGAGTACTCATTTCGCTTCGAAGCTGGATCACCCGTTGACCTATCGGACCGAGTTGGCAATGGTGGCGTGACCAGCTTGTTGATTGGCACGCTTCAGATTGAAGTAAGCGTCGATTCGACTGCCATTCTTTATATTTGGGGACTACATCCGAAATCACGATGGGAAACTGGTCCCGTCACTGCTCCAAGTCAGGAAGCGG
>Ga0302266_10004794_pt1 | contig 10186 bp, 17 predicted proteins | sample III_Bog_E1_2_FD_194559 | JGI IMG/M metagenome (GOLD analysis project Ga0302266, IMG submission 194559) | Peat permafrost microbial communities from Stordalen Mire near Abisko, Sweden - III_Bog_E1_2 | ecosystem: Environmental > Terrestrial > Soil > Wetlands > Peat | place: Sweden: Abisko... | reverse complement strand
CGATCCGAAGACTGCGAGGAGGTAGATAATATTTCCGAGATCCTCGAAGGCTTGATGGAAAGTGTAGCTGATGCACATGTGTACCTTTTCGACGACCATCGGCACGTACTCGAACGTCTCGAGGAAATATGCTGCCACGACGACGCCCGCCGCCACGAACCATATCAGTACCGGCCGCCGCTTCTTGTCCAAGATCCATACTGTCATCGGCACGTATACAGGCCACACGATGTATGCGAAAAAGAGGAAGCCGTACGCGGCGATGGAGGACGTCGCGCCGGAGTTCAAATAGAGCCACTGCACGCCCTCGCAGGCCTGCTGGAGGCTGAACATGAGGGGGATGGCCGCGAGAGCCCGATCCTCCTTCTTGGCAACGGCCAAAGAGGCGCCTCCGATGATCGCGAGCCCTCCCGCTGCCGCAAAGCTGGCTGTTGCCGAAAAGCACATGCCTGAAGTATAGCAAAGCTACCGCACGATCTCGTAGTGAAGGCCTACGACTCCCGACTCGAACTTCTTCAGGCCGATGAGCTTCAGATTCGTCTTGTGGTGGATGTTCGCGAACAGGGCTTTGCCTTCGCCGAGAACGACGGGATTCACATTGAGCCAGAATTCGTCGATGAGGTCGGAGTCCATGAATTGCTGGGCGATGCTCGGACTGCCCAGCATAAGGAGATTCTTGCCTGGCTGGTCCTTCATCTTCTGGATGTCCGCAGGGACGATATCGTGGAGTATGGTTGTACCTGCCCAGTCGCTCTTCTGTCGCGTTTTCGAGAAGACGATCTTGGCCGCCGCGTTGACCCATTTCGAATGGTCTTTGTCATGCTGCGACGCGTCAGGCTTGTCTGCCGCCGTCGGCCAATAGCTTTCCATCATGCCGAACGTGACCCCGCCGAATATCGCGGTGTCAGCGGTAGCGGTGATCTCATTCACGACGTCCCACATGTCGTCCCCGAGCTCGATCCAGTCCATTTCGCCTTTCGGACCTGCTACGTAGCCGTCAAGCGACACATGCATCAAAAGCGTTATTTTTCTCATGACAATAGTATAGCAAAAGAGCGGAGTCGCGCGGCGGTGGCAGGGCAGGTCGTTCGGGAGTATAATTCGGCTATTATCATCGAAGCTAAATAATCCACTACTTTTATGAAAACACTTACTTGCTCACAGATGGGAGGACCTTGCGACGCAAAGATCAGCGGCGCTACGAAGGACGAGATGATGGCGAACGCCATGAAGCACCTTGAGACGGCGCATCCTGACATGGCCGCCGATGTGAAGAAGGCGTCAGCTACCGACCCAATGATGGTGGAATGGAACAAGAAGTTCGATGCTGATTTCGCTGCAGCGCCGATGACGATGTAACAGATGCGCGAAAAGCGCAAAACGCAGGTAGTTTAAATTAAACCGAAATGACAAAGAAAATCGTACTTGCAGGCGGGTGTTTTTGGGGACTCGAAGAGCTCATCCGGTCTCAACCTGGCGTGGTAGATACCTTAGTCGGCTACACTGGCGGCAGCGTCGACAATCCGACGTATGAAAATCATACAGGCCATGCCGAGGCTGTCGAAATCGAATATGATCCCGAGAAGACTTCGTATTGGAAGCTCCTCGACTTTTTCTTCCAGATCCATAATCCGACGACCTTGAATCGGCAGGGGAATGACATCGGCACTTCATACCGCTCTGCGATTTTCTACAGCAACGAGGAAGAGAAGAAAGAAGGCGAAGATTTCATCAAGATCGTGAACGATTCAAAGCGATGGGACAAGCCTGTGGTCACCACGCTCGAGCCTTTGACCAAGTTCTGGGTCGCAGAGAAATATCATCAGGACTATTTGCAAAAGAACCCAGGCGGCTATACCTGCCATGCCATCTATTTCGACAGCTATCTGAAGGCCTAACTCAAAATAATATGAAAATAAAAGATTCAGTAGTGATCATCACAGGCGCATCGATGGGGATCGGCCTTGCGACGGCAAAGGTCCTCGCAGAGAAAGGCGCAAAGGTCGTGCTCGCGGCACGCTCTGCAGACAAGCTCGCCCAGATAGAGAAGGAGATACCGGGCTCATTTGCCGTGACGACCGACATGACGAAGCCTGAAGACATCACCGCGCTTATCAAAAAGACTCAGGAGAAATTCGGCAGAATCGACGTTCTCATCAACAATGCCGGCCAGGGCATGAGGGTTTCCGTCGAGAAGATCGACATGAAGGACTATGAAGAGGTCATGAACTTGAATGTGTTCGCTGTGGTCCGTGCCATGCAGGCCGTCATTCCGGTGATGCGCGCCCAGGGCGGGGGAATGATCCTCAATATCAGCTCCATGGTCTCAAAGATGTATTTCCCGGAGCTTGCCGCATATTCATCGACGAAATACGCTCTCAATTCCATCTCGCTCACCGCGCGCCAGGAGCTTGAGAAGGACAAGATCGTCGTCAGCGTCTTCCATCCGAGGATGACCGCTACCGATTTCGGCCAGAACGCCAAAGGCACGAAGTATGTCTCATCTGCAGGACGTCCTGGAATGAATGCGGAGAGCGCGGAAGAGGTGGCAGATGCCATTGCCGAGCAGATCGAGTCTGAAGAACCGGAGGTGATGCGGTAATTGACACTCTTTGCATAAAAAGTAGACTGGCCTCAGAACCAACAGAAAGAGAGGTCATTTTGTTTAACTGTCTAAGGAAATTTGTCTTGAAGTGGACCGGCATCGAAGCCATCCATGACTATTGGAAGCTGCGGCCTTGGCGTAGCGCCGCGAAATTGGAAGTCTATATCGCCGAGTGCAAGGCGAGCCGTCTCCGCGCTCAAGAAGAAGAGCGGCTCAGGGAGCTTCCTCACCGTATCCACAGGATCATGCGCTATCCTATCGCTAAGTTCACAAGAAAAAAGTTCGATGCCTTGCCGAAATTAAAGGAACTCAAACTGTATGAGTGTCCCATGGGAACTTGGCTTTCGTGGCCGGATTTCGAACCCGCATTGCCTGATGTGCGTGTTGTAGGCCAAGTCGTCCCTGGTCTAGAGGCGATCGCCGAGCAATGGGGCGCAGGCATGTCCATCCCTGAACGCTATGTGAACAAATACCGCGTAGAGTTCATCGCAGAGCCTGCTCTTGCCGAGCAAGTCACAGCCCCCGCCGCATAGGCCGGGGTTTTTATTTTGCTATACTTTACTCACGATGAAGAGATCTCCTACAACGATGCCGATATTCAAATATTTCGTGCGGGTACGGCGAGTGCGTCGCCCGAAGCGCGTCACTGCGACAGCCGAATACAAAAAGTACAAAGACCAGGCCCTCGCGCTCGCGCAAAGGAGGCTCGCCGAATTCAATCTCTTTTACGGCTACCAGATCGGCAGAGTCAGCATCAAGAACCAGAAGACGCGATGGGGGAGCTGCTCGAAGAAAGGGAATATCAATTTCAACTATCGCATCGCCACGCTTCCCGACAAGCTCGCCGACTATCTCGTCGTGCATGAGCTCTGCCACCTCGGCGAGTTCAACCATTCGCAGCAATTCTGGGACCTCGTCGCGAAAACAATCCCCGATTACCGAGAGAGGCGCAGGGAGCTGCGTGCTATACTTTTTACGTGAAATCGCATTTAAAATCGCACCTGACATCAATAGCAGTAGGCTTGCTTCTTTTCATACTTCCTTCGAGCGCGTTCGCGGCCGGATTCGTCTCACAGCCCATTTTTCTCTCTACGAGTCCCGTTTCTGTGGGTCAGAAGGTCCGCGTCTATGCCATCGTCTCGAATAACAGCCCGATCTCGTTCATGGGATCGGTGAACATCAGCGCGGACGGCACGCTCCTCGGCTCGCCGAGCTCGACTTTGGCCATAGGCGCCACGCAGACAGTCTCGGCTTCCTGGACGCCGACTACGCCGGGCGACCATGTCATCACCGCGCAGCTTACCGCGGATGACGGCAGCGTCGTCCAGCAGGTGTCGCAGACATTCACCATCACTACGCCTCCGCCGCCTCCCGTTGATCCCGATGCAGTGGGCTCATCAACGGATGGAAATGCATTTGTAGGGGATAACGGCTATCAGCCCTCAACTGGAATCCAGGATGCCATCGCAAGCGTCTCGCCTGCGCTCGCTACCGACACGCAGTCGGTATTCTCCGCGATCGACGGCCTCCGCCAAGCCATCTCTATCTTTTTGAACGGGCAGATCACGGGCGCGAATCAGGCACTCACCGTCATCCATGCAGCGGCGAGCAGCAGTATCGCTACCGACACTCCGAATACTTTTACGAATCTGCAGCCTATCGCCTCGACGGTGCCGTCTTTGGCTACGTCGCAGAACTCGGTCAAGTCGATATTTTGGAACATATATCTGTATGCTCTTCTCGCGCTTCGTTTCCTTATCGACAATGCCGCCATCTTCTATCCCTTCCTCGTCCTCATATTCTTCTATGTCATGTGGAGGGTATACAGAAGGATGTCGAGGCCGTATTAGCCAACTTTAGAAGTGGAAGATGTTCCTGAAGAAGTTCCCGATGCTTGCGAAGAATCCGCCGCCATGGGAAGGCGTGCTCGATCCCCATGTGCTGCTCGCATTTTCGTCGCCATACCCTCCGTCTTTCGCTACGACGCCGTCACGGATGATCGTCGCCACGACGAGGTTCGCATTGATCATGCCTTCGACCATGACGTGGTCGCCGACCGCGACGCTCGCGAGCGTGCTCGTGCCGTCGCTGTCAATAACTGTCGCATTCGTCGCGTCTACCGTGTAGGTGGCGGTCTTTGGGCTTGTGGTCGTTGCCATCATCGGCTTGTTGCCTGGTCCGCTCACCGTGATGATATTGCCGCTGATCGAGACGACCGTGCCGAAGATCGCATTGCCGTTCACTACAGAAGGCTTGATCTCAGGATATGCGCGCGTCGAGGTGCCGTGCATCATCCATGGATTCGAAGACGTGCCGTATGTCGACGAGCCCATCATTCGAGGGCCTGGACCACCTATCCCCTGAGGGCCGACATGATAGATCGGACCGCCCGGTTGTACGCCGCCCTGACCCTGTACGCTTGCTCCCACTCCCAACATCGGTCCGTGGACGTTCACTTGGCTCTGTATAACCGTGGCAGTCTGAACCGTCACTGCCAATGCCGGAATCGCCATGGCCAATGCTGCTGCCGTTGCTGCTCCTACCGTCGCGCCTGCTGCAAACTTTTTAATATTCATATCTTGATAATTACTTGATTAAAGTGAAATGTAAGTGCTGAATGACCTTATCTCTGATTATTATAGTACCACTTTCGGCGAATGCTATAATCGGGCTATGAACAGGAACGCGGAGCGTCTGCACATGAAAACATTCAGCCAGCGGGTGCTCGAGATGGCTCTTTCGATACCTCCGGGCCGGGTTACGACCTATGGCCGCATCGCGCGTGCCGCAGGCGGAGGGGGACAGGCGTCGCGAAGCGTCACCGGCATCCTCGGCAAGGCATATGACGCGGGCGAGCATGGCATTCCTTTTCACCGCATCGTCTATGCGGACGGGACCGCCTGGATCAGCGACGATCCCAAGCGCCGCACGCAGCGCATCGCACTCTACAAGAAAGAAGGGATCATCATCGGCAAAAAAGACGTCATAGAGAACTTCGGCGAAGTGGTCATGGATTTCAAGTAATGACTAATCTACGTTGACTTTCGCCGCCGATAGCCTCACACTAGATTTTTAGTGCAGGAGCATTCCTGCGTTTCCGAAATTTCATACAAAAAGGAGCAGTGCATGATTCCTCTGATTCCTCCGTGTCCCCCTGGAAAGCCATTCTACGCCCTCGCCATCATCGCGCATCGGTACGAAAGAAGCGGGTTACATCGCGGTGAAGACGCCATAATCCTCGCGAATGACGAGGACAAGTCGCCCTCGCATAGGCGTCGGTCCCAATTCCTCACATTCCCCGTGCGCGTTGCCGCCTTCGGAGACGATCCCGGCCAGTCCTTCCGCGCAAGGGCAGAGTACGATTGGCAGCCGATAGGCCAGCAGCTCGAGATTCCCTGGCATAACGTCTCTCGGGTTCCCGAGGTAGGGGAGATCGGCCTCATGAAAGGGCTCTTCGTTCTCAGGGTCGGTATGAGGGCAAGCATCAATATCGACCGTGAATGCCGCGAGCTCGGGATCCGGGTCATACCTATGGGGTGCTTCCGGTGCATCAAACCTTACTATAGTCTTGCGAAGCCGGAGACGCTCGGCCGCAATGAGGACAGGGAATACTCGTACATGTATTCCGCAGAGCACTATGGCCTCGCCAGAGTGATCAGGCTTATATGGCCGTCCTCGAATATCCCCGCCTTCAGCCGCCCATGAAAATGTGGCGGCTTTTTATTTGCTTTTATTTTCTGCCGGAAAATCGGCCCTTGACTCGCCAGCGCCGGAGGAATAGCATGGAGGAACAATCGCAATGGAGGCAGTTTGTACGCCTCCGCCGTCTCGTCACTCGAAGCAATACTTCCCGTGAAGGCCGAAAGGCTCGCACGACCGTATTTGTGGCCGGCCGGAAAATCGCGATTGCAATCCGTAATTCGTAAAAAAGGAGAAACGCAGCATGCATATGGCACTATCAAAGCGAACGACAAAAGCAAAGACAAAGAAAGCGCCAGCGAAGGCGCGCACGAAGACCAGCGATATCTTCAGGGAGTTTTTGGAGCATAACGAGGCCAAGAGCGCCGAATTCGTCAGTTCGGAGCAGACGCTGTGGCGCGACCAATACAAGGTGAAATATCCCGCGGAGATCGTTGCCATGAAGTGCATGGACGGCCGCCTCAACATGTCGATCATGACCCAGACGCCGGTGGGCATCATCCAGCCCTACCGAAATCTCGGCGGAGTGTTCGACATCGGCAGCCATTTCGGAGAAGTCTTGGGCGATCGGATAAACCGCGCGACCAAGGTCAACGGGAACGACGTGCTAGTCCTCGTGACGTATCACTGGTCCAAGGGGACCAAGGAGTGCGGCTGCAAGGGCTTCGGCTATGATGTCGACGCTGCCTGCGCATATGTCAGCGAGAGCCTGCTCGACCTCGAAGACGTCTTCGGGAAGGACCATCATGTGATCTATCCGGTCAAAGTCGGCATAGAGACCGACGAGGATACCCTCGTCTTCCATGGTGCGGGAGGCAAGAAGCTCGACATGTCAGAGATGGCTTCGGACAGCCGCGATATCCTTCGCGCTGCCCTTGCCGAGCTCTATCCGGACATGAACGAGAACATGATGAAAAGCCTGGTCAAGCTCTGCGTCGGCAATATCCGCCACATCGCCGAGATCAGGAAGACGAAGCGGTCGCCGATCGACCTTGATCACAAGGAGAATATCCTCGCGGTCGGCCGCGGGTTCGACTGGTTCCACTTGCCGAACAGGATGCTTATCGTCGGTCCGTACAGCTTGGACCTCAAAAAGCCGATAGTGACCGCCGGCAAGATCATCCTCAGCAACATCAAGGAGGGACGGATACCGAAGAAGGACGGATTCCTTCTCGTCACGTCGACTCCGTATCGGAACGAAGCAGGTTTCGAGCGGCAGCGGGTCGTGAAGAAATCACAATCCCTCATGGAGTTCGCGTTGGCCGCCTTGGAGGAAGAGGTTCCCGAGCTCATGGAGTATCTCCATATCGGGGCCGGCGTGGTCAGCGAGAGGACTCGCTATTTCACCAAGGTGGATCCGAGGAGGAAGTAGTTCTTTAATCAGCATATCCCTGCACGCTTCGGCATGCGGGGATTTTTTATTTATCGCGCGAACAGGCGTATACTGAAGGTATGAATGAAAACAAATATGTTCCCGGAGTGTGCAATATCGGCGAGGTGGAGATAGGCCATCGGCTGCGAGTCGGCTGGATCGGGCTTGCCGTGACGATAGTGCTCTGGGCTCTCTTCGATTATTTCGGCGTCGCATGGGGATGGAAGCTCGTTCTCTTTTTCCCGGCTTCTTTCGGCGCGACAGGATTCCTCCAGGGATGGATGCGCTTCTGCGCAGGCTTCGGACTGAAGGGCGTATTCAATTTCAGCGCCAAGGCAGGCGCGACCGACACGGTGAGCCAGGCGGAATTCCGGGCAAAAGACCGCGCCAAAGCTATTTCCATCTTCATATATTCTGTCCTCATAGGCGTAATAGTCACCGCTATAGCCTGTCTTATATAATGGTAGTATCATAAAGCAAGGGAGTTAAATCGACTTTACACATAAATAATTAATTACATGAGCAAAACAGGAACAATATGGACTATCGTGATCATCGTCGTGTTGATCATCATCGGCGTACTCGTCTATAAGTCTAATGACAACGACAATTACGGAGCTATGGCGACCACTACGACGCAGACAACGACGACGGATACAGGTACCGCCGGCCAGCCGGCAGCTGTAGCGATGCCAGAGCCACAGGCTACTTCTACGGTAGCGGCAACGACGACCCCGGTCGCTTCTACGACAAAGGGATCGGTCGTTCTCACCGCAGTCGCTGACCCGACTCTCGGAACGTACCTCGTCGCGTCGAACGGCATGACGGTCTATACCGACTCAAAGGATAGCGCCAACGTAAGCACCTGTACGGGATCGTGCGCATCGGCATGGCCTCCTTACACGGTAGCCGGATCGTACGTCACTTTCACGGGCGGCACGGGCGTACGCGGACAGATCTCCGCGATTACCCGAGCTGACGGCACCAAGCAGATCACCTACAACGGCCTTCCTCTCTACTTCTGGCAGGGCGACAAGAAGGCAGGCGACACGACCGGCAATGGCGTAGGCGGATTCAGCATCGTTCGAGAATAAGAGGTTCTTGGCCGAAAGGCTCGCAATGCAGACACAAAAAGCCGCTCATACCATGGGCGGCTTTTGCGTTATATAATGGTGGAATGATAAAGAAGCAGTATTGGTTCCGCAGAAAGCGCTATGGCTATGGTTGGACTCCGAACACGTGGGAGGGCTGGCTCGCCACGGCCATGTTCATAGTGCTCATCACCGCGTTCAGCGTCACCTTGCAGGGCTCGACGCTCAGCGAATTCATCTTCACGCTTCTTTTCCTCCTTGTCGTCACCATGATGTTCATCATGGTCATCTATGAGAAAGGGGAGGACCTCTAAATCTATAATGCATCCCGCGCACATCATCAGGTATCTCTGCATCTCGGTCGGCACTGCCACCGCGTATCTCTTCGGCGTGATCATAGCCATCGTGCTTCTGGACATCCTGGGCATACCGAACGTGCTGACAGCGCAGATACTTTTCTTCGCGCATGGCGTCGCGGTCCTGATCACAGGACTTTATGTGTATCTTGTCTGGCTCAAATGGCCTACCCGCGAAACGCTCGTCTCCGCGCTCTGCGGCATGTTCATTTTTGTCTTGGCCGTCCTTTCGATCGGTGTACATTTCAGCTAGGGCTCCGGTTGTGAGTTCGCCTCTGGAGTGATAGCATGCTTGCATGATCGCATTCTTCATTCTCGGCCTCTTGCTCGGCGCGCTCGTCGTCATCTTCGTTTTGCAGAACATCGCCGTCGTGACGGTCGCTTTCTTCTCATGGCAGATCCAGGGCTCGCTCGCGGCTATTTTGGCCGCTGCTGTCCTCGTCGGCGTCATCATCACGCTTCTCCTCATCCTTCCCGAGGCGATCTCGAACTATTTCGAGTACAAGAAGCTCCAGAAGGAGAATCTCAAGCTTTCACAGGATTTACTTAAGCAAAAAGAGCTCAGTGTAGTCTCTGGCACGCCAGCCGCGTCGGATGTAGTCGTCGCCAAGATAGAGAACGGCGAGATCGTGCATCCATCTGCGTAATACCGGGTATCATTTCTAGTATAAAAATAGCGCACGATTAAACCCATAGCCGAGCGACTATGGGTTTAATGCCTGCACGTATTCAATTGTGTGTTATGCATGCCTATGTTCACCGCTGTAGTCGGTCCTATATGAGAGTGCACCCCAGAGGGCGAGGACGGCTACGACAAGTCCCACGATGGTGAGGTTCGTCGTCATGCCTGCTCCTGAAAAACCAAGATAGGCCGAAAGCGCGATCCAAAGGCCGAGAATCAAGTTAATCCATTGCTGCCACATATATTTTTTGTGTGTAGTTAGATACCTTATAATACGTAGTATCGACCTACTGCTTATGACACAGTATGCCGGCATTTATTACAGGATTTTCGCAGGATTTCGGTGCACCAGAATCGCGACTTTTTCGTATATATAAGCAT
>Ga0302266_10004787_pt1 | contig 10199 bp, 13 predicted proteins | sample III_Bog_E1_2_FD_194559 | JGI IMG/M metagenome (GOLD analysis project Ga0302266, IMG submission 194559) | Peat permafrost microbial communities from Stordalen Mire near Abisko, Sweden - III_Bog_E1_2 | ecosystem: Environmental > Terrestrial > Soil > Wetlands > Peat | place: Sweden: Abisko... | reverse complement strand
TCAGCCATCGGCGACGGTGCTGGATTAGAAGGCTCTTGGTTTTAGACGAGTCGCAAGGAAAGGCGGGCGGCCCTGGTTGGGGCCGCCCGTATCTTGTTTCACCCCCGAACATTACTGGAGGAGCTTGAGGACTTCCTGCTGTACGCTGTTGGCCTGGGCCAGAGCGCTGATGCCGGTCTGCGAAAGGATCTGGTACTTGGACAGGTTGGAGGCAGCCGCACCATAATCTGTTGCGGTGACCGAGTTCGAAGCGGAAGCGAGGTTGACGGATTCAGCGCTGGCCACGCCGGCTGCTGAACTCAGTTCGTTGATGTCAGAGCCGATCGTGCCGCGCTGGTAGGCGACGGTGCTGATGGCGTTGGTGATGGCTTGCGACGCAGCCGTCGCGTTCGTCGTGGTGATCGATGAGTAAGTTGTGCTGAGGTCTGTGCCGGCACCGATGGTGGCTCCGGTAGGAGTTTGTTTGAACGAGGCGGGTGACCCGTCCGTCAACAAGTCAGTGCCGACAGTAGGGGTAATCGAAATCGTGGTGCTACTCACGCCGCTTACGGTGAGTCCCGCTGAAGTGAAGGCGGCGTCGTTCGTCAATTGACCGGCCAATTGCGCCAGCGTAGTGCCTGCGGTAACGGTAGCGTTGTAGGTAGTCCCACCGCCATCGATGGTGAGCGTACCACCCACCGTAGAGGAGGCCGCGCCGATTGTAAGAACGAGTGCTGCACCAGCACCGGGAGTGTTGGCGGCGACGTTGCTTGCGGTTCCGCTTGCTGCGGCGCTCCCGATGTTGGATGTGGTGAGTGCGCCGACTACGTCCGCGTAGGTACTCGTCCCGTTACTGGTGCCGTCGGTCACGGCAATGCTGGTGGTGTTGTTAGTGAATACTTTGTTGCTGTTGAAGTTGGTTGAGCTGCCAATGTTATTGACCTGTTGAAGAATATTTGAGTATTCCTGGTTGGCAGAGCCGATCTGCTGGCTGGTTAGGGTTCCGCCGCCGATTTGCGTCGCGATAGTGACGGCCTGATCGAGCAGGCTGGTGACCTGCGAGAGCGCGCCGTCTGCGGTCTGCAACATGCCGATGCCGCTGGCGGCGTTGGTGGCGGACTGGGTGAGCGCGGCGACGTTTGCAGTCATGCCGTCCGCAACGGCGAGGCCTGAAGGATCGTCCGCGCCGGAGTTGATGCGCGATCCGGAAGAGAGCTGCTGAAGCGTGGTCTGCAGCTTCGACTGGGTAGCGTTGATGTTGTTCTGCGCATAGAGTGCTGCGACGTTATTGAGAATGCTTAATGCCATTGTGTGACGCTCCTGTATAGCCAATTTAAGTGCCAGCGCACTGCCCGCCCCGGTACCGAATCCGTCTTTCCGGATACAGTGAGCGGGAGGCTCCGCGTTCCCTCACCTCATCGGCGCCCCTATCGGGCACTTTAGTAATTCGTACGAATTATCCTCCACGCTAATATCCGCCGATAACCAGTTGGAGGGACCTGACTGCCATGATCGAACTCACACGGTTAAATGGACAGAAGCTGTACGTCAACTGCGATTTACTGAAGTACGCTGAAGCCTCTCCGGATACCGTGCTGACGCTGCTGACCGGCGATAAGATAGTCGTCCGCGAGTCCTGCGCGGAAGTGGTGGATATGGCGATGACCTTTCGGGCGCGCATGCTTGGTGCGGCGTGGCCGGATGCGGAAGCCTCTCTGGGCGCGCTGGTTGCCCAATTGACGCTGCGCGCGCCCCAGAGGGGAAATCAGCCATAGCTACTTCACGGGGCGGAGGCAACTTCATGGATATTGCCAGCGTCGGAGGTGTCCTGCTCGCGATCATCGGCATTCTTGGCGGCCTGATGCTCGAGGGCGGCAGCATCGCTCAGGTCACCCAGCCCACCGCGATGCTGATTGTGCTGGGAGGCACACTGGGCGCGGTCATGTTGCAGTTTCCGGCAAGTGTCTTTCGTGTTGCGCTCCAGCAGTTTATTCGCGTGTTCTTTTCCCGGCGCAGAAAGGATGAAGCCTTGGTCGCACAGCTTGTGTTGTTTGCGGTGAAGGCGCGAAGGAGTGGGATACTGTCGCTGGATGCAGACCTCTCCACCGTTGAAGACCCTTTTCTTAAGCAGGCTCTAATGCTGGCGATCGATGGCACCGAACCGGCCGCGGTCCGTCAGATCATGCAGCTTGAGTTAGAGAACGGGGCTGAGTTCGAAGAGCGGATTCCGCAGGTCTTCGAATCGGCTGGGGGGTTCGCTCCGACCGTGGGGATTATCGGCGCGGTGATTGGCCTGATTCAGGTGATGCAGCACCTCGACGACATCAATGCAGTAGGGCGCGGCATTGCGATCGCATTCGTCGCGACGATATATGGAGTGGGTCTGGCTAATCTGGTGTTTTTGCCGGCTGCGGGCAAATTGAGAATCCGCCAGCAGGAAGAGCACATGGTGCGCGAGATGATGCTCGAAGGGGTGATCTCGATCCAGGAGGGTATGAACCCGCGGATGATCGAAATCAAGCTGCGGACGTTTCTCTTCGAAGGCAACAGGGCTGACCGCGGCAAGGTGGCCCGATGATGCGGAAGAAAAGGCAAGGGCGCGTGAGCCATGAGCGCTGGCTGGTGTCGTACGCAGACTTCATTACCTTGCTGTTCGCGTTCTTTGTAGTGTTGTTCGCGACCGGGGAGTCGGACAAGAGCAAGAAAGTGCAACTCGCGGCCTCGATCGAATCGGCATTCAATGAGATGGGGATCTTTGAGGCGCATACAAAATTTCCGCCGCAGCGTGACCCTCCTGTTGATGGCCGCGAATATGCAGCCCATCCCGCGATTGCTTCACCAGAGGACAGGGAGGAGATAAAGCGGCACCTGGAAGAAGCCGCTCAACCGGATATTGATCGCGGGATTATCGGCATTCACGATTCAGCGAATGGGCTGGTGATCTCTCTGCAGGAGGCTGGATTCTTTGACTCTGGCGCCGCCGATGTTCGGCCATCCGCGCTTTCGGTGCTCAATCGCATTGCAGCGGCGCTGCCGGTGACTGCGCTGCGGGTTGAGGGGCACACCGATGATGTTCCGATCCACACGGCACAGTTCGCGTCGAACTGGGAATTATCCAGCTCACGCGCCAGCAGCATTGCTCGCTTGCTTCTGCTCCATGTCAACGTTCACGCGGACAATATGTCAGTCGCGGGATACGCGGAGTTTCATCCCGCGACCAGCAACGCTACCGCGGAAGGCAGGGCACGCAATCGGCGGGTGGATATCGTTCTATTGGGCGCGACGCATTGATTGGGCACTGGGCGTCGTGGGTTGTACAAGAGCGCGACGAGGTTTTATTCCCACTCAATTGTGCCGGGTGGCTTTGAGGTGATGTCGTAGACAACGCGGTTGATCCCGCGGACTTCGCTGACAATTCTGCTCGAGATCGAACGGAGCACCTCATAGGGCAGAGGAGCCCAATCCGCAGTCATGCCGTCCTCGCTCTCGACCGCGCGGACGCAGCAGGTGTAGCCGTAGGTGCGCTGGTCGCCCATAACGCCGACGCTCTTTACCGGTAGCAGCACGGCGAAGGATTGCCACACCTTGCGGTAGAGGCCCGCGGCCTTGATCTCGTCGACGACGATTGCGTCGGCTTCCTGCAGTAGCGTCACACGCTCCTCCGTGACCTCGCCGAGGATGCGGACTGCGAGCCCAGGCCCGGGAAACGGCTGGCGCTCGAGAATCTCTTCGGGCATGCCAAGGTCGCGGCCGATGCGGCGGACTTCGTCTTTGAACAGGTCGCGAAGGGGCTCGATCAGTTTCAGTTTCATGTCCGCTGGGAGCCCGCCGACGTTGTGGTGGCTTTTGATCGTCTGCGACGGCCCTTTGACACTGGAGGATTCGATTACATCGGGATAGAGCGTGCCCTGGACCAGCCAGGCGATTTCGTCGCCTTTGTGATCGGCGGAGTCGAAAATCTTTTTGGCCTCTTCGTCGAAGACAGCAATGAATTCGCCGCCGATTACTTTACGCTTCTGTTCCGGATCCGTTACGCACGCCAGGCCGGTGAGGAACCGCTCGCTCGCATCGACAGCCACGACGCGCAGACCAAGTTGTTCCCGCATCGTCTTTTGCACCTTGGCGAATTCATCTTTGCGTAGAACGCCGTTGTTGACGAAGATGCAGGTCAAGCGGTCGCCGATGGCTCGAGCTACAAGTACCGCTGCCACACTGGAGTCGACGCCGCCGCTGAGGCCGCAGATTGCGTGACCGTCGCCGACCTGAGCGCGCACGCGTTCGACGGTGGACTGGATGAAGTGTTCCGGCGTCCAGTCGGTCTTGGCGCCGCAGATGTCGAGAACGAAGTTGCGCAGCAGTTCCATGCCCTGGCGGGTGTGTGCAACCTCGGGATGAAATTGGACGGCCCAGATGCGGCGGGCCTCATTCGCGATGCCGGCCAGCGCGTTCGATGTCTTCGCAGTCAGCGTGAAGCCGTCGGGCAGGGTCTTGGCCTCGTCGCCGTGGCTCATCCAGACGTCTAGCGTGCGCGGGAGTCCGCGGAACAGCGGGGTTTCGGTGACCACCTCAACCTGCGCGTGGCCGTACTCGCGCGCCGGAGCTGACTCAACCGTTCCGCCAAGGTGATGCACGATGTATTGCAACCCGTAGCAGATGCCGAGAATAGGCACGCCAATCGCAAGCAGGGCCGGGTCAGCTGCGGGCGCATCCGCGTCATAGACCGAACAAGGGCCGCCGGAGAGGATCAGGCCGAGTGGGGAGAGAGAGCGAATCTGGTCGAGCGGCGCGGTGCACGGAAGCACCACGGAGAAAACGTTGAACTCGCGGATGCGGCGCGCGATGAGCTGGGTGTATTGCGACCCGAAGTCCAGAATGACGATTGTTGAGGTGTCCACGAGTCCGATTGTAAATGGATCCGGAGAGGGACTCCGCAGCACCGATCCTAGCTCGGGTCCTTGCCCCGTGTGCGCTGGACACCGGTTACGATGCCGGCACCGAACATGATGATACCGATGGCGATGATGTAATTCTGAGGAACATGCATCAGATGGGCAAGATAAGCTACACCGAGGATCAGAATGAAGTAGCCGACTGCATAAATTCCAAAGGACATGGCGATCTCCGAGGTGAAACATAACAAGCTGGCGTCCCTGAGTGAGATGCGAATTCCGGTCCGCCAGTGAGACCAAACCGTCCCCTCCCCGGAGTCGCTCCCGCGAATCCGGATTTGTCCAGTCGCAAGTGTGTCAATTCGTTCACCTTTCGCTGCAAGTTATTGCGGCCTCTGTCATTGGAGAGGGGGCAACTTGCACATTATCAATGTGTGCGAATGGCCCTCAAAGTGCGCCACGGTCTACTAATCCCTATAGTTAGCATGTCGATCACACCGGATTATGGAGGATGTCATGCATAGATTCACTCGCGCCGTCCTATTCGGTCTGCTTCTGGCTGGCGTCGCAACCGCAACTCCCGCCTTTGCAGATAGCATCATTAACTATCACTGGGACATTAACATAGACGGCCCCCTCCGTACCGTTATTCAGTCTTTTTCCTTTACGCTGCAGGGTTCCCCCACGGATTTCACCCCGGGAACCGACTTCTTCGCGATCACTGATATTGCCATCACAAGTAACCCCGGCACTCCCACAACCGGCGCAATCGACTTCTTCCTTGCGCCGGACGGTGGACTCTCCATAAGTAGTCCCGAGTTCGACTTGGGCGACATAGATTCCGCCGTGTTGTTCACCTATACAGGAACTTTCGGCACATCTAGCTTCGCGCCTACATTCACGCCTGGCGTATACACCGGTGTCGATCAAAGTGACCCATCCGACACGGTTACCGTCACCATCACGCCGACCCCTGAGCCGAACAGCGTTGCTCTGTTGGGAACGGGAATGCTGGGCCTGGTAGGCATCATTCGACGGAACCTGTCTGCGTGAAGTTCAGACTGAGGCTGTCTAGTAGAGGGGCGGCTCGCCGGGTGGGCGGGTCTTCCAGCGGCGGTGCATCCAGAGCCATTGGCTGGGATATTGGCGGATTGCATCCTCGAGCATGGCGGTAAAGCGGGCCGTGTTCTCGGCGGTGTCGGCCTCGGCGTCGCCGGTGGAAGCAAGCGCCAGCTCGGGGTAGAAGTGGAGAACATACTGCCGCTCTGACTCCTCCCACAGCAAGAAGCCGGGCAGGACCGCGGCACCGGTCTTGAGCGCGACTCGGGCGAGACCCGATGCCGTACAGGCGGGCACTCCGAAGAATGGGACGAAGAGGCCCTGCGGCGGCGTCATGTTGGTGTCCATCAGGATACCGACTGTCTCGCCGGCGCGCATGGCGGCGAGCAGGCCGCGGGCGAAGTCGTCCTTGTGCAGCACCCGGTTGCCATGCAGGCAGCGGATTTGGTTGACCATGCGATCGACCAGCGGATTGTCCAGGCGGCGGATGACCATACCCATCGGGTAACCGGCCAGCGAGTGGTAGAAGCTGGACAACTCCCACGCGCCCAGGTGGCCAGTGAGGACCAGGACACCCTTGCCGCGTTCGCGGGCTGCCAGGTAGTTCTGCAGACCTTCGTAGCGAATGAAGCGTGATGCGTTGGCCAGCGTGTAGCTGGGCATCTGGCAGAACTCAGCGAGGAGCCACCCCAGGGTGCGGTACTCCCGGTGGAGAACGTGGGCGCGCTCGGCGGCGGGCATCTGCGGGAATGCAAGCTCGAGGTTGCGCAAGCCTACGCGGCGAAGGCGCCCGAGAAAGGCGTAAGCGATGATCGCGATACCGACTCCAGCGGCACGGGCCACGCGGCGGGGAAGGATGCGAAGGCCGTGGATAAAGAGCCAGGCAGGAACGAATTCGAGGATGTGGCGGAGAGTGCGCCGGGACGACGGCTCATGGGGTGATTGGGCTTCGCGGGTCAAGATTAACAGTCTAGCGGTTATGGACTGCCGATGAGTTGGTTCTCAGCCAGGATTACACGAAGCGAAGCCGCCGGGGAGTGAACTCCGCCGGCGGCGTCTAGACTCTGGTGCGCAGCTTCTACTGGCTATCTTTTGAACTGACGAAGTAGCGGGCCACCGTGTGGACGAAGGGACGCGCGTTTTCGGGGGCGGGAACGTCGCCTCCGAGGACGGTCTTGAAGGGGATGTCAGAGCCATACTCGGCTCGGGTCATGTCCTGGTTCTGCGAGAGGACGGTGCCATCCAGATCGAGTCCTGCGAAGAGGCCCTTGGAGCGCGAGTAGGTAAGGAACTCGGCGTTCAGTTTCCAGTCCGTGCCCGCCTGCGCGTTACGGCCGACCGGCCCGGCCGAGGCCGCCGCATCTGCGCCCAGCTTGACCTTGTTCTTCAGCATGTCCTGCAAACCGTTCTGGTTCATTGCAATCAGCACAAGGTCAGTTGACTGGCCGCCGATCTGCCAGCCGAAGCTTCCGCCTTCCAGCTTTACGAACACTGGAGCGCTCCAGCCATTGGGCGTTCGGCAGGTAGCAACGCCTTGGCCATACTGGACTCCAACGGCGAAGGCACCTTTCTTGTAAGCGGGAATGACGGTCACGCAGCTTGCGCCGGCTAAAATTCCGCGTGGAATGCCCTTGTCGGGCGTGGCCATGATCTCGTTCATGACAGCCTGGGCGCTGGTAAGACGGTCCTCAATCTTGTCTTTGTCATCTTGCGCGAAACCTGAAAGTGTGGAGGTCAGAAGGACCATGCCACACAGAATTCCGGATATCTGTCTCATTCGTTTCGTACCTTTCATAGTTCTGTATGGTGTGCCATATTCATGGGCCGGGGATCGACGGCAAGGGGAATCATTGCAGCCAGTTATACGATGGGCGGCAGATGGGAGAAGTTGCCCGGATGCCAAAGTTTTCGGCCACCCATCTGGTGTTGGTGCGCGGACAACGGACGCTGGGGAGGGCCGAGGAAGCTGGGCCATGGCCGAAAAATGGGGGCTGCAAGAGCATGCAGCTTACGCTGTATAGCCTTGTAGCCCCTCTCCCAGGTCTGTGTTGCCCCATCATCATGGCTAATCCTTTCGGTTCGGACAACGGTACGAAGGTCTAGAGACTTTAGTACCCATATATTATTACTTTGTAGTAAACAAATGCTCATGGGTCGAGCAATGCAATTCCCGCTATTGAACCTGGGTAAATGGATGGACGGTGAGGGCTATGCGATTGTTAACGCCCACTTTGCGCATGAGGCGCCCGATGTGCGCCTTGACCGTCCCTTCGTCGATGCCGAGGGCGAGGGCGATAGCGCGGTTGGGCTGCCCCTCGCGCAGCAGATTGAGGACCTGAAGCTCGCGCGGAGTGAACTTCGGCGGGCCTGCGGAAGAGCGGGCAGAGTTGCGCTGGCGGTCGAGCAGGCGAGAAAGCACCCTGCGCGGCGCCCAGACAGAGCCATCGCGAACCATGTCGATAGCCATGCGGATCTCAGCCTCGGTAGACGTCAAGGCGAGATAGCCTTTTGCGCCGGCGCCGATGACGCGCTCGATGTACTCCTGTGAGGTGTCGTTCCCGAGCACGATAAGTTTCAGCAGAGGGCGCACCTGTCGGAAGGTAGAGATGAGCTCCAGCGGGTGAGGCGTGCATTCGGCGTCGATGAGGACGAGGGCGAGGTGAGCGTCGTCGAGCGCGCCTGGGACGGACAGGTGGACGATCTCAAGTTGCATTGCCTCGCAAAAGATGGCCCTGAGGCCAAGAACGCGCAACGGGTCCGTTGCAACGACTCCAACGCGGTCGGCGCGTTTTACGAGAGCTTCGTCCATCGAGCTAAAGCCTCATTTCTCTGCGTGGCTGAGCCGTAGTTGTGATGTGCGACACGATAGCCCTACACCAATCGCACAGGCTGGGCGTTAAAGCTTGGGCAGAACGATGCCTTGTTGATTCTGGTACTTTCCTTTGCGGTCCGCATAGCTGATCTCGCATACTTCGTCGGACTGGAAGAAGAGAATCTGGCAAAGTCCCTCGTTGGCGTAGATACGCGCAGGCAGCGGCGTTGTGTTGGAGATTTCGAGGGTAACGAAGCCTTCCCACTCAGGCTCAAACGGAGTGACGTTGACGATGATGCCGCAGCGCGCGTAGGTGGACTTCCCGACGCAGATGGTAAGCACGTCGCGGGGGATCTTGAAGTATTCGATCGAACGCGCGAGGGCGAAGGAGTTGGGCGGAACGATGATGGTGGGCGCCTGCACGCTGACGAAGGAACGCTCGTCGAAGGCTTTGGGGTCAATGATGGCGGAGTTGACGTTGGTAAAGATTTTGAACTCGTCGGAGACACGGAGGTCGTAGCCGTAGGAGGAGAGTCCGTAGGAGATCACGCCTTCGCGGACCTGCTTCTCGCTGAAGGGGACGATCATTTGGTTATCGATTGCCTGCTGGCGAATCCAGCGGTCGCTCTTGATGGCCATGCGTGGTTGTTTCCTCTGGGCGGCGTTTTTCAGCCTTGTTTCCGTGGCGCTTTTGAGGCGTTGGGGCGAAGGATGGGTCCGCATTTCTTCGGATAGGCAAATCTTACGGCAGGCGTGACGCGTTGACAATCTGAGACTTAGTTCCTAACATCACGACAGCGGGACAGTGTGGAACTAGCACGTTGCGAACGAATTACGCGAGAGAGGCGGCCCAATTTGATTAAACAGGACCTGATCCAGAGGGTCGTGGAACGGACCGGACTTCCGAGGACGAAGGCGGAAGACGCAGTTGACGCCATCTTCGACAGCATGAAGAAGACGCTGATTGCCGGCGATCGGATCGAGCTGCGCGGGTTTGGCGTGTTCACGGTGAAGCCGCGCAAGACCGGGATTGGGCGGAATCCCAGGACTGGTGCCGAAGTGAGCATCGCTCCCGGTAAAGCAGTGCGCTTCAAGCCGGGCAAAGAGCTTCACCTGATGGACCAGCCGGCTGCGAGCTAGAGCGGCATCCTCATTCTCATTTGCCTGAGTGTGTCGCATGCTTATCGGTACACGACCCTCCCCCTCGGCGTGGATTCCGGGCGAGATGATGCTGTGTGTGGCGCTTAGCATTTCGTCTTGCTGTCCGCAAAATCATCTGGATAAAGGGCTTGCGGCTAAGCTACTCCAAAGAGTGGGGTTACGGTGCTCTTGCAGCGATTGCTACCGCTCTTGGGGCGGCTAATGGCGCGATTGACCGGCTGAACGCGGCGGATTCGTGACGGTTTGCACCCGATTTCGGGAAGTTGAGGAGAGGCATCCCGAGAGCAGTGATCTCACAA
>Ga0302266_10004783_pt1 | contig 10205 bp, 8 predicted proteins | sample III_Bog_E1_2_FD_194559 | JGI IMG/M metagenome (GOLD analysis project Ga0302266, IMG submission 194559) | Peat permafrost microbial communities from Stordalen Mire near Abisko, Sweden - III_Bog_E1_2 | ecosystem: Environmental > Terrestrial > Soil > Wetlands > Peat | place: Sweden: Abisko... | reverse complement strand
TGGACAGCGAGGGCAACAGAATAGTGCCGAGCGCCGCCCCCAGCAGGCCGGAGGGAAATTCCATCAGGCGGTCGGCGAAATACAGCCAGGACACGCTGCCCGCCACCAGAAAAGAGGCGAAGATGGTGTTGATGATGAGGCTGATCTGCGCAATGGATACGCCGAACACCGCCGGCCCCATCTGTTTGATGATGCGCCACACGCCCGCGTCTTTCAGATTAAGCTGCCACGTCGGCAACATACCAATCTTTTTCAGGAACGGGACTTGAAATGCCAACTGTACAAAGCCTGCGAGGAACACCGCCCAACCCAATGCCATGATGGGCGGATCGCAATACGGCGCCAGCCACAACGCGCCGCCGATAAAGCACAGGTTGAGCAGGATCGGAGCAAACGCGGGCACCCAGAATTTGTTGTAAGTATTGAGGATCGCCGCCGCCACCGCCACCAGCGAGATGAAGAAAATATACGGCGAGGTGATACGCAACAATTGCACGGTGAGCGCAAATTTGTTTGCATCTTTCACAAAGCCCGGCGCGGTAACGTACACCAGAACAGGCGCGGCGATGATGCCGATAAGCGTGACCACAAACAGGATGATCGCCAGTAGCGTAACGACGTGATCCACCAGCAGCTTGGTTTCGTCGTGTCCCTTGCGGTTCTTGTATTCGCCGAAGATCGGCACGAAGGCCTGCGAAAATGCACCCTCCGCGAACAGGCGGCGCAATAGGTTGGGCAGCCTGAAGGCCACGAAGAAAGCATCGGTCGCCATGCCTGCGCCAAAGATGCGCGCGATCAATATGTCACGGACAAAAGCGAGAATGCGTGAAACCAGAGTCAGGCTGCTGATGGTGGCGAGGGCTTTAAGTAAGTTCATCTTTGGGGAAAGTGGTTGGCTATGGAATATATCCATGAACCTGCTTGCTATTTGAATGGGCGCCATCATACCATTACTGCCCCGCGCGACGGGAAAGCCAGCCACCATCCTTGAACCCACCCGGCGACAGTACAGGCAAAAAATAAACATTTGCCAAAGCGGGCAACCCTCCATATAATGCGCGCCTTTCATCGCAACAGAATTATCAAGGAGTTACCATGGCAAACAGCGCACAAGCAAGGAAGCGCGCAAGACAAGCGGATAAGCAGCATGACCACAACGCGAGCCTACGCTCGGAGCTGCGCACCGCAATCAAGAAAGTAGCGAAGGCAATTGAGGCTGGCGACAAGGCCGCTGCACAAACCGTGTTCAGCGAATCAACCAGCATCGTGGATTCCATCGCTGACAAGAAGATCATTCACAAGAATAAGGCATCACGCCACAAGAGCCGCCTGTCCGCCGCCATTAAGGCAATGGCCTAAGCCTCGCGCGGTACTCTGTGTATGCAGAAAGGCCGACCCAGCGTCGGCCTTTTTCGTTTTGAAATAGCATGGTAATGAAGCTGTTTTAAAATGTAGCAAGCCAGAAAATTTAAAGCAGCTTCTGGCAAGTTTACGGGAGTTTCCATGTCGCACCTGATGAACACTTATGCCCGCCTACCCGTCGCCTTCACGCATGGCGAAGGGGCTTGGTTGTGGGACAGCAACGGCAAGCGCTATCTGGATGCGCTCGCCGGTATCGCAGTCAACACGCTAGGGCACGCCCATCCGAAATTTACCGCCGCACTGAACACACAAATCGGCAGGCTTATTCACGTTTCCAACGTATATCAAGTGCGCGAGCAGGAACAGATTGCCGACAAACTGTGTGCGCTGTCCAATATGCAGGAAGTGTTCCTGTGCAATTCCGGTTGTGAGGCCAACGAAGCGGCGATCAAACTGGCGCGTATGTACGGACACAACAAGGGCATCGAGATACCCAACATCATCGTGATGGATAAGGCCTTCCACGGCCGCACGCTGGCCACACTTTCGGCAACAGGCAACCGCAAGGTGCAAGCAGGCTTCGAGCCGCTGGTACAAGGTTTTGTTCGCGTGCCATACAACGATCTCGATGCCATTCGACAGGTCGCCGAGCACAACCACGATGTGGTAGCGGTACTGGTCGAGCCAATACAGGGCGAAGGCGGCATCCGCACTCTGGACATTCATTATCTCGAACAACTGCGGCAGATTTGCGACCAGCAAGGCTGGCTGCTGATGCTGGATGAAGTGCAATGCGGCATCGGGCGCACCGGAAAATGGTTCGCCTATCAACACACCGGCATTCTGCCGGACGTGATGACCCTGGCAAAAGGCTTGGGTTCGGGCGTACCGATAGGCGCCTGTCTGGCAGCAGGCAAGGCAGCGGGCACTTTCAAACCCGGCAACCACGGCTCCACCTTCGGCGGCAATCCGCTGGCCAGCACTGCCGCGCTCACCACTCTGGAGATTATGGAGCAGGACAATCTGCTCGCCCATGCCTCGACCATAGGCAATTTCCTGCTGCAAGGTTTTCGCGAACGTTTCAATCAGGTCGCAGGCGTGGTATCCATACGCGGACAAGGGCTGATAATCGGCATTGAATTGAACAAACCCTGCACTGAACTGGTGCAACGCGCATTGGCGCATGGACTGCTGATCAACGTCACCGCTGACAATGTAATCCGGCTGTTGCCGCCGCTGGTGTTCACGCAAGCGGAAGCGCAACAATTGCTGGACATGTTGTGCCCGCTGGTGATCGAGTTTCTGTCACAAGGTGAGTAGCCGAGGTGATGAGCATGAACATCAAACATTTTTTGCAATTCAACGACCTGACGCTGGACGAACTTGAACACATTTTCGAGCGCACCCGCATCATCAAGCAGCGCTTCAAGGCTTATCAGCCTTATCATCCTCTGGCAGACCGCACGCTGGTGATGATCTTCGAGAAAAGCTCCACGCGCACCCGCCTGTCATTCGAGGCCGGCATGCAACAGCTCGGCGGCAACGCCATCTACCTCAACACGCACGATTCGCAGCTGGGACGAGGCGAGCCAGTGGAAGATGCCGCACAAGTCATTTCGCGCATGAGCGACATCGTGATGATCCGTACTTTCGAGCAAAGCATCATCGAGCGCTTCGCCGCCAACTCGCGCGTGCCAGTCATCAATGGCCTGACCAACGAATACCACCCCTGCCAGATACTCGCCGACATCTACACCTACATCGAGCAGCGCGGCAGCATCAAAGGCAAGACCGTGGCGTGGATTGGCGATTCCAACAACGTGTGCAACACCTGGCTGCAAGCAGCGGAAGTATTCGATTTCAATGTACATATTTCCACCCCGCCCGGCTACGAAGTTGAACCCGAACGCGCAGGCCTGTTCGGCGAAGATAACTACGAGGAATTCGCCGATCCGATGGACGCCGCGCGCGGCGCCGACCTGGTGACCACCGACGTGTGGACCAGCATGGGCTTCGAACGCGAAAACGACGCGCGCCGCAAAGCCTTCGCCGATTGGATCGTGGACGTGGAAATGATGTCCGTCGCAAAACCGGACGCGCTGTTCATGCACTGCCTGCCCGCGCATCGCGGTGAAGAAGTCGATGCTCTGGTCATTGATGGGCCGCAAAGCGTGGTATGGGATGAGGCAGAGAATCGATTGCATGTGCAAAAGGCACTGATGGAATATTTGTTGTTGGGCAAGGTGAGTAATTAAGGCAATAGGCGAACCGCATGAAAGACTCCTTGAAACCGGGCATACGCTACGAGCACAAGTTTGTTGTTCCTTCGAACAAGACGGTGCCAGCACTGTATCCAGAAGCACCCGAGTTTCTGGCGATGCCGGAAGTCTTCGCCACCGGCTTCTTGGTTGGCTTGCTGGAGTGGGCATGCATCATAGCGATCAATCCGCATCTGGATTGGCCAGAAGAACAATCCTTGGGCACGCACATCAATGTCAGCCACGAGGCGGCAACCCCACCCGGGCTGGAAATAACCGCGAACGTCGAACTAATCGCAGTGGAAGGCCGAAAGCTGACCTTCGTCGTCTCCGCGCATGATGGCGTGGATGTGGTCTCGCAAGGTACACACGAACGCGTTGTCATCAACAAGGAACGGTTTGAAAGCAAAGTAAGCAACAAGCGCAACAAACACTAATTAATGGAGATGTAATAAAGCATGAGCGATATCAAAAAAGCCGTCCTCGCCTACTCCGGCGGGCTGGATACCTCGGTAATTCTGAAGTGGTTGCAGGACACTTACCAATGCGAAGTCGTCACCTTCACCGCCGACATTGGCCAGGGCGAGGAACTGGAACCGGCGCGTGCCAAAGCGCTGAAGATGGGCATCAAGCCGGAAAATATTTTCATTGACGATCTGCGCGAAGAGTTCGTGCGCGATTTCGTGTTCCCGATGTTCCGCGCCAACACCATCTACGAAGGCGAATATCTGCTCGGCACTTCCATCGCGCGCCCGTTGATCGCCAAGCGCCAGATCGAGATCGCCAAACAGGTCGGTGCAGAAGCCGTGTCGCACGGCGCGACCGGAAAAGGCAACGACCAGGTGCGTTTCGAGCTGGGTTACTACGCACTCAATCCGAACATCAAAGTCATCGCGCCGTGGCGCGAATGGGACTTGCTGTCGCGCGAAAAACTAATGGCTTACGCCGAGAAGGCTGGCATCCCGATAGATATGAAACACAAGCAGGGCGGCTCGCCCTACTCGATGGACGCGAACCTTCTACACATCAGCTTCGAAGGCCGCCATCTGGAGAACCCCGCCGCCGAAGCCGAAGAAAGCATGTGGCGCTGGACAGTGTCGCCGGAAGCCGCCCCCGATGCCGCCGAATATCTCGACATCGAGTTCGAGCACGGCGATATCGTGGCGCTCAATGGTACGCGTCTCAGCCCGGCACAAGCGCTGACAAAATTAAATGAACTCGGCGGCAAGCACGGCATCGGTCGTCTCGACCTTGTGGAGAACCGTTACGTCGGCATGAAATCGCGCGGCTGCTACGAAACGCCCGGCGGTACCATCATGCTGCGCGCACACCGCGCCATCGAATCCATCACGCTGGATCGCGAAGTCGCGCATTTGAAAGACGACTTAATGCCGCGCTACGCCAGCATGATCTACAACGGCTACTGGTGGTCGCCGGAACGCAAGGCATTGCAAACACTGATCGACGGCACGCAGCAGAACGTCAACGGCTGGGTGCGCGTCAAACTGTACAAGGGCAACGTCATCGTGGTGGGGCGTGACTCCAAAACGAACTCGCTGTTCGACCCAAACATCGCCACCTTCGAGGACGACAAGGGCGCTTACGACCAGAAGGATGCAGCAGGCTTCATCAAACTGAACGCACTGCGCATGCGTATTGCGGCAAAGTTGAAGAAATAGAACAGATGATTAGCCACTGATTAACACGGATGAAACACGGATTATCAGTGTCTATCCGTGTTAATCGGTGGCTAATAAATTCTTTGGATATTTGAGGATATAGTTATGTCAGACAAATTCGATAACGTTTCCGTTGCAAAAAAAGCCAACGTATTCTTCGACGGCAAGTGCGTATCGCACTCGGTATTTTTTCCCGATGGCACGCGCAAGACTGTCGGCGTCATCATGCCGGGCAGCCAGCTTACCTTTAACGTGAGCACACCGGAACTGATGGAAATCACCTCGGGCGAATGCCAAGTCAAGATCGCCGGAGAATCTGCGTTCAAGACCTGCACTGCTGGCACCAGTTTCAAGGTCGCGGAGAACAGCAGCTTCGAGATTCACGCGAAGGATGAAGTAAATTACGTTTGCAGTTTTGGTTGATTGAATTTTTTGTAGGTTGGGTTAGCGGTTTCATCGCGTAACCCAACCTACACAATTTACGGGAGTCCACCATGCCATCATTCGACATCGTTTCCGAAGTAGAAAATACCGAAGTAAAAAATGCGGTCGAGCAGACCAACAAGGAAGTCAGCACACGCTTTGACTTCAAGGGCTCCGACGCCCGTGTGGAGCAGGCCGAGCTGGTGCTCACCGTGCATGCCGACAATGAATTTCAGTTGAATCAGGTGCAGGACATTCTCAATGCCAAGCTGACCAAGCGCGGCGTGGACATCAAGTGCCTGGACATCAGCGACAAGATCGACAAGGTCAGCGGCAACAAGGTGAAGCGCAGTTGCACAGTCAAAGTCGGCGTAGAAATTGAGCTGGCAAAAAAAATAGTCAAGCTATTTAAGGAAAGCAAGATGAAGGTTCAGGCCAGCATTCAGGGCGACACCGTACGCGTCACCGGCAAGAACCGCGACGACCTGCAAGCCGGAATTGCATTCATCAAGAAATCCATCACCGATTTCCCCTTGCAGTACCAGAACTTCCGTGACTAGCATCAAATAGTTTTGTAGGCTGGTGGTGAGCGACCTAGTCTTTGCCCGTACAATACCCACCTCACCATGAACATCATAACCTTTCCCAACAGCCCCTATCGCTTGCACCAGCCGTTCGAACCGGCGGGCGACCAGCCTACGGCCATCGCGCAACTGGTGGAGGGAATCAACGAGGGGCTGTCGTTCCAGACACTGCTCGGTGTGACCGGCTCCGGCAAGACGTTTACCATGGCTAATGTCATCGCGCAGTTGGGACGGCCTGCGATGGTGATGGCGCCAAATAAGACATTGGCGGCGCAGTTGTATTCTGAGTTGCGCGATTTCTTTCCGGAAAACGCGGTGGAATATTTTGTTTCCTACTACGATTATTACCAGCCCGAGGCTTACGTACCGTCGCGCGATGTGTATATCGAGAAGGATTCCAGCATCAACGATCAGATCGAGCAGATGCGCCTCTCGGCCACCAAATCGCTGCTGGAGCGGCAGGATGTGATTATCGTGGCGACGGTGTCGGCGATCTATGGTATCGGCGATCCGGTAGATTACCACGGCATGATTTTGCACTTGCGCGAGCATGAGAAAGTGGCGCGGCAAGATGCAATCAAACGCCTCATCGAGATGCAGTATGAGCGCAACGATGTGGATTTTCAGCGCGGTAATTTCCGCGTGCGCGGCGACGTAATCGACATCTTCCCGGCGGAAAACAGCGAACACGCGCTGCGCCTGACGCTGTTCGACGACGAGGTGGAATCGCTGTCGCTGTTCGACCCGCTCACCGGTCACATTCTCACCCGCGTGCCGCGTTTTACCGTTTACCCTTCCAGCCATTACGTCACGCCGCGCAGCACCACGCTGGATGCAATCGAAACGATCAAGGTTGAACTGGCCGAACGCATTGCATTTTTTCAGAAAGAAAATAAACTGGTGGAAGCACAACGCATCGAGCAGCGCACCCGGCACGACTTGGAAATGCTCAATGAGATCGGCTTCACCAAAGGCATCGAAAATTACTCGCGCCATTTGTCCGGGCGCCCGGAAGGTGCGCCGCCGCCCACGCTGATTGATTATTTGCCACCGGATGCGCTGATGTTCATCGACGAAAGCCACGTCACCATCCCGCAGATCGGCGGCATGTACAAGGGCGACCGCGCGCGCAAGGAGAACTTGGTCAACTACGGTTTCCGGCTTCCATCCGCGCTGGATAATCGCCCTTTGCGTTTCGACGAATTCGAGCGCGTGATGCGGCAGAGTGTATTCATTTCAGCCACACCTTCCGTGTATGAAGCCGAGCATGCCGGACAAGTTGTAGAACAGGTGGTGCGCCCCACCGGACTGGTTGATCCTGTTATCGAAGTACGTCCCGCCACGCATCAGGTGGACGACCTGATGTCCGAGGTCAACCTGCGCGTGAAGTTGGGCGAACGCGTACTGGTCACCACACTGACCAAACGCATGGCGGAAGACCTCACCGATTACTTTTCCGAGCACGGCATCAAGGTGCGCTACCTGCATTCGGATATCGAAACCGTCGAGCGCGTGGAAATCATTCGCGACCTGCGCCTCGGCATGTTCGACGTGCTGGTCGGCATCAACCTGCTGCGCGAGGGCTTGGATATTCCCGAAGTGTCCCTGGTGGCCATACTCGATGCCGACAAGGAAGGCTTCCTGCGCTCAGAACGTTCGCTGATCCAGACCATGGGCCGCGCCGCGCGCCACATCAACGGCAAGGCACTGCTATATGCGGACAAGATAACCAACTCCATGCGCCGCGCCATAGATGAGACCGATCGCCGCCGCACCAAGCAGATCGCGCACAACGAGGCGCACGGCATCACGCCACAGGGCGTGGTCAAACGCATCAAGGATATTATCGAAGGCACGTATGACATGGACGCCGAGCGCAAGACGCTGAAGGCGGCGCAGACCCAAGCCAAGTACCTTGCAATGAGCGAAAAGGACGTATCCAAAGAGATCAAGCGACTTGAAAAAGACATGCTGCAAGCCGCGAAAAATCTGGAGTTCGAGAAGGCCGCCGATCTGCGCGACCAATTAAAAAAGCTGCGCGAGAGTGTATTCTTGTCGCCCTTGTGATGGCGGAATTCGGAACAAGCAAACTATAAGTTTTGCCGGATATTAAAAGTCTCCAAGAACAGATATTCACCTGCACGGTTGCAGACATAACGCTGGTACCAACATCGCGTTGACACAACTTGTTCAGCTATCCCCATATTAGCCACTCTTGTATATTATAGATTGCTCCGAAACTATCATACAGGTACGCACCTGCTTGCCGAAGCGCATACTGTTCAATGAAATGGATAACATATCTGCCTCAAATACACTGCTTAAAGCTGCTTTCGCCCATCATCGTGAAGGAAGGTTGACTGCGGCCGAGGCACTGTATCGGCAGGTTCTGGAAATCGATTCTCATCATCCGCACGCATTGAGCATGCTAGGCATGATCTTAATGAATGGTAGCGGCAATGATGAGGCAGAATCGTTATTTCTCCGGCATCTGGATGTTGATCCAGACAATGCTCTGACGCTGCACAACCTGGGGCAATTGTATCAAGGCAAGGGCAACGATAGCGATGCTGTCGCGTTGTTCCGTCGGGCTGGCGCAGGCAAGCCTGATCTCGCCCCCATCTTCAATGATCTGGCCGTATCCCTCCATCGCTTGGGGCAATGGGACGAAGCCTTGGTGGAATTGGATCGGGCCTTGGGCATAGATCCTTATTTTGGAGTGGCCCACGACAACCGAGGAGTGGTGCTTTACGACTGCCGCCGCTTCAGGGAAGCTGTCGAGGCCCATCGCTTAGCCTTGGCCTATACGCCAATCGATGCTACGTCCGCGCGTATATCCACCCTGCTCCATCTCTCCAGAGCTGCCTATGAAGCGGCAGAATTGGCGAGCACCGAGCAGGCATGTCGCGCCATTCTGGAAATGGATGCGAACAATGCGGTCGCCATCGAGTATCTTGCCAAGACCTTGTATCGCTTGTGTCGTAATGACGAGGCGCTTTCTTTGCTCAATCGACGTGCTCGCAATCAAGGATTGGCAAAGGAAGAGCAACCTGAACATCCTGTAGCCACCATTTTGGTAGTGGGTGGCGTTGGCGCGAACCATGTGCCTACGCGCTATTTATTTGACCCGGCGCTGTTCGCTACGATGACTCTAACCCTATTGTCGCCCGATCAAGCGGATGCACCATTAGGTGGCGTCAACCATGATGAACTCACCGCAGCTGATTTGATTTTCAATACGCTGGGCGAGGTCGAAAAGGATGGCGGTCAGGTCGCATCGGTGAAAACGCTTTCAGCGCGTTTGGGAAAACCGATTATCAATCCACCTGACCGTGTGGCTCGCACGGGGCGCGACCGGGTTCATGAGTTGTTTGGAGATATTCCGGGACTGCTGGTACCTGACGTGCGCTGGATGATGCGGAATGATTTGTTAGGCCTGTCTACATTTGATGTTCCGTTCTTGATTCGCCCAAGCGGTGCCCATGGCGGCGAAGATTTGGCTCTGATCCATACATCTACTGACCTAGCGCAATACCTTGCGAAAGTACCCTATGACCGCTTTCTGCTGACTGATTTTCATGACTTCAAAGATACTCAGGATTGCTACCGGAAATATCGTTTCATATTCGTTGATCGTCAGCCGTATCCCTACCATCTCGCCATCGCCGAAAACTGGCTAGTGCATTACTGGCGAGCGGAAATGGGACGCACCGATTGGAAGCAACGGGAAGAAGAAGATTTCTTGACCGACTGGCACCAAGTATTCGGCTCCAAGGCCGCTGCTATCGTAGAACAGGTAGCGCAACGTTTGGATCTGGATTATGGTGGCATGGATTGCAGTATTCTCCCCAATGGCGAGGTGCTGTTATTCGAGGCCAACGCTTGCATGCTGGTTCATT
>Ga0302266_10004781_pt1 | contig 10207 bp, 9 predicted proteins | sample III_Bog_E1_2_FD_194559 | JGI IMG/M metagenome (GOLD analysis project Ga0302266, IMG submission 194559) | Peat permafrost microbial communities from Stordalen Mire near Abisko, Sweden - III_Bog_E1_2 | ecosystem: Environmental > Terrestrial > Soil > Wetlands > Peat | place: Sweden: Abisko... | reverse complement strand
TCCACCACGCCCGCAACCTCATGGCCAAAGAGCATCGGCGGCTTACCCATGGCCGCATGATATCCGCGGCGGTACACCTTCAGGTCGGTGCCGCAGGTTAACGCCGCGCCCACGCGCAGCACCACCTCACCCACGCCGGCCACCGGCATCGGTACCTGTTCTACCCGCAGATCTTCCTTGCCGTGCAGCACGGCTGCCGTCATCTTTGCCATGGCTCTATTTTCTCACTTCCGCGCACAATCTTTGTGATCCTGTGCGTCTCTAGGGTTGAATCACAATCTTCATCGAGTCTGGCTGCGGGTGCGATGCCAGCTCGATTCCCTGCACCGCATCCTCCAGCGAAAAACGGTGCGATATCAGCTTGGTCAGGTCAAACCCGTCGTGGTAGCCCTTGAATACCAGTTCCGCCCCTTCATCCTGTATCGCCGCAGAAGCCGAGTACGAGCCCATCAGCGTCTTCTCGTCCATGCAAACCGCCGCCGGATCGAAAGTCGTCTCTCCATGCTGCGTGCTGGCAAAGAGCATCACTCTGCCGCCCGGCCGCACCGCATCCATTGCCTGCCGTATCAGCGCATCCACCCCCACGGCCACCAACGCCACATCCACGCCGCGTCCTTCGGTAGCCGCCTTGCACGCGCCCACCACGTCTCCCTTTGCGTCCAGCGGATTACGCAACCCAAACTGCGCAGCCACCTTGTGCCGCTCCGGATACATATCGCTCGTCAACACCGTAGCGCCGGTGCGCGCGGCCAGCGCCGCCAGCAGAATGCCGATGGGCCCCTGCCCAATCACCAGCACCGTCTCATCTGTTTTCAAGTCCAGCAGCCGCACTGCTTTGAAGCATGTGTTCACCGGCTCAATCCATGCTGCCTGTTCAAACGGCACGTCGTCAGGAATCTTGATCAGCCCGCGCTTCACAATCCAGTCCATCACCCGGATGTACTCGGCAAACCCGCCGCCCGCCGCCGCAAATCCCGCCGTGCAGCCCACCTTCTTGTACGTCTCACACTGCGCAAACGTCTTCTTCCGGCAGTAGTAGCACTTGCCGCACGGAATATGGTGAAACGCCATTACGCGGTCGCCCACCTTGAAATCCGTCACACCCGCGCCGACTGCCGCCACCGTGCCTGACATCTCATGTCCAAAGATGCGCGGCGCCGAATGCGAACCCGAATGAATCTTCTTCAGGTCCGTCCCGCAGATGCCGCAGGTATGGATCTTCATCAGCACTTCGCCCGGCCCAATCTCCGGCACCGGCACTATCTCCACCCGCACATCGTTTACGTCGCGATACACCGCGGCCCGCATAGTCTTTGGAATATTGTTCTCGCTCATCTCTTACCAGTCTGGAATAAGTCCTGTTCGATTAAGTTCGTTAAAGTCTTGAAGCGTTAAGCGGGCAAGAAGATCAGGGAGAGCTCCCGCAATATGGTCTGCCCCCGCAGAACTCGCTTTACCCAGCCTCGACAGCGCGGCCCAATACTTCGGGCGCACCAGCACGTGCGCGATGAACCGCCCCATCTTCATCTGCCCCATCCGGTCGATGAAAGGATTGAGATCGGGCAGCCTGGCGCTCACCTCATCCGTAGTTATCTTCATGCAGCACACCGGAATGCCATGCATCTGTGCCAGCCGCGCAACGGCTGCGGATTCCATGTCTACCACCGAACCGCCATACGTCGCTGCTAGCCGCCGTTTTTCCGCTTCATTAGCAACATGAGTCGTCGTCACCAGCACTACGGGTTTATCCCGCTCGGCCAGAGTAAAACGCTCGCCGGTCTGCGCATTCACTACGATATTCGGGATAAAAAACTCTCCCGGAAAACCCTCATTCTGCAATGCCCCCACCCATCCGATTGACAGCACGGCATCCAGCGGCCCATCCTTCTCCGCCTGCGCAAACGCGCGTGTTGCCGCATCGGCGCCCATTCCCGCACAGACCGCTACACACTCGTTATCGCCAAACGTCGCAGTCCATTTGTAAACGAATCGCTGCCCCGTTGGGAGGGATTTCCAGCCCTTCACCAGCGGCTTCAGTTCTCCCGGCATCGCCGCGATAATCGCGATTCTGCTCACGCCTTCGCTCCCGCATACGCCGGTGCGTAACCATGCTCCACAAACCATTCCATCGCCGACTTCAGCGCAGCATCCACCGGCAGCTTTCGCAGGCCCAGCTCCCGCTCCGCCTTCGCGCTGCTTGCGAACATCTTCTTCTTACCCATGCGAACAGCTTCCACTGTGGCGCGTGGCTCCTTGCCGCGAATCTTGCCCGTGATGGTCTCGTCAAAGAATGCGAACGCCATCGCTACGGCATGCGGCACCTTCATCGTCGGCGAAGGCAGTCCGCTGATTGCCGCCATCTTGTCGAGTATCTGCTTCAGCGTCAGGTTCTCGCCGCCCAGGATGTAGCGCTCGCCCGGTGTGCCGTGGTCCAGCGCCTCCACATGCATGCGCGCCACTTCGTCCACATCCACCAGGTTCAATCCCGTATCCACATACGCCGGAAACTGCTTGTTCAGAAAATCCACCACGATGCGGCCCGTCGGCGTCGGCTTGGCATCCATCGAACCGATCGGCGTCGTCGGGTTCAGAATCATCACGTACTGCCCGCTGCGCGCGGCCGCTATCGCTTCCTGCTCGCCCATGAATTTTGAGCGTTTGTAGTGACCGATCATCTGCGCCAGAGAGACCGGCGTCATCTCATCCACAATCGTTCCCGCAGCATCGAATCCCATCGTCGCCACGCTGGAGGTGTACACCACGCGCTGCACTCCCACCTGGCGCGCCAGCTTCAACAGGTTCCGCGTACCTTCCACGTTGGCCGCGTACATTGCCGCCGGATCCGTCACCCACAAGCGATAATCTGCCGCCACATGCACCAGCGCGTCGCATCCGGTCAGCGCGCTGCGTAGCGAGGTTACATCACGCAGATCGCCCACCACCGTCTCGGCATTCAATCCCTGCAGCGCTGCCAGGTTTGAACTCTTCCTCGTCAGCAGCCGCAACTCTGCGCCGCCAGCCGCATAGGCACGCGCCACATGGCTGCCTACAAATCCCGTTGCTCCGGTAATAAATGCCTTCAACGCACTCGCCTTTCCATCATCCAAAGAAAAGTGCGGGCTCAATGCCCGCACTCGCTTGTCACACCGGTCGCGCCGGGCTAATCCAGCTTCTCCGGCACAATCTGAATATTCTTTTCGCCGGCCGCTTTCTTGGCCCAGTACTGCTTCACCCAATCTTCAAATCGCTTGCCTTCGGCAGTATCTTTTCCAGTGAACTCCAGCCGCGCAATATCTGCGTAGGCGATGGAGATCTTAGTGCGCGCCCCCATGGAACCACCCACCGGCCCACTGGACGGCAGCAGCCGTACAAACGAATCCGCCAAGCCCTTGCCCGGCTGCCGGTCGAATAGATAACCCTCTACTTTGGAGCCATCTTTCTTGGTGATGGTGATATCGCCGCGGTAATCGAATGCCTTCTCCAGCGCAGTCTGGATCTCCTGCTCTGTAGCCAGTTCCGGAACCCAGCCCTGCAGCTGCTCGCGTTCGCGTCCGGCTGCATGCTCCAGCTCATCGGGGTTCACATATTGCTGAGTCTTTACTGCTTCCTGTGTCTCGGTCATGGCTAGTCTCCCGCTACTTCCTGCAGCTTCTCACCAGCCTGCTGTGTTGCCGCATCGCCAATCTGCACCAGCGGAGCACGCTGCTCCGGCTTCCACTCATTCAGCAGCTTCTGCGCGCCCTCGTCCGGATAGGTCGACGGAAACATATATTTCTTCGCCGTGATCAGAAATCCCTTCAGCGAGCCAAAGTTGTAGTCCACCGCAGAGGCTTCGTGACCTGAATGCACCATGCAGTTCGCGCACTTCGGATTGCCGCTCTTGGCGCCGTAGTTCTGCCACTCCGTCTCCTGCATCATTTCTTCAAAGGTGTCCGCATAGCCATCCTGCAGCAGGTAGCAGGGCTTCTGCCATCCGAAGATGTTATAGGTCGGCATTCCCCAGGGCGTGCATTCGAAATTCCGCTTACCCATCAGATACTCAGAAAAGAGCGGATGTGTATTGAACTCCCAGCTCTTCTTGCGGTTCGACAGGATGGCGCGGAACAACCGGCGCGACTTCGCTTTGCCCAGGAAGTGCTGCTGGTCCGGCGCCTTCTCATACGTATAGCCCGGCGAAACCATCATGCTCTCCACGCCGGCGGCCATCAGTTCGTCAAAGTGCGCGCGAACGCTGTTCGGGTCGGCACCGTCAAAGAGCGTGGTGTTCGTGGTCACGCGGAAACCCGCTGCCACCGCAGCGCGTACGCCTTCCATCGCGATATCGTGTCCGCCTTCGCGGCACACGGAAAAATCATGGTGCTCCTTCTGCCCGTCCAGGTGCACGGAGAAGGAGAGGTACTTGCTCGGCGTGAACAGGTGCAGCTTCTCCTTCAGCAAAAGCGCATTGGTGCACATGTAGACGTACTTCTTCCGCGCCACCAGCCCGGCCACGATCTCCGGCATCTTCGGGTGCAGCAGCGGTTCTCCGCCGGGAATAGACACCATGGGCGCACCACACTCTTCCACCGCGGCAAAGCACTCCTCCGGCGAAAGTTCGGTCTTCAGAATGTGCACCGGATACTGGATCTTGCCGCAGCCCGCGCACGCCAGGTTGCAGCGGAAGAGCGGCTCCAGCATCAGCACCAGCGGATACCGTTTGCGGCCCTTCAACTTCTGCTTCAATACGTACGTTGCTACCGTCCATGCTTGCGAGATCGGTACTGCCATTTGCTCACCTCGGGGAAACTGATTTTCTTATCGTGCGACTTCGTCTCGCTCAATTCTTCTTGCCGCTACTGCCTAATCACTGCCGCTTTCCATCGCCTTCTGATATGTCGTCAGCGCCAGCAATGGGAAGTACTGCTTGTACAGGTGGTATCCCAGGTAGAACACCCGCGGGAATCCCGTGCCGGTATAGTGCGACTCGCCATTACGCCCCGGCACCAGTTCGTCCCAGGAGCCATCCTCATGCTGCCGTTCGATCAACCAGCGCACGCCCTTGGCCACTGAATCGGACCGCGTATCGCCAGCCGCCAGCAAGCCCAGCAGCGCCCATGCCGTCTGCGATGCCGTGCTCGGCCCAATGCCGCGCGTATCCGGATTATCGTAGGTCTCGCAGCTTTCGCCCCAGCCGCCGTCTGCATTCTGCACCATGCGAATCCACTCAGCCGCGTTCTGAATCGGCGGTTCGTGGTTCCATATGCCCTGGGCTTCCAGCCCGCGCAGCACCAGAAACGTGCCGTACAGGTAATTCACTCCCCAGCGGCCAAACCAGCTTCCGTCCGGCTCCTGGCTCTTCAGTACCCACTGCACAGCCTTCTCCACCCGCTTGTCGCGCTGGGTATATCCGTAGGCTGCCAGCATCTCCAGAATGCGTCCGGTAATGTCCACCGTCGGCGGGTCCAGCATCGCATTATGGTCAGCGAAGGGTATGTACTGGAAGATCATTTTGGTATTGTCGCGGTCAAAACTGGCCCAGCCGCCGCTGCGGCATTGCATGGCCAGCAGCCAGTTCAGAGCCCGCTCACAGGCTGCATCTTGATATGCCTCACGAGGATTTTCCACAGCCTTCAATGCCATTAAAACTTGAGCAGTATCATCAACATCCGGGTAAAACTCATTGTTGAACTCGAAATACCATCCACCGGGCTCCACATTCTTTACCTTCTCTGCCCAGTCGCCCTTTGTGCGCACTTCCTTCGCCAGAATCCAGTCCGCAGCCTTCACCATCTGTGGATCGTTGGCCGGGATTCCGGCCTCTGCCAGCGCGAAAATGGCTTGCCCGGTATCCCATACCGGCGGAAAGCACGGCTGCATGCGGAAGGTCGGCGTCGGATAATCCGGCTCGCCGTTCGGGCAATCGATGCCCAATTTCTCAAACTCATCCAGCGCACGAATGAACTGTGGATCGTCTACCGAATACCCCAGGCAGCGCAGCGCAACGATCGCGTTCAGCATGGCCGGGAAAATAGCTCCCAGTCCATCTGACTTCTCGAACCGTGCCAGCAGCCAGCGCTCGGCCTTCTTGATGGCCAGCGAACGCAGCGGACGGATATGAATACGCTCAAACCAGTGGGTCATGCGGTCCAGGAACAGAAAGAAATTCCGCCAGCTAAAGAGTTTCCGGTCCCAGCGCAGGTGCAGGTCCGCATTTTCACGGCCACCCACAAATAGATCGTCAATCGATTGCTCAGGAGTCAGCTTTTTGAATGGCTTCTTCGCGTACAGGATAGACAGCGGAACCAGGATGCCTCGTGACCACGAAGAGATTTCGTAGATATTAAAATAGAACCAGTTCGGCGCCAGCACGATCTCCGGCGGAATCGCCGGCACGGCATCATAGTCATATTGCCCCAGCGAACACAGGTACATCTTGGTGAACGTATTGCACTCCACGACGCCACCATGAGCCAAAACCCATTCGCGGGCCTTCACCATCACGGGATGATCCGCTGACCAGCCCATCAACTTCAAGGCCAGATACGCCTTCACGCCGTAATTGATGTTCGATGGTCCGCCGGGCGAAAGGCTCCAGCCCCCGTCTTCATTCTGGTGGCGCAGTATCTCGTTCACCGCGCGCTGCATCTTACCTGCATCTCCCGTGCCCAGCAGCGTGTGCATGTAGATGTAGTCTGCTTCCAGCATCACGTCTGCTTCCAGCTCGCCACACCAGTAGCCATCGGGGTGTTGCTGGTCCAGCAGCCACGTTGCCGCCTTGGCAATGCCCGCGCGCACCGCATCGAGCCCCAGATCCATGCGGCCATAGCGCGGCTGCGCCGTCGTTTCCGCGGAATTCGGCTTGCTTCCTGATGTACCCATGCTGAACTTAAACTCTCTCGGCCAACGACCGTAATCCCCGCTCACGCAGGGCTTGCTTCAAACCGCTGCTGGCTGAACCGGTGGTGCGGCTGCAATCGCCTGCACAATCTCCGGCGGAAGCCCGAATCGTACATTCTCGGGCATCACTTCAACCTCGTCCACTGACCCATAACCCTTTTGCTGCAGATAGGCCACAACCTCTTGCACCAGTACTTCAGGTGCAGACGCTCCAGCCGTCACTGCCACGGTGCTCTTCCCCGTCAGCCACTCCGGCTTAATGTCTTCTGCCTTGTCGATCAGGTATGCCTCGGTCTTCAGATTCTGAGAGACCTCAACCAGGCGATTTGAATTGGAACTGTTGCGCGAACCTACGACCAGCAGAAGATCCGCAGAATGGGCCACATTTTTTACCGCCACTTGGCGGTTCTCGGTCGCATAGCAAATGTCCTGTGCGTGCGGCCCAACGATATTGGGGAACTTTTTCTTCAGTGCCTCGATCATGTAGCGCGCTTCATCCAGCGAGAGCGTGGTCTGCGTCAGGTAGGCCACCTTGTCAGGATCGGGAACCACCAGCGCGGCTACCTCTTCCACCGTAGAGACCACCTGGGTCACATCCGGAGCCTCGCCCTGCGTGCCTTCCACCTCTTCGTGGTCGCGATGCCCGACCAGCACCAGCGAATAACCCTGGCGCGCGAACTTGATCGCCTCCACATGCACCTTGGTCACCAGCGGACAAGTGGCATCCACCACCTTCAACCCACGCTCCTTGGCGCGCTGCCTTACAGCCGGCGAAACGCCGTGGGCAGAGTAGATTACTCGCTTGCCCTCAGGAACCTCATCCAGCTCGTTTACAAAAATTGCGCCCTTTTCGGCCAGATCGTTCACTACGTAGCTGTTATGCACGATCTCCTTGCGCACGTAGATTGGCGCACCGAAGGTTTCCAGGGCTATTTTTACAATGTCTACGGCGCGCACAACGCCAGCGCAGAAACCACGTGGCTTCAACAGGAGAACGCGCTTGGCGGCCGCGTCAACAGGGGTGGGGGAAGTGGGGTCGCTTGTCGCAGTATTCACATCCCAAGTATACCGCTTTGGCCCCGATTGAACCACCAGTTTGACCTGAATTTGGTGCAGCCCAGCTCATCCGGGCATAGCCCTATCCTCCAGGCAAAACATCTACGCTGCCCGCTCAATAATCACGAAAAAAATGAATCCGAATGCAGTTCAATCTAAAGCGTTCCAGTGCAATCGGGATGGCCGCAATCGCACTTCAGCGAATGAACCTTCGCCGCGTCCGCGGCTTGGCAATGCTGGCAACAATACTTCTCGCCCGGCTTGGCCATGCAGCTGCATTCCTTGTGTGCGCACTTCTTGCTCTCGCTCATCGCTTCCCTCCGCCGCAGATTGCAGCTTTCAGGTCTGATGCCGGTCAGTAGTGCACGAGATGTTTCTGCTTCGGCTTTTTACTTATCGGGGCGAAGCCCGGTCCACCGCGCTCGCCGCCTTCATCATCTGCTCGGCGTGCTTCAGTGATGTTTCCGTCAGCTTCGCGCCGCTCAGCATGCGGGCAATCTCCTGCGTCCGCTCGCTCTCGCTCATCTGCCGCACGCTGGTCCGCGTGCGCCCATCCTTCTCCGCCTTCTCGATCAAGAAGTGCTGCTCCGCAAACGCCGCGATCTGCGGCAGGTGGGTAATGCAGATGACCTGCTGCCCCTTCGCCAGCGCGCGCAGCTTCTGCCCTACGGCCTCTGCCGCACGGCCACCGATGCCGATATCGATTTCGTCAAAAACCAGTGTCCGCGGCAACGGCATCTTCTTCCTGGACTTGCTCGCCGCGCCCTCTTCCACGCTCACCTTCAGCGCCAGCATCACCCGGCTCATCTCGCCGCCAGATGCAATCTCATCCAGCGGCTTCAGCGGCTCGCCCGCATTCGTCGCAATGCGGCAGGTCACGCTATCCCAGCCATGCGCCGTCCAATACGAATGCTCCTTCTGCGCGTTCACTTCAATCTGGAATTGAACCTTCATGGCAAGGTAGTTAATCTGCGCCTCAGCCAGCTTTTCCAGCTTCTTCGCCGCCGCGGTACGCTGCATGGTCAGCTCCGTCGCCGCCTTCACATACGCCGCTTCGTCTTCGGCCAATAACTTCCGCAACCCCGCAAGGATGGCATCGCGATTCTCAATCTCGCCCAGCTTCTGTGCGACTTCTTCCCCATACGCAATCACCTCGGCCAGCGCGCCTGCCGTCTCCGCCGAACCGCTCTGGCGCGGATGCTCCGCATATTTGCGCTTCAGCTTGTCCAGCAGCGCCAGCCGGTCTTCAATCTCGCCCAGGCGCTCCGGCGATGCATTAATGCCCTCGGCATAATCCCGCGTCGTCGAACTCACGTCCTCCACCACGGCACGCGCCGCCGTCAGCTGCTGCACCGCCTCGGCAAATTTGTCGTCGTAGCGCGCCAGCTCTTCCACCTGCTTCAGCGCCGCACGCAGTGCGCTCTCCGCCGAGTTCTCTGACTCATACAGAAATTCATGCGCCCCCATTGCTGCGGCATACAGTTTCTCCGCATTGGCCAGCACCCGCTTCTCCGTCTCCAGCTGCGAATCCTCATCCGGCCCGGCAATCTGCGCCTGCGCAATCTCCTTGCGCTGGAAGCTCCACAGGTCTGCCATGCGCAGCCGGTCCTGCTCCGCGCTCTGCATCTCCTCCAGCTTCTCGCGGGTCGCGTGCCACGCCGTAAACGCCGTACTAACAGCCGTAGAAGCACCGTCAATACCCGCATAACGGTCCAGCAATCCGCGCTGTTGCGCTTGGTCAAATGACCCCAGAGTCTCGCCCTGCGCATGCACCAACGCCAGCTCCGGAGCCAATTGCCGCAGCACGCTCACCGTCGCCGGCTGGTTATTCACAAAGACGCGCCCCTTCCCGCCAGCAGCAATCTCTCTCCGCAGTAGAATCTCCGTGCCTTCCACATCAATGCCATTAGCTTCCAGCACACTCTCCGCGCCCGGCGTTGTCTCGAAAACGCAGCTCACCACGGCCTTTTCCGCACCATGGCGCACCACATCGGCCGAGCCTTTATCGCCCAGCAGCAGCGCCAGCGCATCAATCAGGATGGACTTGCCCGCCCCGGTTTCGCCCGTCAACAGGTTCAGCCCCGGCCCGAAGCCCGCAACCGCGTGGTCAATCACCGCATAATTTTCCGCTCGCAATTCGAGCAGCATCGTCGTTGCCTCAGCGTGGTGGAATCAACGCGAGGATAGCACGTCGCACTCGCTTTGAATCCACATGTCAGAAAAGCTACTGCACGTGCCTCGGGCCTGGCAGCTGCACCTTCACGAACCGGGGAAA
>Ga0302266_10004776_pt1 | contig 10211 bp, 10 predicted proteins | sample III_Bog_E1_2_FD_194559 | JGI IMG/M metagenome (GOLD analysis project Ga0302266, IMG submission 194559) | Peat permafrost microbial communities from Stordalen Mire near Abisko, Sweden - III_Bog_E1_2 | ecosystem: Environmental > Terrestrial > Soil > Wetlands > Peat | place: Sweden: Abisko... | reverse complement strand
CTTTTGGGTGATCGTGTGTGGGGCATCAAGATGGATAATGCAGAGGCAAGGCCGAGGCGATAGCGATGGAGGGTGGGTCCTAGAAAGCAGTATCCGAGCGATGTGAGCCGGGAGCAGTTTGAGCGTTCTCCCTATGTTGGAAGGGGTTCGTAAGCGAACCAAACCGCGGACAGTGGATTTACATGAAGTGTTCCATGCGGTGTTGTACCTGCTCAAGAGCGGCTGCCAGTGGCGCATGCTTCCCGATGGATTTGCCAAGTGGCGCACGGTGCATTCGTACTTTGCCAAGTGGAGCGAACCGGGTCAGGACGGAATCAGCGTTCTGGAGCGGGCTTTAAAAAAAATCAGTTGGCGCGGCCCGAGCCAAACAGGGACGCAACGCCATGACCAGCTTCTTGATCGTTGACGCGCAAAGCGTGAAGAACACCGACAGCGCGGAACTCAAGGCATACGACGCGGGCAGAAGGTGTCTGGCATCAAGCGACACATCGCGGTTGACACGCAAGGATTGCCTCATGCCATCGCGGTCACCACGGCTGAAGTAACCGACCGCAACGGTGCCTTGGCCGCCCTGGATCGTTGCGAGCCCAACCTGCTGGGCGTTGAAAGCGTGTTGGTGGATGGCGGCTACACCGGCCAACCCTTCGCAGACGGCGTAAAGCAGCGTCTGAGAGCTACCGTGCAGGTCGTCAAGCGCAATGAACTGCACACTTTTGTCGTCTTGCCCAAACGCTGGGTCGTCGAATGCTCTTTCGGATGGTTGGAAAAGTGCCGCAGACTATGGAAAAACTGCGAACGAAAACTCAATACCAGCTTGCAGTTCGTTCCCCTCGCCTTACTGCTCAGAAGATCGTGAACAGGCTCTAAAGAGGAGAGGAATAGAGATGCAGGCGAATAGCCTCGCGCAGGGGTTCGTCCTCAGGTGCATAATTGCCACTCTCTCGCTGACGCCGGATAACCGGGTCTTCGTTCGCAGGCCCCGGAGATGTCGTGATTGACTGCTGGCCATACTCCCAGCGGTATAATCCCTCCTTCGTCAGAGCGGTTCGGGCGCGGAGCAGCTTGAAGCCGGCATAATTGCTGCCAAGGTTGAATCCAATCGCTAGAAATACGATAACGGTAGCACCCGTCCGCCGCAACCATGGAATATGCAGTCGATTCTGAACCTTGCCGACGCCATAAAGATAAACAAATATAAGCAGAATATTTGAGTAGATCCGGTACCTCGATACCAGGCTCTGTGTAATCCCGAGGTCAGATCTCAGCCCTGAAACCGCCAGCGCGGTGATCATAATGAAACAGATCGAATAGAAAATAGCAGGACTCGTTGCGTAGAGTTTATCCTTAATTGCATAGATAAACACCGCGAATAGGAAACATCCGAGAATCGCAGATGGCATGTATGCTCCATATCTTGCTATCGACGCACCCAGGAAAGACAGAGCATAAACCGGCGAGATGTGGTGCAGCGAGGAGACGACGGAGTGATCCGAACGTGCCTGAGACGACAGGAAATTGTATCGATATAAATACAGTGTCAGCATCGCTACGGACGTAGCCAGCCAGGATAAAAGCCGTGCCAGCCGTCGGAATTGGAGAAGCATCACGCATCCGATTGGTATCACGAAGAATCCGTTGCCCGATGAGGCTATAGCCAGCAAGAGCGACACGAGCGAGAAATAGTAGGTTCTCTGTTCATCTCTGCTTAAGAGGTAGATTGATAGCAAAGAAAAAAATACAACCGCTATATGTTGTAAAGAAGACATTGGCCAATTCAACAAGGAATAGTATTGCAGTTGAAAAAGTACCCAGGAAACAGGGACGAAAAGCAACAGCCGATCCGGGATCGCTCGACCATCCTTAATCCACATGCGATATATCACGAGGAGCAAAGGTAGCAGTAGAACATTTCCTACTGTAGATAAAACCACAAAGTTGATATGTCGGAACGATAGATATTGGAGGGCATACAGCGCGTTGGCAAATATGAGCTTGTATTCATTATGCTGTGCTGTAAAGATCAGCATCAACCTCTCGTGGACCGTGCCGAGTCGGGACCAGCCGTTCAGAAACCCAAGAACGCCGCTATAATCGTCCAGAAAGGGTATGTTGACCGTCTCACGTGCCAACATCCAGTAAAATGCTAATATCGGGGTCAGGATGATCCCTGACAAAAGACATTTTCGCTTCGTCACCTTGATTCTCCTGACGTTAGCATGAAGATGGACGCCATGCAGTTCATTTGCGGATGCACTGTAGACTACCATATCGCGCCACCTGGAGCTTCGGAAAATAGCCATGAGATCCAAAGTCTTTCAAATCAGGCGGCGCTCATCTCTTCCATTTTATTGTAATCCGGTGCTTCTCTTCATATTCGTATGGCTCGTGATGCTGGCTAGCCTTTGGTTTAAAATTACCGCTGTTTCCTATCCAAACTTCTCGCTTCCGGTTCTGATCTTTGTAGCTTCGCTACTGAGTTTTCTGCTCGGATACTATCTGGTTCGCGGCCTCTATCGGAAGAGCGTCAATTCCTGCGCATGCGCACGCTACCAAATCAATGTCACGAGGCTTCGACGCTTTAATTTGATATTGGCTTGCGCGGCTTTGCCTATAATTATTTACAATTACGTGGCTTCAGGTCTTCCGCCCTTCTTTGGATTTTTTGGGCTTGATGCAAAGTCGGTCAATAGCTATGGAAGGCTGGAGCAGTTGCTGGCCCCGATTCTGATGTCGCTTTTCGTAAACGCATTTCTCGACGTCTCCACCAAACGAAAAGCTTTCTACGCAATATATGCTTTTTCTTGGATGTTGTTCTACGGAGCGCGCGGCGGCATAATCTTTATGCTTTTTCAGGCTTTGGTCGCTCTCTCCATTCGCACTTCAATGCCGAAGAGAAAGATCTACCTCATAGCTCTCGCCAGCGTTGTTTTGGGGGGAGTGTTCTTTGGCGTCTTTGGTAATTATCGTACGACCAATGCAATATTGTTTGCCGGCATGCGCATCAAACCAGAGTTCCAGGAATGGCCAACTATTTATGTCTGGATTATCTCTTATATATCGACGGCGCTCTCCAATCTCTGCTGGTATGTCGATCTAGCTCATTTCGACCATGCTACATGGACATTCTCATACACTCTGCTGCCCTCTTTTTGGGTTCCGGGAAACCCTCATGTCGCGATCTTGAGTTCCAGCAATATTGTTGATGGAACCAGCACATATCTTGCAAATTACTTTCTGGATTTTTCATATCTCGGGATATTTATGGCGAATCTGTTGCTAGGAATCGCATCTGGGATAGCAAGCGTGGCCAATCGCATTGGTAGAAACTTCCTCTTCTGGACTGTATTCCTTTCTTGTATGGGGTTCATCTTTTTCTGGGATTTCTTCGCGACTCTTAGCGTAATGATTTTATTTAGCATACAAGCCACGGCTCAACGATATTTCATACGAATGCTCCCTCCCCTTCGGTCTTCTAGAAAACTGGAAGAGAATACTCCAGAATTGTCTACTCCCTGATGCTTATGCTGCTTCGAGGCAGCTCCCTATTAGGCTGGGACAATGTAGATTGAGCGACAAAATGAAACCTTCCATACTTGCGGTAATTGTTCTTTACAAGACGTGCGCAAACGACAGCGTCAGTGTGACCAGTCTGGCGCGCGCCTTGGCCGCAACCGTTCCTGATGCGCTACGTCTTCGAGTCATGCTGGTTGACAACAGTCCTGAGGCAAGCGCGGCCCCTGGCATCTTTGAAGATGAGATGTATCGTTCGGCGCCGGGAAACTGCGGCCTCGCTCGCGCCTACAATTCAGCTCTTCAAGTGGCGCACGAGTTGGGGTTTGACTGGCTTCTGACGCTAGATCAAGACACCTCGCTTCCTGAGAACTTTTTGTCGGAACTAGGGAATGCAGTTGCACTGGTTGATGCCGACCCGCAGTTCGCCGCCGTCGTTCCACAAATTCAGGGTGCAGGGCGGGTGCTGTCGCCTTATACGTTTCGCTGGGGCGCGGTGCCGACCTGGTTTCCGCCGGGCTACACCGGTATTCCGTGCGCTGCCGTGTACGCTCTCAACTCCGCATCCCTGCTGCGCGTGAGCGCTCTGCGTCAGGTGGGAGGGTATGATCCGAGATTCTGGCTTGATGCGAGTGACCATGCCATCTTTCACGCGCTTGCAGCCTACGGAAAGCGAGTCTACGTCGCGGGCAATATTCAGGTACAGCATCAACTGTCCATGCTCGGCGAGAAGAACTCGATGCCTGCGCAACGATACGAAAATTTGCTTGCGGCGGAATCCGCGTTCTGGGATCTCCACATGAACAGGTTGGCGAACTGGGAGAGAAATGTGAAGATCGCAGGTCGACTTACCCGACAGCTATGGCGCGGAGAGACCGAGCTTCGCAGAATTTCGATGCGGGTTCTGCAACTGCGGCTATTGCATACGCGCAGATACCGCATGCGGAGATGGGAGAGTGAGATCGCAGGTCGGCTGAACGACTCGGCTGCGGATGCACCGCACCCGTTGATGGTCTCCGTGTGCATGGCAGCGTACAACGGAGAGCGCTATATCGAAGAGCAGATCGGCTCAATTCTGCCTCAACTGCGTGAGTGGGACGAGCTGATCGTAGTGGATGATGCCTCTTCGGATCAGACCCTAGAACTTATCTTTAGGTTTGAGGATCCGAGAATCAAGCTCATCGCGCAGGTCGAGAACCGAGGGGTCGTTGAAACATTTGAACATGCCGTACGAAGCGCGACCGGCGACATTTTGTTTTTGTGCGATGGAGATGATATCTGGGCTCCCGATAAGGTGGAAAAGACTCTTCAGGCCTTTGCCGATAATCCAAAAGCCCGAGTCGTGTGCTCAGGCTTGAAGTTGATCGATGAGAACGGACAACCATTCAACAACGATGACTATATGAAGAACAGGGAATTTACTGCGTCCCTACTGCCAAATCTCATTCGGAACCGATTCCAAGGGTCTTCCATGGCTCTTCGCTCATCCCTGTTGTCGCGGGTGCTGCCCTTTCCCAGACCGCGTATGTTTCTGCATGATGCGTGGATAGGCATGTGCAACACCATGACCGGCGGCGGCACCGTCTATCTCGCTGAGCCATTGCTCTACTATCGGCGTCATTCGAGCAATGTCAGCCAGCCAATGGGGCTGAAGGAACAGATTGTGAAGCGAGCGCAATTAACCGTTGCACTCGCATTGCACTGGTTTCTATCCTGCTAAGTAAGGCTGTGGGAAGGTCGTGTACGAAGATTGCGACCGCGTTCAACGTTTGTCCAATCTCGGCTCGAATCAAAGAGGTTGGCGATGGGATTCAGTGCCTTGCAACCAGACTTCGACGGATCATGGAACGCAGCTTCAGCAACGTAAAGCGGGCGAATGCCGGCCCCATATACAGGGGCCCGAAGTTGCTGCGAATGCTTCGATAAATCTCATTCCGTGTCTCTCTATTTCGGGATACACCGTCGGTTCGATGGGTCGCGACAGTTGTATCCAGCAACTCTACGGTGCAGCCCGCTTTGCGCAATCGCTGATTGTGATCGAAGTCCCCGAACACCCGATAGGCTGTGTCGTAGCGCAGATGGTTTGATCGACGATAGAAGGTGCCCTGATGGTGCCATGTGTTATCGAACCACAGCAACCAGTCGTTGCGGGGAATGTAGAGGTGCGTATCATCCTCGAGGACTCGGCAGCACACGACATCGACGTGACGATTAGCCATCGTCGTCAACTGCGCGAGCGGAAGTTCAAGCAGCCTGTCGCCTGCGTTGAGATGAAAGATATATTCTCCGCGAGCTGCATCGATGCCCTTGTTCATGGCGTCGTAGATGCCGTTGTCCGGTTCGCTCACCCAGTAGTCCACTGCCTCATTGCGGGCTTGCAGCAATTCGAGCGTTCCATCCTCGGAATTCCCATCAATAATCACGAGTTCAACATCGGGTCCACGGAAAGGCGCGACGGTATCAATCAATGCGGCGACCTCTTCCCGATCTCGGAAAGCAACAACAATGATCGTGAGCAGAGGATGGGATGCACGGTCCTGTGGCAGAATTCCCTTCATCCGCGTCCCGCCAGATCTGTTTTCGTGGTCGAATTGCATTGCAACTCCTGATGCACACTCCGTTTGCCGGAGTATCGTCCGCCCGTTCTCTGGAGAAGATTTCAAGCTCTGATAGCCTCTTCATCATATCCCAGCAGGCCTCCGCGAACTTCCTTTGTCGTACAGGGAAGCGCGCTTCCCTCGTCCTGTATGACGGCATTGCGTTGCGCGTCTTCCCTTTTGAATGCAGCCTCCCTGGAGGCGGCCAGATCTTGGGAATCGTGTAAACTTGGCGTAGGAATCAGCTATAGAATGCACATCAATCGTAAACTCCGTATTGCAGTCGATTGCCGGATTGAAAACTCTCAACAGGGCGTTGGCTCGGCGGTGATCGCTTTGGCCAAAGCTCTCTCTGACTCGAAAGCGACCAATCAGGAATACGTATTCCTCGTTCGACAGGACATGCTGGATTGGCTTGCGCCCTATGTTTATGGGCCATGCAGACTGGTGGGGATTCCTGCGTCAAAATCCTCTCGCATCAAGGCGGCTCTTCGTTGGATCGCTCCGCTTCGATTTCTTTGGCGCAAGCTGCGTGGAGGAAGGGAGCAAATTCCCGTTTCCGACGGCTATGTGGAAGCGCAACAGTTCGACGTGGTTCACTTTCCTACACAGATGGCTTACCTGACGAGTCTGCCGTCCATTTACCAACCGTGGGACTTGCAACATCTTCACTATCCAGAGTTCTTCTCCAAAAGCGAGTTTAGCCTGCGTGAAAGTCTTTATCGAATTTTCTGTAATCGCGCCTCGTATGTCAGCGTTCAGGCGGAGTGGACCAAGCAGGATGTCATCAAGCACTATGGACTTCCGGCAGACAAAGTCGTTGTGATTCCGTGGGGTTCAGTATTTGACGCCTATAAAACAGTTTCGGCGGGTTCGATTCATGCCACGGTGGAAAAATATAGTCTCCCAGCGCAATTTTTCTTCTATCCTGCCGTTACATGGCCACACAAGAACCATGACGCTATTCTCAATGCTCTTCATATTCTAAAGAATAAACATGGTGTCACTCCACATGTTTACTTCACGGGGTCGACGTGGGGGCAACGACCAGCGCTGGATAAACTGGCGAAAGATCTCGGCGTATTCGAGCAAGTGCATTTCCTGGGTTTTTTGACTCACGAGGAGTTGCAAGCCGTCTTCAGTACGGCTACCGCTATGGTGTTTCCGAGCAAGTTCGAGGGGTTTGGTCTCCCTATTCTAGAGGCGTTCCACGCACGGCTTCCAGTTCTCTCTTCGAACGCCACTACATTGCCTGAAGTAGCAGGAGATGCTGCTCTTTACTTCAACCCCGATTCGTATGCGGAACTAGCCTCTTTGATGAAAAAGATTCTGGACACGCCGGAATTGCGTGAGGAATTGATTCAAAAAGGGACTCTGGTACTATCGCAATATTCGATTGCTGACACAGTCGTTAGTTTCCAAGCGCTCTATGAGAGAACATCTGCATTGTCCTTGCAGGATCACCGTGTGCCTCCGGTGCCGACCGCAATCTGACAGGGGAGAATACGATGGCGAAACGGGCACTGATTTGCGGCATATCTGGACAGGACGGCACCTATCTTGCCAAGCTGTTGCTGGATCGCGGCTATGAAGTCTGGGGCAGTTCGCGGGATGCGGAACTGGCCACCTTTGGCAATCTGCATCGGTTGAAAATCTATGAGTCGGTCCATCTCGTATCGCTCAATCTTCGGGACGTTGGTAGCGTTCTCGGACTGCTGCGGCGGATACGCCCAGACGAAATATTCAGCCTTGCGGGTCAAAGCTCGGTCGGTCTCTCCTTTGAGCAGCCTGTCGAGACCATTGAAAGCATCGCGCTTGGCGCACTCAGCCTTCTGGAGGCGATCCGCCTTTCCGACCTCGATATTCGTCTTTATAACGCTGGTTCCACAGAGTGTTTTGGAGACACAGGGGATGGCGTGGCAGATGAGAAATCACCTCTTCACCCATGCAGCCCCTATGCCGTAGCGAAGGCCTCGGCATTCTGGACCGTAGCGAACTACCGTCAAGCTTATGGGATGTTCGCTTGCACTGGAATCCTTTCCAACCATGATTCTCCTTTGCGTCCGAGAAGGTTTGTCACGCGAAAAATCGTCCACGCCGTGGCGTCGTTGGCGCTGGGCCACGATGTGCGCCTGTCGCTTGGCAACCTGCATATTGAAAGGGACTGGGGCTGGGCACCGGAATACGTCGAAGCGATTGCGGCAATGTTGGAACTTCCTGTCCCGAACGACTACATTATTGCCACAGGAAGCAGCCATACACTGAAAGAGTTTATGAAAACAGCCTTTGAATTGGCTGGCAAGGATTGGCGCGACCATGTCTCAATTGATGAGAATCTGATGCGACCGACCGACATCCTGCGGAATAAAGTCGATCCTTCAAAAGCCGCCAACGGTCTGGGGTGGAAGGCCAGATATGGCATGAAGCAAGTCGTCGGCATGATGCTGGAGGCTGAGATGGCCACCCTCCGGCAAGAAAAGCTGGGCTAGCGCTTTGAACCCTGGAGTGATGGAGGAATCATGGATATGCAATCGCTGCCGGAGCGTTTTTAGTATACTTCCCATATGTCTAGCAGTTTTTCCCGAGAAGCGCCTGCCTCACCGGAGATGGGAGCAAAGCCGCTGGCAGCAGCCCGAACACGTCGGCTTTTGCAGGGCACATTCTCCGCAGTACTGAGTAAGGGTGTTGTACTCGGGTGCAGTGCAATATCGATCCCAATCGCGATCCGTTACCTCGGCACCGAGGATTTTGGCGTTTGGATCACAATTTCGACTACGCTCTGCATGTTGCTGGTCTTTGATCTGGGCGTTGCCAATTCTCTCACCAATTTTATCTCCGAGGCCTATGCCCGGGACGACCGTGAGCACGCAAGTACATTCGGCACCACGGCTCTGGGAGTTATGTCAGTTGTGGCGCTGCTGCTGGCGGGGGTCGCGTGGTTGATTTGGCCTCTTCTGCACTGGGATCAGTTGTTCCATCTTTCGTCGCCTTCGGAGGCCCCCACGGTTGGCCGTGCAGTGGCTGCGGCGCTTGCAATATTCCTGGTGGGTCTGCCTGTCGGACTGGGGCCCAAGATCCTGGGAGGATATCAGGAACTGCGTGTAGCAAATCTTTTCGTCGCTGCGGGAAGTCTCTGTAATCTGATCTCCATAATTATTTTGGCGCGTTTGCATGCTGGCCTGGTGGCCATGGTCATCGCTTCCTCTGCGTCGATTGTGGGAGCCAATCTGATCTGTCTCGTGTGGCTCTGGTGCTTTCACAAGCCTTGGATGTCTCCTCGTCTCCATCATTTTAATCGCGAGGCGGCGCGCAGGATGATGCAGACGGGCAGCGAGTTTTTCGTGCTACAGATTGCCGGACTGGTGGTCTTCAGTAGCGATAATCTGGTCGTGACGCATTATCTTGGACCATCTCAGGTGGCCTCGTACAGCGTTGCGTGGCGCTTGGTTGGCTATGCCTCCGTTGTGCAAATGATGATTATGCCTTCGCTCTGGCCGGCCTTCAGCGAAGCCTTCGACCGCGGGGATATGGCATGGGTGCGGCGCACGTTTCACCGCACGATGTCGATCACGATGGCTACCACTCTCGGGCTGTCAGCTTTGTTTGCCTTGGCCGGACGCTGGATCGTCCGCGTATGGGCGGGGAAGGCCGCTGTCCCTGGGGAAGAACTTATTCTCCTGATGTGCGTCTGGGTCTTGATCAGCACCTTCATGAACAACACCTCGACCGTATTGGTCGCCAAAGGGGAGACACGATTGCAGGCCTGGTGTTCGCTTGTGGCAGCAGTCGTAAATCTGGCACTTTCGATCTATTGGGTACAGCGGATTGGAGCCGTCGGAGTCATCCTGGGAACCATCGTGTCCTACCTGATTATCCTGGTCATTCCACAAACATGGCAGACGCTGCGAGTGATCCGCCAACCCGCTTCATCGCAGGCCATGTAACGGGCTGTTTCTGAAACAACAGAACCAAAGCGATGTTCTACTTTCACGTCTCAGAGCCTGTTCATAATCTTTTGGGTGATCGTGTGTGGGGCATCAAGATGGATAATGCAGAGGCAAGGCCGAGGCGATAGCGATGGAGGGTGGGTCCTAGAAAGCAGTA
>Ga0302266_10004766_pt1 | contig 10228 bp, 8 predicted proteins | sample III_Bog_E1_2_FD_194559 | JGI IMG/M metagenome (GOLD analysis project Ga0302266, IMG submission 194559) | Peat permafrost microbial communities from Stordalen Mire near Abisko, Sweden - III_Bog_E1_2 | ecosystem: Environmental > Terrestrial > Soil > Wetlands > Peat | place: Sweden: Abisko... | reverse complement strand
CTTGCCGATTACATCCTGCCCCCCGGCCAGGCGCTGGAACTCAGGATTGGCATTCAGATACTCGAAATCAACGGGCCGGCCAGCGTCGTCGTAGATGACGCGCATGGTTGCCAGCCCCTCGTTCATGTTCTCCACCAGCGCGCGATATTGCTGCTCACTGCGGTGCAGGGCGGTGTTGTCCTCCATGAAGATGGTGATGCCGCCGATGCCGCCGGCGGAGGTCATCCAAGGCTGAATCTCCCAGCGAATGGCGTGCGGGGCTTTGTCGGCGGACGTCCAGGTATCTTCTGACTTCAGCGTTTCACCAGAGAGACCGCGGCGGTGCGCGGCCTTCCAACTATCGGGGAGATCGGGAAAAACCTCGTAGTGGCAGCGGCCAATGACATTCTGCCCGGCAATGCCACAATCCACCAGCCAGCGCTTGCTGGCGGCCAGGTAGCGCATTTCATTGTCGAACATCGCCAGGCTGGCGGGAGCATGCTCTACGAAGGTTTCCAGCACGGCGAGGACAGCCGACTGGCCGCCTGGGGCTGCGGCTTTGGCGGAAGTGTTATGGTCGCCATCCCCATGATCTGTTTGCGACTTAGACCCCTGCTTCTTCAATACCTCTCGCTCCGCAAACAGGTTCCGCAGAGTGCGGATTCTGACATGGGCTCCTGGGCTTTTATGTGATAGTAGTCACCCGAAACTGTGAGATCTAACATCGGCTCCAACACTCTAGTCATCTTAATCACCATCACGGCCTTCAAGTGCAGCCTTAAATTGTCTGCCAAGATGCGGCGCATCACCGCTGCCTTTTCCGGCATCCTTTCCGGGCACCGAACAGAGCTGATAATTTCGATGAAATTCTCCACGTAATTGATTGATTCCAGACGTATATCCAGTCAGACAACTTTGGGTACGAGCGCTCCGGTTCTGTCCGCAAACAGGTTTGGGGATGGAGACATTCTTACTGAATGTGAAATTAATTGCTTAGTCCTCCGTCACCGGATAGCGAGACTCCATTGCGCGCTTTCAGCCACCCTAAATAACGCACGGCTGACACCCCGCTCCTCCAAGGTGGGGTATCTCACTATTTTCAATAAGATAGAGGCACAAAACGACCAGATTCAAGCTGGTACGCAAGAGCATGTGAAACCGGGCTCCTGATTGGTATCTGGAGTGCACACCCTAGATGCTGAATTGCAACTCCCTGTGTTAGCGGGCGTTACCCCAGTTGTCTTGGCATGAAGTAGCCGGGCTGCCCATCTCGCTATGCAGAAGGATCGCTCCCAGGAGGAATTATGAACACAGAAGTCCTCGCTCCCCAGATGCAGGCTGAAACTCTCGGAGCTTCCGTGCAGCAAGGGGTTACGGCGATGGTTGATAACCTGATGGATCAGCTTCCCAGCCCCGATCTTCTCACCCCTGAGGAGCGCCGCGGCATCATCGCCAGGTATTCCTCGGTGCTGGAGGGCAACTTCATCTACTGGATGACGGCAACCTACCTCGCCGTACACTCCGACGAGGCGCGGCCGATTCTGATTGAGAACCTGCATGAGGAAGTTCGCGACTGCCACCCCGCCATGCTGCGCCGCTTCGCAATCGCAGCAAAGGCATTCCCCACCGACAAAGACGCGCTTGCCGTTGACGCGGAATTGACCGCCGTCCGGCTGTTTCTGGGCAAGCTCCAGGGGGTGCAGTCGCTGGCGACGATGGCCTTCTTCGAGGGGTTCATCCAGAAATTCATGGCCTACCTGGCGACGCTTGCCAAGCTGCAGGGCTCGGAAGAAATGGAATACACCGATGTGCACGGCGTCTGCGATATCGCGCACTCCGAGGGGCTGTTCAACGCGGTGCGGTTGGAGATGGCGCGGAAGCCGATTCCTGCGGACGCGAATCTCTACGAGGGTGTGGACCTGCTGATTACCCTCATGCGCCGCGTCTTCCAGGGAACACAGCCAAGCCGGCAGCCATAAGCGTCCAACGCAGCGTGGGGGAGGCAGATGCGCATCAATCAAATCCGCGATGAGTTCGCCACGGTCGAATCACAGATTGCGAACGGTCCCATCGTTCCCAACGTGACGGCCGAGGAGATTCGGGCCCACTTGAAGTCGCGCTTCGACTTCGCTGGTCCAATGCCGCTGGAGGACGTGGTTGCGGATGTGGAAGGGATGCTGCGCAAATGGCAGGTGCAGGTGACGCATCCGCGCTACTTCGGCCTCTCCAACCCAAGCGTAACGCTGGCGTCAGTGGTGGCGGATACCTTGGTGGCGATGTACAACCCTCAGCTGGCAAACTGGCGCACGTCCCCGGCGGCGAATGAGATGGAGCGGCACACGCTGGGGTGGCTGTCCGGAAAATTCGGACTGCCGGAAGACTCCATTGCAAGCTTTACCAGCGGTGGCTCCGAGGCGAACCTTTCCGCGGTTGTGGTGGCCCTGACATGGGCCTTCCCCGAGTATGGCGAGCATGGACTGAGGTGCCTGGCCGGCGAGCCGATCCTTTACCTGACCGAGGAGACCCATCACGGCTTCAGCAAGATTGCGCACATGGTTGGGCTTGGGCGCCGGAATCTGCGTACCGTTGCGACGGATTCAGAGCTGCGGATGGATGTGGAAGACCTGAAGAAACGCGTCAGCGAGGATCGCGCAAACGGATGCCTGCCCTTTATGGTGATCGGCACGGCGGGGACCACGGCGGCGGGCGTGATTGATCCACTGGCGGAGATCGGATGCTTTTGCCGAGGGGCTCAGCTCTGGTTCCACGCCGACGCAGCGTGGGGTGGCTCGGCGATTGTTTCGCCGAGGCTCAGACACCTTCTTGCAGGAATTGAACACGCCGATTCCATCACCTGCGACGCGCACAAGTGGCTCTCTGTTCCGATGGGATGCGGCATGTTTTTCTGCCGTCATCGCGAGAGTGTTGCCCAGGCTTTCCGCAGTGATGTGACTTACATGCCCGGCAAGGTGGATGGCACGGGCAGCGATGCATCCGACACGTTCAATCCGCTGGAGCATACCGCCCAGTGGTCGCGCCGCTTCATCGGGCTCAAGCTGTTTATGGCCCTGGCGCAGCATGGCGAGGCAGGCTACGCGGAGATGCTGGAGCACCAGGCGCGCATGGGAGACCTGCTGCGGGAGTCGCTGAAGGCCAGCGGATGGCGCATCGTGAACTCTACGCGGCTGCCGATTATTTGCTTCACACGCGAGGGGCTGGTGCCGTCAAGGTTTTCCGCCGAGCTTCGCGAGCGCCAGATCGCATGGATGACGGACGCGCAGATTCACGGGAATCTGGTCATCCGCGCATCCATTACCAGCTACAGGACGACCGAGAAGGACATTGAGTGGGTGGTAGCCGAGATGAATGCTCTTCTCTCCAGCACCACTGGCCGCGACAAGGTATTGCAAGCGCACTGACGCAGGATACAGACGCCGACAACGATGAAACTTGAAACGATGGCAATCCACAGTGGTTACGCGCCCGACCCCACGACCAAGGCCGTGGCTGTGCCGATCTATCAGACTGTCGCGTACGCGTTTGACAGCGCCGACCACGCCGCGGCGCTCTTCAATCTTGAGGCGGAAGGCTACCGCTACACCCGCATTCAAAACCCCACCACGGAAGTGTTGGAGCGGAGGGTTGCCGCGCTCGAGGGAGGCCTTGAGGCGCTTTGTGTCGCCAGCGGACAGGCGGCGATGAGCTATGCCGTGATGAACGTGACGGAGATGGGCTCCAACATCGTCTCTGTGCCCATGCTCTACGGCACCACGCACACGCTGTTTGCGCACATCCTGCCAAGTCAGGGAGTGAGCGTCCGCTTTGCGGAGGACGACAGCGCAGCGGCCATCGCCAAGCTGATTGATGACAAGACGCGGGCGGTCTTCTGCGAGAGCGTTGGGAATCCGGCCGGAAACATCTGCGACATCAAGGAACTAGTGCGCGTCGCGCATGAGCATGGCGTCCCGCTGATTGTGGATAACACGGTGGCCTCCCCGGTTTTGTTACGGCCCATCGAGCACGGTGCCGACATTGTGGTCGAATCGCTGACCAAGTTCCTGGGCGGCCACGGAACCACGCTGGGCGGTGCAATCATTGACAGCGGGAACTTCGATTGGAAGCGGCATGCTGCGCGCTTCCCTGCCTTCAGCACGCCGGATGCCTCGTACCACGGCCTTGTGTACACCGAGCATTTTGGAAAGGCGGCTTACATCGCGCGCTGCCGGAGCGTGTATCTGCGTTGCGGCGGCGCCGTGCTTTCGCCTCTCAGCTCGTTCCTTTTGTTGCAGGGTATCGAGACGGTTGCGCTGCGTGTGGAGCGGCATGTAGAAAACGCACGAAAGGTGGCAGAGTTCCTTCGCGACGACCCGCGCGTGGATTGGGTCAGGTTCGCCGGGTTTCCCGAGAGCAAGTATTACCCGCTGGCGCAGAAGTACTTTGGCGGGCGTCCCTGCTCGCTCATGTCCGTCGGCATCAAGGGAGGCTATCCGGCTGCGGTCAAATTCCATGACGCGCTCAAGCTGGTGACGCGGCTGGTGAATCTTGGCGACGCAAAATCGCTGGCTTGCCATCCTGCCTCCACCACACACCGGCAGATGTCGGCCGAGGAACAGATCCGCGCGGGGGTTTTGCCGGAACTGATCCGGCTCAGTATCGGGATCGAGCATATTGACGACATCCTGGAGGACTTGGATCAAGCCCTCGCGGCTGCTTCGTAGGCACGGGGCAACGACATAAGGTTCGGCACGATCGAAAGTGAGGAGAAAGATGCCAGTCCAAACATACTCCGGTGGTCGCGGCGGCGACGGTCCGATGAGAACTACATCTCCCTGCCACGAGGCATCTTTTTCCGATCCGGAGCGGGCGGGCGAAACGATCACGATTGGGTTGATCAACAACATGCCGGATGCGGCCTTCAACGCCACCGAGCGCCAGTATGTATCTCTGCTTGGGGCAGCGTCCGGCGACGACATCAACGTCCGCCTGCTGCTCTACGTGCTGCCTGAGATCCCCCGAAAAGAATGGAGCGCGAATGATGCCCGCAAGTACTCAAGCGCCGAGGCCCTCAGGGACACGCGACTTGATGGCCTGATCGTAACCGGCAGAGAGCCGATCACGCAGGATTTGCGGCAGGAGTGTTACTGGGGAAGGCTGACTGAGGTTCTGGAGTGGGCAAAGGACAACACATACTCGGCCGTCTGGTCTTGCCTGGCCGCGCACGCCGCGGTTCTGCACATGGATGGCATCGTCCGCCGCAGAAATGGGACAAAACATTCCGGTGTGATGGAGTGCGAGCGTGTAAGCAAACATCGGCTGAATGCGAATGTGCCTTCCCGCTTTCACGTGCCTCACTCCCGTTACAACGGCGTGGCCGAGGAGGAGCTGGCAGCCAGCGGGTATCGCGTGCTTGCCCGGGCCGGAAACGCGGGCGTGGACACCTTCGTTAAGGAAGTGAAGAGCCTGTTCGTCTTCCTCCAGGGCCATCCCGAGTACGAATCCGAGACGCTGCTGCGCGAATTCCGCAGAGATGTTGAACGGTACCTGCGGCATGAATCGGACACCTATCCGGCGATCCCGCGGGCATATTTCGACTGGTCCACCGAAGCGACATTGACTGCGCTGGGGGAACAAGCCTGGTTGTCGAGAAGCGAAAAGCTGATGGCCGGCTTCGACCTCGCCTTGTCGGAGAAGAAAATCGAGAACACGTGGCGCCAGCCCGGAGTCTCGTTGTACAGGAATTGGATCGAGTACCTGGGAGCGAGGAAGCACGTCAACCCGCGCGCCAGCGAGGCAATTCTTGTTGACGCGGGACATTCGTTTTCCAGAGGGTTGAGCCGATGAGCAATACCCTGTCCATTCCAATGAGTCCGATGGTCGCTCTGCCGGAGCTGAAGTTGCTGATCGGCAATCGCTGGGTGGCGAGCGAGTCCGGGCGAACTTTTGCGACCATCAATCCCTCGACTGGAGAAGAGATCTGCCAGGTGGCCGAAGCCGACGCCGCCGACGTTGACAAGGCGGTTCGCGCCGCGCGCGCGGCGTTCGAACAGGGGCCATGGCACACCATGTCTGCGTCGCAACGCGGCAGGCTTCTGTACCGGCTCTCCGATTTGATAGAGGCCAACGCCGACCAGTTGGCGCGGCTGGAATCGCTCGATAACGGTAAGGCGCTTTCCGTGGCGCGGGCGGTGGATGTAGCCAAGACGGTTGCCTGTTATCGCTACTTCGCCGGATGGGCGGACAAGGTGCAAGGCAAGACAATCCCGATTGATGGCGACTTCCAATGCTACACACGCCATGAACCCATCGGCGTGGTCGGGCAGATCATTCCATGGAACTTTCCCATGCTGATGATGGCGTGGAAGCTGGCTCCCGCGCTGGCTACGGGAAATACCGTCGTCTTCAAGCCGGCCGAGCAGACGCCGCTCTCGGCGCTGCGGATAGGAGAGCTGATATTGGAGGCGGGCTTCCCGGAGGGCGTGGTCAATGTGTTGCCGGGATTCGGGCCCACGGCCGGCGCGGCCATCGCCCGGCACATGGACGTGGACAAAGTGGCATTCACCGGCTCGACCGAAGTCGGCCACAAGATTATGGAGGCCGCCGCGAAGTCCAACCTGAAGCCGGTCACCCTGGAGCTAGGTGGAAAGAGTCCGAACATTATCTTTGAGGATGTGGACCTGGACGAAGCCGTGGAGGGCGCACACCTGGGATTGTTCTCAAACCAGGGACAGTCATGCTGCGCCGGATCGCGGGTCTTCGTCGAGGAGTCAATCTACGACAAGTTTGTGGCAAAGAGCATTGCACGCGCCCGGACGCGGATCGTCGGCGATCCCTTCGATCCCAAGACCGAGTTGGGGCCATTGGTGGACGAGGCGCAGTTCGATAAGGTGATGAGCTATATCGAGTCGGGACGTAACGAGGCTGCGACGCTTGCCTGCGGTGGAATGCGAATCGGGGACCGCGGCTACTTTATTGAGCCGACGGTCTTCGCAGACGTCCAGGACGAGATGAAGATTGCCAGGGAGGAAATCTTCGGACCGGTGATGAGCGTCATCTCTTTCAAGACTCTGGATGAAGTGATTGCCCGCGCCAACCGCACGAAGTATGGTCTCGCGGCCGGAGTCTGGACGCGCGACATTAAGAAGGCGCTCGGGGTGGCCAACGGTCTGCGCGCTGGAACGGTCTGGGTGAACTGCTACAACGTCATTGACACCAGGGCGCCATTTGGAGGCTTCAAACAGTCTGGAATCGGGCGTGAACTGGGCGAATACGGGCTGCAGCAATACACGCAGGTGAAGACCGTCACCGCCAAGCTCTGACGCAGGCACATCAAGACAACTGCATGCGTCACCCCTTGTTTTGCGGAGTTCCGCTCCACGGGAGCACGCCGTGCCGCCGGGCGCGCTGGATCAAACCCTGGCTTTCGTGAACAAATACCTTTCTGCTTATATTCCGCTATCCGAAACTATGTTCGTGAGCTATCATTCGCTTCTCTGGTTTTGGCCACGCGGATTGCGGGTTTGTGTCTCTCGAAGGCTTCCACTCCGACCTCTCAACCCGAAGGGGCTCCAAGCCGCAACGGGAAGCGGATGTCACTTGAAAGGACTAATCAAATGAAGTTAACGCTAAAGAATATTGCAGTCACAATTGCTGTTCTGATCGTTGTCGTCTCGCTTGCCGGCTGCGGGGGTTCCAGTAAGACCTGGCCGGACTCGAATCACAACTTCTTTGCCTACCTGGTGGACACCTCTTCCATTCCGACGGCCGGAGTGGCTCCCGCAGCCCGCTCTGCCCACGCTGCGCACGCCCGGCAGATGGCCAAGCGCGCCCACCGCGCTGCTGCCCCGCGCGCCAATGCGGGCGTGGACATTGAGACCGGCTCGATTGACGTTTATGTCTGGGACGTCGCGGCCGCCACCTCGGTAAAGCTCAACACCACCAGCGCCGCCTATGAGTCGGTTGTGCTCTCCGCCGATTACAAAACGGTGTACTTTACGGCCTACGACAGCAACGGGTACGGCCAGATCTTTTCGGCCTCCGTCACCAACTTCAACAGCCCGACCCAACTGACAACGGGCACGACAGAAGATCATGATGAAATTTCCATCTCGCAGGATGGAACCCTGATCGCCACCACCGTCTATTCAGACGCACCGACGGCACTGTCCATCATGGCGAGCACCGGCGGCACGGAAACCATTGTGGCACCGGCCGGGTTGGTGGACGCATGGCTTCCCAACGTAGCCGCAGATGATTCCACCATCGTTTTTGAAGGCGTGACATCGGCTGGGTTCGCTGGAATCTACTCCGTCAAGAAGGATGGCACCGGCTTGACCCGGCTCACCAACACCGGCCTGACGACATGGGACTGGGATCCGACGCTCTCTCCGGACGGGAAGCAGATTGCTTTTGTCCGCGTAGTTGGAGATAGCGGTACTTCGAACGTGTATGTGGTTGCCGTCACCGGCGAGACGACCTCGGCTCCGGCCACTGCCGTCACCACCGATGGAGATGTCTGGGAAGCTCGTCACCTGGGCAATTATGTTGCCTATACCGATGATGTAAAGACCTACAACGGCAGCGGCAACTACCAGCTCTTCCTGACCTCTACGGCTGGAACAGGCACGACCCAGCTCACCACAGTCGATGAGACCGTCGCGTTTATGGACATTAGCGACTAATCCGAACGTGAGTTTATTCAGACGAATGGGCGTCCTTTACGGGGCGCCCATTTCCTTTGGCAGAGTTATTTGATTACCGGATCCATCAGGCCGCTTAGAGGGTTGCGGCGGCGCTTCAGCTTCAACATGCCTTCGTAGACGCGGCGCGAAGCACGGGCGCTGAGCGAGTAGCACTTGTTCCAGCGGTGCACGGCTACAAGCTCGGTGCCAAAGGAGTAGTTGAATCGCCCGTAGCCGCTCATGTTGTACAACTGGTGGCCGTCCACGGCGGCGCGGCAGATGAGTCCCCAGTGCAGAAGGTCGTTGGGGTTGTGGTTGCGCCCCTTCAGTTCGCTGGAGCACTCCCAGAGGTAAACCGTACGATGGTCGCGCGGAAAAAGACCGGCGGCGACGATCTCTCCATCCGGATTGCGTACTCCAAGGCTGTAGAGCAGCCCCGCGGGCCGGAGGTTGCGCTCCACGGCCATGGAGAACTCGACCGGGAATGGGCACAGCGCGCCCTTCCTTTGCAGAGTGCGCGTCAGTTGATCGTGTACCAGGGCGCCTGCGCCGGCGTAGTCCACTACCTCCAGGCCGTAGCGCTGCGCCTTGCGGATTCCGTGGCGGCGGCCCTGTCCGGTGGCGCGCAACAGGCGCGCGAGGTCAGGAGTGAGACGCAGAGTGTTGGTCCAGGTCTGATGGCAGTCAAAACCGGCGTCTTCATAGGCGGCGTGCGGCATGCCTTCGTACTCAATCTCCACCATGGAGAGGCGCTCGGCGCGGGCCAGGTGATTCAGGGCAATCACAAAGGCCTCCGGATCAACGCCCTCCTGCAGGAGCGGGCCGATGTGGTTGGTGCGCCAGGTGCGCAGGGGGCTGCCCAGGATGCGGAAGGGTCCGCGGTGGGTGATGCCCCCGGCAAAGTAGCCCACCACGCGGCCGTGGTCGGTGACGGCCCAGTAGCGCCAGTCAGCCTGCTGCGACTCCACTATGCAACGGAACCAGGCCTGGCTGTGGTAGACCGTCCGCCGCGGAAACTCCGCGATCAGCGAATCCCAGCGGGTGATCTGCTCCGGGCGCAACGGTTCGAGAGTTAAAGGCAAGGCGAGACCATCCCCAAGGGTCAGTGCTTGCGCGACGCCAATAGAGCGACGGGGCGCAGGAATACATTATCGTCGCAATCGAGCAAATTGGTGAACACGAAATGGTACAGGGGGAATCACCTGTTGAATGGTTACCAGCGGCGGGCCAGGGTGGCGTTGCCTTCGTACATGACGATGCTGACCCAGAAGAGGCCGCTGGGGTAGCGCGGAGTGCGAAGGAAGCGCACGGCCACCGAGAAGCTGCCGGCGCCGCGCATGGCGGCCATCTGTGCCACGGAGGGCGGCATCTCATTGGGGCTGGTGGTGGCGTAGCTGGCAGCGTAGCGCACGCCGGGCAGGCTGAGCGGGGCGTGGCTGTCAGGCGTCTCACGGCTGGCCATCTGCTCCACCAAGGGGCTGACGTCCGGGTTGCTGACCAGTTCTATGCGGTTGAGCCCGAACTGCTGGCGCGCGCCGCGGAAGTGTTCCGCGATGCGGCTGGCCGCGGCC
>Ga0302266_10004747_pt1 | contig 10272 bp, 10 predicted proteins | sample III_Bog_E1_2_FD_194559 | JGI IMG/M metagenome (GOLD analysis project Ga0302266, IMG submission 194559) | Peat permafrost microbial communities from Stordalen Mire near Abisko, Sweden - III_Bog_E1_2 | ecosystem: Environmental > Terrestrial > Soil > Wetlands > Peat | place: Sweden: Abisko... | reverse complement strand
TCCCGCCGAAGTTCCTTCCATCCAACGGGAAGGGCATCCTCTTTCTCGACGAGCTGACCTCGGCGCCACAGATGACGCAGGCCGGCTGCTTCTCAGTATTCGCCGGCGCATCGGACAATTGCTTTTCTGCCGGGTTGACGGGGGCCTCTTGCGGCATAGCGACGCAGCTGAAAGACGCTACCGCTATCTGCAATACCGCAAGTCTCTATCTTGAAGCCATCATGATCTCCGTTCTTCCGATCCGATCCACCACCTGTTCTGAAGGTGCCCCCAATTAAGGTGTTCCGTTCCCATGCACCTTCACGAGCGACCCACCCGGCGTCAGTTGGTTGGTCACCTTATAGATCACTCCAGTGTTTGTATCCATTACAGTTTGGCGGTCGAGCGAGTAGTCCACCATATCTGAGGCCGCCGTTGAGCGCGCATTCATGCTGTCCGCCGCACGGGCCATCGAAATGTCAGTTCCCCGCTGCATGGTCGCCAGAAACTGGTCGTGCACCTGCTGCTGCACAGCCATGGTGTGCGCAACCTCCTGGCGTTGGGCGGCGAACTGCGCGTCGGTCTGCGCAATGATTCTCTTGGTCATAATGTCGCCTTGTTGGGCATAGCGCTTTACCCACGCGTCGCCCCATTCATGATTTTGCACGGCCGCCATCTCAGGCGAATCCCAAAGGTGTGAGAGACCGGCAAACTGGGCTTCAGGCGCGGATAGATACACTACATCCGCCGTACATTTGCCAGTTACAGCGGCAGGAGTACTGGGCATTCCCTGCAGGATCGAATGGAATCCCGGACGCGTTGTCTCAGAGCAGTGAATGTACGCCGTGAGCTTGCCCTTGATGGTCACCGATCCGATCTTCGACTGAACAATTGCCGCCCTCACTTCGGCCGTATCTTTGGGCGCTGGCAAATTGTGCGCGGCATAAAATGCCGAGCCCTTGGCATCTGTATCCCGCCATCCTTGCTGATATTTCGCATTCACTTCTGGAAGCGGCTCGTCCGATTCGTAGACAAGGCCCATCATGGCAGAGAGAGTCTTAAGAAAATCCTGGGCGCTCATCGCATTGTTGATCGGCAAACATCCGTGCGCGGGCTTCGGACCATTCCCATAGACCCACAGCATCTGTGGCATCTGTTCCATCTTGCTCAAGCCATCTGGACTCGTCGTCTTCCATGTCAACATGGCATAGGAGTCGCACGTCGCCGGACCGCCTTGCAAAAGTGCGCCTTGGAATTTCCACGATGCAGGAACCTTCACGTAAAAAGCGGGAATGTTGTTCATCGTTGGGTCGGTTACGTTTTCGGTGCGTATCCCGCCGCCACTGCTCGCACCTTCGCCGCTCGATGCGCCGTTGGCACCCTCTGCTGCGCTGGCCGCCGACGATTGCAAGGGACCCTTGCATCCGAATACGCCGATTACTACCAGGATCATTGCCAGTTTGCTCTTCATGCTCATCTCTCAAACCTCCGCTGTTCTTTTCATTTGTTGGCGACTCCAAGTTCTCCGTCGGAAAGACCGCTCTTCCCAGCAAACCTTACTGAATCGGCGTTCCGTCCCCATGTACTTTCTGCAGAGATCCGCCCGGCGTTGCCTGGTTCGAAATCTTTCCCGTTTCTCCGGTGTTCACGTCCCGCACCGTCTGTCGATCGAGCGTGTAATCCACCATGTCGGAAGCCATCGTGTGGTTACTGTTCGCGATCCGGGCCAAATTTTCCATCGATCTGTCAGTCCCCTCCAGCATCGTCTATGGAAATCCGGGCACGTTTCCCCACCTCCAACCCACCCGCGGCATCACTCCCGCACGGCTGTGCCCATCCGGGCTGGTCGCGCGAAATACCTCAGAGACATCGTCGGTGCAGGGGCCCTTTGGCGCCAGCACACCCCAAAAACGCCAGGATGCCGGAATCTCAATCGGCATGACCTTCATGTTGTTCAGCGTGGAATCTGTGATGGACTCCACACGGGTCCCGCCCGCCGAGGCGTCGCCGCTGGAACCTTCAATAGGACTCGACGCTCCTGCGCCGTCGCCGGCACCCGCCGCGGACGTCTGAACAGGCCCTTTGCACCCGAAAAACGTGGGCGCCAGCAGAATTGCTGCCAACCGCCCTTTTGTCGTCATACCAACACCTCCGCGGACTTGCTACTGGATCGCGATTCATCTCTTGTCCGGTACGCGCCCTTCGAAGCCAAAGTGTGTCAACACTTCCTCTCGCCGCTGTATTTATCCCTGCACCCAAGGTCACGAGCGGCAAACCCATGCGGGACGGAGACTCACCTCGAACGCGTCCTTTCGTGGCAATGCTCGAAGGATTGTTGAGTAGTTGAGGAGCCATCCTAAGGAACAATTGTTTGCGCTGCGATGCGCAAGTTCTTGCAGTATTCTTTGGGGATTTCCAGGCAAGCGCATCGATCCAAAGAATCGGAATAACGGCCCCGCTCATGCTGCAGTTCAAGAGAGTGTGCCCTTCTTCCCTTGGGTACGCTGTGGAGGGCCGAGCCGGCGAATTTCAATGAACGGACGCTCGATCGGCTCAATGACGCCTCTCCCGACCTTCTTATTGCTTGTGTATTCGATGTGGCGCCACCGGCGGGCATAGCAAGCGTCGCAGCAGCCGAGCCGGAAGAGGACTTGGAACCCTTCATCGAAAATGAAGATGACGACGCGGCGGATCATGCCGAAGAACTCGATGACGCGGCCTGAGTTTCAGACTTGCAGCCAAGGACCGCCCGGCTTCCACTTGAGATCTGGTGCGTTCTCTGATACCGAGCAGGGCAGCACAGGGATGACAAAGTCCCGAATGCAATCGGTCACCTGTCTAAGAGTAACCGGTGCGATATAGTGCTTGTTCTTTGGGACGAACGCTTCCCATTGCTTCTGCTTGGTGGCGTGGTCGTAAAACTCAGGAGTGAGAGCGGTCGGATGAGCTTCCGTGGGCAGCGAAGTTTTTCTTCGCTCGAAAGTGCGCCTTATCGCTTCGGAGAGGGAAGGTGCTGGATAAAATGAAATGCCGCCAGTTGCTACAACGTTGTGCCGCCAACCGCCGCATGGCTTTGAGATGGCGCGCTTGTCTCCGGGGAGCATTCAGAAAGAGCGCAATTGATGGAGCGTCAAATTCGCTGATGTCGGCAGCGAACGGGAATCAGCTACGATGGGTCGGCGGAGTCCGCCTTGCAGCGACTGCCGCGTCCTCTCGCCGTTTTGTACGCATAGCACGAAATGGGGCGAGTTCCTCGCGCATCCGCTCGACGATCAGCACCTTCTTGCCGAAAGACAGACTCGCCAAATCGTGGCGCCCCTCTTTCTTACGCGCCAAGATATCGTCTCTTGTCAGGTCTTCTATGCGCTTCACAGCTTTCATCTTCCGCCTAAGGGATCGGGAAGTCCAGTTTTCCGGCAGAATTCCGACCATTCGTGGTACAGGTCAAAACGACGAAGGAGGGAGTTCAGCGCATCCAGATCGACAGCCTCTTCATCAAGAAACGCGGCAATTCGAATGAAATCCTTAGGCCTGGCCGTCCGCACCGCTGCCGCAACCACATGCTCCGCCGACAGCACTCGAGTCGACACCAGAACATCGCCTCCGAAATTGTCTTCAACGGCAACGGCTGAATTGAGAGCATCTCGGTCAAGCGAGTCAGCCACGGGAAGAAACTGGACAGGCCACCCTTCAATCATCAACCCTTCTTTCCGCCATTCCGTGTAGCCCTTAGAAGCCATATATCCGACGATCGGGCCAATGGTCACCAAAGAGGAGGCAGGCTGAATCTCGAAAGATATCAAGATGTCAAGGTCTTCGGTGACTGACGGCTCGATGTAGTTGAGCGCCGCAACAGCGCCGGCGATGGCATATTGTTCGACGATGCCATCGGCAACCATCTGATTGAGAGCTTGTAAGGTCTTGCCAATCGACATCGGTGGTCCCTCCAAGAAAACCGTAATCTTTAATACATAGCGCGATCCCGAACTCCTGTTCAATGCTGCCCATGATGCTGTCGCGAAGGAGCATCATGGGCAGTAAGCATGCGCGGAATCATGTTTGTCTCGCCGTAAATAGCGGCTGAAGATCGTCTCTGCCTGATCTATGATGGTCGGGTGAATGAAGAAGATACCCACCTTTGAAGATTACTCCCGCTTGACCAGCTACTGACCGTGGCCGCGGACGTACGACCGGCCACCCGTTACCTGCCATTTGAGTGACATCTGTGCATCTGGACTCACTTGGCGCGGATGATGCTCCCATCGTTGCCAACTCATCCGGAGGCGGGATCCCGCTCGCACCAACGAGGAAAATCTATGAAACCATCCAAACAGTACAAGGCGCTCCATGCGCCGATCGGTGAGCGTGTGCCCCTGCACATCTGGGGCGCATGCGGAGTCGGCAAGTCGCAAATTGTTGCGCAGGTCGCGGACGATCTTGACTTCGACTTCATTGACATCCGCGCCGTCCAACTCGATCCAGTCGATCTGCGGGGACTGCCACGGATCAAGGAAGACCAGACCGAGTGGGTGCCGCCCAGGTTCCTTCCCAGCACTGGGAAAGGCATCCTGTTCCTCGATGAGCTGACCTCGGCGCCACAGATGACACAGGCCGACTGCTACCAACTGGTCCTTGACCGCAAGTTGGGTGAGTATGTGCTGCCGGACGGATGGGTGGTCATCGCCGCCGGGAACCCAGCCTCTGAACGGGGTGTGCATTTCTCGATGCCGCGGCCGTTGCGCAACCGGTTTGTTCATCTCGACCTCGAAGCTGACTTGAGCGACTGGTGCAAGTGGGCAGTAGGCGCCGGAGTTCGTCCTGAAATCATTGCATTCCTGCTCTTCAAGCCTGACCTGCTGCACACCGCCGACGCCACCTCGGATGCCAACGCCTGGGCGGCAATCATGATGAGCGACAACAAAAGTTGGGAGATGTCGGGATCAAGCCCATGGACGACAATCTCGGAGATGGAGCTGACGGCGGCCGTCGAGGCCTTGCGCTCGATCCCGACCGGGTCCTCCGTCCAGCTTTTCTCTGACTCTGAACTGCTGATCAGAGGAATGCTCTTCCACATTCGGCGTTGGCAGGCTATCGAGTGGCGCAACAGCCGCGGCGCACCATTGCAGCACCAGGCGCTATGGGAAGAATTGCTTGCCAGGAACGAGCAGCTGAACATTCACTGGCAATGGATCAGAGACCACAGGGGCCACCCAGTGCAAACACGTGCGGATGCTCTCGCTTACAAGTCTGCTCAACAGGAGGTTCACAGCAGATTATTGATCCCAGAAGATGTTCTCTGATTTGGGCGGCAGTCTATTTCTGGCTTCGTCATGCACTCTCCGTGAAACTGGACCGTGCCTGTTTTCTCGCCACGGCCGGCTTCAAAAAGCGCTCCGCCACGCCCTAAAACCAGTACCTTCCTCGACAACAAAAACAGTTGATTTTGACTCCGAATTGTCGATCCATTTCGATGTACAGTTTTATCGATGCGAGGGTGGGGGATCCTGCATTCCCCCACTTAGCATTGACACTCTTGGCCCATGAGATCCAGTTTGGAGCATCGAATTCCCCGCTCTAGTATGGGTCAACATGGTGAAATGCGATGATTACGTAGTTACCAAGTAGTAAACTTGGTACTCTCCCCCCAACCCTACTTCCAATCTCAATCCGGCATTGATCAGCACGAGAGAATGAGCCTACCCGGCCAACTTCCCCTTCCTGTCGCGCCGACGCTCCGATCTGCCGCTCGCCAAACCCACTGTGCAGCTGCGCAACAACTCAAATCTCCCGTTGCGCGTTGCGCATACACTCTCACAACCCTGCGCAACGGCAAAATCGACCTCCAGATCATCGCGCACCGATGGTGCGCCAGCCGCGCTAATCGGGCATCAAGATGACTGACAGGGATCTTACCGGCCCAGTTGCCGAGAGCTCAGGAACGGTCTACGACATGGCAACAGGGGGCACCGCTCAACGCAAGACTCCTGCGCACACGCGCCAAGGCCGGAATGCGCGGCGGCTGGAGAATCATGTTGGTCCATTGAACGAACGCGGCATTTCCAAGCTTCCGAGAAGTAGACCTTCTCGGAAGCTAGAGCGGAAGTAGCCATCGATGGGCGCCGGCTTCGAGCAATTCGGGGACGCCCAACCCCAAATGAACGCTCATTCCGGGGTGCCGGAATCTCCAAACCCACACCGTAGGGCCGGGAATCCCTGGAACCGTTCTAGAACGAAGCCCGAAGTGGTGACTTATCCTTCCCCAGGGGCAGAGACCGGTCATCCGATCGTGGAGGGGGAAAGTTGATCTTCTTCACGAGCGCCTTGTATCTTGGTTCGTCTTTCAAGATAGTCAGCGTCGGTTCCGCCAAAACCCAGAGTGCGTCCGGTTGATGACGGGCATAGGCGGCTTCGAGCACGTCCAAGGCTTCCTGCCGCTTGCCCAGAGCGACGCAAGTCATGGCGAACATACCGGGAGAGTATTTTCCGATATCGTAATATTCTTTTTGTTTCGTATAAAGACTCTTCAAGAATCCTTTATCGCCGGCCCCTGCGTACCCCTTCCGAGCCGACGCAATGACATCGCCCTGCACGGGATCGTTACGGGTCTCGGCGGCCTTTTGTCCCTCGTCGAGGAAGGTGCGAAAATCGTGCGAGTCAAAACTGATTTCCATCAAGTAAAGGTGGGGCGAGAAGAACTCGGGATTGGTGCGTTCGACGTTTCTAAGAAGCGCGATGCCTTCCGCCCTTCGCCCCGAGTCGTATAAGCCAATGCCTTTGTCGGAGAGGGTGGAGTGCGAGGTGGGATCGAGTTCCTGGGCCTTGTCGAACTGCTCCTGGGCCTCTTCATATCTGCCTGGCTGGTCGAAGGCTTCGGCGTACCAGCGTCGAGTGATGGGATCTTCGGGGTCTAATTGGATGGCGCGGACGAACTCTTTTTCCGACTCTCTCCAATCACCTAGACCGTAAAACTCAGAAAAAGCCAGAGCACGATGGGCCTCGGCCAGCGAATCATCCAAGGCCAGTGCCCTCCTGGCCGCGGCAATCGCTCTGGGGTAAGAATCGGCAAGCGGCAGGGTCGAATAGATCTGCAACAGATTGTATGTATCGGCCATCCCTACATAGGATTTGGCATCGTTGGGGTCGTCCACAATCGCCTGAGTGAAGGAATCCAAAGCCTGATTGAGGCTGTCAGGCGTTCTTTGACTCCATTCATATCGGCCTTTCAGGTAGAGATCGTGCGCACGGGCCTTGTCAGCATCGGAAACGGAGGCTGAACCAGCCCCTGAAGCAGGATGAGGGGTCGCTGCCAGCGCCTTGCCAGACAACGACGAGTTCCTGTCTCGCACTCCGCCACCGGCTGAACGAAGAACCACTTCGTAAGCGGCTACGCCTACCGCTGCCGCTGCAAGGATCAACGCCAGCACCGGCCTCCAGCCCGGCCTGAAGCCGCGACGGTCAGATTGCAGGTTGTTGGCTATTGCGATTGGCTGAGTGTCGGCTAGCGCGGCAACCGGCTGGGAGATCGAAAAGGCAGGGGCGGCTGTACTGGGTATTTCGCTTTCTTCAGCCCGGGTCGCTTCCTGGGCGGATTCGGCCGCTTCGAGGTCTCGAGCGCGGCGCGACTTGAGCCATTCGTCCAGTTCGGCGGTGAAGGCATAGACCGCAGTGCGGCCAGCGCCCGGCGCGCGATGGGTGGGCAGGCCCCGCTCCGTTTCCCAGCGCCTCAGCGTTTTCTCACTCCGGCCCAGGTAGGCAGCGATTTCCTTCCAGCAGTCGAGGCGCTTTCCTCGAGCCCGGTCTCCGAGGCTGTCCCAGTCCGGTGCAGTCTGGGCCAAAGAAGGCCTCCAAATGTGGCTGTTGACGGATGATGACCGTTCAAGTCCGGTCACAGCACTTGATCCATGGCCAGATAGCACTCATTATCGCACTTACTGAGAAGGCCGCAAAGCCATTTTGGCTGGAACCGATGCCGCGGCCCTTTGTTCGAAGGTATTGGAAACACAAGGTTTGATCCTCGCACCTGAACGGCTCAGCCTGACACTTAGTGAGAATTCACAACCTGACGAGGCTCTGCGCCTCCCGAATCGAACTCGGCTCCCCGAGCCCCGCAGAGGAAATGCACCTTACGAGGCTCCATGTGAGGGTTGATATGAAGCATGTTGGAAGAGTATTGACGGCGATGGCGACGGTCCTTCTCGGGTTTGGCGCTTGCGCGGCTGTGGCGCAGAAGAGTGTGGACCCGATTGGCAAGCGAGCAACGGCCAAATTTGCCGGTATTCCGCTCAGCTTTGAGGCCAACCAAGGCCAGACGGATCCTCAGGTGAAGTTCCTGTCGCGGGGCGATGGATATTCGCTGTTTCTCACTTCGAATGCGGCCGTCCTGAAGCTACGGACTCCGGCGGGACTGGATGCCGCGCCGTCCTTCTTGCGGATGGAGCTGCTGGGGGCCGCTTCCGATGCGCAAATGAACGGAGTGGATCAACTCCCCGGCGTGGTCAATTACTTCATCGGCAACGACCCGAAGCGTTGGCACGCAAACATCGAAACCTACGCAAAGGTCAAATACCGGAGCATTTATCCCGGTGTAGACGCCGTATTTTATGGCAATCAGACGCAACTGGAGTACGACTTTGTGGTTGCTCCCGGCGCCGATCCCAGCCAAATTGCTCTTGGGCTCTCGGGTGTCGCGCCGGCGCTGGACCCGAGCGGGAACGTGGTGCTGGCGACGGCCGGCGGCGATCTGCTGCTGTGCAAGCCGGTGGTCTACCAGGGCGCGGAGGACAACAAAAAGGTCGTCGAGGCCAGCTACGTCGTTTCCGGCAGCCAGGTTCGATTCAAGGTGGGCAAGTATGACCCGACACAGCCGCTGGTCATCGATCCCAAATTCGATTACATGACCTACCTGGGTGGTTCCGGCAGCGACATGGTCGGATCGATTTATTCGGGATACACAGGGTATGGACCCTATACCAACGCCCTGGTGATCGACGCATCGGGGAACACCTACGTCGCCGGTATCACATTATCCGCGAACTTCCCCACTCAGGACGGATATGAGGATGCCTGGACAGGGTCCAATGGCAATAATTGGACTGCATTTGTCTCCAAGATCAACCCGACCGGAACGGGATTGGTGTATTCAACCTACCTGGGAGGCTCCGTCGCCGCAACCGACCAGGAATTTGCGAACGCGATTGCGGTGGATGCATCGGGAGATGCCTACGTGGTGGGTCAGACCCAGTCCCAAGACTTTCCCGTGACCACCGGCGCGTTCCAGACTCATCTGCCTGGCAGCTATTCGGCGTTCGTAACGAAGCTCAACCCCGCCGGCAACGGGCTTGTTTACTCGACTTTTCTCGGCGGATCAGGAACCCAGGGGGCCTTCGGCATAGCGCTGGACGCCAACGATCAGGCTTACGTTACCGGGGGTGTCAACTGCAATTGCGCCCCGCCGAGCAGCGGGACGCCGTTTCCAGTTACATCGAATGCGCTGTTGAGTACGGCGAATAACTTCTCTTACAGCGGGTTCATTACTGTCTTCAACGCGGCGGGCACGTCGCTGCTTTACTCGAGTCTGATTGGGGATGACCAGGCCCAGCAAAACTGGACCAATACGGAGGGGGTCGCGGTGGACCCCGGCGGAAACTTCTACGTTACCGGAATGACACAGTCTCCAAACATGCCCGTAACTTCGGGGGCCTTCCAAACGACCATGACGCCGCTAACCAACCCAGGCTACCTGGGACCGGCCGCGTTCGCGGCCAAATTCGGACCAGTGAGTGGGACTGGAAATCTGCTGACCTACCTCACCTATCTCGAAGGAACACCCACACACTATGCGGATTACGGCACAGCCATCACCGCGGACAGCGAAGGCAATGCCTATATGGCGGGCTATACCTTGTCCACAACGTTTCCGGCGACAGCGGGCGCTTACCAAACCACTTGTCCTGACACTGTTTTGTATTGTGCCTTCGTGACCAAGCTGAATCCCACCGGTACGGCGCTTGTCTGGTCCACTCTCTTGTCAGGAGCCACCTGCACCGACAGCGGATGTGGGTCCGTGGACCAATCCGCCGTGTCCATTGCGGTCGATGTGCTGGGAAATGTCTATGTTGCGGGACAGGCTGCAGGGGGGTTCCCGAGCGTGAACCCCGTGCAACCTAACTTAAACACCGACGCCTCCGGATTCATCACGAAGATCGACCCCACCGGCAGCACCCTCCTGTTTTCGTCCATGTTAGGCGATCCCGCAACAGGAACCTGGGTCAACGGCGTCGCCGTTGACGCGCT
>Ga0302266_10004738_pt1 | contig 10287 bp, 9 predicted proteins | sample III_Bog_E1_2_FD_194559 | JGI IMG/M metagenome (GOLD analysis project Ga0302266, IMG submission 194559) | Peat permafrost microbial communities from Stordalen Mire near Abisko, Sweden - III_Bog_E1_2 | ecosystem: Environmental > Terrestrial > Soil > Wetlands > Peat | place: Sweden: Abisko... | reverse complement strand
AGGTATGGCGGCATTGGCCGTAGCGCGCGAAAAACTGGATGCCGCCAACCTGGCTTACACCTACCACATCAGCATAGGCACCCCAGCGGAGGCCATCGTGCAGTATGCGCAGGAACAACAGGCTGACCAGATTGCCATGGGCGCGCAGGGGCAGGATACCCTGTCCACCTTGCTGCTGGGTTCGGTGGTGAGCAAGGTGTTGCGTCTTGCTACCATACCGGTTCTACTTATCAAATAAAAATCCAGACTCCATCCCAACTTAATCAGAGCGGCGTAGGCATAAATCAGCGATTTTGCTGTAGTCTCTCGGATGCCCAGCCAAGAGTTCTTCGAATGACAGCTTAGTCGATTGACTAACTGTTGCATCAGATAATACTGTACCCACCTTACACTTGGCACACCGGACAGTAGAAGCTTGATCTCTGCCCCTGCTTGATTTGTTTGATGGGTGCACCACACGCATGGCACGGCTCACCCGTCCGCCCATATACCCAATAGTGCTGCTGAAAATAACCGGGCTTGCCGTCGCTGTTTACGAAATCGCGCAGGCTGCTGCCACCCAGCGCAATAGCCTCCGTTAACGTCTCCCGTATGGTTTGCACCAGCCGCGCGCAGCGCGGCGTGCTCAACTTCCCGGCGACTAATTGCGGACGGATACCAGCGCGAAACAAGGCTTCGTTGGCGTAGATGTTGCCCACACCCACCACCACATGGCCATCCATGATGACCAGTTTGATTGCTGCGCTGCGTTTGCGCGTGGCGCGGTAAAGATAGTCCGCATCAAAGTTTTCTTGCAGTGGCTCCGGCCCGAGTTGGGCCAACAGCGGGTGCTGCGCGGGATCGCCTTCGCACCACAACACGGCGCCGAAACGGCGCGGGTCGCGCAGCCGCATCAACATGCCGTTTGCGAGCAGCAGATCGAAGTGGTCGTGTTTTTCTATCGCCGTATCGGCAGGCAGGATGCGCAGGCTGCCGCTCATACCGAGGTGGAGAATAAGCGTGCCGCTGTCGCATTCAAGAAGCAGATATTTGGCGCGGCGTGAGATGGCGCGGATGGTTAGGCCGCCCAGTATTTTTGGCAGGTTTTTGGGAATCGGCCAGCGCAGGTGCGGGTGCCGGATAACGACATCAGCGATGCATTGCCCGAGCAGGTGTGGAGCAAGTCCGCGCAGCGTAGTTTCGACTTCTGGTAGTTCAGGCATGGTGTTTATGTGCAGACAAGAAAAATTTAGCCACGGATTAACACGGATTAACACGGATACACACGGAATAAAACCATGGGGTTATCTGTGGACATCCGTGTTAATCCGTGGCTAGTTTACTGCCTCCTGCGCCACCAAAGCACACCGCCCACCAGCATCAGCAGCGCGGGCAAGGCGAGCAGGAAACTGCCACTGATGATGGCCAGCCTGGTTTTGCTCAGGGTGATAGCGCTGTCTTTCACCGCGCGCGGCTGGGTAGCGATGAGCTTTTCTTCGTTGGCAAGCCAGTTGACCATGTTGATGCCGAGATCAATATTACCTCCGTTGCCGGAATAGGCGTTGGCGAGAAATGAGCCGCTACCGACGACAACGATGCGCTGGTCGCGGTCATTCACGTCGCGTTGCAGGGCGAGTGCAATAGTTGCCGGGCCGGGCACATCGTGATCTTTATCGAAGCTCAGCTTGCCTTGCGACGCGCGGCTGCTCACCCAGCCGCGCGGTGCGGCTTCCACCAGCGTGGTGCGTTGCCATGCTTCATTTTCTTCCGAGCCGATGGCGCGTGCGAACGGAAATACAGTAATCAGGTTGAAGTTGTGGGTGACAGGATGCGGCGGATAGCCAGCGGCCAGCGCCCAGTTTGCCGGGGCGCGCATTTCTTCGGCGGCGGGGTCGATCACGATGCCGGGAGTGAGCAGCAGGCCAAATTTTTCGGCGAGCGGTTCCAGACCATGCATCGGTTCAGCATCTACCAGCCACAGAATGTTTCCACCCTGCGCAACGTAGCGCAGCAGTTTATCCACTTCGCCCGGCAACAGGTCGATCTGCGGCTGGGTAATGACCAACATGCTGGCGTTGCTTGGCACATCCTGCGCGATGGTCAAGTTCAGGCTGCTGAGGCGGTAGCCGTTCTGTTGCAGGCGTTTTCCGAATTCGCCGAGGTCGTAATTAGCAATCCCGTCCAGCTTGCGTTCGCCATGTCCATCCAGATACATCAGCAGTTTGTCTTGGCTATGCGCGAGCCGCAGCAGCGCGCTAGTGAGCGCCTGCTCGTTAATTACGGTGAGGTGCTCGACGCGCCCGCCGTATTGCACCAGCATTTCGCCGTTAACCTGAATATTGACCTTGCGCGCTTCGTCCGGCTGTTTTAGCGGATCAATAAAGGTGAGCTTGATGTCCGGCTTGTAGCGCTGATACAGGGCGACAAAATCGCGAACCAGCTTGTGTATGTCCCCCAAAGTAGCGTCCTGTCCGGTGGCATACACAGTGAGCTTGATTTCACCAGGAAGTTGCTTCAGTACGTCTACGCTGCTGCTTTCCAGGGTGTTGCTGGCACTTTGCGTCATATCCCATTGCATGGGGTGGCGCGCGGCGAATTGGTACAGCGCGACAGCCACCGCGAGCAGCACTATGGCGAAGGCGATGTTCTTGAGCAACAGCTTGGGCTGGAAGAATTTCATGGACATCTCATTTCAGCCGTAAATCCGGTTGTTGTGGATGCGGCGTATAGTCAGCAGCAGGAAAACGGCGCTGAATACCACGAAATAAACGATGTCGACGCTATTCGGCAGGCCGATGTTGAAGCTTTGAAAATGACTGGTCGGGGCAACCATGTTCCATGCGATGTCGCTATCCACCGCGCTGACTTCCACTAGCCACAGCCCGAACAACGCGGCCAGCGCGACAATGGCGGCGACCACCGGTTGCGCGGTGAGGGAGGAAATATACAGCCCAAGTGCGGCGTAGCTGGCGACAAGTAGTAGCAAACCCAGCGCGTTGCTGAGTAGCAGACCGATATCCAATTGCGTACCTGCGGCCAGCGACAGCACCATCAAGGTGCAGCTTGCAACGATCAGCAGCAAAAACAACATCAGGCCGAAAAACTTTCCCAGCACGATGTGGAGACCTGAGACTGGCGCGGTCATCAGCAATGCCAAGGTCTGATTGCGCCGCTCCTCCGCGAATAGCCGCATGGTAAACACCGGAATCAGCATCATCAGGATCAGAGCAAGGGTGCCGAACAGCGGCGCGGCGACCGCTAGTGTGGCTCCCGGCGCATTGGCGATCTGCGCCAGTTGTGCCTGCACTTGCAGGAAAGCATCCAGCCGCGCCAGGAAGAACCATGCAAAAATGAATTGCAGCACTCCCAGAATCAGCCACGTCGAAGGGATGGCGAACAGGCTGCGGAATTCTTTGTGGGCGATAGTAAGGATCATATTTTCTCTGCGTCGCTTTGTGTAATCTGCATGAATACATCTTCCAGCCGTGCTTGCAGCGGCACCAGTTGTTCTGCCTGCCAGCCGTGCTGCGCGGCGAGTGCGAGGAGTGTTGAGCTCAGATTAACTTCAGCCTCATACAGGATGCGGAATTGCGTGGCGGAAAGCTGCTCTACTTGTTGCACCCCGGCGATGCCTTGTAACTCGGCAAGTGTGGGCGGCGATAGCAGGGTGACGATAAAGCCGGGCTGATGGCCGTACTGTTGCATCCGCTCGCTGCTGTCGCCGTAAATCAGGCGTCCGTGGTGGATGATCTCGACGCGGTCACAAATGCTGGCGACTTCGCTCAACAGATGGGTGGAAAGAATGACGCTGTGCGCATCGCCCAGCTCGCGGATGAGTGCGCGGATGTCGCGAATCTGCGACGGATCGAGGCCAACGGTGGGTTCATCAAGGATGATGACTTCCGGCTGGTGAATGATCGCCTGCGCAATGCCAACGCGCTGCTGGTAGCCTTTTGAAAGGGTGCCGATAATTTTATTGCCATCTCCTTGCAAGCCGCAACGGCGCTTGGTTTCAGCCAGGTCATTGGCGATTTTTGCACGCGGCACGCGATGCAGTTTGGCGGCGAACAGCAGGTAATCGTCCACGCGCATTTCGCGATACAGCGGCGGGATTTCCGGCAAAAAGCCAATATGCGCCTTGGCCTGTGCGGGTTGGCGCGCAAGATCGTATCCGCATATTTCAATATGTCCCGATTGCGGTAATAGCGCGCCGGTGAGCATTTGCAGTGTAGTGCTCTTGCCCGCGCCATTGTGGCCGAGCAGGCCCAGAACCTCGCCGTGCCTGAGTTCCAGCGACACGTCACGGACGATCTCGCGCTGACCGGAACGGCGGCACAGGTTGCGTGCGGACAGGGTTAGCGGGGCAATGGCGGTCATGCATTCGATAGTGGGTTGTGATGGAGGCCCAATATAACCTAATATGGGCGCCTCTAAAAACTCAAAATTGAATTTTTTACCTGCGCACGGGTCGAATTGCCGCTTTATATACAACATACCAGACAAACATGCCAAACATGATGACCTTCAAACGTAGCGCTATTTTTCTTCCCTTGTTGTTGATTGCCTGTGCGCATGCGCCTCAGCAGGTTGCCATTGCGCCTGCCGAGCATGAGGAGACGTCGCCGCAGCCGGTGGCAGAGCCGCCGCTGAATTTGCCCAATCTGGAATTGACCGGGGAAATGCTGTATGAATTCATGTTGGGCGAAGTGGCCAGCCAGCGCGGCAATCCCGAATTGGCCGCGCAGGTTTATATGGACTTGGCCAATGACACAAAAGACCCGCGTGTAGCACGCCGCGCAGCGCAGCTAGCTTTCGATGCGCACGAAATGGACAAATCGGTGGACGCGCTCAATCTCTGGTTGAAGCTGGAGCCCTCATCGCATCAGGCAGAGCAGTTGCTGACCACGGTGCTGCTAAGCGGGGGCAGGCTGGATGAGGCGCGCCCCTACCTGGTGAAAATGCTGGCAGCCCACCCGGATCAGGCGGGGCAGACCTTCACGCAGATTTACTCTTTGTTGGCACGTCATCCAGACAGGGATGCTGTCTTTAATCTATTGCATGACCTGGCACAGCCTTACCCGCGTGTGGCAGAGGGACATCTCGTACAAGCGCAGGCTGCCGCCTCTGCGGGCAAGCGTGAGAGCGCACTGGAAGAAGTGCGTCAAGCACGCGCCTTACGTCCCGAATGGGAGCTGACTGCACTGCTTGAGGCGCAATTATTGCAACAGGAATCGCCGCAACAGGCGCTGGCACTGTTAAAAGAATATGTTGCGGCTTATCCCGATGCTGGCGAGGCAGGTTTATTTTACGCGCGCATGTTAATGGAGCAAAAACAATATGCGGAAGCGCGTACGGAATTCCAGCGCCTGCTCGGTTTGCATCCGGAGAACGCCGACCTGGCATTCGCAGTGGCCATGCTATCCATGGAAATGGGGGAACTGGATCGCGCGGAAAGTGAGTTGCGGCTTGCGCTCGCCAAGGGCAAAAAAGACGCGAGCACGGTTTATTACTACCTCGGCCAGTTGAGCGAAGCGAAGAAGCTTGACGAAGAGGCGCTGCAAAATTATCGCCAGGTGCAGGATGGCGAATATTCCTTTGCCGCACGCCTGCGCGTGGCTTACCTGCTCGACAAGACGGGCAAGCTGGAAGAGGCGCGTGAGTATTTGCACCAGACCAATGCGCAAAACAATCAGGAGCGCGTTCAGCTTTTGTCAGTCGAAGCAGAGATGCTGCGCGATGCAAAGCAGGTCGAAACCGCCTATCAGGTGTTGACGCAAGGCTTGGAAAAGCTGCCCAACCATCCTGACTTACTCTACGAAACCGCCATGTTGGCAGAACAGCTCGGCAAGCATGATATTTTTGAGCAGATGATACGCAAAGTGATCGAGATCAAGCCCGACTATGCGCAAGCTTACAATGCGCTGGGTTACAGCCTGCTGGATCGCAACGAGCGTTTGCAGGAGGGAATGCAGCTGGTAGAGAAAGCCAACCAGCTGGCTCCGGACGATGCCGCTATTATCGACAGCATAGGCTGGGGACATTACCGCATGGGCAATCTGGAGAAAAGCGTTGAATTCCTGCGCCGCGCCTATAACGTTAATCAAGATCCTGAAATAGCCGCGCATCTGGGCGAGGTACTGTGGGTGCAAGGCGCGAAAGAGCAGGCGAAAAAAGTGTGGGGTGACGCACTGAAGTCGCATCCTGATAACACGGCATTGCAGGATGCGATGAAGAAATTTATTCCGTGATTCCAAATAATCCATTAGGCGCGATACGATATGATTTACCTGTATCCGTTCGTCCTGAGCTTGTCGAAGGACTCTGGTTGCGTAGCTGGTGGTTCGACAAGCTCACCACGAACGGTCTAATGGATATTTGGGATAATTACAGCATGATGTGCCGGTTATTCCTGTTATTCACCTTGCTGCTGGTCGGCTGCGCGAGCGCACCACCCGCACCCCAACCTGTAGCGCGTCCGGCAGGAGCTGAGCAGAGGCCTTTTGTGCTGAACGGACGAATATCCATCAAGCATGACGACGACCGTTCTTCAGCCAATATACGCTGGACACATCACGCCGAAGACGACGATATATTGCTACTGGCCCCGTTCGGACAGACCGTGGCGCACATCCACAGCAATGGGCAGGGTGTGGTGCTGGATACGGCGGATAGACATTTCACCGCACAAGACACTGAGGAACTGACGCAACAGGTATTGGGTTGGCATTTACCGCTGACGGGGCTGCGCTATTGGGTGTTGGCGTTGCCTGCACCAGAGAGCAAGGCCGACATCGAGCATGCTGTGAATGGCCAAGTAAGCATGATGCAGCAAGATGGCTGGAAAATAAGTTACACCCGTTATACGGCGCAAGCACAAGATAGCTTACCTCTGCGCATGAGCCTGCAACGTGAGGGAATGGAACTCCAATTGCTGATCGACGAATGGGAAATACGTTAAATACCCTGAGCTGCCCTGCACCGGCCAAACTTAACCTGTTCCTGCACGTGGTGGGGCGCCGGGATGACGGTTACCACTTGCTGCAAACCCTGTTTCGCTTCATTGATTTCAGCGACACGCTGCATTTCACCGTGCGCGCAGACGGCATGGTACGCCGTATCAGTGAACTGAGGGGAGTGCCGCAGGAACAGGACTTGTGCGTACGCGCCGCGCGCCTGTTGCAACAAGAATGCGGCTGCTCTTTGGGAGTGGATATCGCAGTGGAGAAACGCATCCCGATGGGTGGTGGCTTGGGCGGCGGCAGTTCCGATGCGGCTACAACACTGCTAGCGCTGAACCACCTGTGGAATCTGGGTTTGTCACGCGAACGGTTGATGCAGATCGGCCTGTCGCTGGGGGCGGATGTGCCGGTGTTCGTGTTCGGCGAGAACGCCTTTGCCGAAGGCGTGGGCGAGCAATTGCAGGCCTATCCCCTGCCGGACGCGTGGTACCTAGTGCTGTTTCCCCCGGCACATGTCGCCACAGCACAGGTTTTTGCACGTCCGGAATTGACACGCAATACGATTTCCCTCACAATTCGCGCCCTTCCGATTGGGCAATTGCACAATGACTTGCAGCCAGTGGTATGCAATTTGTACCCGGAAGTGGCGCGGCACCTTGTCTGGCTGGGCCAGTTTGCGCAGGCACGGATGACGGGTTCGGGGGCGTGCGTGTTTGCCGAATTTGCCAACGAGGAGCAAGCGCAGGCGGTATTAAGCCAACTGCCAGCGGACATGCGCGGCATCGCGGCGCGCGGTTTGACGCAGCACCCGCTACGAAATTTTTGTACATAGCGGCAGAAATCGTAGCGAGCGGGCTGACATTGGGGAAGCCAGGAGCACAGGCACCGGAATGTACATTTGTACATGAGGATGCCGAGCACCGCACGACCCCGATGCCAGTCCGCGCAGTAGATTTATGCCGCTATGTAAAGTTTATTGGGGAGTCGCCAAGTGGTAAGGCACCGGATTTTGATTCCGGCATTCGTAGGTTCGATCCCTACCTCCCCAGCCAGTTGGTTAGTTACAACCGGGGCGCTTGCGCCCATTTTTAGTTTTGGCTCATTCTAGACCTTAGGGGTTAACGTGTCCCACGAAAGCTTGATGGTATTCACCGGCAATGCCAACCCTAAGCTCGCAGAAGAGGTGGCGCGGCATCTTGGCACCCATCTCGGGCGAGCCACCGTCGGTCGTTTTTCCGATGGCGAGATCATGGTCGAAATTCTCGAACATGTGCGCGGCAAGGATGTGTTCGTACTGCAATCCACCTGCGCCCCAACCAATGATAGCTTGATGGAAGTGTTGGTGATGGTGGATGCGCTGAAGCGCGCCTCTGCCGGGCGTATCACTGCCGCGCTGCCTTACATGGGCTACGCGAGGCAGGATCGCCGCCCGCGTTCCGCACGCGTGGCGATTACCGCCAAAGTGGTGGCGAATATGCTGACCGGTGTGGGTGTGGATCGTGTGTTGACTATGGATTTGCACGCGGATCAGATCCAGGGATTTTTCGACATCCCGGTGGACAACATTTATGCCAGCCCGATTTTGCTGTCCGACGTATGGAAATGTAATTACAGCAATCTGGTGGTGGTGTCGCCGGATGTGGGCGGCGTGGTGCGCGCCCGTGCGCTGGCGAAACAAATGGATGCGGATTTGGCGATCATCGACAAGCGCCGTCCCAAACCGAATGTAGCCAAGGTGATGAACATCATCGGTGAAGTGACCGGGCGCACCTGCCTTATCATGGATGATATGGTGGATACCGCTAATACCTTGTGCGAAGCGGCGGCGGCGTTGAAAGAAAAAGGGGCGGAGCGGGTAATTGCATACTGTACGCACCCGGTATTGTCCGGCCCCGCGATTGGACGCATCGAGAACTCTGCGCTGGACGAGCTGGTAGTGACCGATACCATTCCGTTGCGCGAAGAAGCGCGTGCGTGCAAAAAAATTCGCCAGTTGAGCGTGGCCGAGCTGATGGCAGAAACCATGCGCCGCATCAATGCGGAAGAATCAGTCAGCTCGCTGTTTGTAGATTAGTTTTTGTGGCAGCCACGTTGGCTGCTGCGCAACCGGAACCACTTGGTCGCGGGTGGTTCCAAATTGAAGTGGAGAAGTAAAATGACAACTGAAATAACTGCAATATCCCGCAAGGCGCAAGGAACGGGTGCGAGCCGCCGTCTGCGCAAAGCAGGCCGTGTACCCGGCATTGTTTATGGCGCAGGCGAAGGCAAAAATGACCCCGTTCTAATTGATCTCGACCAGAACAGCCTGTACCACAGCCTGCGCAAGGAAACCTTCCACGCCTCCGTGCTCACGCTCGATCTGGACGGTAAAAAAGAACAAGTGTTGCTGCGCGATTTCGTCATGCATCCGTTCCGCCAGCAAGTCCAGCACATTGACTTTCAGCGCGTGTCCAAGAACAAGAAAATCCACATGAAAGTGCCTTTACACTTCATCAATGCCGAGATTTCTCCCGGCGTGAAGCAGAACGGTGGCGTAGTCAGTCACGTGATGAATGACCTGAATATCGCTTGCTTGCCAGCTGACCTGCCCGAGTTTATCGAGGTGGATCTGTCCAGCCTCGCGATCGGCCATTCCATCCATGTGGCCGACCTCAAGCTGCCCAAGGGTGTGGAAGTTGCTGGCCACGGCCACGTTGACAAGGCTGTGGTTGCGACCGTCCAGATACCGCGCGGTGCAATAGAAGCTGAAGCAACAGCCGCCGCTGAAGCCGCCGCTGCCACTGCCCAGGCAGCTGCCCCAGCCGCAGATGCAAAATCAGCAGCAAAACCTGCGGCAAAATAAGCCGCTTAAGCGTCACGACTAAATGCCCGCCATGCTTTCCTGGATTGCATGGCGGGCTTTTTCATTACAGGCATCTCTAAAAATCCAATTTTCGTCGCTATGCTGCGTTGCCCACAAAAAATTACTTCTTACATATCTGCATATGCTGCGGCGCAATTTTTTGCTCGCGCCTTGCCTAGCTTGGAAAATTGAATTTTTAGAGACGCCTTTATGAGCGCAATCAAATTAATCGTCGGGCTGGGCAATCCCGGTCGTGAGTATGAAGCTACGCGCCACAACGCCGGATTCTGGTGGGTTGACGAATTTGCACTTGCTCACCAATGCAACTTCAAGGCGGAAGGCAAATTTCATGGTCTGGCAGCTCGTGGTTCTGTGCATGGACTAGAGCTGTTTCTGCTCAAGCCCCAAACTTTCATGAACGTCAGCGGTCGCGCAGTAGGCGCTCTGGCGCAATTCTACAAGGTCGCCCCGCAACACATTCTGGTGGTGCATGACGAGCTTGATTTG
>Ga0302266_10004723_pt1 | contig 10303 bp, 11 predicted proteins | sample III_Bog_E1_2_FD_194559 | JGI IMG/M metagenome (GOLD analysis project Ga0302266, IMG submission 194559) | Peat permafrost microbial communities from Stordalen Mire near Abisko, Sweden - III_Bog_E1_2 | ecosystem: Environmental > Terrestrial > Soil > Wetlands > Peat | place: Sweden: Abisko... | reverse complement strand
ACCAAGGTCGGCGTGTTGCACGGCAACCGCGTTTATTTGATGCAGGACGAGAACGGCCAGATCATCGAAACTCATTCCATTTCCGCCGGTCTCGATTACCCCGGTGTCGGCCCGGAACACTGCTGGCTGAAAGACACCGGACGCGCGGAATATGTGGCGATCACGGATGACGAGGCGATGCAGGCATTCCATGACCTGTGCCGTTTCGAAGGCATCATCCCTGCGCTGGAGTCCAGTCATGCGCTCGCGCATGCCGCGAAGATTGCGCCGACTATGGGCAAGGATAAAGTGCTGCTGGTGAATCTCTCCGGGCGCGGCGACAAGGACATCAATACCGTGGCGCGGTTGAAGGGAATCACGCTATGAGTCGTATTCAAACCACCTTTGAGAAACTCAAGCTGCACCAGCGCAAGGCACTGATCCCGTTCATCACGGCGGGCGACCCGAACCCACAACTCACCGTGCCATTGCTGCACGCGCTGGTAGAAGCAGGCGCGAATGTGATCGAGCTTGGCGTGCCGTTCTCCGACCCGATGGCGGACGGGCCGACCATCCAGCGCGCATCGGAGCGTGCGCTGAAGCACAAGGTGAGTTTGCGGGATGTGCTCGGCATGGTGGCGGAATTTCGCAAGAAAGACAGCTCGACGCCGTTGGTGTTGATGGGATACGGCAATCCGATTGAGGCGATGGGTTGGGAAACATTTGCACAGCGTTGTGCCGAGGTGGGCGTGGATGGCGTGCTGACGGTAGATTTTCCGCCGGAAGAAAGCCATGAAGCATTTGGCCACTTGCAGCGCCATAATATTGATCCGATTTTTCTGCTCGCACCGACCACTAATGATGAACGTATCGCCAAGGTAGCGAAGCAGGCGCGCGGCTATGTGTATTACGTCTCGCTCAAGGGCGTGACCGGCGCCGGAAATCTGGATTTGGGCGACATCGAACGCAAAATTCCTCAACTCAAAAAGCACATCACCTTGCCCATTGGTGTGGGCTTCGGTATCCGCGACGCGGAAACCGCGCTGGCCGTGGCGAAGCTGTGCGACGGCGTGGTGGTGGGCAGCCGCATCGTGCAGGAAATTGAAGATTCAAATGAGCAAAACGTGGTTGCTAATGTGGGCAGGTTGGTCAAGGAATTAAGGCTGTCGGTAGATCAGGCTTAAAGAAAAAATGTAGGTTGGGTTAGCGTTTTTTGCGTAACCCAACGTTGGTAATGTTGGGTTACGTCCGTTCGTGGTGAGCTTGTCGAACCATGAAGCTGCTAACCCAACCTACGGGATCATAGGAGAACACACAATGAGCTGGTTTCAAAAATTATTGCCTCCCAAGATTAACCGCCGTGAACTGGGTGCAGAGAGCAAGAAGAATGTACCCGAGGGTTTGTGGCACAAATGCCCATCCTGCCAAGCGGTGCTGTATCACTCCGATTTGGAAAAAAACTTCAGCGTTTGCCCCAAATGCAACCACCATCATCGCATCACCGCGCGCACCCGGCTGGATTGGCTGCTGGATGCCGAAGGCCGCTTCGAGATCGGTGCCGAGGTGCAACCGCTGGATACTTTGAAATTCAAGGACAGCCGCAAATATAGCGAGCGCCTGACCGTAGCGCAGCGTGACACCGGTGAAACGGATGCGATGGTGGTGATGCAAGGCAGCGTGCATACCATCCCGCTGGTAGTTGCGGTGTTCGAATTCAGCTTCATGGGCGGCTCGATGGGGTCGGTAGTAGGCGAGCGCTTCGTGCGCGGTGTGCAACTCGCCACCGAGCAGAAAATGCCGTTTGTCTGTTTTGCGGCCAGCGGCGGGGCGCGCATGCAGGAAGGCTTGCTGTCGCTGATGCAGATGGCCAAGACCTGCGCCGCATTGACCCAGTTGAGCCAGGAGCGGCTGCCGTTCATCTCCGTGTTGACCGATCCCACCATGGGCGGCGTCTCCGCCAGTTTCGCCTTCATGGGCGACGTGGTGATCGCCGAACCTGGTGCGCTGATCGGCTTCGCCGGTGCGCGCGTGATCCAGCAGACGGTACGCGAAACTCTGCCGGAAGGCTTTCAACGTGCAGAATTTTTGCTGGAGCATGGTGCGATAGACATGATTGTAGATAGGCGCGAAATGCGCAAACAACTGGCGACGTTGATCACGTTGCTGACTAAGCAGTCGGCGGTGGCGGAGATTGAAGCCGCCTAATCCCGATGTTCTACTACATTTTAAAAGTTGCGATCTCAGCATGCGTCATAGTTGCAATAACGGAAATCGCAAAGCGCAGTAGCGGTGTTGCCGCACTGCTTGCCGCATTGCCGCTTACCTCATTACTGGCGTTTATGTGGATGCACTTTGAGGGTGCAGAGCCTGTGCGTATTGCGGATCTTTCCGGTCAAATCTTCTGGCTGGTGTTGCCGTCTCTAATCTTGTTTTTGCTACTGCCGTTGTTGATCAAACAGGGGGTGGGTTTTTGGTTGAGCCTTGCAATTTCCGTCGCAGCTACCGCAGCTTGTTATTTGGCAATGCTGCCTGTGTTACGTAAGTTTGGGGTGCAGTTGTAAACACTAACTCATTGAAATGCCCAACACTCTAGCCGACTGGTTAACCTATCTCGAATCACTGCATCCCAAAACCATCGCGCTCGGTTTGGAGCGGGTGGCGCAAGTCAAACAACGTCTCAATCTTCAACCTGAATTTCCCATCATCGTGGTCGGAGGCACCAACGGCAAAGGATCGGTGTGCGCAATGCTGGAAAGCATACTGTTCGCCGCAGGGTATCGCGTCGGTTGCTACACCTCGCCGCATCTGCTGGCCTACAACGAGCGTGTGCGCATCGGCAAAAGACAGGCGAGTGATGCCGAGTTATGTGCTTCGTTTGCGCAGATTGAACAGGTGCGTGGCGACATTCCTTTAACCTATTTTGAATTTGGAACTCTGGCGGCGATGCAATGTTTCGTCGAGCACAAGGTAGAGATTGCCATTCTGGAAGTGGGGCTGGGAGGCAGGCTGGATGCGGTGAATGCGTTTGACAGCGATTGCGCGGTGGTGACCAGCGTGGATATAGACCACATCGACTATCTGGGCGACACGCGCGAAAAGATTGGATTTGAGAAAGCAGGAATTTTTCGTGGCGGAAAAGTGGCGATTTGTGCCGATGCGGATGTACCGCAGGCGGTTGCAGGTCATGCTGAAAAAATTGGGGCGGAACTGTGGCGCATAGGGCAAGAGTTTGGTTTTACGCCACACCAAGGGCAGTGGGATTACCGCAGCAAAATCGGCGCACGCAGTTCTTTGCCATACCCCGCCCTGCGCGGTGTATATCAACTCAGCAATGCCAGCGCGGCGTTAGCGGCGCTGGATGCGCTGAAGGATAAATTGCCGGTTAGTATGGCGGCGGTGCGGCGCGGGTTGGCCGAGGTCAGTTTGCCGGGCCGTTTTCAGGTGTTGCCGGGCAGGCCGCAACTGATTCTGGATGTGGCACACAACCCGCATGCGGCGCGCTCGCTGGGACACAACCTGGCTCGTCTGCCGCCTTGTCCGCGCACCTTTGCGGTATTCGCCATGCTCGGGGATAAGGACATGGCGGGTGTGGTGCGGGTGCTCAAGGATCAAGTGGGTGTGTGGCTGGTGGCGAGGATCAACCCCCCGCGCGGGGCGACCGCAGCAGAGCTGGCTTTGGTGCTGGCTGCCGAGGGGGTGACGGGGGCGGTGCGGGAATTCCCTTTGATAGAAAATGCTTTGCAGCATGCCTTCAATGAAGCCTCCGAAAATGATAGAATCGTGGCCTTTGGTTCATTCTATACGGTGGCGGAAGTGATGCGCGTACGCGGCCTGCGCACCGACTGAATTTTCACCGATAAGCACGAGACGTCGCGGGGACGCACGATGGCAAAACAGATTACGGATGATGAGGACAAGCTGAAGCGGCAAGCGCGGCGGCGGCTGATCGGCGCGGTGGCGCTCACGACCGCCATTGTAGTGGTGCTGCCCATGGTGCTGGACAGCGAGCCCAAACCTGTGGGGCAGGGCATAGAGTTGCGTATTCCGGACAAAGACAAGGTTGGCGCGTTCGCCCCCAAGATTGATTTGCCACCGGTCAGCGCGCCTGTTGCTACGCTTCCCATCGCCCCTGTTGCCGCTGTTTCCGCGCCCGTTATGGTCAGCCCGCCTGTGCCGCAAGCGGCGGCAGCGCCAAAGCCAGCGCCAGCCTCGGACAAAACGGCTGTTGCACCGGAACAAAAGCCGGATCAAGCCAAGCCAGATGCCAAGTTGGCTGAGCCGACGCATACGGAGCAGGGACAGCCTGTGCCGCGAACCGGTTTCGTGGTGCAGGTCGGCGCCTTTTCCAATGCCGATACCGCGCACAACTGGCAGAAAAATTTGAACCATCAGGGCTTCAAGGCGTATACCGAAAAACTGGGCGACAAGACACGGGTGCGTATCGGGCCATATTCCACGCGCGAAGCGGCGACCAAGGCGCGTCAAAAGCTTGAGGTGAAGGGCTTGCATTCGAATATTGTTGAGCTGGATTAATTTATGACGGGGTTTGATTACACCGTTATTGCCATCGTTCTATTGTCCGCATTGATGGGTTTGTGGCGCGGTTTTGTGTATGAGGTCTTGTCGCTGTTAGGTTGGGTAGCGGCCGTGGTGGTGGCGAAACTGTTTGCTGCTAGCGCCGCACCTTACATGCCCGCCGCGTTGGGGTCGGAATCCGCCAGGACGGCTGCAGCCTTCGTCGTATTGTTTGTCGTTACCTTGATTGTCGGCGGCATTGTCGCGTGGCTGTTGTCGAAACTGGTCAAGTGGGTTGGCCTCGGTTGGCTGGATGGCATGCTGGGTGGGCTGTTCGGCATGTTGCGCGGCGTGTTGGTGGTGCTGGTGCTGGTGGCATTGGCGGGCATGACCCGCTTGCCGCAGGAGCCGTTCTGGCGCAATGCGTTGTCGAGCAAGCCGCTGGAAAATATGGCGCGGGCTATTCAAGCATGGTTGCCGGATAGTGTGGTGCAGCGTGTACATTATTAAATTCAGGGTGTCTAAAAACCAATAATGGGTGCTTGGAAATTGAACATTGGGAATAAGTTATGTGTGGAATTTTAGGCGTCGTCGCGCGCACACCGGTCAATCAGTTGCTGTATGACGGTTTGCAGGTATTGCAGCACCGAGGGCAGGATGCGGCGGGCATCGCTACTATAGACGGCAACACTTTCCATTTGCATAAGGATAACGGTCTGGTGCGTGATGTATTTCGCACCCGCAATATGCGTGCTTTGCTGGGCAATGCAGGCATCGCGCATGTGCGCTATCCCACTGCCGGTTCCGCCGTTGACCACAACGAAGCGCAGCCGTTCTATGTCAATTCGCCCTACGGAATCGTGCTTGGACATAATGGCAATCTGACCAATACCGAACAGTTGCAGCAGGAATTATTTCTGGAAGATCGCCGCCATGTGAACACCAGTTCCGATTCGGAAGTGTTGCTCAACGTGCTGGCGCACGAGTTGCAGGATAATACCAAAAAATATCGTCTGGATATCCAGTCCATTTTTGCTGCCGTGTCCGGTGTGCATAATCGCTGTCGGGGCGCTTACGCGGTGGTGGCATTGATCGCGGGCTACGGCCTGCTGGCGTTCCGCGACTCTTACGGCATCCGTCCGCTGGTGGTGGGAGTCAATACAACGGAGCATGGCACGGAATATCTGGTTGCTTCGGAGAGTGTGGCGCTGGATACATTGGGCTTCAAGTTCCTGCGCGATATCGAGCCGGGCGAGGCGGTATTCATTGATTTCGACGGCAACTTCCATAGCCAGCAATGTGCTGAAAATCCCACGCTCAATCCCTGCATCTTCGAATACGTTTATCTGGCACGTCCGGATTCTGTGATAGACGGAATTTCGGTGTATGAGACGCGTTTGAACATGGGGGAGAATCTGGCCGACAAGATCGCGCGCGAATGGCCACAGTCGGACATAGACGTAGTCATTCCTATTCCCGATTCCAGCCGCCCCAGCGCGCTGCAATTGGCCAACCGCTTGGGCATTCCGTTCCGCGAAGGCTTCGTGAAAAACCGCTACATCGGACGCACCTTCATCATGCCGGGGCAGGCGATGCGCAAGAAATCAGTGCGCCAGAAACTGAATGCAATCGGCATGGAGTTCAAGGGCAAGAATGTGCTGCTGGTGGACGACTCCATCGTGCGTGGTACCACCAGTCGCGAGATCGTGCAGATGGCACGCGATGCCGGGGCGCGTAAGGTTTATTTTGCCTCTGCTGCACCGCCGGTCAAGTTCCCCAATGTGTACGGCATCGATATGCCTTCGCGCCGCGAGTTGATAGCCACCGGGCGTAGCGACGAGGAAATTTGCCGCGAAATCGGTGCAGACAAGCTGGTCTATCAAGATTTGGACGACCTCAAGGCAGCCGTGCGCAAAGTCAATCCGGCCATCAAGTATTTTGAGGCATCATGCTTCGACGGCGACTACATCACGGGCGATATTACACTTGAGTATCTCGATACCATTGAGGCGGCGCGTGAAGCTGGCAAAGATATCAAGGACGATGACATCGGCCAGATGGATTTGAACCTAGCGATTAACGAGTAAGAGTTGACAACGATGTTGAGCGGATGCTAATTTGCGATCTGCGCCGATTTGAGGATCAGCTTGCGGGCGCATAATAAATACTGCTAAAGCGTGGGAAACCCGGTTTAGCTCTGCATAGCCAATCGGCTAGGCTGTCCAAAGACGACAGCCAAGTCGCTGGTTAGCGCCAAGCTATCCGGGTTTTGTACTTTAAGGGGCAATCATGTCTGAATCATCCTATCAGCCGGAAACGCTTGCCGTGCGTGCGGGCACGGCGCGCAGCCAGTTTCACGAACACAGCGAGGCGATGTTCCTCACCTCCAGCTTTACCTTCGACAGCGCCGCACAGGCTGCCGCGCGCTTCATCGGCGAAGAGCCTGGCAACATCTATTCGCGCTTTACCAACCCGACGGTCACCATGTTCGAGGAACGCCTGGCCGCCATGGAAGGCGCGGAGCAATGCATCGCCACTGCTTCCGGCATGTCGGCAATTCTGGCCTGTTGCATGGGCTTGCTGAAGAGCGGCGACCACATTATCGCTTCGCGCAGTTTGTTCGGTGCGACGGTGAATTTATTTGGCAATATCCTGAAAAAGTTCGGCATAGTAACTACCTTTGTCTCCGCGACCGATGTTGCGGAATGGCAGGCGGCGGTGCGTCCGGAAACGAAATTATTTTTTCTGGAAACGCCGTCCAATCCGCTTACCGAAATTTCCGACATCGCGGCGATTGCTCTTATTGCGAAAAAGAGCAGCGCGCTGCTTGCGGTGGACAACTGCTTCTGCACGCCCATCCTGCAACGTCCTTTGGAATTCGGCGCAGACATCGTGATTCACTCAGCCACCAAGTATATCGACGGGCAGGGTAGAGTGCTGGGTGGCGCGGTGCTGGGTAATAAAAAAGCACTGGAAGGCGTGTACCAGTTTTTGCGCACGGCAGGGCCGACCATGAGCGCGTTCAATGCTTGGGTGTTTCTCAAAGGGCTGGAGACGCTGAAAATCCGCATGGACGCGCACAGCGCCAATGCGCTGGAACTGGCAACGTGGCTTTCAGCGCAGCCCAACGTGGCGCGCGTGTTCTATCCCGGTCTGCCGTCGCATCCGCAACATGCATTGGCCATGAGGCAGCAGAAAACGGGCGGTGGCATCGTGTCGTTTGAAGTGAAGGGCGGCAGGGAAGCGGCATGGCGCGTGATCGACAACACGCAATTGGTCTCCATCACCGCCAACCTCGGCGACACCAAGACCACGCTCACTCATCCGGCCACCACCACCCATGCCCGCAACACACCGGAACAACGTGCGGCGGCGGGTATTACAGAGGGCTTGTTGCGTATTGGGGTTGGGCTGGAGGCGGTGAGCGACATACAGGCTGATCTGGCGCGGGGTTTGGGTTGAATTCTGAAACGATAATTAGCCACGGATTAACACGGATGAAACACGGATAACAGCATTGATTTTATCCGTGATTATCCGTGTTAATCCGTGGCTAAATTGCATTTCCAAGGTTGGATGAAATGGATATTTTAGCGGCACAAGTAGGCGGTTTGCTCAAGGCGCACGGACTGATGCTAACAACGGCAGAATCCTGCACTGGCGGCGGGGTGGCGCAGGCCATCACCGAAATCGCCGGTAGCTCTGGCTGGTTCGAGCGCGGCTTCATCACCTATGCCAACGAGGCCAAACACGAAATGCTGGGCGTGCCTTTGGAAACCCTGATGCGTCACGGTGCGGTGAGCGAAGCCGTGGTGCGTGAAATGGTGGTGGGCGCGTTGCGTCACAGTCATGCGCAAGTCGCACTGGCGGTGAGTGGCGTCGCCGGGCCATCCGGCGGCACACCGGGAAAACCCGTCGGCACGGTGTGGTTCGCTTGGGGCGTCAAGGACAGGACATGCGTGGCGCATCTGCACCATCTGGCTGGCAGCCGTGGGGAAATTCGCGCCCAGTCGGTGCGTATCGCCTTGCAGGGAGTGATAGACCTGTTGAATCAATTGACTGAAATAGCTTAAATATCACAAAAGAACGATCGTTCTATGCAAGGGCGAATTGGTATGCCATAATCGCTCATCTTTTGAAGGAGAACTGAAAAAATGGATGACAACAAAAGCAAGGCGCTCGCGGCGGCATTGAGCCAGATCGAAAAACAGTTCGGCAAAGGCTCTATCATGCGCCTGGGCGAACATGACGTGGCGCGTGACATACAGGTGGTTTCCACCGGCTCGCTGGGGCTGGACATCGCGCTCGGCGTGGGCGGTTTGCCGCGCGGCCGCGTGATCGAAATCTACGGCCCGGAATCATCCGGCAAGACCACGCTGGCCTTGCAAGTGATCGCCGAAATGCAGAAACTGGGCGGCACGGCAGCGTTCATCGACGCGGAGCATGCGCTCGACCCGCAGTATGCGCAAAAGTTGGGTGTGAAAGTTGAGGATTTGCTGATCTCGCAGCCGGACAACGGCGAACAGGCGCTGGAAATCACCGACATGCTGGTGCGTTCCGCTTCGGTGGATGTGGTGGTGATCGACTCTGTCGCCGCACTCACGCCCAAGGCAGAAATCGAAGGCGAAATGGGCGATGCGCAAATGGGCTTGCATGCGCGCCTGATGTCGCAAGCGTTGCGCAAATTGACCGGCAATATCAATCGCTCCAATACGCTGGTGATTTTTATCAACCAGATTCGCATGAAAATCGGTGTGATGTTCGGTAACCCGGAAACTACCACTGGCGGCAACGCGCTCAAGTTCTACGCCTCGGTGCGTCTGGACATCCGCCGCATCGGCGCGATCAAGAAAGGCGACGAAGTGATCGGCAACGAGACGCGCGTCAAGATTGTAAAAAATAAAGTTGCTCCCCCATTCCGCGAAGCGTTGTTCGATATTCTGTACGGCGAAGGTATCTCGCGTGAAGGCGAAATTATCGATCTGGGTGTGTTGCACAAGCTGGTGGAAAAGTCCGGTGCCTGGTACGCCTACAAGGGCGAAAAGATCGGCCAGGGCAAGGACAACGCGCGCGAATTCCTCAAGAACAACCCGGAAATCGCCTTCGAGATCGAAAATAAGGTGCGCGAAATAGTCGGCGTGGCGCTACTCGAACCACTCGCCAAAACGCCTGCGAAAGCTACTGACAAGACCAGTGCCAAAGTTGGTGCGAAAGCCTCCGAAAAGCTTTTGGCCGGGCACCCGGATGAGGAAAAAGCCTGAGTTAAGTTTGCGCGCGCGTGCCTTGCAGTATCTGGCACGCCGCGAATATTGCCGCGCCGAGTTGCGCGGCAAGTTGTTGCCGCATGTGCAGGTGGATGAAGACTGCGAACCTGTCCAGCCCTCCGCTCTGGACGCGTTGCTGGATGATCTGACCGCACGTGGCTGGTTATCCGATGAGCGTGCCACTACACAACTGGTACACGCCAAACGCAGCCGCTTCGGCACTCAACGTATTGCACACGAACTGCGTCAGAAAGGCATCGCCGAAAATCTGATCAGCGATGCACTGCCGCAACTGAAAGAAACCGAACTGGAAGCTGCGCGTGAAGTGTGGCGAAAGAAATTCGGTGCTGTAGCGCAGGACGAAAAAGAAAAAGCGAAACAAGTTCGCTTTTTGCAATCGCGCGGGTTTTCTATGGACGCGATTTTCAAGGTGCTGCGGTTTGAAGATTAGAATGTTGGCTTTAGGCAGCATGAATTGGTGTGCTAGGTATCTACTTTACGTTAGGGACTCAAGCTTTCCCGTTGCTGAATTAGTGCCGAAAAGG
>Ga0302266_10004697_pt1 | contig 10374 bp, 6 predicted proteins | sample III_Bog_E1_2_FD_194559 | JGI IMG/M metagenome (GOLD analysis project Ga0302266, IMG submission 194559) | Peat permafrost microbial communities from Stordalen Mire near Abisko, Sweden - III_Bog_E1_2 | ecosystem: Environmental > Terrestrial > Soil > Wetlands > Peat | place: Sweden: Abisko... | reverse complement strand
TTGTACCCGTCGTCGTCGTACTGCTCGAAGAGGACGTAGGCGACTGGATTGCAACACTCACGCTGCTGGGCCATTGAACGCCCAGGGTCCGTTCCCAGTTTTTGCTTACTTCCAGCACCGCAATATCAACCACCACTTCCGCCCGCGCCTTGTCCAGATCGTCAATCAGCATCTGCGCCAGCAGCAGTTCGTCCGGCGTCCCCTTCACCACAATGGCGTTCTGGCTGGGCACCCCATACACCTTGAAGTTGGGTCCCGTAAGCACGTTGCGCAAGGCCGTCTGCACGTCGTTCAGGTCGTTCTGCTGCCATGCGTTGCTCAGGTAGAACGTCTGCACGGCCTGCTCGTCCTGCTCCCGGCGTTTGGCGGGGGTGTTGGCAGCCACAAAAATCGTATTCGACGTAATCGGGCGCCAGAAGGTGTTCGACATGGTTCCCACAACCCGCAGCGCGTCCAGCAGAGTCATGTTGGCCAGGTCCACCTGCACCCGCTTCGAGGTGTAGTCCGGGTCGAACAGAACGTTAATGCCCGCCGCCTTGCCAATCGCTTGGTAAATCGTCTTGGCGTCTTCCGTCATGTGCAGCGTCAAGGGTTCGTTCGACAGCGGCTTCAGCTCCACCGGGGAGCCCATCGAGTTCATCTGTTCCTGCTTGCCCGGATCCTCGGTCAGGCTGGTTTCGGCATGCGCCACAGCCTCGCCGTGTTTCTGCCGCACGCGCGCGATCTCCTGCAGAGCCGCCTCGTTCCCTGGGTCAATCTCCGAGGCGTGCAGAAACTCCGTCAGCGCACCCTGCTCATCGCCCGCCAGCAGTAGTTTGTGCCCCTTCGTCAAGTGAGCAGCCGACGCCGTAACCCGCACCCGGTAAAGCGCGGTCTTGAATGTAATGTCCTTGGGGGCCTTTGCAACGGCTTTCTGGTAGAAATCCACCGCCGCGTCGTAGTTCTCGCTGGCCTCGGCGCTCTCGCCGTGCTTGAAGTCCGTCTTTGCCGACTGCGCATGCAGCCCTGTGCCTGCCAGGCCCAGGACCGCCAGCACCGCAAACAGCGCAATCCTGAAAGCGGCCCGCGACAAAACAGACCCCAAAACAAACGGCCCGCGGGCGGTCTGACATGCTAAACAAGGGTTCATTAGACTCCCGGGCGTCGTTGAACGGTTCTCCAATTCAGGTGCCCCTTCCAGCTCTTTACAAGGTGGCTTCTTCTCCATCAGGAAACCACTCAACGGTTGTGCTCCGGGGAATGCCAATTGGAGAATTGCCAATCGCGGTGTACATTCCGCAGCGGAAATATCCATGCGGCCATTGCCCACCGTTACGCAATTCCTGATTGAAATCCCACTTGCGGATTTCCGCCCTCGGCGATGCTCCATTTTAGCAAAGCCCCGCTATCTCAGGCTGAGCCGTCCCGTAGTTACTTAAAACCACCCCGATGCTACGATAAAGACTCGAGAGTGCAGCGAAATGGCGCGTCAAACCAGCCACGTAATCGTTCAGCCGGTTCCCACCGGCCCCCAGAAGCCGGCCAAGCCCCGCGATCCCGTGGCCTCCGGCGAGCGCGACGCCGCGCATAATCGGATGGCCAGCCATAACTACTTCCTGCTTGAGAAATTTGAAGCCGGCGTCGCCCTCCGCGGAACTGAGGTCAAATCCATCCGCGAGGGTCAGGCCAACCTTAAAGACTCCTACGGCCTCATCAAGGATGGCGAAGCGTTTTTGCTCAACGTGCATATCGGCCCTTATTCGCATGGAAACATTGCCAACCACGACGCCACCCGCACGCGCAAGCTGCTGCTGCACCGCGAAGAGGTTCGCAAGCTACTCTCCAAGACGCAGATCAAAGGACATACGCTCATCCCCACCCGCCTTTACTTCCGCAATGGCCGGGTCAAATGCGAACTGGCCGTAGCCAAAGGCAAGCAGGACTGGGACAAGCGCGAAACCGAGAAGCGCCGCGAAGGCGACCGCGAAGCAAGAGCCGCAGTAAACGCCAGCAAACACAAAATGGGGCGGTAAGAGCCCCAGCGTTAGCTGGAGAACGCAGCTTTGAGGGTAGCGCCGGTCTCCAGACCGGCTGTCATGTGGGCGTCCCCGCCCCCATCACGGCGCTGCTTTGAAAGGGCACGACTTCAGTCGTGCCGATAAAACCAACTAGATGAGTGGGCTTTAGCCCCTGATGGACGTGCTCAACGCAAACTCCCGCGACGTGCGGCCTTCTCGCGCTTGATCTCCCCTTCCTCCCGATGCGCTTCCTCCCGCCGTTCGGCGATCAGCTCATCTGACAGCATCCTATCCGGACCAACCAACTGCGCCAGCTCATCCTGAATCCGTGCCAGCCGTGCGTTAAAACTTTCCACGCGCAGCACTCCATCCTCAACATCCATCGCCAACATATCGCCGGGCGCAAAGCCCATCTCCGCGCGGATTGCCGCTGGAATGATGACGCTCCCATTCGCGCCGAGAGTGACTTTGGCATTTGTCCCGGATTTAACTTCAGATTCCATGGGCATCACTCAATTGCATAACTGTCCCCGCCAGATGTCAATTCGCGGAAGGACATAGCGGGTTCCCATAGTTTCCATCCCATCTTGCCACCCTCCGCCCCTCCAATGAAACAATAGACTCATGAAGACCGACCTCACCTTCGCCAATCCCGCCGGGATTGAAACCGAACTCCTTGCCGTTCTAGCAGTCGACACCCAGACCTCCAAAACCCCCGACGCCAAACCCCAGCCTGTCCTGCTGACCGCGGACGAGGCGGTCAAGTCTGCCGCAGCCGCCGTTCTTGCCGCTGGGGAATTCAAGGCCGGCGCCAATGAGACGCTGCTTCTCCACGCGCCCGCAGGCCTCGCCGCCAAGCGGCTGCTCATCGTCGGCCTCGGCAAGCAGGCCAAGGCCACCGCGCACAGCGTCCGCAACGCCGCCGGAACGGCTGTCCGCTTCACCAAGCCGCGCGCAATTCGTGAGCTGGTCTTCGCTCTGCCCGAAGCTGAGTTTCTGCCCCCGGGCCCCTGCGTCCGCGCCGCTGTCGAGGGTGCGCTGGTCGGCGATCTCGATCCCGATACCTACCGCAGCGATCGCAAAGACCTGAGCGTTCAGTCATTTGCCGTCGCGGCGTCCGGCAACTCCGACCACGACACGCTCCAGGCCGCATTCGCCGAGGGCGTCATCATCGGCGAGAGCCAGAACTTCACCCGCGCCCTGGTCAACGAGCCCGGCAACAAGCTCACGCCCACCATTCTTGGGGAACGCGCCGCCGCCATGGCCGCCGAAGTCGGCCTGCCCTGCGAGGTTTACTCCACTGACAAACTTCACGAGCTGAAAATGGGCGCATTCTGGAGCGTCTCTCAGGGTTCCGAGGAACCGCCCGCCCTCATCGTCCTCCGTTATGAGCCGAAAGGCGTAACCGACGGTCCCGTCCTCGGCCTGGTCGGCAAGGGAATTACCTTCGACACCGGCGGCATCAGCATCAAACCTTCAGAAAAAATGGAGCTGATGAAGTACGACATGGCCGGCGGTGCAGCCATGCTCGGCGCCATGCGCGCCATCGCCCTGCTCAAGCCTAAAGTCCGCGTCATCGGCATTGTCTGTGCCGCGGAAAACATGCCCAGCGGCAAGGCGTACAAGCCCGGCGATGTGGTGACAGCCATGTCCGGAAAAACCATTGATGTCATCAACACCGACGCCGAAGGCCGCCTCGTCCTGGCCGACGGCCTCACCTACGCAAAACAACTTGGCGCAACCCACCTCATCGACGCAGCCACGCTTACCGGCGCCTGCGTCGTCGCCCTCGGCATCACCAACGCCGGCGGGTTCTCCAACAACGATGACACCTGGACAAAGTTCAACACAGCCCTCGCAACGTCGGGCGAGAAATTCTGGCGCCTGCCCCTCGGTGAGGAATACGCCGAGCAGATCAAGAGCGACATTGCCGACATCAAGAACACCGGCGGCCGTCACGGCGGCGCAATCACCGCCGCGGAATTCCTGAAGGTCTTCGCCGAAGACACCCCCTGGATTCACCTCGACATTGCCGGCCTCGCCTGGATCGAAGACTCCAAGCCCTGGATCGCCAAAGGCCCCAGCGGCGTAGCCGTCCGCTCCATATTAGAGTGGGCCCGCAGCTACTAACCCGCGCCAGATCAGCAACAAAAGCTCCGTGCCCCGTTTTCGCGCCTTTTTCCTGGCGCGAAGGCGGGAAAGTACAAAACCCGACACAAAGCAAAAATAAGATGTCATCCTGAGCGACCGAAGGGAGTCGAAGGACCTGCTTCTGCCTTTCGGGCCCCCGTCACACCCCAGTGATATTTCCATCTCCATCCACATCGATCCCAAGCGCCCGCGGAACACGCGGCAACCCCGGCATCAACATCATGTTCCCCGCAACGGCCACCAGGAACCCCGCCCCCGCGGACAGCAAAACATCCGTCACGTTCAGCGTCCATCCCGTCGGCGCACCCATCCGCTTTGGATCGTCCGTCAACGAATACTGTGTCTTGGCGATGCAAACCGGCAGCCGATCAAAACCCCATTCCGCGAACCGCACTAAACTCTCCCGCGCCTGGTCGCTCAGTGCCACACCATCAGCCCCGTAAACCTTCGTCGCCACCTTGCGCAGTTTCTCTTCAGCAGGATCGTCCAATGAATATGCCGCCTGAATCGTAGGCGAAGGGTTGGCCTCAATGGTCGCCACAACCGTCTCCGCCAGGCCCACCGACCCAAGCCCGCCTTTGGTAAAAGCCTCCACCCCGGCGGAAGCAATTCCCAACCGCGCACATTCTGCTGCAATAGCCTGCAATTCCTCGTCCGTATCGCCCGGGAACCGATTGATCGCCACCACCACAGGTACCCCAAATCCGCGCAGCGTCTGGGCGTGGTGCGCGAGGTTCACAAATCCGGCCGCCAGCGTACCTTCGCCCTGCGCCCGCAGGCTCTGCACCGTGGTCACAGCACCGCAACCGCCGGCTCAATCCCCGAAGAGCGCATGGCGATATCGAAATACTTCTCCGCGCCCAGGTCGGCTGCGAATCCAGCCTCGTTCACCACGTAATCGGCCAGCCGAATCGCCATCTGCTGCGACAGAACAGAACTGGTGCCGTGCGCAATGTTGGCAAACGGGCCGGTATGCACTGTAGCGGGCGTGCCTTCCGTGGTTTGCACAAGATTCGGCAGAATGGCCTCGTTCAGCAGCGCCATCATCGCGCCCGTTGCCCCCAGGTCCGCCGCGGTCACTGGCCGCCCTGCGCGATTGACGCCGACCACGATCGCGTCAATCCGCCGGCGAAGATCGGCGCGGCTGTTCGCCAATCCCAGAATGGCCATGATCTCTGAAGCAGCCGTGATGACGAACCCCGTCTCTCGGTGCGCTCCATCCCGTTTCGAGTCGAGTGCCACGGCGATGTGCCGCAGTGCGCGGTCATTCATATCCAGCGCCCGCGGCCAGGCAATCTGTGCCGGATCAAGATCCAGCGGATTGCCGTGGAACAAATGCGAATCCACCATCGCCGACAGCAGGTTGTGCGCCGAAGTAATGGCGTGAAAATCGCCATGAAAGTGCAGGTTGATCTTCTGGCTCGGTTCCACCTGCGACAGCCCGCCGCCCGCCGCGCCGCCCTTCAGCCCAAACACCGGCCCCAGCGACGGCTCACGCGAAGTAACAATCGCCTTGCGCCCAATCCGTTCCAGCCCCTGCGCCAGCCCGATCGAAGTGACGGTCTTCCCCTCGCCGGAAACCGTAGGCGTGGTAGCAGTCACCAGGATGAACTTGCCGCGAACAGGGAACGCTGAATCGGTAAGCAGGTTCAGTGAGAGCTTGGCGCCATACGCACCGATCGATTCATAATCGGCCGGCGAGAGGCCAAGCTTGCCTGCAATTTCCTGAATAGGAAGCATGAATGACTCCGAGAAACGAAACAAAATGGAATGGAACGACTCATCCAGTCTAGTCGTCCACCGGCCCCGCCGAGCCGCGGAGAAATGAAACTGTGCCCCATTCATCGCGTAGTTTCACCGCGCGATGAGTGGCAGTCCGTAGAATTCCATGGCGGCTTTTTATCGGGTACATGCGGGTCCAATTGCACAGAAAACAAAATCACAATAAAGAACGCATTATCAACAAGTTAAGCCGTTATATCGTGCAAAATCAGGGCGTATTCCAAAAAAGTGGCTAATTCTCTGCAACCCAAATGCTTGATTAGTTCAATTCTCGGCAATCAAAACGTCTGAAAAGGCTGCCCCGTAGGTTCATGTCTCAAAGAATCGCAACCTTCCGAGCAGACCTTTGCCCCTGTTTGCAACCTCTTAAGCAACCTAAATAGCTATGTAGCGCACCCCTCCGAGCAGACCTTTCGAGGGTCGTTTACATCGCCTCGGGGCTCTCAATACCCAGCCAGCTCAGCACCACAATCAGCTCGCGCAGCGCCACTGCCGCCGTAGCCAGCAGGAAGGTCTTCCGTGCCGGATCCTCTTCCGTCAGTATGTGATGTCTATGGTAGAAGTTATTAAATTCCTGCGCTAACTGAAAGGCATGCTTGGCCAAGTAAGCCGGTTCTGAAGTAGTTATGCACTGTTCCAGCACCAGCGTCCGCCGCCCCGCCCGCAGCCACAGCGACCAGATATCCGTTGCAGCCTCGCCTTCAAGATAGGCGCCGGTCCAACCTAACTCCGCAAACTCAACTAACACCGCTTCCGGCGTCACGCCCGCCTTGCGGAAGATGTTACGCGCCCGAACAACAGCATACTGAATGTAAGGTCCCGTCTCCCCTTCAAAACTCAACGCATCCTTGAAATCGAAAGCGATGACCGAGTTACGCGTGAACTTGAGCATGAAGTACCGCAGCGCGCCAATCGCAATCTGTTCCGCAATGCGCTGCCGCTCTGTCTCGTCGCGCCCAGTCTGCCGTGCATCCACCTCGGCGCGCGTCGCGGCAATCAGCTTGTCAATCAAGTCGTCTGCCTTCACGCCGAAGCCCTTGCGTCCGCTGACTTCGATATAAGGTCGCGCCAGGTCTTCCGCGGAAACTTCGTAGCCTAACTCGACCGCACAGCGCGGAGTCAGCGCCACCATTTCATAACTGAAGTGCGTATACCTGTCCGCTTGTTCAACGTGGCCCATGCCGCGCAGCGCCTGAATCACGTTGGCCTGCGGGTCCGACTGGCGCGCGTCAATCACGTTGTAGATAGCCTGCGCCCCGCCAAAATGCGGATGCGGTTCGTCCCCTTGTACAGCAGATATCCAGCACTCATGATCGGGATACGTGAAGAACGGCTTATACCCAAAGTCCTTGCCCAGCAGCCCAAACTTCCATAAGTGATACGCGATATCTTTGCCGACATAAGTGACTGTTCCATTCGAACGGACAATCACCTTCGCGTCCTCGTTTGTCTCGCCCTCAGTAATCTCCGCGCCCGGCCGCGTCATCACCCAGCAGCCCTTGTTCTTGCCTTCGGTCTCGAAGTACAGCACACCGGTTTGCTTCAACTGCTCAAAGGCCGCATCCCAGAACTTCAGGTGCAGTATCTCGCTCTCCCTTGGCAGAAAGTCGTATTCAATATCCAGCCGTAACATCGTCTCAAGGTGCCGGCGTAACACGGCGGTTGAAATCAGCTCAGCAATTTCGGCTGTCTCGTTTCCACCCACTTCAATCTCGTGCAAGGTGGCATAGCGTAACTTCTTCCGCGCGGCATTCTCCTCCGCGGTCCCCTGCTCGTACCACTGCGAGGTGCGGGCATAGATGTCCCAGCAGAAGTAATCAATCCGTTCCCCTTTGCGCTTGATATCTTCCAGTAACTCGTGCACTTCGGGTGCAGTTAGTCCTTCCAGATGCAGAAACCCCACCACCACATCGGCAACCTGCACGCCGGTGTTGTCGATGTAATTCTGCACATCCACCTTTTGTCCGTCAGCCCGCAGCAATCGCACAAACGTGTCGCCGAGAATCGCATTGCGCAAATGCCCCACGTGCGCAGCCTTGTTGGGATTGATGCTGGTGTGTTCCACCAGGGAATGGATACCGCTCGAACCGCGTGCGAGGCTCTCGCCTCTCGCAATTGCATTCACCCCCGCCGCGCGATCGAACCGCGCATTGATATAACCCGCGCCGGCCACATCGAAAGAAGCGAAGCCTTCCAGATTACCTAACTCCGCAACAATCTCCTGCGCGATAACCTTGGGTGCCTTGCGCAGCTTACGCGCTAACTCAAAAGCAATCGGGGTCGCCAGTTCGCCAAATTGCAAATCCGGCGGAATCTCCAGTGGAATGTCTTCAAGTTGGATATCGTACTTATCCTGTAAGACAGTACGAATGCGAGCGCCCAGCCGTTTTTCGAGTTCCAGATACACGATGAAATGCCTCAGAAATCCTTGATTTTCAAGGCCAATTCTAACAGGCCGGCACACGCTGCGTGGTTTGACGGTCCCGGCTCGGACCCCTAAGATGGAACATAGATTGCGTCGAGTTCCGCCTGCGCACAGGCCGAATGTCAAGCAAGGCCCGCCCATGCCGATTAACGATTCCAACTCAAACCGCTACTACCTCACCACGCCCATCTACTACGTGAATGCGCGGCCGCACCTGGGGCATGCCTACTCCACCATCGTGTGCGATGCCATTGCGCGGCGCAAGCGCGCGCTCGGCATTGACACCTGGTTCCTCACCGGCACCGACGAGCATGGACAGAAGATTGAGCGGTCAGCGCAATTGGCGGGGCGCACGCCCATGGAATTTGCCACCGCGATATCCGCCGAGTTTCGCGGACTGTGGGACCAGCTCGGCCTCACCTACGACGACTTCATCCGCACCACCGAGGAGCGGCACAAACGCGGCGTGCAAAAGCTGTTTGCCGCGCTGCGCGATCGCGGTTTCATCTACAAAGGCTCCTACACCGGCCAGTATTGTGTCTCCGACGAAGCGTATGTCGATGGCCCTCCGGGTACCTACTGCCCAGACTGCGGGCGGCTGACGGAGACGGTGAGCGAGGAAAACTATTTCTTCAAGTTATCGGCATTTGAACGCAAGCTGCTGGAGTTTTACGAGGCCAACCCAGGGTTCATGGGGCCGGATTCCACGCGGCGCGAAGTCATCAGCTTTGTCCGCGGCGGCCTGAAAGACCTGTCAGTAAGTCGCACCAGTTTCTCCTGGGGCATTCCAGTGCCGGGAGACGAGAAGCATGTCGTATATGTTTGGCTCGACGCGCTGGCCAACTACATCACCGCTCTCGGATACGGCTCAGACGATCCGGCAGACCAGGCGCGCTTCGCCAAGTTCTGGCCGGCGGATTTGCACCTCATCGGAAAGGAAATCAGCCGCTTCCACTGCGTATACTGGCCCGCGTTTCTCATGGCTGCGGGCATTCCCGTTCCGCGCAGCGTAAGGGCCAACGGCTGGTTGCTTTTCGACCAGGGCAAGATGTCGAAGTCGAAAGGCAATATTGTGCGCGCGGAGACGGTGCAGGCAGTGCTGGGCGCGGACGCGCTGCGCTACTTCCTGCTGCGCGAAATCCCCTTTGGTCAGGATGGCAGCTTCTCCTTCGATGCGTTGGTGCAGCGATACAACGGGGACCTGGCCAACGGCTACGGCAACCTCGTCAGCCGCGTCGTCAACATGGTGCATAAGTACTTTGGCGGCGTGTTGCCGGAAGTCGGCGTTGACACGCCAGCCGAGACGAAACTGCGCGAGAGCGCGATCCACGCCATTGCCAACTTTGCACCGGCATTCGACGAGCTGAATTTTGCTGAAGCACTGAAGAACCTTTGGCTCCTGGTTGCCGAAGTCGACGGCTACCTTACCGCCAATGCGCCGTGGAAGCGCCCCGCAGACCGCTCCGAGTCGGATCATGCACTGCATCAGGCGCGCGTACTGGCAACGGCAGCCGAGGCCATCCGCATCATAACTGCACTGGTGTATCCCATCCTCCCCGACTCGGCCGGCAAGGTGTGGCGGCAGCTTGGGCAGGGCGAAATTGCCGATGCGGCAAAGAACGCATTTCTGACAGAAGTCGCGTGGGGCGGATTGAGGGCCGGGACTCGTTTCGGGGAGCCCGCGCCGCTGTTTCCCCGCGCGGAGAAGGACGCAGTGGAGCGTATGCAGAACCTTGAAGAGAAAAATGTTGGCACCGCAGTCGATGCAGTCAGCGGCAACGCCGGTGCAGCAGATGCCGCATCAGCCGTCACCTCAGCGCCGCAAGCGCCACAATCAGCACTCGGCGTCTCCCCCGTGCCCGCGCCGCCTGAATCGGCAGCGGCTCCGGAACGTGCAACAGCCTCACCCTCGGTCGTTTTAGTCCAGGGCCAGCTTGCCGGAACGGTGCCGCACTCGCCGGCTGTTCACGCACAGCTTGAGGGCCAGTTGACCGAACACACCTCCGCTCCGGTCGACTC
>Ga0302266_10004690_pt1 | contig 10384 bp, 9 predicted proteins | sample III_Bog_E1_2_FD_194559 | JGI IMG/M metagenome (GOLD analysis project Ga0302266, IMG submission 194559) | Peat permafrost microbial communities from Stordalen Mire near Abisko, Sweden - III_Bog_E1_2 | ecosystem: Environmental > Terrestrial > Soil > Wetlands > Peat | place: Sweden: Abisko... | reverse complement strand
GTCGGCGAACAACGCTTTGATTCGGTCGATCATCGCCGGAATGACCTGTTCCCGGCGTAACCGCTCACCGACAATTCGCCGCGTCATCCGTTCGATCGATTCGCTCGGCCTTTTCTGCACCGCCAGCGCCGCCTTGAACGCGCATGGCACAGTCAAGCCGTCGCGGAACAGGTCGGCGATGTCCAGGACGAAGCTCTGGCCGGAGTCCTCGTGGATGAAGCCGAGCTGCGGGATCGCCGCGGTGGCCGCAACCGCAATCGCAGCGGCAGCCTCCACCGCGCTTGCGGCGTGGTTGAGCGCCTGGTTCGGCAGATCAGCCGCCATCGGGTCTTGCCGGTCGTAATGACGGCCGTTCCAACGGATGCCGACCCGCTCGGCCGTCAGCCGATACATTTCCTTTACGCGCGACCCCTCGATGCCGCGCAGCACGGCGATGTCCCGGTGCGGCAGCACCTCGCCAAGGCGCCAAGCATACATCCGACGCGCCACACCCATGCGCGCGCCACTCGCGTCCGCCCAGGCGCGGACTTGCGCACGGGCGAGCGCCGAACTGTCCGGCAGCAGCGGCTGGGCGGTGTAGAGACGAACGCCATCCTCACCAACCGCCGACAAGCCCGTGCCATGCCGCGCGAGCAGGCGTAGCGCGTCGTGGCTGATCGTAGAGCCGGGTCCAAGCAGGATGAACGACAGGGCCTGGTGCGGAATCCGGTAGTCTCCAGCCACGACAAGATCGCTGCCGGCGGCGACGAAGCGAAGGCAACCGTCCTCCACCGACAATTGGCCGCGCTCCAGATAGATTAGCCCGTGGCGATCCGCGTGCGGCAAGCGGGCATGCTCGAGACCCAGGCGCCCTTTCAACATCGGACTACACCGGCTTCAACAGCAGCATGCCAAAGCCGAAGGCACGATGCCGGCCCACGCCGCCAGCCAGCATCTCGCTGAACCGGTCAGGGTCGATCACACTCAGTACCCCGCTGAAGGTGGCCTCGGGGCCGCGGAACGGGTGCAACTTACGCCCGCTGTCACGCCGCAGCGTCGTGCTCAGCCGGAAGGCATCCAACACCAAATGTTCCGTCTGTGCGCCACCATCGGCCAGACGAGCCGTGAGCCAAGCGAAGTATACCTCGCCTCGGCTGGGTCCCTTGCCCGGCTCTGTGTCAGCGATCGCAGCGAGAAAGGCATCGCGCTCCCGAGTGCGATCACGGTTCCCATCGCGGTCGGTCCGCACGATAGGGCGAGCATGCAGCGTAAAGCCTAGCCGGCGTCCAGTCGGGAAGCGCTCGGGCATCTCCTTGTCGGCCATCGTCGGCAGTCCGATTGCCGCCGCCACGTCGGGCTCGGCGAACGCGGCGGCCTGCTCACGCAAGGCGATTGCTGGATGTGCCGAGTAGGCCAGCAATGTGGGGGCGCGTGAGGGATGCCGGATCAGGGCGAAAGGGGCGGGGGCCAGCGTGTCGAACGCGGCACGCAGCACGGCGTGCAGCGCGTAACCGAGGTCGTCCTCCAGGCGCGCATGCAGCAAGTGCCGCGCCTCTGCCCACCGGATCAATCGCGGCAGGTCCGGCGCCAACTGCAGCATATGCAGGGTCACGAAGCCGCCCCCCTCGGCGGGGCGAGGCTGCGGATGAGCACGGTGCGGGTGCCTCCATGCACACCGGAATGCCAGTTCCGCCGGTCGGTCCAGGGCCGCGCCTTATCGCCGCGAAGGCTTGGCTCGCTATCCGGCAGCAGTGCGCGCGTCGTCATGCCATCGGGTGCGGGCAAGCTTTGTAGCGCTACCAGCAGACTATCAGCTTCAACGATCCCTGCACTGATCCGTCCCGATGGCAGACACGGCTTGCGACCGAGGAAGAGCGGTCGCGCCGGCTCGTCGAGCGCGGTCGCCAGATCGTCGAGCGTCGGCTGCTGCTCAGGCGGGTCGAGCCGGAGCGCGACCACCACGCGCTTATCTGCATCGTATTCGCGTTGGCGGATATGAGGGGCGTTATAGGTAGCAGGTCCGCCGGCGCGCCCCTCCGGCGCGCCGCGTGTGGTCCAGCCGAGATCGTCACGGCCGAGTTGCGCCGTCTGGAAATCCATCAGCCTCGATCCTTCGCGATCGATTCGCGCCGCGTAGACGATCCGGTCCTGCAGCCCTGCGAGGGCTTCGCGGTCGATGCGGCACCAACCGAGTGCATTGGCCAGCAGCCCGGTCAGCATCGACGCGGCCGGAAAGTCGGCGATGACGCCGCGGGAATCGACCGCTTCACCCCCGAAAGCGAGCAGCGGCCCCTCCAGCACGAGGCGTAAATACGCGGCCATTGTCAGGCAGCCTCGCCTCTCACCGCCGCGGCGGTCCGGGCGGCGACGTCGTCCAGACTCCGTCGCGCGGTAACGCCGGGCAGATCCACTGCGATCGTGCAGAGCGCCGTCCGCGCCTCGTGTCCGCCATACGCCCCATCGAATTCGCCGAGCTGGGCAGCGATCGCGGCAAGAGCCTTGGGGAAAAGATCGGCCGACTTCAACGGAATCGGGTTGCGAAACGCGCTGGCGAGTGAGCGCGGCTGGCGGCGCCCGGTTTCCACCAGCATCAGCTCGGCATAGGCATAGGGCGCCGTGCCGCCCTTCTTGGCACCGGGCGAGACCGTGGCGATCAGATGCAGCAGATGCTCTACCACGCGCCCTGCCAGGACGCGGTCGCCGCCCAGATTGTCGACCAAGGCTGGCACATCGACCACCACGTAACCGTAGAACAGGCCGGAGGTCAGCTCAGTCTCGAAAATACCTGCTGTCCCGGCTTCGCCTTCGTCGAGCCGACGCAGATCGTCGACCACGGTGAAGTAGTCGCTCTCGCTTTCCTCGGCGTGCACCGTGAAAGCGTGTGCAACATGAATCGCTGCGTCAGTGTTGGCTTCGGGATCAGATGTGACCATGCGGCCGAACAGCGCGGACTCCAGACCGGCGGCGAGACTGCCGGCCACGGCCAGCATGGCGGCCAGGTTTTTCTTGCCTTCCGCCTTGCCGGTGCGCGCCTCGATCGTAGCCTCAGCCTCCTTTACGCTGCCGGCTGCGACCGCTTCGCGCGCCAGCTTTGTCAGGTAGTCGATTTCCGGGCGGCCGAGCAGCAACGCCTGCCGGTTTTTGATCTCCGTGCCCTTGTCCCCGAAGAGCTTCTTTACCAAGGCGGCTTTCACCGCTGCCACCAACTCCGGGGCTGCTCCGTCCAGGGCGGGGACAATTTCGCGCTCTACGACCTCACGCGAACGGACCGCCATGGGGACGCCGACCGCCTTCAGCGACCACTCGTCCTCCGCCATGCGCCAATGTCGTTTCAGGCATTGCGAGGAAACGCGGATGCGCGAGACCCCGCCATAGGGCAGCCGCTTGGCCAAGCCGGCGTCGTCGCGGTTGAGTAGGACAGCGGGATAGGAGGCGAGCGTGTGAATCTGCACGAAGCGAGGTGCGGACATGGGTGGCGTGTCCCTCCGAGGTTGGCGGTTTTCAGGTGGCCTGGGGCGCGCGTGCCTCGGCACGGTAGTAGTCGCGGGCGATCCGTAGTCGGTTGGGCGCCTTGTCACGGCGAAGGGTCAGGTGTGCCAGTTCGAATGGGTCCAGTCGTTCGCCGTGTGCCACGAGAAAGCGGACCATCCGGGGCAACACAACAGACAAGTCCGCCTCAGGCGCTTCAAGCAGACGGGTCAACCGTCCGTCGGAATAGCCGGCAGCGAATAGCGCCGTGCCGAGTGACTGACCGCCGCGATGGCGTTCTGGCGCGGCAAGGGCGAGCAGATGGACGAACAGAAGCCAGCGATCGAACTGCTGACCGTGAGAAAGCTCGTCCGGAACGCGCGCAAGCAGCCGATGCAAAGCGGGCGGCGCTGCAGCGGGCTGCCGCGGGTCCATCCGGCGCAGCTCGGCCAGCGGCCCAGTGCCGAACGAGTCCTGGCCCAGCCGGTTCGTAAAATCGCGTACCAGTTCGTCCTCGGTCGGGATGGCCTCAGCTTGCGTCATCGAGCCGCGCCTTTTCGAGATAGGGCATGAGCCGTTCATTATGGTAAGCGGCCCCATACAGCCGATCGGTAGCCCGCACGCTCGCACGGAAGCGACGGCGGGACGAATGAGACGCGGACGACTCGGCTTCATGCAGCAGGGATCTTGCGCTATCGAGCAAGCGCTTTACCCAGGCAGCGCGTTCCTTCTCCTGCGCTTCGCGGTCATCGAGTTCGATTTCAAGCCACAGATCCTCGAAGAATCGTGCATCAACGATCGAATCGAAACGCCTGAGAAAAGCCTCCGCCTTGCGTTCAGATTCCTTGTCTCGGAAATCGATCTGCTCGGGCCCGTTTTGAAACAGGACGAACAGGGCAGCCTTAAGCACGCGATCCTGCATCTCGCCTGCCAGGTGCATGCGTTCGGTTGCGACGGCGGCGGCTGCATCGGTTGCGCGTTCGACGAACATGCGGCGGACACGCCGAGAAATCGGAACGCGTCGCTCATGATAGCCTTCGGTCTTGCCCTGCCCGCGCACAAGGGCGCGGGCGACAAGCTGTAATCCTTCTGGTTCGTCTGTCGATTCGGGCATCTGCAACGGCGACGGCTCCACGCCGCCGCCCCGGAACATAAAGTCCACCATGCGGCGATAGCCGAAGCCGCGTCCGTCGACGGTCAGCGACTTCAGGCGACCGTCCTTTTCGGTCACGGTCGGCGACCAGGGATCGCCCGTGACACCGCCTTCGATCGGGACGATGCGCGCGGCTTTCGACGTGCCGGCATGAGCGACCAAGACACCATCCCGCAGGCCGAGCCGGACACGTCGACAAATTTCGATATACCACGGATCGAGCTCGTCACGGCGCAACGATCTCACGCCATCCCAGGGCACCAGCCAGACCAAAGCGAGCCCGTCATCAGGTGCGTAGCCACCTTTCTCGGTATAGCGGTCTCGCGACGCGAGCAGCCGTGTCACATCACGCCGCACGTGCGCGCCTGGGCGATCGGACGGCGCGATACCAAGCGCGGCCCGGTTGGCAAAGCCGCCATTCATCCGGCTGACGCCGTAGTTGCCGGCGCCAAGGAAACCTTCCATCGATTGCAGTGTCAGTAGGGCGAAGAACCAGTCATCCGGTTCGGCCAACGCCATCAATGCGTGCTTCAAATCATGATTCTTGGCCGTGACCAGCATGTCCAGCCCGTCTGGCGTTGCAATGAGGTTTTTCAACTCCGCCGCAGACCCCGATGGAATCGGCGGCTGCAAAAGAGCGGGCCGTTCGGGCGGCGATACCAAGCACCATGGCGCATCATCAGCGTGGTCCGGCGTCAGGCTACGCAGAAGATCACGCCAGTCAGCCTCCAATTCCGGTGGCTCGGGACGCCCTGCGCGGTGCAGTGCATTGGCGGCGAGCAGCACGAAAAACGAGTGCAAGGCATGGCGCTGGTGGGCGCGAAGCGCCGAAAAGGAAACGATCTGATCATGCCATAGGGCCGCCAGCACGCCGGGCAGTGTGAGAGAGACCTTGCCGTTAGCAGTCAAATCGGCCCGAATCAGCGGGACGAGGAGGCTATTCATGGAACCCCTCGGGAATGCCCCGCGCGGGCGGGGGAACTTTTGCTTTCAAGCGCGGACTCGGACCACATACGGGCCATCTCCAGACTACCGGAGAATATCATGGATCAGCAATGGAGCGATACCAGAATGATCCCAGACCGGGGACACCCACCGAGGCAGCGCCAGACGTAATTCCCCATCCCGCCTGAGCGAGGCTCGTGAACCCCGAAGTGCTCCCTGGCTCCAGCCAGCGACGAGCGGTCGCCATCGTCCATTGAGCTGGTAGCCGGCGCCTCTCGGATCGCGTGGGGAAGTGAGCGAGGCGGAAGGGCGAAAGCATTGGGATTCCCGGAGGGCGCGTTCTCGGACTCGGACTACATAGTTATAGAAGCGCTCCCGGGTCAAGGAGATTCGGCGTCGGCGCTTTATGATCTGGTCAACCCGAGCCTGCTGTAGAGCAGCGTCGCCTGCCCAAGCCGAAAGCTGAACGAGCCGTCCTCGAACGCCAGCACCTCGGCGACCTCATCGCCGGTAGCGCCCTTCACAAAGAAATGTGGGACCCGGATGGCGTGCACTGGCTCGCCAAATGGGCCTGGCAACGCAGGCAGTGCCACCAAAAGGTCTTTGGCGCCAAGTCGGGTCGCCCAGTTCTCGTTGATCTGGAACTCGCAAAACGGCCGGTCGCGTCGTAGCAGCCCCTGGGCGGCTTGCTGAGACTCCGCGATCCCGCTGGCGTATTGATCGTTGAGCACTCGGCGCCACCGGGCATCCAGTGCGAGCAGTTCGGCCTCGATCGTAGCCAACCGCTCGGGGTGGGTGGCTTGCTCCACCAGCCAGCGATTCGCGTATGGAATCGACCACACCGGCTGCTCCTCGACCAGGCGCCACGTCGCCTCGATGATGCGTGGATCCGTGTAGACTTGGCCAAAGCCATGGCGGCCACGCTCGCTTCGCATCAACGGCAGCAGATCCCGTGAGGAAGGCGTCAATACGATCGCGGTCGGTTCGGTGAACCCTGCCGGACGTGCGCGTTCATAGTGACGATGCAAGCGACCGATGCGCTGGAGCAGCACATCGATGGGACAGAGATCGGTTATGAGAAGGTCCGCATCTAAATCAAGCGACTGCTCTAGCGTTTGGGTCCCGATCACTACGACCGGAATGGCGGCGCTGCCCTTGCCGAGGCTCGCCTCCACAGCGGTGTCGAGAAGCTGTCGATCGCTTGGCGAGAAGCGGCCGTGGTGCAGGGTGGCTACGCCTCTGACCCGGAACAGGGCCGGATGCGATGCTCCCCCCAATGCCTCCAGTGCGATGGCTGTTTCGATTGCGGCGCGGACAGTGTTCCGGATTATCAGAACCTTCGCGCCGCATTCGGCGGCCTCCAGCGCGAGACGGGCGACTGCGGCGGTATCATCGATTTTTGCCACCGCTTTCAGGTGAACCTGTTTCACTTGCCCAGACGGTTCGATGCAATGCACGCGCACCTGGCCGTCGTCAGCCCAACTCAGCGCGGGATAGGGAGCCTCCTGTGCCAGGGCCAGCGATGCCAAGGGCGTACCGAGCAACCGCGCCTGCATCGCAGCCCCCAGCGTCGCGGACAACAGAAGCGCATGCCCCCCAGCTTGGATGTGGCCACTCAAAAGATTGCCGAGCAGCGTTTCCATGTAGCGGTCGGACGCATGTACTTCATCAACCACGAGCAAGTGCCGAAGCAAAGCCGTGCCACGTAGATGCGCGTGCCGCACGGCTATGGCGGACAGCAATGCCTGGTCCACTGTGCCAACAGCGATCTGAGCCGCCAAAAAGCGTTTCGGATGTTCAGCGGCCCAGCGCCCCTGGCGCCGCGTTTCATCAGGCTGGTCGTTCCATTCGAAACCGAACTCCGGCAGTGGGTGACCCTTGGCATCATCGGCGCCAACTTGGCCAGGCACGGCGAGCACGACGGAGGGACGGTCTGCCTCCGGAAAGAGGGCGTCGCGGAAACGCTTGACCCGCGTGAACATTTGCGTGGCAGCCACGCGCGTGGGTAATGCGAAGTAGAGACCATCGACCTCACCAGCCTCAAACAGATGTCGGAAGCGCCACAATGCTGCTTCGGTCTTGCCCGAACCGGTTTCCGCTTCAAGAACCACGCATCGCGATGTGGGCAGAATTGCGTCTCGCTGAACCGGGCGCGGGTTCGCGACGCCGAACAGATCCGAAAAGCCGGTAGGTTCCGCCGCCACTTCTGACCGGCGAGTCTCAACCGCCAAACCAACACTCTGAAGTGCGGCCTGAGCCCTGGCGCGAGCAAACGTCATCCGATCAGCGGCCGTTCCGTGTGCAAAGGGAAAGAACTGCGTATCGGAACCGAGCCAGTCGGCCAGCATCAGCAAGCCGGCGAAGGCATGATGAAAGGCCGGATTATCCGGCAGCGTCGGTCCCGTCGCAAAAGCCAGGGGGAACCACTGATCGAGTGCCGTTCGCATCTGCACCAGATCGGCAATCGGATCGCTTCCTGCACCGTCCGGCTTCCAATGCGCGTCGGCGTCTGTTGGATCGCTCCTCCAAGGCCGGCCGTGGTGGGCGAAAAGCGTCTGCCAGAACTCGAACGTCGCATCGTCATCAGCGAACCACGCCGCCATCCGTTCAAGGCCGAGCACGGAAAAGAGTCGCTCAGCATAAACCTCGCCGCGTCCTGGCATGTAGATCCAGGCAAGTTGGTCGATATGTCCAACCAGCGGAGCGCTGGGATCAATGCGCCGGCGGAAGCCTCGGTTCGCCTTTCCAATGTCGTGCAGGAAGGCGAGTGCGGCCAACCGGTCACATGTGACCGCATCAAGACTGATCCGACCGGCTGTGTTCGCCAGCCGATGATTGATAGTCGGCTGGCCGAGCAACGCGACAACCACAGCCGCTACATCGGCCGAATGATCGACCAAACTGTGCCAGCCCGTTATGGCTTGCGTGCCGTCCCGATCAAGCTTAGCCCATAGATCGGCGGCCGTGACATCGTTACAGTCGGATTCTTTCGACTTCATCCTGCGTCACTCGTTCCCCGGTCCGGTCATAGAGCTTCGTTGTGCGGGGGCTCTCATGCGCGGCCATGGTCTGAGCATGCTCTAACGTCCCGCCATTGGAAAGATACGCCGTGATCCCGGTCGCGCGGAAGCTGTGGTTGCCGATCGGTGCCATGATGCCGGCTGCAAGAGCGCGTTTGCGCACCATGCGCCAAGCGTCGCTTTGAGTCATCGGCTTCTCGCCAAGCGTGATCCCCTGATGCCCGGGGGGCGCTGGCCTCGCTCCAGACGCTGAGGAGTGGGCCGCTGCGCTTGCTGCGCGCGGCCTATTGGGCTACCGGCGATCGAGCCTCCGCGCTGGCCGTGCACGAAGCGATAGAATACGTCTCATCAGCGCTCCGCCCCCTACAGCGGTGCAGAGACAACTAGCTCCAGCCACCCGCCGCGCCCGTGTCGCAGGGCGCCGCGGGCTCCGGCCGGGCCGGTGGCCATCATCTGACACCGCCGCCGGTCCAGGGGCGCTAATCCTCGATGTCCAAATGCCGAAAGAACAGGGCCTCGGAAACCCGGCCGGGGGTTCGGACATCTTCAAGCTCAGGGTAGTACTGGAGGTTTAGCTCCACCCATGAGTGGAAGACTTCGTCCAACTCCTCTGCCTCGTCCTCGTCTGGGTGGGAGGCGTCGATGCCGACCAACATAATGGCGTTGTCCGAGTCGTCGACGCCGGAGCGGAGCATGGAAGGCGGCTTGCCGTCGGCCAGCTCGTGCAGCAGGCGCCGCACCCCGCAGACAGATAGTTCCGATAGCTGCGCGGCGGGAAACCAGGTCGGGAGCAACGATACGCGGTCCTTCTGTCGGAAGAACCCGGAATCTACGATGCTTTCTCCGAAATCGGCGGCGTCGGGTCGTTTGGTTCCTTTCGCGGTGGCGAGCATGACGAGGACACTCGCGCGCTTCTCATGGCCCACGACAGCGTACTCGGCGTTTTCCATCATGTCGTCCGCGAACCTGCCGGCGTCTTCGTGATGGCGTTCGGCCATTATGCTGACTGCCAAATCAATGACATCCTGGCGTCCCGTATCCAGAACCTTGTCCAGGATGGAGCGGAACTCATCGTCGCCCGCTACCCAGGTCCGAACCAAATTCTCGGCCAAGCCAGGTGCATCAGCCTTGGCCCGGCCCGATCGCTTCCGCCCCTCGTTCATAGTCACCTCCGGATTCGCGTCTCGTCGGCCAAGGTCAACACTATTCCACTGGCAGCCGCCACAGTCCAAGCGCGGCAGGCTTCGGGCCGCCTCGCCACAGCGCCCCGAGCGGCTCTCGGGGGCGCTGCCCAATGTCCCGGCCGGAGCACCGGATGCTGCCGCCGGCCATGGGGCGTCGCGCGAGCACACTGTTGCGCTATGGCATCGTCAAAGCCGGTTTCTATTGTGCCGGCGGCCACCCCACCGGGAGTCATGCCGAGTCCGTTTTGTGACGAGAAAGCCACGATGCTAGACCAGGACGGTTGGCTTCACGGGTTAATTCTGTTTTTGAGACCCACACGGCAACGTGAACTCCCATCGAGGCGCCCTTCGTGGACAAGCTCTTGTTGGGCAAATTCAGCCTGATAAGGCTCGTTGCGGCAACCCGCATCGATGACGCAACGGCACAGCGGTTACTTTGGTGCAGTCTCCGGACAGATAGCGAGTGAGGCCGCACGCTTATCAGCGTTATTCCTGTGCCAACTCGTAATATAAAGACCGTCAAATCTTTTGTTGCCGTAGGAGTCTGGCTGGCTAGAGTTGCGGTTAGGGGCGCAGTTTCTATCGGGGGGCAAGCCTAGCGTGATCAGTAGCAATACCGACCTGTCCAAATCCGC
>Ga0302266_10004686_pt1 | contig 10389 bp, 5 predicted proteins | sample III_Bog_E1_2_FD_194559 | JGI IMG/M metagenome (GOLD analysis project Ga0302266, IMG submission 194559) | Peat permafrost microbial communities from Stordalen Mire near Abisko, Sweden - III_Bog_E1_2 | ecosystem: Environmental > Terrestrial > Soil > Wetlands > Peat | place: Sweden: Abisko... | reverse complement strand
CACGGATATCCAAGTACTCCGGGCGCATATCGCGTCGGGACCGGAACGCAACAAAGGATGGCTTCGTGCTGTTTTCGATCCTCAAATGGGCACTGCCCTGAGTGCCATTCACGACAGAGTGAATACACCCTGGACGGTCGAATCCCTGGCCGAAGCGGCGGGCATGTCTCGCTCCGCATTCGCGGCGCGTTTTAAAGAGCTACTCGGACAAACACCGTTGGAGTACGTAACCGAGTGGAGGATGCAGAAGGCGATGCAGTTACTAAAACAGCGTGACAAAAAACTCATAGACGTTGCTCGGTCGGTCGGCTACGAGTCCGACGCTGCGTTCAGTAAGGCGTTCAAGCGAGTTGTCGGCGCCAACCCTGGTGAATACCTCAAACGTGGTATTTGAAGACAAGGGGCATGCCGAAACCTCGGCGATCACCCAAAAGCGGCCATAGGTTATCACCTCAAATCCGGCCATAGAGAAGTGGCCTAAGACATTAGCTCCGACGGGGGAAATTAGCCTCTGTTGGCATGGGTAATGTCTTGGAAAAAGCGAAGCAGGAACAGGTGATCGCGTTGGGGCGTCTTGGTTGGTCCCTGCGTCGGATCGAGGCAGCGACGGGGGTCCGTCGCGAGACGGCTGGCGGATACTTGAGGTCGGCCGGGATAGCCCTACGGGCGCCGGGAGGCTGGGGGCGGAAGTCTCCGGCAAAGGCGGCCAGTTCGGTGACCACCGACCCGTTTGGCGAAGAAGCGGCAAAACCGGCCAACGAGGTGATCACCGGCTTTTCCGGTTTCAGACCAGCCGATAATTCAAAACCGGCCAACGAAGTGATTACCGGCTTTTTGCCGGGAGTGACGTTGCCGGAGCAAGCTGGCAAGCGCCCGTCCGGAGCCAGTGAATCGTATCGGGAGATGATCGAGCTGGAGCTGTCGCGGGGCCGCAACGCGATGGGTATCTGGCAGGATCTTGTCGATAAGCACGGGTTTACAAGCAGCTATCAGAGTGTTCAGCGATTCGTACTCAAGTTGCGCGGAGCGGTATCGCCTGAAGCGCGGGTAGCCAACCGGATCAACCCAGATCATGGGCCTTGTCCGTCGCCGGATCGAGCGTGCGGGCTAACGTTTGTGGCGGTTTGAAAATTTCGAGGACCTCCCATTTTCTGCGGTCGCGCAATCGCTACCACGTCTCAAGCGTGAAGGAACTATCGAACACCTCAGCAAAGGCGTCTGCTATAGTGCCCGGCCAACGACGTTCTGGAAGAGTTTGCGAAGTCCGACTGCAATCCAGAAACTCGCATCCCGACGCAAGACGATCTATCCAGCGGGAATCGCCACCGTGAATCTTCTCCGCTTCACTCAACAAACCGCACGGTGCAATGAAGTCTCCATGGTTGACGTTTTCCACTCCTCAGAAGGCACGAAAGTGCACTCGACAGAGGCTCGCCACCGGTTTTAGAAGAACATTGCTACGAGCGCGCGCGCGCGGATGGCGTCCTCAACCCAGCGATAGCCGATTCTCTCCTGCTCAAGGCGCAGATTCTCCTGAATATTGTTGTTCCGAAGCGCGTCGTAGAGTGCCTGTTCTGGAAGCGTCAAGCGCGACAAATTGCGAGTTGCCTGTTTCTCTTCTCTTCCCCACTGCGGCTGAAACTCAAACAAGGTTTGTCGATCCATAAGCAATGACTGCGCGCCCCCGAGCAAGGCGCGCAGTTGATCCAGAATAGCGAAGCCGTGCGTGTCAATGTCTCCCCAATTATGCACGGAACATTTTGAAAGCCACTCGACATTGCGTAGCATCTCGAAGCCGTATCCCGCGCCAAACAGGACCATGCTGCTCTCCGCTTCGGGAAAGGCCAGGTAATTGACTTCATTCTCCGTGATGAATACACGAGAAACACCGGGGTCGAGCGCAGCGAAGCTCATGGCATCCAGGGAAATATCCGGATTGGGGGCGTTGGGCAAAACCTTCAGGCTCGGATCGAGAATGCGAAAACGAATGCGCAGCGGTTTGCCGAGAAAACCGTAACGCTTCTCGAATTGCGCCGCGCCTATTGCGGTAAAGTCGATGGCGCCGGGGGGAAGCAAGATGTCGAATAACTCCGACAGTATGCCGCAATTCCCTTCAATAAACTTGGAGTGGACGCCGGGAATGTCGACCTGGCGCAGGTAGCGCATGGGAACCGGATTGCAGAGCATCCAGGCTGCGACTTCGAGAAATCTTTCCCACACCGCATGGCACGCCAAGGCGCGCAATGGATACCGCGCCAGCCAGTCGAGCAGCAAAGGCTGGTGTTGGCGCGTTGCATCGATGATGGATTGGAAGCGGCTGGCCTCATTCTGCTTGCCGATCAGCCTCAGGGCATCCTCCGCGCTGTCGACCCAGATCTCGTCGGGAAGAAAATTTGCGCCTTGAACCCTATGCTTGAACTCGCGCATGACAACGCGGCAGCAGCGCGCACTGCGAATTTCTTGAACCCACCCGCGCACCTCTCCAAAGCGGTCTCGCAGATCGGCTGCACTTGGAGCCTTGAGGGCCAGGCGCAGCGGAAAGATGGATGTGCCGGTCACAAAGGACGAAAGAATTGCCCCGGACGCCCATAGCTTTTCGACCTGTTGCGCAAGCTTGTCCGTCGTCGTCCAGCTTGGCGAACCGCTCATCCGCTCAATCCCCAAGATGCATTGCCTCAATCCGCTCTTCCGCTTGCCGGTCCATTGCCGCATCGAGATCGTGGCGCTCTTTCTCCGCGCGGTATTCCTCGATGGAAAGATTGCGCAGCTTGGAAGAGCGCCCATCCTCATTCTGTACAAACCCCACGCTGCGTACAAAGGGTTCGATGACGTGAATCTTCTGGAGCGGCGTGGCAACAAGAAGCTGCAATTTCAGTTCCGAAAAAAGTTTCAGCGCATAGTGCGCCGAGAGTTCCGATCCGCGCGCGAAGGCTTCGTCAAGCATGACAAAACGGAAGGAGCGGGCGCGCCCCGAACCCCGTTCGAGTCCAAACTGGTAGGTCAGGCTTGCCGCCAGGATCGTATAAGCCAGCTTTTCCTTTTGCCCGCCCGATTTACCGTCCGAGTCGGAGGAGTGGTCGAATTCGGAGTTGTCTTCGCGCCAGCGCTCACTGGCGGCAAAGACAAACCAGTTGCGCACATCGGTGACTCGCGTCGTCCACTGACGGTCTGGTTCCGCAGTCCCTTGGCGGCCACGGAACCTTTCCACAATCTTTCTGACTTGCAGAAACTTGGCTTCCGAGTACTGCATCTGATCGGAACCGGTGAGCGAGCCCTCGGTGCAGGATCGCAATTCGGCGCGGAAATCGCGAACATCGACATCGCCGGAGTTCTGGGCCTCCAACGCAATATACCGGGCGGGGTTGTAATCTATATGCGTCAAGGACTGGTTGATGCGCGCGATTCGATCCTTGATCGTTTCCCGTTCACGATGCAGTTGCGACTGAAAGTTGGCGATTTCGCGAATCGTGTTCTCGTTCAGCAGTTCTTTGAACTTGGCCTCGAAGCGAGGTAAATCGTCGGCCTGCAAGCTGGCCAGGAAGCCGCGATATTCGGCGCTGGCTTCCATGCTAGCATCGACTTCGCTTGATTCCAGTTTGAACTCGTCCTTGTATGCGCTCATGGCCTTGATGATTCTGTCGCGCAGGCGCGCGATCTGTTTGTCCTCGGCATCGATTCCGACTTGCAGATGGTTGCGCACCGCGCGTTCGTCGTTTTCGCACGATTCGACCGTAGTTTGATGGTTGGGGAGAACCTCCTCGCGCAGGCGCGCGATTCTTTCATGAGAGAACGCATTGAATTCATCATCGTGTGGCTGGAGAAGCGCCTGAGCCTGGGAGCGATGGCGTTCGGCGTCTTCGATCTTCTGCTCGGTTCTGGAGAGCTTGGAATGCTGCTCGTCGCGCTCTGCAACGGCCTCACGCAAGCGGGCAACAACCTCGTCCAGTTGGAGGCCGAGCAGGCTCAGCTTATCCGATGCTGATTGGAGCCTCTCTTTCTCCGCGCGCAATCGCTCCGCCTCGACGGCAAGCGATCCCCAATCGATGTCGCGGAAGTCGCGGTACTCGCTTAGTCTGGACAGCGTGCTCAAGCGTTCGTCGATTTGTCTCTGTTCCGTTTGCAGTTTGGCAAGCGCACTGCCTCGCTCCGCGATCTCCGATTCCAATTGCCTGCGTTTTGCGTCCAGAGCGGCGATCTTGGCGTCGTTGGTCCATCCCAGGACGTAACGCGCGCGGTCGTCCAGGCGATAACGGTCGTCTTTCTCGTGACGCTCGCCGCGGCCTTTGATTTGTCCAGCGCGCGTGATGGCGCGCGATTCCCGGCGGAACTGCTCCATGTCGATCGCGCAGGTATAGTCGAAACGCTGTGCAAGCTCCCGCTCCATCCAGTTGTAGAACTGCGAATCCCGTTTGATCTCCAGTTTTTGCACCAACGAACCGGCCTGCAGATTGGAGCGTTCAGGCGCGAGATTGGGCCGCACCCGGTAATACACAAGGCGTCCTTTCAGATGGGTTTTTTCCACCCATTCGGCTACGCGCGCATAATGATCCTCGTGTACCAGGAGCGAGAGTCCAAAGCCGCGCAAAACGCGTTCCGTCGCTCCTTCCCAGGCGCGCTCCGCGGGGCGCACCTGCAGCAGTTCTCCCGCGAACGGCAACTCCTGCTCGCGCAGTTCAAGGGCCGCGCAGAGTTCGGCGCGCATCTTAACCTGGGCGGGATCGATATTGCTGTTGCGAGCCTTGAGACTCGCAATCTCATCGACCAGAATCTGATGCTCCTGCCGGCGCCGGTGAAGATCCACTCCTCCGGCGGTGACGATATTCTGCAACTCTGCTTGCCGGTTTTGCGCCGTCTCGATCGACGTCGATATCTCCTGCTGCTGGCTCAGGAATCCCTGTTCGTAGGAGACACGCTTCATGGCAATCGACCGCGCCAAGCCGTCATACCGCGCCGCCTTCTCCTTGCGCCGCTTCTGCTCGGCCATATTCTGCCGAATCTCATGTTCCAGACGCTCGATGCGATCACCACCGTTTTCGGCGATGGACCGTCTCAGTTCGCTCTCTTCGCCGCGCAGAGTGGAGCAGCGCTCCTCGATGCGTTTGAAGTGCGCCTTCTGACGTTCCAGATCCGCTGACCACGCGGCAATGCGCTTGTCGAGCAATTGCGCTTTCAGTGCGGCAAAGTGGGCTTGAAGAGCCTCGCGGTACGAACGCAACTCCACGATCTCACGGTCAAGCTCCGCATGGCGGTCGCAGTCGCCGACCAGCGGAGTAAGCAGCTCGATCTGTCTCTTGGCCTTCAGCACCGAGTCGTGCGCCCGGTGCAAGTCGTCGAAATGCTCAATCAACGCCTTGATGCGCGGCTCCACATCGAATGGTTCCAGCATATGCGCGCGCACGAAGCCAGTCAGGTTATCAACCGATTTCATGGAGACGGCTTGATGGAAGAGATCCATCGCCTGTTCGTTCTCAATGCCCATGCGGCGCCGGAACCATGCGCCATAGGCCGGGAAGCTGTCGAAGACCTCGGTGCCCGACTCGCGAAGCCGCTTCTTGAATCGGGCAATTTCGGCGTTGAAGTTTGCGAAGTTGTTGCTGATGGACAACTCGCGCTCGGCGCATACGTAGAGTCTCTCCGGCTGCGGCTGGCGGTCGGTGATCCAGAAGACCTGGGCAAGACTAACCGTCAATTGATGCACGCTGTCTCGGAAGACTGCCAGGATGACCGAAAAGCTGCGGTTGTCGCGTAGCGGCACGGGTTTGGCGCTTGCGCCTGCATCGCTACGTTCCGATTTGTAGTGGCCCAGGACGTAGGAACGCAGGGTACGTTCACGAGCCTCCGCGCCTGCCGCCCGGTTGTATGCCACACGGTACGCGGGCACAAGCAAGGTGGTCATGGCGTCGACCAGCGTTGACTTGCCGGAACCAATGTCGCCGGTCAGCAGGGCATTCTGGCCATCGAGGCGCAGTGCCCAGATGCGTCCGTCAAATGTTCCCCAGTTGAGAACTTCAAGGCGATGCAAGCGGAATCCGTTCGGCAACTCATCGCTGGCGGATGCTATGGAGGCGCGTTCCGGGTCATTCATGGCCGCTGCTTTCCACGTTCCTTTGCAAATGCGCCTGGTATGCCGCCATACGCTGATCGAATTCCGCGAGCCATTGCGCGTCCACGAATGCCTTCAGGATGCGCAAAACCTCATATTCCGGTTGCCCTCCCGAAGACGCGCTGCTGGGCTTCAGACGCCTCATGAATCCCAGATCCACGACCTTGTCAATGTGGTTCTCAATCTGATCGACCAGCTTTGAGTCGTCCGTCGACTCCAGAAGAAAGACGCGGACCAGAGCGACGATTTCGTCCCGCCCGAGGACCAGCCGCGTGTCGCCGCCTCCGGCATCGAATTCAGCGAGTTTTCTGCGCAGCAACGCCAACAGCAGACTTACGGGAAACGAAAGCGGACGCCTGGCGATCAGTCGCGGCATCTTATGTTCCTCATCCTCCCGTTCCAATCGCGAACGCAGGAACGCATAGCCCTCAGCCTCGTCGAGTTCCAACGCCAGCCCCAACACCGCGAAGTAATCTCTCACGGCGGCTTGCAGGCTCAAAAGCGCGTTCCATAGCAGCGCATCGTCCGCGCGGTAAACGACCCCCTTCAGCAAGGGAATCGCAAGATTCGACAGACGGTATGTCTCCGAGGATGAGGTGGATTCTGGATTTGTCATGGATATCGAGAGTAGATCACGCGGGGCATACGGCCGCATTTTGTGTGACTGCTGCCTTCCACCCCCACACTTTGCCATTGAATCAGGTCGACTGTCTCCTCGTCGATCCGGTATGCAAAAGAATCGTCCGTCAATTGCAAATAGGCGAGCAACTCGGCCAGTCCGTATTCCAGCGGGCGCAGTTGGCAGAGTTCCTGCAAGGTGACCTGTACTCTGCTTTGCAGTGTTTGGCGCACATGAGTTGCCAGCTTTTCTTTTTGAACGACGATTTGGGAAAACAACGCCGACGTATCCACGTCTGCATCACCGTGCAGCAGATCGTCTTCTCTAAACGACGGCTTTGCCGCGGGCGCATACAACGGACGCTCCATGAGAAGCTCAATATCGGCGGCAGTGCCCGCAATCGTCATGCCCAACTCCCGCGGCGGAGAGCTTCGAAACGCGAGGGCCTTGGCCTCGATGCCGCGAAGGATGTCCATGATGCGCCGGTTCTCCAGCCAGACTTGGTCGTCGAGAAAGCGCCTGAGTTGTTTGCTGAGTTCGGCCACGGTACGTTGCGTGTGTTCGCCGGCCTCAAGCCAATCGTAATGGATGCGGCGCAGACGGCTGTCCGGCATGGATTCGGCAACGGCAGGCAATCGCATGGCGCAGTCCAACAGCGCGGTCAGCTCTTGCTGACGATCGTCCGACATCAGGAAGTCCCAAAATGCCCGGAAACTCTTCCCCTGATCCGATCCGGCGATAGCGTCCCGCTGGCCGATGATTTCCTCAAGAAGCGCCCCCTTGCCTCCGTCCCAAAGTGCAATGCGTTCGCGCACACGCCGGTCCAGCCCGCGAAAGTTCTGCTCGACTTCGCGAAAGTCGGACAGCAATTCACGCGCCACCTGAACGAACTGCTGGAAACGGTCGCGAAGGGCGGTATCATCGAGAATCGGGAAATCTCCGCTGGCAACTCGCGCCATCTCCGCGGTAATCTCGTCCTGCCGCCGTCGCAGTTCCACCAGGCGCGTCTGCGGATTGGTCTCGGCGCCTTCCTTGATCTGCCGCAGCAACTCAAACAAGGTCAGCAGGCGAGACTCGGTGCCAACGAATGAGCGCTCGCCGAGCGAGGCTAGCCATCCAAGGGCTTTCTCCGTGGCCGGCGTAAGATCGAAGTGGGGCTCATCCTCCCCCTGCCGGTAGAACTTGCGCAGCCAACCTTTTTCGGCCGAAGCCCAATCGTTGAGATAGTGGAGCGCGGATCTTGGAAAGCTGCCTTCTCCCCGCTGCTGGTTGAGTGAAAAAAGCTCATCATCGAGTGCTTCCTTCAGATCGGCCTGCGGGATGGCCCGGACGTTTGGCGCCAGAAAGACACGATGCAAAAAACTGGCGGCCAAGGGAGCATGATCCGAACACAGCAGACGCCACGCCGGATGGTTCTGGCGCAGGCGATCAAGCGTACTGTAGTCGAAGTTCATGCGCAGCCAATCCGCATCTACCCATCCAATTTACTGCATACGAGCGATCGGTGCCTACAGTCCTGTTTGAGCATATCGCCATGGCCGTGTTGTAACCTCTTGTATAGAGGGATTCATGTTAGTCGAAGAGCAGATTGCCGCGCGTCAGGAGAGAGCCAAGGCAACACCACTGAAGGTCCTGAAGCGGCCGGTGAGCGGGCCTTTCGGCGATTACACCGTGAAGTCCGCCAGTGGCCAAACCTATCGGGTGGCCGTGCGCGGCCCAGGGCTGTTCGAGAACTATTGCTCCTGTCCGGATTTTGCGGTCAATACGCTGGGAACCTGCAAGCATATCGAAGCGATGCTGTTTCAGTTGCGCAAGCGCCACAGCAAGAAGCTGGAGACGACGGAGTACAAGCGCACCCGCGCGTCGCTCTCTCTCCAATACGGAGATTCGATCGAGGTGCGGCTGCGGATGCCTGCTGCGTCCAAACCGGACTTGCGAGCCATCGCAGCCAAGTATTTTGACGCCGCTGGCCTGCTGTGCCGCGTGCACTTCGGAGAATTCGCCGAGGTGCTGGATGCTTTGCACAAGGCGGATGGACAAGCGGTCATTTATAGCGACGTATTGGATTACATCGATCGGGAGAACGAGTTATCGGAGGGGCTTGAACTGGAGCGCAAGCTGCTGGCTAAACTCAAGCGGGGCCAGGACCCCACTGCCGGCGTCTTGAAAGCCAAGCTGCTGCCCTACCAAGTGCGCGGTGCTGTTTTCGCGGCCTGCCGCGGACGCGTGGTTCTAGCCGACGACATGGGGCTGGGAAAGACCGTGCAAGCGCTGGCCGGGGCCGAGTTGCTGCGCCGCGGCAAGGGAATCGAGCGGGTGTTGGTAATTGCTCCTGCCTCAGTCAAGTATCAATGGAAGACGGAAATCGAGAAGTTTACCAACCACTCGGCGCAGGTCATTGACGGGTTGTTGCCACGGCGACGCGAGCTGTATGCCTCTCCCTCGTTTTTCAACCTCATCAACTATGAGCTGGTTCTGAAGGATCTGAAGTATCTTCAGGAACTGAGTCCAGACCTGATCATCCTGGACGAGGCGCAGCGCATCCGCAACTGGACCACGGCCAGCGCGCGCATTATCAAACAACTGAAGAGCCGCTATGCATTTGTGCTGACCGGAACGCCGCTGGAAAACAAGCTGGAGGAACTCTTCTCGGTGGTGGAGTTCGTCGATGGTCGCAGGCTCGGCCCAGCCTTCCGCTTCGTGCACGAGCATCGCATCGAAGATGAGAAAGGGCATCTTCTTGGCTACCGAGGCCTCGACAGCATTCAAAAGCAGTTGGCTCCCATCCTGCTCCGGCGCACACGGCAAGTAGTGCTCAAAGAGCTGCCGGAACGCACCGACCAGGTCTTCCGCGTGCCATTAACGGACGAGCAGGCGGAGCCGTATCGCGAACAGAGTGATATTCTCGCTGGACTGATGCGCAAGTGGGAGCGCCAAGGCTGGATTTCCGAGATCGATCAGAAGCGGATTCTATGCTGCATCCAAAACATGCGCATGTTGTGCAACTCTACCTTTCTCTTCGATAAACAGACCCATCATTCGCCCAAGCTCAACGAGTTTCACGAGATTCTGCGCGAGCTTGCCATCGAAGAAAATCGTAAGGTGGTTGTCTTCAGCGAGTATGAGCGCATGACGTATCTGGCGGGCGAGGAACTGCGCAAACTGGGAATCGGATTCGTCTCCCTGCATGGTGGAGTTCCCTCTCGCAAACGTGGAGCGCTGATGGCAAAGTTCAAGGACGACCCGGCCTGCAAGGTCTTTCTTTCAACCGACGCGGGAGGCGTGGGACTCAACCTGCAATCCGCTTCTGTCGTGGTGAACTTCGAGCCACCCTGGAACCCGGCGCGGCTGGAGCAGCGCATAGGACGCGTGCATCGGCTGGGCCAGCAACGTCCGGTGCATGTGATCCATATGCTGACCAGCGAGAGCATCGAGGAGCGCGTGTGGGAGACGCTGAAGCTCAAGAAGTCGCTCTTCGCTGGAGTCTTCGATTCGCCCACCGGCGAAGTCAGCTTTGCCAAACTCGGCCGCAAGACGATGATGCAGGCTGTGAAGGAGATCTTTGCGGATCAGCCGGGTGAACCCAAGCCAGCCATGAACGTGTCCTCTGGCGCTCCGGTCGCGCCTTTGCAGGATCACGTGCCCGCGCAAGAAACTCTGGTTGCTT
>Ga0302266_10004677_pt1 | contig 10400 bp, 9 predicted proteins | sample III_Bog_E1_2_FD_194559 | JGI IMG/M metagenome (GOLD analysis project Ga0302266, IMG submission 194559) | Peat permafrost microbial communities from Stordalen Mire near Abisko, Sweden - III_Bog_E1_2 | ecosystem: Environmental > Terrestrial > Soil > Wetlands > Peat | place: Sweden: Abisko... | reverse complement strand
ATGGGGCTTTAGCCCCCGAGGGAATGCCGGTCCGCTAGCCTCAGCCTTTGCGTGGCGTTGAAGACTTACCCAATCATTGAGACGCTGCACTCGCTCCGATCACGCCCGCCGGCTCCGCATGAGCCTCGCCTGCGCAAGCCCTTAAATCGCTCAAAAGCAGGTCAATCCGCTGCGGGTCCGCGTCCCACGAAAACATGAACCGCGCCGCCCCACCAATGAACGTATAAAACCGCCATCCCCGCTCGCGCAGTCCCGCAAGAATCGCATCCGAAGCCTGCAAAAATGCCGCATTGGCCTCAACCGGGCCGGCGAGTGAAACACCTTCCAATCCCTCAACCTGCGCGGCAAAATACTGTGCGCACCGATTGGCGTGCTCCGCATTCCTGAGCCATGCTCCGGTCTCCAGCAGGCCCACCCACGGCGCTGCCAAAAAACGCATCTTCGACGCCAATTGCCCCGCCTGCTTGCAGCGGTAGTCAAAGTCCGCCGCCAGCTTGCGATCGAAGAACAACACCGCCTCGCCCACCGCCATGCCGTTCTTCGTCCCGCCAAAGCACAGCACGTCCACCCCGGCCTTCCAGCTCACCTCCGCCGGCGAGCAGCCCAGGCTCGCGCACGCATTGGCAAACCGCGCCCCGTCCATGTGCAGATAAAGCCCATGCGCCTTGCACGCTTCTGAGATCGCCTGAAGCTCCTCCAGCGAGTACACTCGCCCCATCTCCGTCGATTGCGTAATGGTCACCACGCGCGGCTTCGGATAGTGAATATCCTGCCGCTTGGTGGCCAGTTCGTGGATGGCCGCGGGTGTCAGCTTCCCGTCCTCGCTTTGCGCCACCAGCAGCTTTGACCCATTCGAGAAAAACTCCGGCGCTCCGCACTCATCCGTCTCCACATGAGCGGAGTCCGCGCAAATCACTCCGTGATACGACTGGCAAAGCGACGCCAGAGCCAGCGAATTCGCTGCGGTCCCGTTGAAAACCAGGAACACCTCGCAATCGGTCTGGAACAACTCGCGGAAAGCGTCCGACGCACGCGCCGTCCAGGGATCGTCCCCATACGCCGTCGCATGCCCCCGGTTCGCCGCCTCGCTCGCAGTCCAAGCCTCGGGACATACGCCCGCATAGTTGTCGCTTGCAAACTGCTGCAGCAATTCCCTGTCCTCAATCTCCTTCACGGCCCAAATCCTTTCCCCAGTTCGATGGCAATGGGCTTCAGCGGTCGCAACACTCTTGCTGCGCGCTAACAGCCTTCCATCATTTCATCACAGCCTGCGACCTCCACGCCGTGACCACCCGCATCGCCCGGGCAATTGCACGAACAAAAATACGCCCCGATCCGTGGCCCATTCCAGCCCTCGAAATTTGTTTTCCAGTTTTTGCAGTCTGTTTCTCCGAAAAGCGGACAATTGAATCATCGTTGCAAATCCGACAAAATTCAGGGTCCGCCGATCCGTCGGCAGTGTCACCGGTCCAATCGGCTAAATAGCCCCCTACCCACTGGTAACCACATGGTAACCTAACGGTGCGCTTCGCCAGATATTCGTCTCCACCGATGCTTCACGGTGATCTGTATCACAGTCTGACCGCGACCGATTGCATCTTCCAGGTGCCCGAACCCCATCCCCCATTCCTGCGATCGCCCTGACCGCACCGCAATGCCCTTTTCCACCCGCCGACAATTACACTAGCTATGGAGCCCATCATCGTTCATGGATAAATTTGTCATTCGCGGAGGCAATCCGCTTTTAGGCACCATCCGCGTTTCCGGCGCGAAAAACTCCGCTCTTCCGTGCATGGCCGCAGCCATCCTTACCGAAGAAGAGGTCATCCTCGAAAACATACCCCAGGTGCGCGACATTGAAACCGAGCGCCGCCTGCTTGTCTCCATGGGCGCTGAAGTCGAGCTGGGCTATGGCCGCGCCCAGCACCGCACCAAGATCTGCTGCCGCACCCTTTCTGACCCGGAAGCCAAATACGAAATCGTCAAAACCATGCGCGCCAGCTCCCTGGTGCTCGGCCCGCTCATTGCCCGCACCGGCATGGCGCGCGTAGCCATGCCCGGCGGCTGTGCCATTGGCGGCCGGCCCATCGACCTGCACATCAAGGGTCTTGAAAAGATGGGCGCCACCATCACCCAGGAACATGGCTACCTTGAAGCGCGCGTCGAGCGCCTGCGCGGGGCGCATCTGGTCTTCGACAAGATCACCGTCACCGGCACTGAAGACCTGCTCATGGCCGCCGTCATGGCCGAAGGGGAGACCCTGATGGAGAACTGCGCCCGCGAGCCCGAGGTCGTCGATCTCGCTGCCCTGCTCACAGCCATGGGCGCAAACATCACTGGCGCAGGCACGGCGACCATTACGGTCAAGGGCGTTACCAGTCTGCACGGGGCTCGCTACCGGATCAATCCTGACCGCATTGAGGCCGGCACCTTCCTCATTGCCGGAGCCATCACCGGCGGCGACCTGATTGTCGCCAATTGCAACCCAGGGCATCTGGGTGCTGTGATCGCCAGACTCGAAGAAGCCGGTGTACGAATCGATCGGCTCGGACCCGACTCGCTGCGTGTTCGCTCTGACGGCAAGCTGCGGGCCGTAGACATCTCCACGGAAGAATACCCCGGCTTCCCTACCGACATGCAGGCGCAATACATGGCATTAGCTACCCAGTCTGAAGGCGTGAGCATGGTGAAAGAGAACATCTTTGAGAACCGGTTCATGCATGTGCAGGAGCTGGTGCGGATGGGCGCAAACATCAAGGTGGATGGCAAGATGGCTACCATTCGCGGTGCGTCCAAGCTCTCCGCTGCCGCGGTCATGTGCTCCGACCTGCGCGCCTCGGCCTCGCTGGTGCTCGCCGCGCTGGTTGCCGATGGGGAGTCTATCCTGGACCGTGTGTACCACATGGACCGCGGCTACGAACGCATCGAAGAAAAGCTGCGTGGAGTTGGGGCACAGATTCGCCGCCTGGGAAACATCTTCAGCTAGCTTAATGAACTTTACGTGACTCTCATCACGTTACTCAGCAATCCGCCGATGAGGTGGTTGCCTGTGGAATCAGACCCGACACACTGCAGGTTTATTGAACGGCACCAGAGAACCAGTGTCTTGGTGGTGATGCTCTTTGTGTGCAAGAAGGAGAGATTTCGAATGAGACGAACAGTTTTAGGTATTTTCGCAGTCGCGATGCTGGTTTTGCCTCTCTCAGCGCAGAGTCTGGACGACCTGAACATCCAGATCCACGGCTATGCCACGCAGGGCTTTCTCTACACCACGCACAACAACATCTTCACGACTACGTCGAGCGATGGATCCCCGGCCTGGACCGAAGCCGTGGTCAATGTCGGCGCGCAGCCAATTCCGAAGCTGCGCATTGGCGTGCAGGTGCGCTACTCCCTGCTTGGCAACCTGGGCAACGCCATCACCCTGGACTGGGCCGCTGCCGACTACAAGGCCAACGACAAATTCGGCGTGCGCTTTGGCAAGGTGAAGACGCCTTCGGGACTTTACAACGACGTGCAGGACATCGACCCCTCGTACATCTGGGCACTGCTGCCGCAAAGCGTTTATCCGCTTCTGAGCCGCAACTCGCTTCTTGCGCACTATGGCGGCGTTGTCTATGGCACCATCAAGCTGAGCCCGAGCCTGGGCAAGCTGGAATATCGCGGCTGGGGCGGCAAGCGACAGCTTCCCGGCACCGACGGCTACTTCCTGAATCAAACCGAGAGCGGCATCAACCTGCCCAACGGCTTGGGCGGCATTACAACCGGTGGCGCAATTCACTGGAAGACTCCGCTGACCGGCTTGATGATCGGCGCTTCAGACACGCACGATAACAAATGGATCGCGCCAATTGTCTTCACTGTGCCTGTGCAGGGAGTCCCGATTCCGTTCACCGGCACGGAATCCCTGAATAAGCTCAACAACGAGAGGGCTTGGTACGGCATGGTCAGCTACAAGGTGACCGACAAGCTCACCGCCGGGGTCTATGACACACAGGCCTTCGACCACGCAAGCTCACTCGGGCCGGCACGTTACCTCAAGGATTGGGCACTCAATGCGCACTACGACTTCAGCCAGTTCCTCTATGCCAAGGTCGAGCAGCATTTCTATGACGGCGAACTGGTCGGCTACGACGCAACCATGAACCCGCCGACAGTCGCGTTGCCCTCCGGACTTCAACCCAGCACCCGCCTCACCATCCTCAAGGTTGGCGTCAGCTTCTAGCGCGGACGAAAGGAGAATACTGAAATGAAGAAGTTACTGTTTGCATTCCTGCTGGTAGCGTCCGCGTCGATCTTCGTTGCCCAGGCGCACGCCCAGGCCATCGTAATCGCCAACCCCAGTGTGAAGTCCGCCGAAGTCTCCAAGAGCGATCTGCGCGACGTTTTCACCGGCGCCGCCACCAGCCTCAAAGACGGCTCGCATGTCACACCGGTTCTGCTCAAGTCCGGTCCGGCACACGACGAGTTCCTCAGCGAGTACATCGGAAAGAACGACACCGCCTTCCGTGCAAGCTGGCGCAGCCTGGTCTTCTCCGGCCAGGCTTCCATGCCCAAATCCCTCGACTCCGACTCCGCTGTAGTCGAATACGTAGCCCACAATCCGGGCGCGGTCGGCTACATAGGAAAATCTACCCCTCACGATGGTGTAAAAATTCTTGCCGTCAGGTGACCCGATGCTGAGAAATATGAAAATCAAGACGAGAGTTCTGGCTATCCTGGCAGTGCTGGCCGCCGGCTACCTCATGCTCCTGGCGATGGTGCAGATCTCATCCACCGCGACTCATAGCCGCATGTCCCAGATCTCCTCGTCTCTGTTCCCGGCAGCGCTCAAAATGCAGGAGGCGGAAGCCTCCTTCGAGCGCATGAAGAAACACTACGGCGACGCCGTCGTGCTGCAGGACGCTGCCTCCCTCAAAGGCGCAGCGGCCGACGCCGACTCAACCGCCGCGGCTCTCACCGAAGTCAAATCCGCCCTGTCCGCATCCCCCGAACTCGGCAAGCAGGCCAACGACCTGCTCACTCAGTTCGCCGCACTTCAGACCCGCGACCACGACACCTACACCGCCATGCTGGCCGCCACCGCAGGGCCCAGCGACGACCTCATGGCACAGGTCGGCGCGTTAGGCAAAGACAACAAGGCCCTTACCGATGCAATGTCCCAGTTCGACAAAGCCATCTCCGCGAGCTTCCAGACTCAGCTCGATGCAGTGGATGCATGGTCCGTCCGCAGCCGGATGACTGGGTTCATCATGCTTGCCTTCGTCGTCATCGTCTGCGGCTGGTCCTGGTGGCTCGTTCAAGCCCAGATCGTGAGCCCGCTAGCCTTGCTCGCCGGCCGCCTGCGGGATATTGCCGAAGGCGACGGCGATCTGACCCGCCGCATCGAAGTCAACGGAAGCAATGAGATTGACGAGGTCGGCATCTGGTTCAACGTTTTCATCGCCCGCATCGAAGATATCGTGCGCCGCGTCGCCGGCCACGCCAACACCCTCGGCCAGGCAGCGTCCGAACTGGCTGCAACCGCCCAGGATACCGCCGAGCAGGCTCAAAAGCAGCACGAACAGGCAGAACGCATTACGGCCACGATGGGCGAAATGACCTCCGCCGTCCAGGAAATCAGCAAGACCACGCAAAACGCGGCAATCGACGCTCGCAAGGCGGAAGAAAGCGCCCAGGCCGGGGGAGACACCGTCCAATCCACCGTCGCAACCATCGGCCAATTGCTGAAAGCAAATCAGGAAACCTCGTCGAAAATCGAGGAACTTGGCCACTCCAGCCACGCCATCGGTAGAATCATCAATGTGATCGACGAGATCGCCGGCCAAACCAACCTGCTGGCCCTCAACGCCTCCATCGAGGCTGCCCGCGCCGGCGAACATGGCCGCGGTTTCGCAGTCGTCGCCGGAGAAGTGCGACGCCTGGCCGAACGCACAAGCGCCGCTACAAAAGAGATCGACCTGACAGTTCGCGCCATTCAGCAAGGCACGGGTGAAGCCGTTGAAGCCATGCGCGCCAGCATGCTCCACGTCCAGAGCGGGGTCAACTCCGCCAACTCCGCCGGAGAAGCCCTCGCCAGCATCATCCATGGCTCCGAGTCGGTGCAGCAGATGGTCACTCAGATTGCCGCGGCCGCAACCCAGCAGTCCTACTCCACGCAGTCCGTCACCGAAAACGTCAGCGATATCGCAGCCATCATTGAGAGAACCGCCGCCAGTTCCCAGGAATCCGTCGAAGCCTGCCAGCAACTGGCCCTCCTTGCCAACGAACTCACCAACCTGGTAGGCGCCTTCAAGGTAGGGCGCAGCTAAGAACAAGCCCCATTCAAGGCAAAAGCCCCACCCAAAAAGGATGAGGCTTTTGCCTTTTTTCTTGCACTTGCACTTGCGGCCAACGGGAGCGTCCGCCTGCATGGCAAATGCTAGTCGTAGTATTCCAGGCCCAGGTGCGTGATCAGATCCGCGCCCATGATGTGCCGCAGCGTGTTCTTCAGCTTCATCGACTGGATAAACAGATCGTGCTCCGGATAAAGCCCCGCAGCCGTCTGCGGCGACTTCAGATAGAAGCTCAACCATTCCTGAATCCCCCGCGAGCGCAGCCCCGGCGCGCGCTTCGCCAGGTCTAGAAACAGAACCAGGTCCAGCGCAATCGGCGCCGCCAGAATTGAGTCGCGGCACTGAAAATTCACCTTGATCTGCATCGGATACCCAAGCCAGCCGAAGATATCGATGTTATCCCAGGCTTCCTTGTCGTCTCCGCGCGGCGGATAATAGTTGATCCGTATCTTGTGGTACAGGTTCTTGTACAGGTCCGGGTAAAGCTCCGGCTGGAAGATATAATCCAGCGAACCAAGCTTCGACTCTTCCTTCGTCTTGAAGCTCTCCGGATCGTCCAGCACTTCCCCATCGCGATTTCCAAGAATGTTGGTCGAGAACCACCCCGACACACCCAGCATGCGCGCCTTGAACGCCGGAGCCAGCACTGTCTTCATGAACGTTTGCCCGGTCTTGAAGTCCTTGCCGCAGATCGGCGCGGCATTCTTCTTCGAAAGCTCAATCAGCGCCGGCGCATCCACCGTCAGGTTCGGAGCGCCATTGGCAAACGGAACGCCCTCGCTCAGCGCCGCATACGCATAAATCTGCGATGGCGCAATCCCGATGTCGTTGTTATTGAGACCGGCTTCAAACGCCTTGATCGTCTCATGCACGGCCGTCGGCTTCAGAAAAATCTCCGTCGACCCGCACCAGATCATCACCACGCGGTCCACCGTCTTCTTGAAGGCTTGAATGTCGGCGATTACCTGGTTGGCCAGATCGCGCTTGGTCTTGCCCTTCTTCACGTGGGTACCATTCAGCCGCTTGACATAATACTGGTCGAAAACGGCCGGCATCGGCTTGATCTTTTGGAGATAGGGCTTGAGCTTGAGCAAGGTTTCTTTGTCCAGCACTTCGGCGTGCGAGGCAGCCTCATAGACGTTGTCTTTGAAAATGTCCCAGCCAGTGAAGACCACGTCGTTCAAGTTCGCCAGTGGAACAAAATCCTTGATCAGCGGCGACTTGTTGTCTGTGCGCTTGCCCAGCCGGATGGTCCCCATCTGCGTGAGCGACCCAATGGGCTTGGCCAGCCCGCGGCGCACGGCTTCAACGCCGGCGATCATGGTGGTCGCCACCGCGCCAAAACCCACCACCATCACTCCCAACTTGCCCGTGGCGGGCGCTACTTTCTTGAATTTGACAGCCGGCGTGCTTACCTTGCTGCTCTTTTTCGTTGCCATTCTTTCCTGTCCTTCCTGATGAATGAATCTGTCGACCATCTGCTTGTTGAATTGCGGAATCGATTGAGCTTTGTTTTGGCCCTTGAGCCAGTTCCGATCAAGCGGCGCTTTGCGAGCGAGCCCGCTTGAAATGGCTCCAGACAAACCACACCAGAGCGGCCACGAGCGCCAACTCCACCACCAGGTGGAAGCGATGAAACCACTCGTGCAGCCGAGGGTCGGTATCCCATGCCTCGCCGAGTTTCTTTCCGACAAAGGCCAACAACGAGTACCACACCAGCGAGCCCAGCGTGGTGTAAACGTGAAACCGCAGGCGGGCCATCTTGGCAATGCCCGCGGGAAATGCGACGAAAGTCTGCACAATTGGAAGCATGCGCCCGACAAGAATGGCAATCGACCCGAAGCGGTCAAAGAAACTCGACATGCGATCCAGATCGTGGTGGCTCATCAGCACCCACTTGCCGTAGCGCTCCACCAGCGGACGGCCGCCCCGTGCGCCGATCCAATACGCGATGGCTGAGCCGATATTGCACCCAACCGTTGCCGCCAGCACCACAAACACCAGGTTGAACCGGCCCAGGTAGACAAGGTAGCCAGAGAACGGCAAAATCAGTTCCGAAGGAATCGGAACGCCGGAGGAGTTGAGGGTGATGAGGCCCGCGATGCCTGCGTAGCCGCCCACGTCAATCACATGGGTCACAAACTGAACAATCAAGGCGATAATTCTTTCGCTCATGCTTTTGCGAGTATAGCCGGGGTGCCGGCGCCAACCGGCCGGCGGGCTGCCCCCCATTACGGACCCAGCGTGCGAAGTCGCACTTTTCAAGGGAATTGCTGTCTTTTGCTTTTTCGAAGTCACTTTTATTAAACTAGTGAGTAGCTACTGTATCCTTTGCACAGCAGTACGAAGGAGAAGTCCGCTGGCAAGAAAATATTCCATGCGCTGCTCTATCGCGCGAACGCTCGACATCGTCGGCGACCGATGGACCATCCTCATCCTGCGCGATCTGTTTCTTCACCCCACCCGTCGTTTCCAGGACTTCGAAGCAAGTCTTCCGGGCCTTACCCCCAGCGTGCTTTCGGCTCGCATCAAGGAACTGACGGCGCACGGGATTCTCGCCAGCCGCCTCTATGCCGATCATCCCCCGCGCCCCGAGTACATGCTCACGCGCAAGGGCCGCGCCCTCAATCCTGTACTCATGGCCTTGAAGGCTTGGGGCGAGCAATACGCCGCCTCATCGCCGGGTGCTGCCAGTGTGCAGAGCGACCTGAGGAACACCTGAAACCGTTTGCTACGATGAAGAGAACGCATCGAGGTGCATGCAGTGACTGAATTCTCTCCCGTACCCCTCACGCTTGAAGGCTCAAGCATGCTCCACCAGTTCTTCCGCTTCGACTGGAAATCCTGGCGCGCCCTGCCCTTCGACCACCGCGAGCGCATTGCTGGCGAAGCCTTCGCCGCCCTGACCGCCCTTGAGCGCAACTCCCTCAACAGCCCCATCCATACCGCTCTCTTCTCCCAACTCGGACACAAGGGCGACCTCATCCTCATCCACTTCCGCCCTACCTTTGAAGACCTCAACCAGGTCGAACTCACCCTCGCCCAGACCCCGCTTTACGACTTCGTTGAGCTCAAGCACTCCTATGTCTCGGTCGTCGAACTCGGCCTTTACGAGTCCAGCCGCAAAACCTGGGAAGCCGCCTCCGCCAAGGGTCTAGAGCCGGAGACACCCGAGTTCCGCGCTGAAGTCAACGCCAGCCTTGAGCGAGCCGCAACAGCCATGGCCCCGCGCCTTTTCCCCGTCTTCCCCGATACAAAATACATGTGCTTCTACCCCATGGACCGTCTGCGCGGCCAGGACAAAAACTGGTATACCGTGCCTTTTGCTGAACGCCAGCGCATGATGCACCTCCACGGCATGATCGGCCGCCGCTACGGCGACGTGGTCAAGCAGATCATCTCCGGGTCCATCGGCATGGATGATTGGGAGTGGGGCGTCGATCTTTTCGCGGAAGACCCGGTGGTTTTCAAGAAGCTCATCTACGAGATGCGCTTCGACGAAGTCAGCGCCGTTTACGCGCTCTTCGGCCAATTCTTCCTCGGCATCCGCCTGCCCATCGAGAATCTCGCCAACTGGCTCGAAGGCAAACTCTGAACCCGCCAGTATCTCTCGAAAACGGAGGGAGCCGGGACGGGGTACCCACAAAGTGGGTCGAGGCCCCGGAATCCAGCCCCCGCATCCTTCGGCTTTAGCGGCGGCCCTCCACCAATGAGTCAATCAGCGGCTTTTGGCAGCCTCAATCACCAGGCAATAACTGCGGATTTCGGGGCATTTAGCCTAGGAATCCGCCAGCCGCCGCTCATTGCTGTTGTCGCGGCTGTCAAGCGCCGGACCATCAACTCCCCTTAAGCTGCCAAATAACCCCTTCAAATCCAACAACATCCCGCCATCAACAATTCCGCTCGATTTGCAGCTTGTTTCACTCAAACCTTTAAAATCTGGATATGCCATCTCCCGCCGCCAATCCCGCCCAGGCGTGTCAGCCAGGTCCCCGGTCCAATTTTGGCAGGCCTTTCCCCGCTCCGTACCACTCGGGGGGGGGGGGGGGGGGGGGGGGGGGGGGG